>Ga0307442_1000761_pt1 | contig 15820 bp, 13 predicted proteins | sample SalMarWE160430MG_FD_202143 | JGI IMG/M metagenome (GOLD analysis project Ga0307442, IMG submission 202143) | Salt marsh sediment microbial communities from the Plum Island Ecosystem LTER, Massachusetts, United States - WE1604-30 | ecosystem: Environmental > Aquatic > Marine > Intertidal zone >...
GAGTCTACAAAGTTGGTTGCGGGGGTAGGATTCGAACCTACGACCTTCAGGTTATGAGCCTGACGAGCTACCGGGCTGCTCCACCCCGCGCCAAAACTGCCGTTCCTAAGAGATAAGCATTCCAGCGCCTGCATCAATCAGCAGGCGGTGCTCGATTGCGAACATCTGGAGCCGTATCGAACGGAGAGGTGGGTTGTTTAGCTCATATGCTGCCGCAAGGCAACCCCACATCCCCGCTTCTATTCCGCCGCCGGCTTATATTCGGGCCGGACAAGCGGCGCTTCTTCGCGTTTTGCCCGCCAGATGAAGGTGATGTTTCGGGCATAAATGACGAGGCCGCTGCCTTGTCCAAGAATGAAGACCGGATCCATGCGGTAAATGGCGTAAATGAAAAGCATGAGGCCGCCGGCAAAGCTGAAATACCAGAAGGTCTCCGGGACGATGCTTCGCCGGGCTCGCTCGCTTGCGATCCACTGAATAATGAAGCGCATGGAAAACATGGCTTGAGCGGTAAAGCCGACAGTGAGCCAGATCAGCTCCGTTAGTGAGACGCTTGCCCACCAGACTGCAAAGTTCGAAAGATTCATCGAGGCTCTCGCTCAATCACCAGCTTCATCCAGGTCCCGCTCACTCACCCGCGGCGTGACGTGTGCGAGGCGCTTCGCCCGGCGCGGGCGAGGCCTGCACATACCGCACGGCCGCGGAGTCTTCGACAATGCGCAGCGCTTTGGTGCGTTTGCGCAGCCAGACCACGCCGAAAAGATCGTAGAGCCCCGTCAGCGCGCGGCCGAAATTGGTGTATTTCGACTGTCCCGCCAGCCGCGCACGATCATTCACCGGCTCATACGCGACCTCATAACCGTTCATCAGAAAGAGCGCGGGCATGAACCGGTGCATAGAGGTAAAGAACGGCAGGCGCAGATAGGCCTCGCGCCAATAGACCTTGATTCCGCATCCGCTGTCCGGGCACTTGTCTTTGAAGGCCGCGTTGCGGATTGCGTTGGCGATCACGGAAGCCAGTCTGCGCGAGCCGACAGCCTTGCGTTTGGCGCGCACACCGCCGACCATAATCGGTCCTTCATTCGGACTGGCGCCGAGCCGTTCGAGCAAATTCGGAATATCCTGTGGATCGTTCTGGCCGTCGCCGTCCATCGTCGCGATGACCGGGCCGCTTGCCGCCAGCACGCCGGTGCGGATGGCCGCGCTCTGGCCGGAGCGTTCGCCGTGCCGCAAATAGCGCAGGCTCGGATAGCGGGCGATCAGGGCCTTGACTTCATCGCCGGTCGCGTCATCGCTGGCGTCATCGACGACGATGACTTCCGCGAGACGGTCGCGAGGAACGGCCGCATAGGTCTCCTCGACAAGCCGGCCGATGTTGCCAGCCTCGTTTAACGCCGGAATAACAACCGAAACGCTCATTAAGCGTCCTTTGATATGTCCGGCGCAGCATTGCCACCGGAAGTGCCTGGCCCCATAGCTGAAATAGCAGGGTTTCGCTCGAAAGCACAACTGGTTAAATAACGCTGACTGTTGGGAGAATTGTGGCGGCTGCCCTGCGCCTCATTCCGGGTGAAACTCTGTGAACCAAGAAAGAGTTATGAGAATGGCGCTGTTCGGCCGCGCTGGTTCGGGCGCTGATGCAGCGGTGCAACAGGCGGCGGAAAACTATGGATTTGCGCTGTTCATCTGCCTCGCGGTCCTGACGATCTTCCGCCTGACCGCGAATGCATTCGCCAATACGGATCTTTTCTTCGACGAGGCGCAATATTGGTTCTGGTCGCGTGAGCTGGCCTTTGGCTATTACTCAAAGCCGCCGCTGATCGGATGGATCATCCGGGGGGCGACGGAGCTTTGCGGCCAGGGCGAGGCGTGCATCCGGTCCCCCTCGGCGCTGATCCATGCGGGCACGACTCTTCTGGTTTTTGCGATCGGCCGGCATCTTTACGATGCGCGAGTCGGTTTCTGGGCGGGCCTGACCTACGCGACCCTGCCCGGCGTGTCGCTTTCCTCCGGTCTGATCTCGACGGATGCGCCGCTGCTCTTCTTCGTCGCGCTCGCCCTGTTCGCCTATCTCAAATTGCGGGAGAGCCGCTCCTGGGGCTGGGCATTTCTCTTCGGCGCCGCCATCGGCCTCGGCTTCCTGTCGAAATATGCGATGGTCTATTTCCTGATGTGCCTCGGCGTTTGGCTCGTCTGGAGCCGTGATGCCAGAGCGATCCTTGCGGATTTACGCTTCTATGCGGCGTTGGCGATCGGCGCGGCGATCTTTGCGCCAAACATCGTCTGGAATGCGCAAAACGGCTTTGCCACGCTCTCGCACACGGCCGACAACGCCAATTGGAGCGGCTCGCTTCTGCACCCGGTCGAAACGCTTGAATTCATAGGCGGGCAATTCGGCGTCTTCGGACCGATCCTGTTCGCCTGCCTTCTCATTTTCTGTGTGAACTGGCTGCGTGAGCCGGAGCGGCGCGCGCGCGCTGGCGAGGCCGAACGGCTGCTGCTCGCCTTCTCGATGCCGGTCCTGCTGCTGATGACGGCGCAGGCCTTTCTGTCCCGCGCCCACGCCAATTGGGCGGCCTTCGCCTATGTCGCTGCGACGGTGCTGATCGTGGCCGCGCTGCTCCGCGAAGGCTGGCACCGGTTGTTCAATGCCTCCTTCGTCCTGCATCTGGGGATCGCGATCCTGATCGCCGGCGGCGGTGTTCTCGCCGGGCGCGTCACCCTGCCGGGCGGAGCCAATCCTTATGCGCGCGTACTCGGCTGGGAGGCGCTTGCGAAGCGCGCGGCGGAAAAGGCCAAAGCGGGAGGCTTCCGCGCCATCGCGACCGATAAGCGCGCCCTTGCGGCCGAGCTGCATTATTATTTGAGGGACGAAGCCATCCCCGTCGTGGCGATCCCCGGGGACGGACGGCCCCGCGATCATTTCGAGCTGACGCGTCCGCTGACCGCCGAAACGCCGCGTCCGGTTCTGCTGGTCAGCTTCGGAGACAAGGGCCCGCCGGGAAGCCGGGTGCTCGGCTCGGAGACAATTGCCGCCGGGCCCTCGAAAAGCCGCGTGGTCTATTTCCATGCGCTGGAGGATGCCCCGCAATGAGCATCGTGCCGGTGCCCAATCCGGACCCGCGGTCCGCCTCCGGCGCCTGGTCCTTCCTATGCATAGGCTGCGCCGCCGGGTTGATCGCCGCTTTCCTCTTCTCCGCATTTCCGCAGATCGATCTGGCTGTTTCCCGGCTCTTTTATCTCGATGACGGCACGTTTCTCTTCGGCTCGCCAAGTGCAGGCGCCACGATCCGGCTGCTCCTGCGCATCCTATTCGCGTTGGTTTGCACGGCGGCGGTGATCGGTTTCGCCGCAATCGCGTTTTTCAACCGCAGGATCTTGAATCTCGGGCTCGCCGCGTCCGCCTATATCGCTCTTTGCGCGGCCATCGGGCCCGGCTTGGTGGCCAATGTCGGCTTCAAGGACCATTGGGGCCGGGCACGCCCGGTGCATGTCACCGAATTCGGCGGCAGCAAACAGTTTACGCCGCCCATGCTGCGCACCGATCAATGCGAACGGAACTGCGCCTTCATCAGCGGGGAGGCCTCGAACTACTTCGCCCTCGGTTTCGCGTTCGCCTTTCTGGCGATAGGTCGCCGACGCCGTCAGCTTTTCCTCGCGGCGATTGCCGCGGGGAGTTTCGCCGGCCTGATCCGGATCGGCGGCGGCGGTCATTTCCTGAGCGACGTGGTCTTCGCCGGCATCTTCATGGCCTTCGTCACCCGCGGCCTTGCCTGGCTGATGCTGGAGAGGCTCGGTCCGCATTTGACGGAGGGCAGCGACTTCCATCAGCGCATGCTCGGGGCAGGCGAGCGGCTCGCCCGAGCGGCGCGACGCATATGGGACGCCGCCCGCCAACGCCTCGCCGGGACACGGAAAGGCCCGGATGGCTGATCGCCGCGCCGGCTACAGCGATATCATCTTATGCTGAATCGATCGGGCTTGTGCCGGCAGCTCCCTCTCCCCTTGGAGACCTCTGCGAAACCACAGACTCTGCGTCGCCCCGGCCCAAGGTAAGCGCTTGTCGCGATGTCTTGCTGATCGCGACCAGACAAGCGTCGCTCACCGTAACGGTTCGCGAGCCGGGGCCTACTCGCTTCTCTATCCGGCCCAGTGCTTGCCGAACCGCGAGTGGGTCCCGGACAGCCCTTCAGGCTTCCGGGACGACGAGGAAATGGGGCCACATTTCGCAGAGATCTCCCGTGAAAGAGGTCATTCAGAGGCTCGGTAGCCTGTCCGGGGAACGGCGAGGCTCGCGCTTACGACGTGCCGTTCATCGCATCGAATTCGCGCACGGCGGCGGCATCGCGCGGGCTGAGATCGGGGAAGTCCTTGTCCTTGCCGACATCCGGCGAGATCTTCCAGGAGCGAGCACATTTTTTGCCCTTGGCGAGCTTCGGCACAACGGCGACCTCTGGCGCATCGAACATTGAGGTATGACTACCTTCTGGACCCTTGCCGAATTTTACCGTTGCTGCGCTGGTTATGGCGATCTCAGCCCAATCTTCATCTTTAAGCGCCTCGTACTGTTTCTTCTCATCGACATAAATCGTCACTGCAGCCTCTAAACTTGAGCCGATGCGCTTCTCACGGCGCTCCACCTCTAAAGCGCCAGTAACAACCTTACGGGCATCCCGTATCAGGAACCATTTGGCAGCCAGCGCCTTGTCTTCCCACTCGGCGGGAATATCCGGGAACACCTTCAGATGCACCGAATCCTTCGCATCGGGGAAACGCGAAAGATGCGCCTCCTCCGTCGTGAAGCACAGGATCGGCGCGAGCCAGACGGTCAGGCAGTTGAACAACTCGTCCAGCACGGTGAGCGCCGCCCGGCGTTTCACGCTGGAGACCGGCTCGCAATAGAGCGTGTCCTTGCGGATATCGAAATAAAGCGAGGAGAGATCGCCCGTGCAGAAATTGAACAGCACCGAGAAGACCCGCTTGAAATCGAAATCGTCATAGGCCCTGCGCACGATCCTATCCAGCTCCCAGAGCCGGTGCAGGATGAAGCGCTCCAGCTCCGGCATTTCGTCATACGCGACGCGCAGATCATCCCGGTAATGAGCCAGATTGCCGAGCATGAAGCGCAGCGTGTTACGCAGCTTGCGGTAGCTGTCCACCGAGGTCTGCATGATGGTCGGGCCGAAACGCAGATCGGCGGAATAGTCGGATGACGCCACCCACAGCCGCAGGATCTCCGCGCCATATTGCTTGGTCACGCTCTGCGGAGAGGCGGCGTTGCCCTCCGACTTCGACATTTTCTCGCCCTTCTCGTTCAGGATGAAGCCGTGCGTCAGGACGGCGTCATAGGGCGCGCGCCCGCGCGTGCCGCAGCTCTCCAGCAGCGAGGAATGGAACCAGCCGCGATGCTGGTCCGTGCCTTCCAGATAGAGCGCGGCGGGCGAGCCGAGATCCTTGCGCTTCTCTAGCACGAAAGCGTGTGTCGAGCCGGACTCGAACCAGACATCAAGAATGTCGTCGACCTTTTGCCACTCATCCGGATCTGAGACCACCCCTTCCAGGAAGCGCTGCTTCGCGCCGTCCTTGAACCAGGCATCCGCGCCTTCCTTCGCGAAAGCCGCCGTGATGCGACCGATCAGCTCCTTGGATGAATTGAATTCGGCGTTGGGGATCACCTCGCCAGTCTTTTCATGCACGAAGACTGTGATCGGCACGCCCCAGGCGCGCTGGCGCGAGATCACCCAGTCGGGCCGAGCTTCGATCATGCCGCGCAGCCGGTTCTCCCCCGTCTTCGGCACGAAGCGGGTCTCGTCGATTGCTTTCAGCGCCAGATCGCGGATGGTCGCCTTGCCCTTAACGTTCTTGATCTTTGACGGCTTGTCGATGGCGATGAACCATTGCGGCGTATTGCGGAAGATCACCGGCGCTTTCGACCGCCATGAATGCGGATATTGGTGGCGCAGCTTGCCGCGTGCGACGAGCGCGTTCGCTTTGATCAGCTCCTCAATCACCGCATCATTGGCGTCAGCGAACTTGCCCTTGTCGTTGATGACGCGCTTCGGCTCCTTACCGCCGAAGAGCGGGACGTGTTCGAAATAAGTGCCGTCCTCGCGCACCGTATGCGGCACGTCCGGGATGCCGGCCTCGGCGAAGCTTTTCCTGTGCTCGATGAACAGCCCATAGTCGTCCGCGCCGTGGCCCGGTGCGATATGGACGAAGCCGGTGCCGGTTTCCTCGGTGACGAAATCGCCTTCGTAGAGACGCACTTCGAAATCGTAGCCGTGCTCGTGGAAGGGATGCTGACAGATAAGGCGAGCAGGATCGACATCATCAAGCCTTTTCCAGGCATCAATGCGCGCCGAATTTTTCAGGTTTTCTGCTAATGCGTCAGCAATGATGAGCTTATCGCCCGGCTTCGCCCAATTCTCTTCGGGTGCTTCCGTGACTTCATAGATGCCATACGAAATTTTGGACGAATAAGCGATCGCACGGTTGCCTGGGATGGTCCAAGGCGTGGTTGTCCAGATCACGACATGCGCCCCGCCATACAATGACGTCAGGCGCAAATCCTCTTCGCGATTAGCCTGTTCGTCTTTGCCTTTCGCTTGGATGCGACCTTTGCCATCAACCGAAGCATCGATCCAGCGACCGGGAGGAAGGTACTCCGCCGGAAACCGCACAAAGATCGTCGGGCTCGTATGCTCCTTATATTCGACCTCGGCCTCCGCGAGCGCCGTTCTCTCCACGACCGACCACATGACTGGCTTCGAGCCCTGATAGAGCGAGCCGTTCATCGCGAATTTCATCAACTCGTTCGCGATGGTCGCCTCGGCATCGAATGTCATCGTCGTGTAAGGATTTTCCCAATCGCCTTCCACGCCGAGCCGCTTGAACTCGTCGCGCTGCACATCGATCCAGTGCTCGGCGAATTCACGGCATTCGCGGCGGAACTCGATGATCGGGACCTCGTCCTTATCCTTGCCACGCGCGCGATACTGCTCCTCGATCTTCCATTCGATCGGCAGGCCGTGACAGTCCCAGCCGGGCACATAGTTGGAGTCCCGGCCAAGCTGGATCTGCGAGCGCGCGACCATGTCCTTGAGGATCTTGTTCAGCGCATGCCCGATATGGATGTTGCCATTGGCGTAAGGCGGGCCGTCATGCAGGATGTATTTCTCGCGGCCCTTGACGGCTTTGCGGACCTGCTTGTGCAGGTTCATCTTCTCCCAACGCTCAAGCAGCTTGGGCTCCAGATTCGCCAGCCCCGCCTTCATCGGAAAATCGGTCTTCGGCAGGAACAGCGTCTCGCGCCAATCGCGCGCCTCGTTCGCAGCGGCAGGCTTGGCACCCTGAGCGGGCGCGTCTTTGACCTTTTGCATGGGAAAGCAATCCCTGGCTGATCGGTTCTCATATGTCCCGGTTGCGGGACATAGACAAAAATGATGAATGGCACACCCGGCGCCCTCAGGCGACCGGGCCGCGAATTCGTCCTATGCTGATCACACAAGGGAGCGGTCTCATGAGGATGGAGGTACAGGAAACCGCGGCGCGCCGCAAGATGCTCATCATTGCCAGCGGCGAACGTCCTCGCCGGCTCCGGGCTACGATTTTGAAATCTTCAGCTCGTCCATAATCTCCTGAGCCGCATGGAAGCCGGTATTCGCGGCCGGAACGCCGGCATAGATGGCGGTCTGCAGGAGAACCTCCTTGATGTCATCGACGGGAATGCCGCCCTCCAATGCGGCCCGCATATGCAGCCGGAACTCCTCCCAGCGGCCCATGCCGGCGGTGATGGCGAGGACGATGAGCCGCCGGGTGCGATGGTCGAGGCCGGGCCGTGTCCAGATCTCTCCCCACGCGTAACGCGTAATGAGCTCCTGGAACTCCGTGTTGAAGGCGTTGCGCTTCGCCAGTGACCGCTCGACATGCGCCTCGCCGAGCACCTCTTTGCGGACGCGAAGCCCGGCATCGTAACGCTCTTGCTCATCCATTGACGTTTCTCCCTCTCGTGGCGGACGCTGCGCTCGGGCTCAGTCGCAATCTCGGCCGGTGCGCCAGCTTGCGACGGCCCGCCTTGCGAATTCGGGCGCCGCGCCAAGATGGCTCTCCGGCGTGAAAAGCGCGTCCAGCTCGTCCGGCGTAAAATGCGTGGACACAGCCGGATCGGTCTCCAGGCAGGCGCGCAGCGGGCGCTTTTCGGCGACGGCCTTGCGCGCCGCGCGCTCGATCAGCTTGTGCGCGGCGGCCTTGCCGATCTTGCGGCCCAGCGCGACGGACGCCGCCTCCGCCATCACCAGCCCCGACGTCATCTCCAGATTGGCCCGCATCCGCTCCGTGTCGAACCGGCCTTCCCGCGCGGCGAATGCGGCCGACTCCAGACCCGCCGAGGCCAGCCGGAACAGCTCCGGCAAGACCTCCCATTCGGCATGCCAACCGCCGAGCCCGCGCTCATGCTCCTGGTCCATGGTCCCGATCAGGGTCGCGGCGAGACCGGGCGCACGGCTTGCGGCGGCGATGATCCGCGCGCAGGCGACCGGGTTCGCCTTATGCGGCAGGGCCGACGATCCGCCGCGGCCCTCGCCGGACGGCTCGGCGAACTCGCCGACCTCCGTCTGCGCCATCAGCGACAAATCGCGCGCCATCTTCGCAAGGCTCCCCAGCAGCACGGCCAGCGCGCAGCCCATATCGGCGACACGGTCGCGCGCGCTGTGCCAGGGCGTGTCCGGCAGGGCGAGGCCCAGCTCCCTGGCAAGCGCCTGGGACAAAACGAGCCCGTCCGGCGCAAGCGAGGCGAGATTGCCGCCCGCCCCGCCGAATTGCAGCGCCAGCCCTTTTTCCTTGCAGGCGAGCAGCGATTGCCGCGCTCGCGTGAGGGCGGACAGCCATCCGCCGATCTTGCAGCCGAGCGTCGTCGGGATCGCCTGGATCATCAGCGAACGGGCGATCATCGGGGTCTCGGCGTGTTCCTCCGCGAGCGCAGCGAGACGGTCGCCGAGCGTGTCGAGCTGCTTCGCGATCAGCGCTACGGCCTCCCGCATCTGCAGAACGAGGCCGGTGTCGATGATGTCCTGGCTGGTCGCGCCCCAGTGCACCCAGCGTGCGGCGTCCTGATCACCCGCGGCGACCTGCGCGGTGAGCGCCTTCACCAGAGGGATTGCGAGATTGCCGCCCTTGAGCACTTCGACCGCCAGCGCCTCGAGATCGAAATTCTCCGCCCTCGCGGCCAGCGCGATGGGCTCCGCCGCGGCCGCCGGAATGATGCCGCAAGCCGCCTCCGCACGGGAGAGCGCCGCTTCGACATCCAGCATGGCCTGCACACGCGACCGGTCGGAGAAGACCCCGGCCATCGCTTCGCTGCTGAAAAACGGTCCGAGCGTGGCGCTCGATCGGGCCCAGCTCATCATCCGGCTCAGATGTCGAAAAACACGGTCTCGTCCGCACCCTGAAGCACGATGTCGAGCCGGTAGGCTGCGCCGTCGCCCTGGCGTTTGGCGATTAGCGTGGCGCGGCGTTCCTCCGGCACCAGGGCGAGGATCGGATCGCTGTCATTGGCGGCTTCGCCATCGAAATAGAGGCGTGTCGCCAGGCGCTTCAGGATACCGCGGCCGAGGACGGAAATATTGATGTGCGGCGCCTGCGGCGCTCCGCCCGGCCCGGGAACCTGTCCCGGCTTGACGGTGTGAAAGCGGAACCATCCCTGCTCATCGGTCGGCGTGCGGCCGAAGCCGTCGAAATTCGGATCGATCTGCTTTTCCTGGCCATCTTCCGGGTGGTGGTGACGCCCCTGGCTGTTCGCCTGCCAGATCTCGATGAGCGCATCGGTCACCGGCTCGCCATTGCCGTCGATCAGACGCCCTTCGATCGTGATCCGCTCGCCCAGCGTTGCGTCATTGGTCAGGGTCTCGCCGCCGGAATAGGGCAGCGCAAAGTGAAAGAACGGGCCAACCGTCTGAGACGGTGTCATGTCATATGGCGCTTTCGCCATCCCTCAGTCCTCCATCGGCGTGGCTTCGCGTCCCCGCAGCACGATATCGAAACGGTAGCCCAGCGCCCATTCCGGCTCCGTCGTCTCGATATCGAACTGAGACACCATGCGCGAGCCGGCTTTCGGATCGGTTACCGATTGATAGATCGGATCGAGCGCGAGCAGCGGGTCGCCCGGGAAATACATCTGCGTGACGAGGCGCGTCACGAAGCTGGGGCCGAAGAGCGAGAAATGAATGTGCGGCGGCCGCCAGGCATTGGGATGATTTTTCCAGGGATAAGCGCCCGGCTTCACCGTGACGAAGCGGTAAGAGCCGTTCTCGTCGGTGACGACGCGGCCGGCGCCGGTGAAATTCGGATCGAGCGGGGCCGGATGCTGGTCTTTGACATGAATGTAACGTCCCGCCGAATTGGCCTGCCAGATCTCGACCAGCGTATTCGCCTGCGGCCGGCCGTTTTCATCGAGAACCCGGCCGGTGACGATAATGCGCTCGCCCAGCGGTTCGCCTTCATGCTGGCGGGTCAGATCGGCATCGACCGGGCCGATGCGCTCATGGCCGTAGACCGGACCGGTGATCTCGGACAGCGTATGCGGCTGAAGAATGAGCGGCTGGCGCGGCGAACGTTCGATCGTCGAGCGGTAATCGGGCGAATAATAGGCCGGCTGGCCGGCCGGGTCCTCGCGCCGATAGGGTTGTGGCTGTTGCATGGCGACGTTTTCCTTGAGAGCGTCCAAATCCCTAGTTTTGAGCGTATATTGTGCCGCCTCAGCCGGAAATTGAAAAGCGCGATAGCAGCCGCCATGCGCACAAGCGTCCTGGGTGCGTTATTCAAAGAATTCCTTCTCTCCGCACGGTCCCTTATGATCGGTTGCAGGATTCATGTGGAGAATACCTATGCAGACCCAGGTCGGGATTGTCGGAGCGGGGCCGGCGGGGCTCTTTCTTTCGCATCTGCTCTATATGCGCGGCATATCCTCCGTCATCGTCGAGACGAAAAGCCGCGCCTATATCGAGGCGCGCGTGCGTGCCGGCGTCCTCGAGCAGGGCACGGTCGAAACGCTGGAGGAAATGGGCATTGCCGAGCGGATGCACCGGGAGCGGCTCGTCCATCGCGGCATTCAGATTTCCTTTGGCGGCAAGCGCCATCATATCGACTTCGCCGAGCTGACCGGGAAGGGCGTCACCATTTACGGCCAGCATGAGGTGGTGAAGGATCTCGTGGCGGCCAGGCTGGGCACGGGCGCGGAGATCGTCTTCGATGTCGAGGACACCAGCCTTCACGATCTGGACAGCGACCAGCCGAAAATCCGCTACCGTAAGGACGGCGCGGCGCATGAGATCCGATGCGATTTCATCGCGGGCTGTGACGGCTTTCATGGCGTCAGCCGCGCCTCCATCCCGGCCGAGATTCTCAGGACCTATGAACGGGTCTATTCCTTCGGCTGGCTTGGCATTCTTGCCGAGGCGCCGACGACGAACGAAGAGCTGGTCTATGCCAATCATGAGCGCGGCTTTGCGCTTTACAGCATGCGGTCGCCCGAGATCACACGGCTTTATATTCAGTGCCGGGCGGATGAAGACCTGAATGAATGGCCGGACGACCGGATCTGGGAGGAACTGCATACGCGGCTTGAAACGGGGGATGGCTGGACTGTCGCCGAAGGACCGGTTCTGCAGAAAGGGATCGCGCCGCTGCGCAGTTTCGTCACCGAGCCGATGCACTACGGGCGTCTGTTTCTCGCCGGCGATGCGGCGCATATCGTGCCGCCCACCGGCGCGAAGGGGCTCAATCTGGCGGTTGCCGACATCCGTGTGCTGACGGAAGCGCTGGCGCAATTCTACCACAGCGGTAAAGGGGAGCTGCTCGACGCCTACTCGGCCATCTGCCTCGACCGGATTTGGAAGGTGCAGCGCTTTTCCTTGTGGATGACCTCCATGCTGCACCGCTTCGACGGCGAGACGGCGTTCGACCGGCATGTGCAGCTCGCCGAACTGGCCTATGTGACGAGCTCGCGCGCGGCGTCTTCGAGCCTTGCGGAGAACTATATCGGCCTGCCGCTGAGCTACTAAAGCAGGGCAATCGGGGATCAGCCGGCCGTTTCCAGAGCGAGCGCGATGCCCTGGCCGACGCCGATGCACATGGTGCAGAGGGCGTGCTTGGCGTCGCGGCGGCGCATCTCAAGGGCTGCAGTTCCCACCAGACGCGCGCCGGAGGCGCCGAGCGGATGGCCGAGCGCAATCGCGCCGCCATTCGGATTGACATGCTCGGCATCGTCGGGAACGCCCAGCATCCGCAGCACGGCAAGAGCCTGTGAGGCGAAGGCTTCGTTCAGCTCGATCACGCCGAACTTGTCGATGCCGAGATCGAGCCTGCGCATGAGCTTTTCGCTCGCCGGCGCCGGTCCGATGCCCATGATGCGCGGCGCAACGCCGGCCGTCGCCATGCCCATGACCCGCGCGATCGGCGTCAAGCCGTGTCGCTCGATGGCGTCCTGCGATGCGACGATCAGGGCCACCGCGCCGTCATTGACCCCGGAGGCGTTCCCGGCGGTCACGGTGCCGCCGTCGCGGAAGGGCGTCGGCAGTTTCGCCAGCGCCTCGATGGTCGTATCGGGACGCGGATGCTCATCGGCGGAGACAACGACATCGTCGCCGCGCCGCTTCGGGATGGTGACGGAGATGATTTCCTCGGCGAGGCGCTCTCTCCCCGCCGCAGCCTTCTGCTGCGAGCGCAGCGCGAAGGCGTCCTGATCGGCGCGGCTGACCTGGAACTCCTCGGCGACGTTCTCGCCAGTTTCCGGCATGGAGTCGGTGCCATAGGCGCTCTTCATTTTCGGGTTGACGAAGCGCCAGCCGATCGTGGTGTCATAGATCTCGGCATTGCGCGAAAAGGCCCTGTCCGCCTTGCCCATCACGAAGGGCGCGCGGGTCATGGACTCCACGCCCCCGGCGATGATCAGATCGGCCTCGCCGATGCGGATCGCGCGCGCCGCCGTGCCGACCGCGTCCATGCCCGAGCCGCAGAGCCGATTGACGGTGACGCCGGGAATGCCGTCGGGCAGACCGGCAAGCAGGAGCGACATGCGCGCGACATTCCGGTTGTCCTCGCCGGCCTGATTGGCGCAGCCGAACATCACATCATCGATGCCGGCCGGATCGAGCGACGGATTGCGCTCCAGAAGGGCCTTGAGCGGAACGGCGCCGAGATCGTCCGGCCGGACGGCCGCCAGCACACCGCCGAAACGGCCGATCGGGGTGCGAATATAGTCGCAGATCCAGGCGTCCCTCATCGCTGCCATCCTTTTCCGTCCCCAACTAGCCCCAGACCTGCTCGGCGCTCTCCACGATCATGCGCAGCTTCGCCCATTGCTCATCCTCGGCCAGCACATTGCCTTCCTCGGTGCTGGCGAAGCCGCATTGCGGACTGAGGCAAAGCTGATCCAGATCGCAATATTTCGTCGCTTCCTCGATGCGGCGCTTAATGTCGTCCGGTTTCTCCAGCGTGCCGGTCTTCGAGGTGACAAGGCCGAGTACGACGGTTTTGCCCTTCGGCAGGAACCGCAATGGCTCGAAGCCGCCGGCGCGGTCCGTGTCCCACTCCATGAAATAGCCATCGACATTGACACCGTTGAACAGGATTTCGGCAACCGGCTCGTAACCGCCCGAGGCGATGAAGGTGGAGCGGAAATTGCCGCGGCACATATGCATGGTGATGGTCATGTCGCTGGGCCGTCCGTCCACCGCCTTATTAATCATGCCGGCATAGATTTCCGGCTGCTTTTCCGGATCGTCGCCGCGATCCTTGAGCATCTGGCGCTGGTTCGGGTCGCACAGATAAGCGAAGCTGACATCGTCGAGCTGCAGATATCGGCAGCCGGCGTCGGCAAAACCGCTGACGGCGCCCGCATAGGCACTTCCGAGATCGGCGTAGAATCCTTCCATATCGGGATAGACGGCGCGGTCGATCATGTCCCGCCCGCCGCGGTAGTGCAGCATGCTGGGCGAAGGGATCGTCATTTTCGCAAGGCGCGAGGTGTTGTCTTTGACGAAGCGGAAATGGTCCAGCATCGGATGCGAGGCGGGAAAGCCCAGCTTGCCCACCACGCGCTGCGCCCGCGGCTTCAGCGTCGCCCCTTGAAACTGGACGCCCGCCTCATCCTTCCAGAAGCCTTCGACACCGTCCAGCTCTTCCATAAAATCGAAATGCCAGAAGGCGCGGCGAAACTCGCCATCGGTCACGGCCTTCAGCCCGATGTCCTCCTGCTTCTTAATGATGCCGCGGATCTCCTGATCCTCGACGGCGTGAAGCTGCTCCGCGGAGATCTCGCCCGCTTCATGTTTGGCGCGCGCGTCTTTCAACGGCTGGGTCCGCAGAAGACTGCCGACCATGTCGGCGCGGAAAGGCGGTGTGGTTCTCATCATGGCGTTCACTCCGTCGATTTGTTCCAGTGCTCGTCCCGCTTAGCCGGGCGGACGAGCCGGATGGTTTTCTATTAAGCCAAGCGGCTCTTTTCGTCTTCTCCAATCCTGCTTCGCTCGATCAGCCCGCCGCCTGGTATTTGAACCAGCTGCTCCCGGTCGCGCAGTGCAAATTGCAGATTTCGATGCGCGAGCCGCGCATGCTCCCGCATCAGACTCTCGGCCCGCTCGCCTTGCCGCTGTGCGATGGCCTCCACGACGCTACGGTGATGGTCCTGCGCGATGGTCAGGACGAGCCCCGCCTCCGGCAGACTGGCCTGGGCCATCACCAGCGCGCTCGGTGATGCAAAGGGGAGGTTGATGGCGCGCTCGATCTGTCGGGACACGGCCGGACTTTCCGCAAGTGAGACGAGACGCTCGTGGAACTGCGCGTTGAGCCTGACATAGCCGGAAAAGAGATCGGCATCGATTTCGGAGCCATCGATAAGCGCGTCGATCTCAGCAACGCAGTTGCGCAAACCGGCGAGCCCGGCGGGAGACGCGCCGCGTTCCGCGGCAAGCCGGGCCGCAAGTCCCTCCAGAGTGCCGCGCAATTCGATCGAATCGTGAATGTCGCGCTCCGAGAACGCCCGGACCGCAAAACCGCCGGATGGGACGGCCTCCAGCAGACCCTCCTCCTCAAGACGGATCAGCGCGCTGCGGATCGGCGTCCGCGAAACGCCAAGCCGCTCCACGATCGCGAGCTCCGACACCCGCTCGCCGGGCGCGAGATCGCCTTTCAGGATCAGGTCACGCAAGCGGAGCTGCGCCTTCACCGTTTGCGAGGGCTCCGGCTGCGCCATGTCTTCCGCAAGCGGGTTCATATTCGATCTGCGGCTGGTCATTCGCTTCATTCGCCCGCCTTTATGAACCGCGCTGTGCACTTCTGTTGAGACCATCCTGCCGATCGGCAGCCAGATCTAATCCCCCATGTTTCTGTATACACTACTTTCCTGTGATTGGCTGAGAAAGGTCATTATTCGCCGAATCCGTGCTATTTTGTGCGGCATACGCACAATTAAATCGATTCCTGTATACAGGAGGCCGGGAAATGGGCGATTGTCAAACGGGCGCGCTCCGCTATTGGCGGAAGCATGGCATGCCATCTGCAGCTTGCGGCACCGCTCTCTCCACCGACGGGACGCCCGGCAAGCGATCAGTAATGGTTTTAGGCATAACAATTATTACCATATTTTTGTTTGATGCTGCCTTGTAATGTCATTGCAAAATCGGAATAAGCTCGAATTGGCGGTCGGGATGGAAACGATGATAAGGGAGCCGGCTGAGGAACGGACGGATCGAGACCTGATTCTCGGACTGAAGAAAGGTCTTGCAGTCATCGAATGTTTCGACGATGAGCACGAACAGCTCACGAG
>Ga0307442_1000763_pt1 | contig 15787 bp, 13 predicted proteins | sample SalMarWE160430MG_FD_202143 | JGI IMG/M metagenome (GOLD analysis project Ga0307442, IMG submission 202143) | Salt marsh sediment microbial communities from the Plum Island Ecosystem LTER, Massachusetts, United States - WE1604-30 | ecosystem: Environmental > Aquatic > Marine > Intertidal zone >...
TGATTGCTCAAGCTCGAGGATGGACCAGGGCGCGGGGAAGCGGCGGGTCTTCACCCTTCCCACACTCGCGCCATTGCCAGGCTGTCCGGGTTCTTCACTTTGATCCAAGTCCGCACACGACCAGAGCGGTAGGGCGAGCCGCGCTGCTTCGATACGATGCCCTCGCACCCGATCTTGCATGCCGTGAAGGCGCTTGCGCTGATGGGCATCACCAGCAGCTGACGATGCACCAAGGGCTGCACCGCTGAAATGCACCAGGCACCTGAAATGCACCAGGCACCCCGCGGATTACATCACCAAGGCCACGACGGTGGCCCGGGCGGCAGAGGGATTGGCCTTGCGACCGTAAATGCTGCGCTCAAGGCGGGCTATTCGGTGCGCGCGCTCTCGCGCTTCGCGTCAACGATCCGCTTGCATAATCCTAGCCCGCATTTGATCCTACGCGGCACTCGCCTGTTTTCCGCCGCCACGCGTTTCTGAGGGAGGGTCGGCCGAGGACTGGCAAGTCTTCTTCGACGAGCGCGTCGGCGTTGCCGAGATCGATGGAGGCCTGCCGCGCTCCGAGGCCGAGGCCCACGCGTTCGAATGCTGCGTCGTTGACTGGCTGAACCGGGGGCCGGGTAAGCCCAGAGGGGAAAGCAACAGGCAGCAGGAATGTCAGACGACCCCGGTGTGCAAGAGCAGCGGAGGACTGGCGAGTCCTCTTCCATGAGGCCTGCCGCGCTCTGAGGCCGTGCTGGCCTCGATAGCGGGGGGTGGTGCAGTGGTGCACTTTTCTGTGCACCAGTGCACGGGTTTCGGTTCGGTGCATTTCACTGTACGCCTTGCACCGGACTTGCTGTGGCTCTGCGGCCTCATTCTGGCGGCTCACGACTAACGGTGTTACTCGATACCAAGACCGAGTCAGCACTAGGGTGCATTTCACTGTAGGCCTTGCACCGGACTTGCTCGATCGAGACTTTCCGACGAGGAGATCATCGGCACTCTGAGGGAGCAGCAGGCCGGGCTTTCGGCAACAGAGCTGTGCCGCAAATACGGAATCAGCGATGCGACACTTTACACCTGGCGCAAGAAGTATGGCGGCATGGAAGTGTCGAGGCGAAGCGCCTGAAGGCCCTTACGGCGTGCGTCTTGAGCCGTCTTCCTACAATGTGCAAACCCGATAGGGCCATGGCTTTCCCCGAGATAGAGGAGGCTTTGCCGGAGGAGCCGATGGCGTTATAATTTGTTTGTTTTAGGTCGGACTGAGAGCTTACGTGAAGCTAATGGAGGGGGACAAGATGACGCTCGACGCTTCGCAGTTTCTGAGTATGACGCAGGCGCAACTCGATGCGGTCTTCCGCGAGCACGAGGCAGGCCCTATTCCTGATGGTGAGGCAAATGGCACGGCGATCATCGCGCCAGGGACGCCCATCAGCGCTGCAATCGCCGAATGCATCAATCTGTTCGCCTGGAAGGGAAAGGTCTTTGACGCGAAATCCGGCTTCCTGCGCAACGAGGTGCTGCCGTTCGGGGTCAGGGCAATCGTCGCTAAGGTCTACAAAGGGCCGAGCTGGCTTGACGGGAAAGAATGCATCGTGCTCGACTATTCAGAGACGTCGATAGTCGCTTCGCACATCCGCGACGAGATTCGTCAGATCGAGCCGGGTTTTTATCTCGGCAAGGTGTATTGGGACCAGGCTCGTCTCATCGATTTCGCCCTCGATTTCCGCAAGTGAAATAGCGAGCGGGGAGCGCGAAGGCATGATCGCGCAGGATCGGTTCGTCGTTGTCGCCGAGGTCGCTAAGGACCGCGTCGACGCGTTGCGGGCGCGCCTCGCCGCGATGACGCGACCAAACGTCTCCGGCGCGGCCGATCCAGAGAACCCGACCCTGCCGTTTGGGGGCTACGATACAATCCATTTCGCACGCTTCGCCATCCTTGACGACCACACGCTTGCCGATCGCGCGGCCTATCCGCGGTTGCCGAAAGACGAGCCGACGCACTTGCTGTTCATGGTCGATTGCGATGGCAACGCCGCCGCACTGCTCGCGCGCCTGGCCCGCGAATGTCCGCGCTTGCGCGAAATCTTCGACTATTGTGCCAACCGCCCGGGGCCTGACCTCGCGGCTTGGCTTGCTGCCCATCGCGTGAAACCAGTCGCGTCATACGTGAACTGGGTCGGCCGCACGGTCGTCCAGGTCCGCGAAGAGGCGGCCCTTAGGGCGGCTTTGCGCCTTGCGCTGCCGAAGACGACGGAGCGCGAGCCGCGCAAGCTGTATGCGGAGCTCAAACGGCTCGTGGCGGGCGCGACAACGCTGACGCAGGCGCCGCCAACTCCGCTTGGGGAACGGCTCAAGGAATTAGCACACTTCCTATCGCCGATCCTCGTCGCTATTCTTTGCTTTGTGATTTTTCCGCTAACAACGCTTTCCGTCGCTGTCGTCGTCTTGATCGTCTTCGCAATAGCGCTTCGCAGACACGAACTAACGGATCCAGTTCAACATAATCCTCACGATCCAGCCTGGGTCGCCAAGTTGCGCCTAGGCGAGGATCACGACGTCACCAATCAGTATACGGCGATGGGCTCGATAAGGCCGGGCCTGTTTCGCCTTGCCGTTGCGCGCGTTGCTCTTTGGGCGATCAATTGGGCCGCACGGCACATTTTCACGCGTGCCGTCCTGGCTCGGATCGGCACGATTCATTTCGCGCACTGGGTGTTTCTCGATTCCCGCCGCCGCATGGTGTTCTGTAGCAACTACGATGGCGCCCACGAAGCCTATATGGACGACTTCATCAATAAGGCGGGCTTCGGCCTCAATCTCTCATTCTCCGGCGCCATCGCCTATCCGCAGACTGATTGGCTGATTGCCAAGGGCGCTTGGCGCGAACAGGAATTCAAGCGCTTTCAAAGGCACCACCAAATCCCTACTGACGTCTGGTACAACGCCTATCCTGGCCTCACCGCGCGCGATCTTTCCCGGAATTCGCTGGTGCGTAATGGCTTCGAGCGCGACGACATGAGCGACGACGAGATCCGCCGATGGCTCGCCGAAATCTGAGGGGCCCGCGATGATCCGCCGCGACGTCGACCCGCACGACGTCCAAGCAATCACGCGAACCGCCTTCGGCTTTCTCCGCAGGGCGATGTATCTGCTGCTGCGCGTCGGTCAAGCCGATCGAGCGCGCGCCTTCCTTCGCGACCTCCAGTCGACAACCATGGCTGAACTTGCGCTCGGCGGCCGGCGGTCCGACCTCAGCGAGGCAATCCAAGTCGCTTTCACCGCTTCCGGGCTGCGAGCGCTAGGAATCGAGACAGATGTCGTCGATCGTTTTGCTCCCGAGTTTGTTGAAGGCATGACTGGCAGCCCCGACCGGTCGCTGCGGCTCGGCGACATCGGCGCCGATGCGCCGGATTGTTGGGCCTGGGGCTACGGCGAGTGCGAGCCGCATCTGCTCGTGATGGTCTTTGCGTGTCCCGAACCGCCTGACACGATCGGAGACTTTAGGAAGCGCTCCGAGGCAGCGGGCTTGATCGAGGTTGCAGCTATAGAAACGACCGATATGGGCGGGGTCGAGCCCTTCGGGTTTGTCGACGGTATCTCTCAACCGAGCTTCGACTGGGACGTTCCACGCGATCCGGGCGGAAAGGCCGATCGTGGTTACACCAACCTCATCGCGCTCGGCGAACTGTTGCTCGGCTATCGCGACGAATACGGCTACGTTTCCGCGACTCCGACGATCCCTGAGGCGTTGCCAGGTGCGTCGTCTCTACCCGTCGCCGCGCATCCCGCCGGAGAACGCGACCTTGGGCGAAACGGGTCGTACCTCGTCTATCGCCAGCTCGCGCAGGATGTGCGCGGCTTTTGGCGCTGGGTCGCGGCCGAAGCAGCCCGCGTCGGCGTAAAGCGCGAGGTTTTGGCCGAGGCGATGGTCGGGCGCGGCATGGACGGGTCGCCGCCCGCCGACATTGAGCGCGGACGCGCTATTCCGGGCGTCGACCCTGTGGATCTGGACCGCAACGGCTTTCTCTACGACGTCGATCCCGACGGCCTTTGCTGCCCGATCGGTGCTCACGTCCGCCGCGCCAACCCGCGCACGGGCGATATGCCCGCGGGCAACGAGGGGATCCTGGATCCGCTACTCACCGCCCTCGGCTTCACGACCCGCCGCCTGCATCGTCCGACCGCCTCGACTCTGCCCTGGCCGCGCAACACCACTGTTTGGCCGTTCCACCGTTTACGCGACGACGCCATTTCCTCCGCACGGTTCCACCGTATCCTGCGGCGAGGCCGTGAATACGGCACCAAAATCAGCGTCGAAGCCGCGCTCGATCCCACAACGCCAGATCCGCGGGCCGGGCTCAACTTCATCTGTCTCAATGCCAATCTGTCACGCCAATTTGAATTTGTGCAGGGTGCCTGGCTCGCCAATGCCAAGTTCGCGGGCTTGAGTGGCGAACAGGATCCGCTGCTTGGCAACCGCGAACCCTTCCCGAATCCTCCTATTGTCAAGGAACCTGTCGCGACCGATGGATTCTCACGCCCCGGTGCCGAGCCGCGATGTCGCTATTCGAGCCGGCTGCCGCAATTCGTGACGGTGCGCGGCGGCGCCTATTTTTTCTTGCCCGGCCTCGCGGCCTATCGTTGGTTGACGCGCGAATAGCCTCAAGCGGCGGCGGTATTCGGCCGCGCCGCGGCCTCGCCGCCAAACAGCTCGTCGCCCGTCGGCTCGACTTGGGGAACGGCGTTCATCTTCTGCCGGAACGTCGACATCTCGTCGTACATGCGCTTCCGCGCTCGGCTCTGGTTGCCGAGCGGCCGATGGTCGATTAGCCCGTGCCAGGGGGTGAAGCGCAGGTTGCGCGCGAACGCAAACTGGTCTGGCCAATCGAATTTCTGCTTGGGGATGCGCAAAGTCGCCACGGGCACGCGCGGCGACAGGCGCGTCGGCCAGAGCACGGCATTGTTTTCGATCGGCATCAGGAAAGGATCGGTCTGCAACTGCAGCCGCATCTCGAATTCCACCTCACTCTCGACGAGGGTCGCGACCATGTTGTCGCGCAGGTAATTGTCCCGTGGACGCAGCGGCAGGCGTGGAATTTTCTTGTGGACCTTCGTCTTCGGCCAAAAGCTGTACTGCATCGCCTGCCCAGGTCCCAGCAGGTAGGGGACGCACGAGTAATAGGTCGCCCCGAGCGGATTGGTCTGCGTCTCGTTCCACAGGCCTTGCATCATCATGTCGAGGATGTGGAGCGACCGCGGGTTTAAGAAATAAAACGCTGGCAGGTGTCGACGGCTCCAATACTGCAACCGAGCGTTAGCGCGCACGTTGGGCGTGACGAACGTTGGCGTGCAAACGGCCGTGAAATCCTGAGTGAACTTTTCATCGTCCCACAGCTTTTCGCCTTCGACGCCCATGACCTTGACGCTGATGCTGACGAAGCCGACGTCGTCGATGTCCGGTTCGACGTGCGGGCCGGGACCGGAAAACCGCACCCAGCAGCGGTAGGTCTTGGGCATCGCGAACAGGCCTTTGCGGAGCTTGTGTGAGAGCCCGTCATGGATGGTCAGTTCGCCTCGCACCAAGCCGTGGGTCTTGGTGTTTCCGGCGCGTTCGAACCCACCTTGCGGGAAATCGCGGATAAGATGGCACCGCATCTCGTCTATCATTGTCTGGGTGTCTCGCTCTTCACCTGGCTGCGGCGTCTCCTCGGCGAGGCCTACGTCCTCGCGGCTGCGCTGGACGTTGATGAGGTAAGTGAAGAACCGCGCGAGTGCGTCGCGGAACAGCGCGTTGAAGGCCGGCCGCAGGTAAGGCTGCTCAATCCGCCGCTCGAGATGCAACAGAATTTCTATAATTCTGTGTAACAGCCGAAGAAGCATCGTCCGCTCGCCTCTACACACCTTTATCCGGGGTTAGATTGCCATAAGTCGAGGGCGAACCAAACGTTTCTTTGTGATGTGCGCCCAATTGAAGGTTGCGCTCAATTCGGGACTGCGCAAGGATTTAGCGGAAACGTCCGGGCGATGGCCTTTGATGCCCAAACCAACGAGGGGGCGGCGTATGATGAAACTCTCCTTACGCGCGAAAGTGCTTTGCACGCTCGTCGTTGCGGCGGCGCTTGCCGTCCTCCACTCCCGCACCGTGGGCGCCGCGAACCTGGACGAAGCTCAGGCTGTGGGAATCAGGGAGAGCTTCTTCGTCCAATCCGGCGACGATTATTTCCACGACATGGACAATGGCCTCGATCTCTCTCCAGCCGAGCGGCGCGGCCGCAACATGTGGCTTCTGTGGACCGGCGGTAACGACCGGTTTTGGGACGTCGTCACCAAGGATTCGGCAGCGACCTTCGATCTCTTGAAGATCATCACGTCGCATCCGAGCCAGACGTATTGCCCGTCGCCCGGCGGCCGTTGCGATCGCGACGGTCGCTGGGAATGGCTCGGGGTTATCAACGAACCGTGCTTCGAAAAGCCGTCCGGGCCCGATCCGCAGCGCTTCGGCCTATGGCTCGACGTGCGCTCAAAGGACTGCAAGCCTGATCCGTTCGAGGATGAAACTAAATACCCCGGTGTCAAGATTGGCGCGCGCGGGATGACCTTTAAGGACGGCTCGAAACTGCCCGTCGGCTCGATATACGGCTACGCGACTGGCATCCTCGGTTTGAGGCTGTTCCCTAACCCCAATTTCAATCAGGCAGCCAAGGACCGTTGGGATCCTGAGCGCTATTACACGGATCCGAATTATTATAACGACCCGAAGCTCGTGAAGCCTTACCGCGTCGGCATGGCCTGCGGCTTTTGCCACGTCGGTCCGAATCCTATCCACCCACCGGCCGATCCGGCAAATCCAAAATTCACCGACATCAATTCGACGGTGGGCAGCCAGTATCTCTGGATGGACCGGATCTTTGTCTACACTGCGAAGCGGGAGAATTTCCTCTATCAGCTCGTGCACGCCTATCCGCCGGGCACGATGGACACGTCGCTCGTTTCGACCGACCACATACTCAATCCACGCACGATGAACGCCGTGTACAATCTCGGCGATCGCCTCGCCCAATCGGTCGTCTGGGGCAAGGAGACGTTAAAAGGAGACGAGCTCAACAACAAGCAGCTGATGGCGCCCGTCATCGATCCGCTCGATGGGCGGCCCAAGCCGATGTTCGTCGCGCCGGATACGTCCTATTCGGCGCGTGTACTCAAGGACGGCTCCGATTCCGTGGGAATCCTTGGGGCGCTCAACCGTGTCTACCTCAACATCGGACTTTACAGCGAAGAGTGGCTTAAGCACTTCAACCCGTTCTTCGGCGGCAAGGGAATAACCGCGATTGAGATCGCGACGGCCGAAGCCAATTCAACTTATTGGCGTGCGACGGAGGCGGGCACGCCGGACATGGCACTCTTCCTCCTCAAGGCCGGCCAGCCGGACAAGCTCGCCAAGGCGCCGGGCGGCGACAAATATCTTACGGCCGACACGGCGACGCTTGATCGCGGCAAGACGGTTTTCGCCGAGACCTGTGCGCGGTGCCATTCGAGCAAGCTGCCCACAGAGGCGCGGGCCAAGCTCGATCCGGGTGGTTGCTCTGGGCCGGACTATCTTACTTGCTTCAAGCGCTTCTGGGATTACACGCAGACCGACGAATTCAAGATGAAAATGCGCGATATCGTCGCGGCGCCCGACTTCCTTGAGCACAATTTCCTTTCGTCGGACGCGCGCATCCCGGTCACGCTGTTGCGCACCAACGCCTGTTCGCCCCTAGCCACCAACGCGATCCGCGGCAACATTTGGGACAACTTCTCTTCGGAAACCTATAAGGACCTGCCGTCGGTCGGAAAGATCACGGTGCAGGAGCCGTTCTCGGGCGAGCGCTGGCAATTCCAGATGCCAGGCGGTGGCGTTGGCTTTACGCGCGTGCCGTCGCTCGTTTCGATTTGGTCGACCGCGCCATTCTTCGTGAACAACCAGCTCGGGCCGTTTTCGCAAGACCCGTCAGTCGATTCGCGGATGAAGGTCTTCAACACTTCGATCCGGCAATTGTTATGGCCGGAGACACGCGGTGCTGATCCCGGCTTCGATGGCTTCATCGTGCGCACCGACGCGCGCAGCTACGTCGAAATCCCCAAACGCAATGTTCCCATCGAGCTCAATAACCTCGTGAATGGTCTCGGAAAAGCCTTCGCGCCCGTTTTCGACAAGAAAGGCAACTTCAAAATCGGGCCGATCCCGAAGGGCTTCCCCGTCGGCCTCGCGGCGAGCTATCGGCCGCTCGCCGACATTGGCCGCGACGGCCTAGCCGCAAAGGCCGAGCATCTCAGGAATTTCGGTAGCCTGATCGCGACGACGGTCTCGAACCTCCCGCGCCTCGACCTTAACGCCGATGATGCCGCGTTGCTCGCCTGGGCCGCGAAAATGGAGAAGCCGCTGGTGAAGCTCAGTAAATGCCCCGACTACGTCGTCAACCGCGGCCATTATTTCGGAACCGACAAATTCAATGACGTCGACGGGTTGAGCGACGACGAAAAGTCGTTCGGCAAGGAGACACCACTGAGCGACGACGACAAGAACGCGCTCATCGAGTTCTTGAAAACTTTCTAGCGATGGGCAAGGTCGCCGCCGACGTCTTCGATTACGTGGTCGTCGGCTCAGGCGCGGGCGGCGCCACGGTCGCGGCGCGCGTGGCGGAATCCGGCGCGAGCGTCCTCGTCCTCGAGGCGGGAAGCAACCCGTTGGCGCCCGCGCCGGGCCTGCCGGACGACTACGACGTCCCAGCTTTCCACGCCTTTGCATCCGAGAACCCTGCGATTGCGTGGAATTTCTACGTTCGCGACTTTGGCGACGACCGCGAGCGGCGTCGCCCGCTCGATCGTCCGCCGCCGGGGGTCCTTTATCCCCGAGCCTCTACGCTCGGCGGCTGCACCGTGCATAACGCGATGCTTTTCCTGGCGACGCCAGAGGAGGATTGGAACAGGATCGCGCGGCTGACCGGCGACCCCTCCTGGAACGCGTCCGAAATGCGTCGTCATTTCCAAGCAGTCGACGATTGCCGCTATCGCCCGTTATGGCGTCTTCTCGCTTCGATTTCCGGCGGTCGCTCGGACCCGAGTGGGCACGGGTGGAACGGTTGGCTCCCGAGTGAACTGGCGCTGCCGCATCGAGCACTCGAAGATCGGACGCTGATTGCGACGATCCGTGAGGCAATCCGCCGGGACATGTTCGGCGGTGGCGACTCGGCGCGCGCGTTGCGCCATGCGATCAAGCGTTTGGCGCGTGTTTTTAGCGCTGAAATCGATCCGAACGACGAACGCGCGCAAGGAAGCTCCGCCGAAGGTTTCTGCATGACGCCGCTGTCCACGTTGAAGGGGCGCCGGCGGAGCGCGCGTGATCGCGCGTTCGTGGCGATGCGGGATTCCGGGCTGTGCGTCGAGTTCGACGCGCTTGCGACGCGTGTGATCCTCGACAAAGGCCGAGCCGTCGGCATCGAATACCTCAACGGTGAGCATCTCTATCGCGCATCACCGCTCGCCGGCGATGCTGTCGGCGAACTACGGACCGTGCAAGCGCGGCGCGAGATCATCCTTTGCGGCGGCGCCTTCAACACTCCGCAGCTCCTCATGTTATCTGGCATTGGCCCGCCGAACGAGATCGAGAAGGTCGGCTTGAAAACCGTGCGTCCTCTCGAGGGCGTCGGCGCCAACCTGCAAGATCGGTACGAGATTACGCTCGTCCACGGCGTCAAGGCGCCGTGGCGGTGTCTGGAGGGCGCGCGTTTTGAGGCCGGTGATCCCGTCTATGAAGACTGGCGGCGTTGCGAGGGCATGTATTGCTCGAATGGCGCCGCCATGGCCTTCAAGTTTTCCTCGCGCCCTTCGCTTGCGATTCCCGATCTCTTCGCGATGGGTCTGCTTACCCGCTTCGATGGCTATTACCCCGGCTATTCCAACGTTATCCGCAAAAGTCATGCCGACTTCAGCTTCGCGCTCTTGAAGGCTTATACGGGTAATCGCAAGGGCCGCGTCAGCTTGGCGAGCGCCGACCCACGCGATCCGCCAACGATCGACTTCAACTTCTTCGCTGAAGGCGCAGACGGGCCGGAGGGCGATATGGCGGCGCTCGTGAGCGGCATTAAGCGCCTTCGGCGCATTACGGCGTCGCTCGTCGAACAGAATGTGCTGGAACTTGAGGATACGCCGGGAGCCGGCGTTGCGAGCGACGAAGCACTCTCCGATTTCGTGCGGAAGCGGGCGTGGGGCCACCATGCCTCCTGCACGTGCGCCATCGGGCCCGAAGAAAAAAGAGGCGCGCTCGACAGCGAGTTCCGCATTCACGGCGTTAAAGGCTTGCGGGTTGTCGACGCGTCCATATTCCCGAACATTCCGGGCTATTTCATCGTCAGCGCGGTCTACACAATTGCAGAGAAGGCCGCGGCCGCAATTCTGAAATCTTATTAATCGCTTTCCGCTTTTGGCAGATTTTGTTGCTGAAGTCGGCAATTTCAGTTGCGAGCCGTATGCCTAGATTTGCTAAAACGGTTTTTATTTTCCGCTTGGAAGCGGTAACGCCAACCGACAGTCCTGATATTCGGCAGATGGCTATGCAGGACATGCATTGACCGCTGGTGGCGGTCGAGCAAACCAGCTTTGCCAGGCGGCGTAGGTTCTGCGCGATGGCGGCGAGCGTAAACTCATCTTGCGCACCGCATGGATCGCGTAACCGAACCCGCCCGAGCCTCAGGATGCGCTTGAGGTGAGCAAATAGCATTTCAACGCGCTTGCGACTGCGGCGCGATTGCTCGAAAGCCTCGGTCTTTGCCAATGCGCGCGCAACATCGCGAGCCTCTCGTTCATATCGCGACGATCCGGCGCGACGGCATGTTCGGGCAACACTTGCGCTTCAGTGCGCAGGCTCGGCAGTGATCGAGAAACCCATCTACGGCGGCGCCTATGGATCTCGATGAACACAAAATCGTCATTTCAGGCGCAACATGCGTCCCCTTTATCGCCATCAGCTCCCTCGCTCCCCACGACGACGGTCCGGAGTGTTGTCAAAACCCGCAAATGCCAGCAGTATCACCTCAACAAAGCCGTTCGTCCGGTGAATGTCAGGTTCAAGTAATTTTCGATAATTACTGTCATGAGAAACATCGAGCATCTGCTCAGCGCGTCGCAGACCAGCAACGTGTCGGGTTGCGCGCGCCGCAGCAAATTTTGGAGGGCTTCAAATGAGTGACAATCCCGACAAATCGGTTGAGCTTAGTCGCGATGAAAAAGCCCTGCTGGTGGAAGAAAAGGCTACCTGCCCGTTTGTCGGTAGCGCCGTCGCTCAAGGCAAACTCGTTGTACGAAACAATGCTAAGGACCCACTCGCCAGTATTGAGGACATTAGAGGGTTGGGGAATACTGGCGGTGGTGACTTGGGAGACCTGCTCGTCGTTTTTGCAAGCGGGAATCATGCGTTTATGCAGAGTAACTCCGGAAGGCTGGACAAGCCAGTACCGAACGGCTTATTCTCACTAGAGTTCCCCGGTTCACAAGGTTCTCACCCAGGCCACAGTGGGATTCTCCAGGGAGATCCGGAAATACTAGGTTCAGGTCGACAGAGCGAAGCAGATTTTGCGAGGCTAACGAGCCGAGCAAAGGATGGTTGGATCAAACGCTCAGACGTCGGACGCTTTATTGCGGAAAATCTGCTCAAGGATCCGAAATCCGAAGTATTTGAGAAACGTACTGCTGCCCTGTTGGCGAGTGACTTGGTCAGTTTCGTGGAAACGGTTGGTCCAGCTCTGATAAGGAATCTCTTCGGTTCCGAGGAAGACGCGAGAACGGACCATCGGGACTTGAAGGAAAAGCTCACCAAACTTCTCGGTGAGGACAATCTTGTTGGATCCTCTGGGGAGTTTGGCCTGCTCTTCGCGCTGCTGGCCAATAGGCCCGGCAACAAGGAAATCGATGGCGAACCTGCGGTGGCCGTAAACGACCTGCGGGCCATGTTTGTAGACAAGCGCCTTCCCGAAGGGTGGGAAAATTGGAAGAAGACACGGGTAGATTGGGTAAAGAACACCACCGCGTTACTAATTAGCGCAGGCAAGGAATACCGGGCCCTCAGACAAAGTCAGTTTAGAGCCTGTCCGTGAAGAGGGGTTAAAAGGCTCTAAACCAAACCAGAAGCTTGGCGTCCTCGACGGACTCGTTTATATAACTGAGGTACCAAAATTCATATGGCTTTTGTATATGAATGGCGCGCCGAAAGCGTGCATGATGTCGGTGCAGTTTCCGGTGCATGGTGCATGGGTTCTTGAGCACGGGGCAGCCCGACTAATTAGTCGCCCGTGAACAATTGGGAATGCGCTGTGTCCGTAGGCTGACTTGGTGCGGGCAAGTATTCGGATTTGCAGATTTTTGGGGATTACCCGGTGGTTTCCTTGCAAAATGGCCGGCCGCGATTTCGTTGAATCGCGGGCCATGATTCCTTCGTCTTCAAGGACGAGGCGGAGGACGCGGCCATCGAAGGGCGATTGCCTCGGGGTATTGGCGTTACTCGTCTCCGCGATGCGCCTGCCGAGTGGTGTCGGTTTGATCCAGGTCGCAACTCGGGTCGGCGCCAGGAACGAGTTCGCAGAGCCCAGAGACCGGGCGCCGAACATCACCGCTTGGCTTATCGGCCTGATCCCGGGGGTGCAGCTTAGGGCGGTGCCAGGAACGGGTTTGCGGAGCCCGGAGACCGGGCCAGAAAATCGCCGGTATCGTGACCCCACGGAGGGCAGAGACCGCACGCCCCTCATTTGAACCGCGGAAAAGCCGGTAAATTGGGGCCTATTCGTCGGACACCGGGAACCGTCGGTTCGTAGAGGAGTGCGTGGTGGAGGGAGACGAACCGGAATCCAACATTCTCCGCATTGTGGAAAACTAACGGCTAGGCGCGATGAGCAGGCGCAGGAGCCGAGTGGCGACTGCGCCACTGCGTCAGCCGGTCAGCGCCGGCGTTCGGTGGAAAAGGCTATTGTCATCGATCTGCTTGACGAGGAAATCCGCCACATCGGCTCGCGAGATGAATCCCGAGGTCCAGTCGTTCGGATCGACCAGCACACGGTATGCGCCCGTGTGCGGTCCGTTGGTTAGGATGGTCGGACGAACAATTGTCCAGTCGAGTCGGCTCTTGCGGATGATGCGCTCCTGCACGTCTTTGTCGGCGTAGACACGCCCGAGGAACAAGCAAAGGGCGGTATTGTATAGAATTCCGCCGCGGCCGCGGCTGTCGCCCGCTCCGAGGCCCGTGACGCAGATCAAGCGTCTGACCCCGCTCGCCTCCATCGTGCGTACAAGGACCCGCGTGGCAGCGGAAAACAGGTGAGTGCCGCGTAGGATCAACTCCGGCGCGGGCGTCACACCCAGGGTTTGAATCACGGTATCGACACCGACCAGCGCCCGCTCGATCGTGTCCCTGTCGATGGCATCGCCATCCATTTTCTCAAGCTTAGGATTATGCAAGCGGATCGTTGACGCGGAGCGCGAGAGCGCGCGCACCGAAAAGCCCGCCTTGAGCGCAGCATCTAAGGTCGCAAGGCCAATCCCTCTGCTTGCTCCGATGATCAGAACTGTAGCCATCGGTCAAAGCTCCCAAATCTGCCTGTTCAAGGCCCGCTCCGTGCATCCGCGTCGACACGCCTCTTGGGCCTGTGTGGGGAGACCGGAAGCGGCAGACCATCCAAGCCGTGAGGACGCGCTCCAGCCGCGCGTACTCACATGGGCGGAAATGGATGCCAGGCTCCTATCGATCTCGACGGTCGGCGCATTCGCGCGCACTCCTTAACGACGATACGGCGTATCCCCGGCAGCAGTTCGTGGAACACGAAGATGCTCGCGGCAATGTTCCGAATCTGGAATTATTCTAAGCCCTAAGAACCTTCCCCCCGCTTTCTCCACAACCATTTTAAGAACTGCTAAATACTCGTCGTCAAATTCGCCAATTCGGCAGAGAACCTTAACCTTCGCCATGACCCGCCTCGCTATTCCAAGCCAAAGGGACGAACCGCTCGGCAGGCGCCGCGTTCTATCTCAGCGATCTCGCTTCCCATGACCTGCCGCGGCGCACAGGTTTACCGGCCCACGTTATGCCGTCAGCCACGGTTCAATACCGAGGTGTTTTTCGATCGCGCGCGCTCCAAGAGGTGGTCGATCTCTTTGCTGTAGCCCTCCAGCGGATGCCGTAGGCGCCGGAGTAGCCGATCCCACTAAGAAAAGCTAACCTTGCCAACTACCTGACGCTCCCACCCTGAATAACTCGGAAGCGGTGACGTCGCTCTAGCGCAGTCACCGCTGGATCGATCGGCTGCCTGAGGGCGGTCTCCGCTTCGGCGCGGATGCGGGCGACCATCGACTTCAGTCCGTTCGAGCGCTGCAGCGTGAGGTGTTCACGCAGGCCGAGCCGCTCGAACGGGGCGGACGGATCGGTTGCCAGAATGTCCCGCGCGCTCTTGCCGGAATACAGAGCGAACAAAATCGCGATCAACCCGCGGACGATATGGGCATCGCTATCACCCCGAAAGATAAGGATCGGTCCACGCGTGCCATTCGGCTGCACTGTGGTGGAGAGCCAAACCTGGCTGGCGCAGCCCTGCACTTTGTTCGCGTCGACATATGCCGCTGCCGGAAGCGGAGCAAGCGTCCAGCCAAGCTCGATGATGTAGCGATAGCGATCCTCCCATTCATCGAGCAGGGAGAAATTGTCGCTGATCTCGTCGATCGTCATGAAGCGACTATTCGGCTTACCGCCGTGGCACCCTTATCCGTAAGCACTGTCAGGCATGCAGCTTCTGGTACTTAACCAGCAATTCTTCCTTGGTTTCGGCGTAGTCGGGGTTTTGAACGATGCATCCTGGTTCCGCCGGGCAGACGACCCGACATTGCGGCTCGTCCTCGGCGCCGATGCACTCGGTACACTTATCTGGATTGATCACGTAAATCGGATTTCCCGCCGTGATCGCTTGGTTCGGACACACCGGTTCGCATGCATCGCAGGCGGTGCAGTTATCATTGATCAAGAGGGCCATTTTTCGTTCTCCTTTGCTCGCCTCCGATCTCGGGCGGCTTTTCAACTCAGTTCATGTCATCGTACGCACAATCTGCCGGATCAGCTTCGTGTGCGCCCAAGCTCGGATCAAAACGGAATAGCGTCGCGCAATAGGGGCAGGTGATCTCATTGGCATCGCCCATATTGAGGTAAATGTGGGGATGATCTTGCGGCGGTTTATCTCCAATGCACTTGAACTCGCGGCAGCCAATGCGCACGATCGGCAACCCGACTTCATTATGAAACTTCGGATACCTTTCCATCTGTACCGCGCGGCTAAGGCGCCCGATTAACGACGCAGCGTGCCCTGGGTGGATCGAGGGTTCGATCAGCCTCCGGTGAAGGGTGCCTCTCTTGCGTCATTTCGGTTGCGTAAGAGGGCCCCTCGGCGACGTTAGTCTCTCCGCCACAGGAGCGGGGTTGGAGCTAACCTGCCGGGTGAAGCGCTGGGGTCTCCATCATGACAATGTGGTGCTTAACTGAGTTCTGCACCTTCTCGAAGGCTCTTACCTCGATCTGGCGCACGCGCTCGCGGGTAACGCCGAATTCCCGCGCTAGCTCTGCGAGCGTGATCTGTTCGTCGGCGAGCCGGCGCGTCTCGAATATGCGTCGCTCGCGCTCATTGAGCACGGTGAGCGCGTCGGACAAGGCCTTGCGGCGGTTGTCGAATTCCTCGCTCGCCGCGAGCGTTGTCTCCTGGTCGGGGGATTCATCCACCAGCCAGTCCTGCCACTC
>Ga0307442_1000765_pt1 | contig 15770 bp, 9 predicted proteins | sample SalMarWE160430MG_FD_202143 | JGI IMG/M metagenome (GOLD analysis project Ga0307442, IMG submission 202143) | Salt marsh sediment microbial communities from the Plum Island Ecosystem LTER, Massachusetts, United States - WE1604-30 | ecosystem: Environmental > Aquatic > Marine > Intertidal zone >...
AGAGTATTGCCGTGGAAATCCTAATTTCAGGGCCTAGTAACACAAAAGGAGCAAATTGTACTTTGAAGGTTTCAGGGGAAGATGAAGCGATGATCCTGCCAGCCATTGATGATCTTCGAGAACGGCTGAGCGCTTGGCTTTGCCCATTGTGCGGATCTCCCTTGACATTAGAAAATGTGGAGGATTTGAAGGATGGAAGAGCCGTGGTTTGTCCCTTCTGCAACGTTCCGATTGGGCGCTAGTGCGATTCCAATGTAATCCATTAATATGCCCTCAGTGACAAGTGATATTAAGAATTGCATCTAGAGTGGATATCGAGAGACCTCGATGAACCGGGACTCTATACAGTAGCTATCTATCAATCTCTTCATGCGGCTATGTCAAGAGCCTTTCTTGCGGTTGATAAGGATGGAGAAGAAACTCTCAGCCCAAAACCAGAACATATCACTCGCTGGAAGTAAAGCAATAAGAAAAGGAAAAATGGCTGCCTATGAAGTAACCATTTTATTTCCTACAGAGCATTATCTCAATCTCATACCAGAGCCAAGTTTGATTTGGTGCGGTGAGGATATGCCTGAAGATTTAGGTGCTGCAAGTTCCTTCTTTACTTTTGCATATTCATCTTCACAAGTAGATTCTAACTCAAACTTGGTTTTATTCAGAGTGATTGCATCAGTAGTAATCGTTTTGATGAAATCCATTGGGACCAGAAGATCAATCTCCGGTTGAACTCTCAATTTTTCCAACAGCTCCTCAATGAAACCTCCACCAAGTACTAACCACATTCGGCTATTTAGGTCGAACCAGAGATCAATGATGTTTCCGATTTTAAGCCCGTCAGCATCTACTACTTTGAGTTTGCCAAGTTTTGAGAAGTTCAGGTCTGTTTCGCTAATGACCCCAGGATCAATGGTCTTCTTCAGAGTTTCTTTGTTGACTTTGAGATAGACCTTGTCTGAAATGCTATCTAGGTCATCGACATTGCACACTGGATCAATGTCAGGTCTTGCTTTGATTGACTCTAATAGCTCTTCAATTATTCCGCCGCCCAGCACCAAGTGCTTCAGAGCAATTTTATTTTCTGAAATATCTACAATGCAGTCTATGATATCCCCAACTTTTTCACCATTGGAGTCGATGACGTCTTTGTGTCGTATTTCACTATACTTCATATTGCAACATTGAAACATTGAAATCACACTAGAATTTAACGATAGTGAAGAATATAAGTTTTCGTGTTTGATAGTATAACACTGAATTAAATTTTATATTGTAATTAAAACAAAAGGGAAGAGCCCATCGGAGGGGCTCTGCGAATGCTACTTTAGGCTAGTAAACTTCCCGGGGACTCTCTCTGAGATGATCTGGTAACTTACCACCTTCACCTAAAATTTCGAGCTCATGATTGCGGCCATATCGACCACCATCATTACAAAGGAATCCAGACTTGGTTATCCCGCGGGCTTGTCGTTCAGCAGAGCGCTTAGCTATCATTCCAATTCCAGATGGAACAGTCATGATTAGCTTCTTCTGGCTATCATCAATTGCTAGAAGAATAGTATCATCAGCAGCATTTCGTGTGGTCTCAAAGAATTGAGATGTTGACACATTAAACTCAAGATATATCGGCATTCGAATTCTAGTCCTCCAACTGGCTAGTTCTGTTAATTTGACTTATACGTACATATTAATAAATCTCGGGCGAGTTCAGAGGAGATGTGCGGTTCCACAATGGGCACAAACGACTGCATTATCGAACTCACCAGGTAATGGAAGGGGTGCATCACAATTCTGACATCGGAGTACCTTCAACTCTGCACGCTGTTCGGGAGTTAGCTTAATCTTGAAAACACGTTCTGCGACATCCTGAATTGACTTACCAACATTAGCTGCTGCTCGAGCAATTGAATTTCGCTCAGGATCAGAAAGGGATCCGAGTCCGACAGCTTGGAAGAAATTATCAATCACACGGCCAATCTTCCCAAACACTGAACCAGCTTTCCAGGTCATGACATCTTTCACATGAAGTTCAAGAATCTCAGAATCAGGATGTCCTGGTAATTCATAACCACGTTTCCAATCATCCTTCTTTTCTCTTTTTGGTGAAAGATCAGTTCCGCAACTAGGACATGTGAGGATATACTCACTTTTACCAAACCAGCCCTTCTTGACTTTTCTTTCACCAACATCATACCAACATCGCTTATGTGCCATCTTGTTGCAATTGGGGCAGGCAAATAGATGATACATTTTTGGATTTGCTATCATCGTTGACCCAGAATGGACTTTAAGATACGCTAAGTCTTTCTCTGTATTATTCAGCAAGTATTTTCCACAAATAAAACAGACTCTACCATCCAGCTTGTTCATTTTGTCAGGCATGATTCGCATATAGGTCAACCTCAATAATTTCTCGTACGCAAGCCCTAAAGAACCTTACAGATTTTACATCGAAATGTCTTTAGCATCGTTTGATGCGACTCACGAACTAGCCATCCTACATAAGGAGGAACAAACTGTTACCGATTTACCATTCGTCATTGATTTGAAACATATTGATACATCAACCCAGTCCATGACTGGCGGAAAAGCCTCTAATCTAACAATCTTGACAAATGCAGGTTTCAAAGTTCCGCCTGGATTTGTTGTTACAACAGAGGCATTTTCAAAATTTATTGCTACCAACCAGATGAAAGATCTAGCAAGAAATCATCTAGCCAAAATTGATTATGAGAATGCAAGTGAATTGAATAAAGCAACTGAAATTATGAGAGAGCATATCAAAAACTCAAAGATACCCGAAGAAGTAATTACAGATATAACAAAAGCATATCAGCATCTAGGGTTAGGGCGTGTTGCAATTAGATCATCAGCGACTGCTGAGGACCTGCCAGATGCTTCTTTTGCTGGACAATATGATACGTCACTCAATATTGAAGGAATACAAAATGTACTGGAGCACATCAAGCTTTGTTTTGGATCAATGTGGACCAGTCGTGCAGTTGCGTACAGGGAAGAGAATGATATACCTCATGACCAAGTCCAGATAGCTGTCATTGTTCAGTCAATGGTTGATGCAAGATGTGCAGGAGTTTTGTTCACACGTAATCCCATATCAAGTATTCAAAATGAAATGATGATAGAATCTAACTTCGGGCTAGGTGAATCAGTCGTTTCTGGTTATGCCGTTCCAGACAGGTATGTAATAGTTTCGACCGATGATTCACAAAATCCGTTCAAACTCGTCACCAGAGAAATAGGCACAAAAAATACGATTATCGTTCGAAATGCATCCGGCGATGGAGTTCAATATTCTAGTGTTTCTCCGGAAAAAAGCCAACAATCATCTCTGGAGGATAATGAAATCCTTGAGCTAGCAGTACTTGGAAAATCAATTGAAGACCAATTTGAATCACCGCAAGATATTGAGTGGGCAATAGATAGGGAACATAACGTTCACATTCTTCAGTCGAGACCAATAACTGTAGCTCAAAAGATGGATGAAGACGAAAGTGAGGATGTCTTCTGGACCAGAGGTTATGCTGATGATTACTGGAATGACCCAGTCACTCCGTTGTTCTTTAGTCTTCTTGGAGACCAATTGATACATATTGTGAACGTAGAAGCAAATGCAATTCTTGGTTACAAGGATACACCCGACCAACTTATCAAACTCTACAAGGGACATGCATACTTCAATCTCGATGTTATCAGGACTAAAGTAGTTAATGAGATGCCTCCGTTCATCAGAACAGATGATGTCCTGAATTATTTTCCAGGAGGAGGAGGACCTTTCGGTAAGGATACCATGGTGAAATTACCTTTCGCGCTCAAAACACGAATCTTAGCTGAAATTAGACTGATGATTTTTGATGGGGACGGAAGTATGACGAAAACCAATTCTGTGTACGAGAAGTGGACTGAGGATACTTTCAACCCTAAATGCGAAGAATTTGATGAAAAGTTCAAAGCCTTGAAAAAAGTCGGAACAGAGGCAGAATTAATGGAACTAGCAGACGATCTAGATAAAACGATGATGAAACACTTCCGGATGGTTCGCTACGGATTGCCTGTTCATACTTTAGGCATGAACCTCATAACCAACTATCTCCTAACGCGATGGCTTGGAGAGAAAGCTGCGATGGTTTTCTATCCCATTTTAATATCTGGAATAGAACACAAGACGAGTGAAACCAATAGGAGAATAAATGAATTAGCTGAACACATCAGACAAGATTCGAACATCCAGTCAATTGTTCTTGATAACTCTTCGAAGGACATTCTTCAAGTCATTAAATCAGATAAATTCCCTCGTACTCAAGAATTTTTTACAAAATTCCAATGTTTCTTAGATGATTTTGGTGACCGAGGTTTTACACGTGAAGCGTACTATCCTCGATGGAGAGAATCTCCCGAATATGTTTTCGATATTCTAAAATCATTGGTATCTGAAAGCACAAAGAATCTTGCGGAAACAGAAGAATTACTTGCACGAAAGAGAGCTAAAGCAGAAAAAATTACAGAGAAGAGAATCAAGGGGCAACGATATGGTCCATTGAAATGGATACTCTTTGATACTATCCGAGGCATGGCTAGGACCTATATTGGTTTCAGAGAGAATCAAAGATACAATCTTGACCGTTGGATTACTCGTAGTAGAAATGCATTCCTTCAGATTGGATCTCGATTAGTAGATAGAGGATATCTCATTGAACCAAAACATGTATTCTTCCTTTACAGGAACGAACTTAGAAGAATCATCAGGGGAACCTCAAAGTTAGACCAAGAAGAGGTGCAAAATCTCGTACATGAAAGGTTTGAAGAATTCTTGAAATATGAAAATGTCACTCCACCAAAATTCCTCCAGGGAAATCGAGAATTTGATGATCCATTACCCGACTCTGCAGAAGGATATGTGGGAATGCCTTCGAGTCAAGGTATAGTGACTGGAACAGTGAGAGTATTGGGAAGTGTGGAAGAAGTCCCATTAGTACGAGCGGGAGAGATTTTAGTAGTGTCACGTACAGACCCCGGATGGACACCTGTCTTCTCCAAAATTGGCGGTCTCATTACTGAAACTGGAGGTATTCTATCTCATGGGGCAGTAGTATCTCGCGAATTTGGTATTCCAGCAGTTACGAATGTTAGGAATGCATGTCAGCTACTGAAGACAGGGCAAAGAGTCAAACTCAATGGAAATGATGGGATTGTTACTATTGTTGATTCGGAGTGAACAGATGTGGAACCCATTACGCACAAACCAACATCAGATGATGCTGAATGGAATGAAAGTTACTACTTCATCTTCTATGACAAAGAGAACAAAGTCGGTGGAATGAGCCGACTCGGTTTTAAACCTAACAAGAAAGAGGGAATGACATTCTTCTTTGTTTTCCTACCAGATGGTTCGATAGGTGCGTTTCATGCTAACGATGATTCTGGTCGATATCCCAGTGCATTGAAGGTTGAGAATGTTGAGTATGAGTGCATTGAGGATGGAAAGTGGAAATATTCCTTTGAAGGGCCCATGCTTATTTTCAACAATCCCGAAGACTTTGGAAAAGTAAAGGAAAATCCTGAAGTCATCAATGGTCTTGTTGGTGGAAGAATCGATTTAGAGTATGAGGCATATAATGAAACGTACGAATATAGTGAACACATGACTTCAGAATCATTGGAGATTGGAAAGAAGACCGGAGATGTTCATTGGGAACAGATTGGTAAAGTTACAGGAATAGTTCAGGTAGGTGAGCAATCTTTTGAGATTAATCAATGCATAGGACAGAGAGACCATACTCATGGTATCAGAGATTGGACAGGGATTGGTAATTGGTTCTATTTCGTCATCTGGTTCGATGAAGATCTTGCATTGAATCCAGCTGCTGTTGTGCTAGATGATGGACGAATTGGATCTGGAGGATTCATTTACCGGAATGGTGTCAATATCCCAATAAAAACTATCAAGCTCATAGATCACTCATACCGGGAAAATGGTGTGTTCCCACTATCAACTGAATTAGAAATCGTTGATAAGCAGGGACATTCGTACACACTCACAGCTACCCCGGGACCAATCATCCCGGTTCCATTCAGAGATGAAAATGGGAACGTATCTTATTTGATTCAGTCATTTGGGTCATTTCAACTAGATGATAGAAAAGGAGGATACGGGTCGTACGAGGTTCTTAGAAGAGCGGAGTAGTTGATAACGTATCAACCTTATATATTGGGAGAGATACTAAAAAAACGAGGCGGTCGGACAAATGTTTGAGTACGTCCAAGAGAGAGAGATGGGATCAAGATTAGAACCGAGAACTCTAATTTACGTTATTACATGTGGGGAAACCTTGCGAGATAATTCTGGAAACCTTACAGAAAGAGGAAAGAACCAGATTCTTGAACTTGCCAGTTCACGACTCGTAGCTGGAGTACGCAAAATCTATTCTTCATCATCTACGGGTGATTACGAAACAGCAAAGATACTCTCCAAAGAGTTTAATGTACGTCTTAACAAAAAAGGATGTCTTGATGGATTCAAGCTTGGAGTTTCTTGGACTGATGAGAAACAGCTTGCTGAAGTACTATCATCTCTATGGAATGACCATAGTTACACTATCGGGAAAGGCGAATCTATAGATGAAGCTAAAGAGAGATTTGGAACATGTATGAATGATATTGGAAGTAAACATCCTGATGATAGTATTGCTGTGGTTTGCGATCCGATTATGTCCTATCTATTCTATTCTCTTGTCACCGCAGTCCCTCTGAATATTAACGAATGGATGTCAACCGGTTTTGCGTCCTGCGCGACATACGAGTATGCTAAGACGGGATGGACATTGGTAATGCCACCAGAGAACAGCTTCCAAAGTGACCCCTCTTGCATGTCAGATTGGTTACCTGAAAATTTGTTTGATTAAAAAAAGACTAAAGGCGGTTGAAGTCCAGTCCGTAGACCTGACTCCAACAGCCGGTATATTCTATTACTTGCGACGGTACATCACACAGACAATCACAATGAGTGCGACAACTCCACCTACAATCAAGTAGAGAACGGCTGGATTTCCATCACCACCAGTGTAAGTTGTAGTTCCCGTAGATGCAGATTGGAAAGCACTTGTGTATGCAACGAAGACAGGATCACAGATGATATCCTGGCCGCCCCAGTTCTCATAACCAGCAGTCATGAAGAGCATAGAAGCATCAACTTGCCAGTTGGTCACAGTACTCCCTGAAGCTGATTCATACATCAGACTGAAAGCGCCAATAGGAGCCGTGGAGGAACCTGAATAGTATGTAGTACTATGTCCATCGCCGCCCCAGGTGTATGGGAGTCCTCCCATCTCCACATTAGCATAGGGGCTATTCTCAGAACCAAACAAGTAGTAGTCTGCATCCTGACTAGCACCATTGCTATCTGTAACGGGTCGTTCTCCAGCGGTTCGTTGTGTGACTGTTCCTGTTGCGAGAACTCCAAAGAAGTTCACAGCAAGGCTTCTTCCATCTAACACGGAATTATCGATGTCATTCAAAGTCCAATCACCAATCGTCTGATCGATCTTGAATGAAACAGCATTGTTCCATGTCAATGGATCCTCGGCATCGTACGTGACCTGATCAACAGTGAAGTGGATATCAAAAGCCATTTCCGTTATTGTTGCACTGCTTATTCTGTAGTCGAAGTTAGTCTCATTCAGACCAATCGCACCTTCGTATGATTGTCTAAAGTCCCAAGCACCTCGCAGTGCAGAGGAATGTTCTACTTGCAGTGGGTAGATTGTTACATCAACATCACTGATTGTTATACCAAACTCGACTTCAGTATCGGGACTGACCAACACATTGCCTGAGCTATTTGTTGCACCTAGTGGTCGCCGTAGTTCGACTGCACCAACTTCATCAATGAGGACATAGTGAGTGACCTCTTCAGTTGTGACTTGACCACCCTCAATTGAGAAATCAGGAGCACCCTCTGAAGGGCCAAACCCATCATTGAAGATCAATAGACCTGCATATTGTGCACGGAAGTGAGCTAGTGTTGCTTGATCTGCTTCAATAGCTACCCAGAAGTTCTGAGTAGTACCCCAAGCAAACCAAGTTGTTGACCACCTTCCAGCTTCAAGCCCAGGAATAGTTGTCGTATCCAAGGTACGGTTCTTGGAGAGCCAAGAGACATATTCGTAACCAGGTGTAACAATATCGTTATTGATATCCGCCCATAGAACATCTTGAATTGCAGCCATCTCAGTAGCATTCACAGAACTAAAGTCTGACGCATGGTACCAGTAAAAGGTTTCGTTGGCTGTAAACCAGATGTTTTGTTGAACAACACCCATCCAGTTCTCAGACCAGAATTCATCACCAGCTGTGCCGGGCGTAGGATCGAAACCAACACCAACCCACATTCCATCAACAGTAATATTTCCCCAATCTTCCCAGTACCCTGTTCGCTTGATGTAGTACTGATCATCTACTGTGTAGATGTTACCATCAAGATCGATTGCTCCATCTTCTGTAACAATCCAAATTGGTGGTGTGTATGATGGTAGATCGCCAAGACGAAGATGTCGCGGACTCCATAGGATATTGCTTCCTATATCTAGCTCGTTGTAGTTATCGGTCGATTCAGCGACGAGAATATTGTAAGCTGCAACTGACAACGAACCGGGCAATTCTGTTCCATTCAACCAATATGGATAGCTCCAAGTACTATTTGCGGCATCCCAAGTTCTAACGTTCTGAATAAGACCCACTTTGACGGAGGCCTTGTCTATTACCATAGAGGGAGTTTCGCCAATCAGAATAGAGGATGATAGAACATTAAAGTTGAATGCGACAATTACTGTAGTAAGATCATCAGAGAGTGTGATATTAAAATCAGTTACATTCCAATCATTAGCAGCTATTGGCAAGGTCCAAAGCAAACCACTATCCCTAGAATACATCGATACTCTGTAGACTGTTGAAGTTGTGTGTGTATCCATCTGGTAATCAAGAACCATCTTATGTGTAATATCAACTCGCCAATAATGAGTTTCGTTACCATCCATTATTGATCCCTTTACTTCTATTGTCAAATCTTTCAACTCTGAAGTTACATTGAACTTAGCAGGGGGATCGGGTTCGTTCTCAATTGTATAGGCGATTGAACCATTGATCAAATTGATATCTTTATGCACTAAGAGAGTCAGATTTAGAGTGTCGCCCTGTTGAGCTACATTTGCAATATTACCAGCGTAATCGAAAACAAATGCTTCTATGAATGCATCACGGAATGCTAGCTTCATTGTTTCACGGGATTTAATCTCAGGTCGAGCAACCAATGGCTCACTATCAACATCTAAAACAGTTACCAACCCCATCTCAGGTCTAATTGTTCCTCCGAACTCGAAGCCTGGATCAAGGTCGGTCTCATTGGTAAAGTATCCACCCCATTGAATAGTATGACGATCAAACACGCCTGTCAAAGCCGGTTCAGATACATAGTATTTTGATAAATCAATAGTACTATTCTCAACGACTGTTAGATGTGGGAACCACATTCCAAGTCCGCCGCCCAAATCAAGCCATTCCCAAGCTAAATCAAGATACCCAGCAAGAGGATATGCACCAGTTGAGTTAACTTTCAAAGCAAGCGTTGGATAGAGATCAATTGAGTACGTGTCATTAAATACGAGGTTTCTGTCGAAGAGGACGCTCTCACTTGTCGCCAAGGACTCAGGATATGACCAATTCATTGAGATCATGTAATCAGAATCCCAAGTAAGCTGTGTTAGTGGGATCAGTGTACTACCGATTTCAGAACTTGATATCAAGCGAACAATAAAAGTATCATTAACATCTGCATAATGCAGAATTTTTCCTGATTCATCCACTATATCGCCGTAGTAGTAATTTGGTAGAGAGAAATCAAGTGGGTTAACAGCCATGCCTAAACCCAAGGGAGGACTTCCATATCTGCCCTCGGTTGCAGCAGTCAGCCATGAAGATGATACGGGTCTTCCATTTGTATCGATTACTTGCATTCCGGTCGTAAGAATGGTGGGTGATAGTCCAATTGTATAAGTGATGGCAAAGACCACTTCATAGAAGTTAGGATCCTCAGTGAAATTAGAATTCAGAGAATCTAGAGCAATAAACTGTGCGGGTCGTGGTTCTTCCGAGCCCGGAATGTATCTGAATCCAACACTGTTCCATCTATCAGAGGTAGCATTGTATTCTAGACCAAAAGATGGGCTTCGTGCCCCAATTCCTGTACCCCAGAATTGAACAACATCCAAATCATTTCCTTCACCAAGGAATGACTTCGGAATAATCATGTTAACAGTAAGATCCATTCCTACTTCAATTCTGTAGTTGTTCTTTGCTATATCGGTCCCATTATCGTACTCAATCCAGATCTCAGGCTGAGGACCAAAAACCCAGTCTGAATGCTGTTCTGAGTGTGCGAATTGCTCGGTTTCATTAGCAACTTGCCAAGCAACTCGCATGATTGGGTCGGGTGTCGTTTGTGCGGTGGCAGGAGTGATTGCGCCCACAAACCCGACTAGCAACATCGCAATTAGTGCTATTGTGTATATTTTCTTCATTTTTTCCACCTCACCAAGAGCCTAGCGCGCTGCACTCCTCGTAAACAGAACATCTTCTTCTCCATCGCATAGATGTAGGAGTCCTTTCGGAGGCAAATGCTGGATCTTGATTTCTTGGTGTATTCATCAAAGGTATCTTCCTCGTTACCTCTGATGGAAAAACCGACGAACTGCAGATAATATTCTACAAATTTGTATATAGATGGGTTGTGGATGAATCGTCTAGAAAATTCGTTCGCTTATAATTCGTCAAAATAGACCCTAAGAAGCTCTGCTACGCTTCTTGCACGGGATACTGTTCCTCTATCTCGATGAGGTTTCGACCCATCAAACATACCTGATATTGTTCCCAGACATCCTCTCCGAACTGCATTAAGTACAGGGCGGAAGAATTTCTTCTCTGCTTTCGCTTTGTTCTCTCTGGTTCTGCCATTCACCGTCAGCCAAGCGGAGATGTAAGGACCAATTAACCAAGGATGAACTGTTCCTTGATGTGTTGCTGCAGCTCGGCTTCGGGGGCCTCCTGTATAGGCACGGGCATATCGATTGTCACTAGGAGAAAGTGTTCTCAATCCAAAGGGAGTAAGGAGTTCTTTGCTTACAGTCTTCAGAACAGAATTTGCTTTCAATGGATCTAGTAGTGGGAATGGTAAGCTGAGTGCGAATATCTGATTTGGTCTGATTGAATCATCATTCACATCATCGGTAACAACATCATACAGATAACCGAGGTTAGAATCCCAAAATATTTGTTCAAAAGCTTCCTTAATCCAAGATGCAACAGCTTGAAACTCATAGGGATCTCTTCCTATCATCTGACTCATCTCGCCCATTGCCATGAGGACATTATACCAGAGCGCATTGACCTCAACACACTTTCCTATTCGAGGAGTAGGACACCAGTTATCTATACACTCATTCATCCAAGAAACTCCTACACCCTCAATCCCAGAGATGATGAGTCCATCATGGTCTTCATGGATATTATATTTTGTTCCAATTCTATATGATGCGATTATTGAATCCATCGTATCCCAGATAATCCCTCTGAGAAACTCCACATCATTCGTTGCTTGAAGATACTTATGAACAGCCATGATGAACCAGAGAGATGCATCTACGGAATCATACTCAGGCTGTATACCTCTATCGGGAAAATCATTAGGGACAAGCCCATACCGTGAATATCGGGCATAATTCGTTAGAATTGCACGTGCATCTTGAAATCGTCCAATTGACATTGTAAGTCCAGGTAATGATATCATTGCATCAAGGCCAATATCTGCAAACTCATGATAGCCTGCAATAATCGATCTCATTTTTGTTGATTCACGATCAACTATGAATGTATCAGCATCTAGGATGAGCCATTCCATATCCTCATCGCGTTCCTTGGTTGCCATTGAATATGCACGGTCGTTGAGAATCTTTCTCCGTCGTAACTCTTCGAACCTGAGTTTAGCAAAATCCTTACGTTCAGCTTTGGCTAGAGGACCCAGACTTTTCATGAGTTCCTTTCGCGTAGGCGCCACAGCAAATAGGAATGAGAGGTAGTGTTCTCCTGGTTCCAATACTGTGTGAAACACACCAGGAATTACCATTTGTTCTTCATGTGGAAGGCCCATTGCTTTATCACGGCGATATACTTGGGGATCAGTTATACGAAGTTCACTTGGCATAAATTCTGCGTCTGGAGTGTATGCGTACATCCACGGACTATTTGGTCTTTCATCAAATGAGAAATAAGAATGTGAATCGATAGCTTCAATTTCAGGGGAGAAATCAAGATGTGGAGGTCGTGCATGAATATCTCTGCAGGTCTGAATTGGTGTAACAGTTAGAACTGTTTCTTCAGTATTATTAAACTCATAATTCACGACGGTGATATTCCGTCTATAAGCCATGAAGACGGTTTTCTCTACTTCAACGCATCCTGTTCTGTAAATCATCTGAGGTAGAGGATTCAACTCGAATCTCTGTAGGTGTCTGTATCCCCTGTGTGTAACCCCATCCATTGTCTGTTCAGTGCTGAGATTGCACTCTCCATCCTTGTTTATAATCGCCTCATCGAGTCGAGAGAGGGTAAGCCAACGGTCAACGGGAGGACTCAATGATGACACCATAAGCCCATGATATCCACGAACATTCAGGCCAACAATTGTGGAAGACGTATATCCACCCAGACCATTTGCGTACAGCCACTCAAAAGTAACTGCACGGTTGAGTCTAAGATCAGCATCTTCCAAGGATATCAATAGTAATGAGCCTCTGTACCTTTTCTTCTCAAACTTGTGAAGTTTCTCGAATACTTTAAGGTTGTGTGATACGAAGTTTGCCGCTCAAATAGACAGCATCATAAGGGTGCAATAACAATTTCGCGAGATGATTTCATGTCAGCAGATTCTGAACTAATTCCAATTGTAATGACAAGTAGTTCTCGTAAGGTCATGGGTCTCAATATGAATCTCTGGCGTCTTGCTCTAGTAACTGGTGTCGCTCAATTCTCCATGAGCTTGTGGGCATGGGATTTTAGTATCTTCCTGGAATTTGATGTAGGAGTTCTGAAATGGCAGATTGGAGCTGCTCTATCTATTGGGACACTAGCAATGATTTTGGGTTATATGGCATCAGGTGTAATCTCTGATTTTATTGGTAGAAAGAATACAATGGTGATATCATTCATACCTATGGCAATAGGTCTTCTTGGATTATGGTTGAACCCCTCGTGGCCATTTGTAGCAATTGAATATGGCATCACCTATTTTGGGTGGGCATCAATACTTGTCATCACAACAGCAATTCCAGCAGATGAGATTCATGCTGATGGTGGGGCGAATAGTGCACGAACTTTTACGATGGTGCTCCTTCCCGCGTTTCTAGTTGATGGACTTAGTCCAGTTCTTGCAGCGGTACTCCTTGAGAATGGATACTCTGCAAGTTACTTGCACCTCATTGCATCTGTTGGTGCAATCATAGCACTCGTCGCAACATTCGTATTTGTCAGAGAATCACTTGATAAAGAAATAATCAAGAAAGCTAGAAAGGGGCCAATCATTACAATTAGAGGTCTTGGTAAGAATTTCTGGAAATTTGTTGTTGGAATCTCCGGGTTCATCTTCTTTCTAAGATCAGCGGTTCCGTATCTGGGAAATCTTGTTGTAGGTGAATGGGGACTTACTGATGCTCAGTATGCCTATGCTTGGGCGTTCTACTCAATTACTAGTGCGATTCTACTCTATTTTGCTGGAACACTAGCAGATCGAAATATTAAAGCAGCGCAGATTGTTGCGCTGCTAGGAAACAGTATTGTCATTTTGGCATTCTCATTCTTCCAAGGATTTTGGGTACTAGTTACCATCAATATCCTGTGGTCATTGCCGATTGCACTATGGATTGGTGCTGAAAATACAATTGTTTCAGGTAGTGTATCTGAAGAGAAGAAAGGAAGAGCTTTAGGAACATATCGCTATGCAACAAGTATTGCGGGATTCTTTGCATTCTCCTTTGGAGCATACATTTGGGAGGTAAGTAATAGTCTTAAATTCTTGTTCTTCTTCGCAGGCGTATCCACCCTATTTCTGATCGTAATCATGGCTCTTGCATTGAAATCCATAGATTTGCCAAGTAGACAGGAAGAGTAAGAGGATTAATTAAAAGCCAGCACTATTGAGTCAGATGTAGAAATTAAATTGAACTAAGACACTCACCGATTCCGAGTAACGTTCTTATCTTACTTTAAACACTACAGAACCTGTCGGGAGCCTGGGGATTACTATGGATGATGACTCTTCCCTTATTGGACGGCACCTAAAGCAGACGGGAGGATTGCTCCTTGGAGGTGCTCAAAAACAGGTTAAGGATTACAAAGGGAAGTTTGAAAGCCTCAGGGGAGTTTATGATGAATTCTTATCCAAGTTGCTAATCTCATATGACTCAGCAAAATTCGATCCAAAATTCATTGACAAATTCTTTGGTAAGAGAAAACTGAAATTTGCAGGTATCGATGGTACCGTTCTGAAATACGATGTTTTTGATTTGTTGATATTTTTCGCAGGCGCATACCCTGCTTTTGGTGACATCGAGATAGATGATAAAGGTGAATCTAAGATCACTTATGAAGAGAAATTCCTGGAGCATGGAGTAGGAATATCAAGTGTCCTTCCTGTGTATATCAGTGAAGTCCCACATATTGACCAAACACTATTAGTACGTTCGGAAAACGGAGAGGTTGACCACTCCATAAGTTACTCCGATTCATGGGTTGTAGACAACTCTGCTTTTGCTGACTTCATGATGGGGCTCTCAGAGTTTTATCTTGGGTATCAGCTTGTTAGTTCTGAGGATCCAGTGGATATTTTACTGCATGACAGAGTCTTTTCATCAGAGGTTGCATCATTCTACGCGGAAACCTCAGATTTCCGCCTAAACCTCGAACATGAATGTGGTCTCATAGGATACAAAATTGATGGAAGACCCCTAACAAAAACAGAATGGATCTTTGCACGACGTCTATTCGGAAACCTTGAGATGGGAACACCTCCTGCACGTGGAGAATTTCTCCTCCCCAGAGTTATCATTGAACTCATGAATGCAGAAGGCAATAGTCTCACTCGTGATGAACTCGTTCAGAGAATGGGTCTTGATAACGAGTTCAGACAAGCGCGATTGGATAAAGAACTCAAGAAGGGAATTCGGGGAACAGGAGAAGCAGAAGGGCTCTTTCTCAGAAAGCAAGAACATTTTGTTCTGAAACCCCAATATCGTGACCTAAAGAAAAGAATGAAGTTGCTTGTAGATGATGTATGCGGGCGAATCTTTTCCACTGATCCAGAAGTTTCGTACGAGGAGCGCTTCAAGATTAATGGTCGATGGTTAACAACAAGTGATCTTGCATTCCTAAGTCTGATGTCACTCTACCTCACAGTTGAAGCATGTTGGGAAAATCATATCTTACTTGTGGGAGTTGCAAAGGACACTTCAGCTCGAGACCTGAAGAGACAGGTACTTCCAGTTCTTAATTTTGTGGGAAGATTTCAAGGAGGATTTACAGATAAGCGGGAAGATACCCCAGACACCGATCGAATGATTCTCCAATGGGTATCACTTCAGGAACGCGAAAAACTGAAGGTTCCTTGGGCAACTGTTGAATATGACACAGCGTTCAAGACAATCGTTCCACAC
>Ga0307442_1000770_pt1 | contig 15737 bp, 12 predicted proteins | sample SalMarWE160430MG_FD_202143 | JGI IMG/M metagenome (GOLD analysis project Ga0307442, IMG submission 202143) | Salt marsh sediment microbial communities from the Plum Island Ecosystem LTER, Massachusetts, United States - WE1604-30 | ecosystem: Environmental > Aquatic > Marine > Intertidal zone >...
GCCGTAATAGTTGAAGCCGTAGGATTGCTGGGCGTAGCCGCCGATCATGTGGGTCGGCTTGGTGATCGCCCGCGTGACCGAATTATGAATGCCGCCGCGCTGTCCGGTGAGCTGAGAGCCCGGCGTGTTCACGATCTTCTCCTGAGCGTGATACATGAAGATCGTGCCGTCCTTCATGCGCTGGGAGACGACCACGCGCGCCGAGATCGCGCCATTGGCGTTGTAGACCTCGACCCAGTCATTATCGACGAGGCCCGCCTTGGCCGCGTCGTTCTCTGATAGCCAGACGACTGGACCGCCACGATTGAGCGTCAGCATCAAGAGATTGTCCGTATAGGTCGAATGGATGCCCCATTTCTGATGCGGCGTAATGAAGTTCAGCACGACATGGGGGCGTCCGTCTGAGCGGGCCTCGATCGCTGGGGTGACGGTCTTGGTGTCGATCGGCGGACGGTAGACGCAGAAGCCTTCGCCGAAAGCGCGCATCCAGAGATGGTCTTGATAGAGCTGCTGGCGGCCTGTCAAAGTGCGCCAGGGGATCAACTCATGGACATTGGTGTAACCCGCATTGTAGCAGACCTTCTCCGACTCCAGACCGGACCAGGTCGGCGAAGAGATGATCTTGCGCGGCTGGGCAACGACATCACGAAAGCGGATCTTCTCGTCTTCCTTTGAGATCGCGAGATGGGTGTGATCGCGGCCGGTGAATTTCGACAACGCCTCCCATGCCTTGACGGCAACCTCGCCATTGGTTTCCGGCGCGAGCAACAGGATAACCTCTGTTGCATCGATATCCGTATCGATCCGCGGACGGCTTTTCGTTGCGCCGTCTTCCGTGACGACGCCATTGAGCTTGCCCAGCAGTTCAACCTCGTGCTCGGTGTTCCATGAGATGCCCTTGCCGCCATTGCCCAGCTTGTCCATCAGCGGGCCGAGCGCGGTGAAGCGTTTGTAAAGGTTGGGATAATCCCGCTCGACGACAGCGATGTTCGGCATCGTCCGGCCGGGGATGGCTTCGGTCTCGCCTTTATTCCAGTCCTTCACATCGAGTGGCTGCGCCATCTCGCCGGGCGTGTCATGCAGGATCGGCACAAGGACGACATCCTTCTCGACGCCGAGTACTTCCGGTGCAACTTCCGAAAACTTCTTCGTGATTCCTTTGAAGATGTCCCAATCGCTGCGCGCTTCCCAAGCCGGATCTGCTGCAGATGTCAGCGGATGGATGAAGGGATGCATGTCCGAGGTGTTTAGATCGTTCTTTTCGTACCAAGTGGCGGTCGGAAGGACGATGTCGGAATAGACACAGGTCGTGGACATGCGGAAGTCGAGCGTGACCAGCAGGTCCAGCTTTCCTTCCGGGGCCTCGTCGTGCCAGACGGCCTCTTTCGCGCGCTCGCGGCCTTCCTCGCCCAGATCCTTGCCCATGACGCCATGTGCGGTGCCAAGCAGATGCTTGAGGAAATATTCATGGCCTTTGCCAGACGAGCCGAGCAAGTTGGAGCGCCAGACGAACATATTGCGCGGCCAGTTTGCCGGATCGTCCGGATCTTCGCAGGACATTTGCAGCGTGCCAGCCTTCAAACGGGTGGCGACGTAGTCCTTCACTTCCTGTCCGGCAGCTTCCGCCGCTTTGGCAACCTCCAGAGGATTGGTCTTGAGCTGCGGAGCCGATGGCAGCCAGCCCATGCGCTCGGCGCGGATATTGTAATCGATCAGCGTGCCGTCCCACGGGCCTTCCGGCGCGGTTGGCGACAGGATCTCGTCGACCTTCAGCGTTTCGTAGCGCCACTGATCCGTATGCGCATAGAAGAAGGAGGTCGAGTTCATCTGCCGGGGTGGGCGGCTCCAGTCGAGACCGAAGGCAAGAGGCAGCCAGCCAGTCTGCGGACGCAGCTTCTCCTGTCCGACATAATGGCTCCAGCCGCCGCCGGACTGACCGACACAACCGCACATCACCAGGAGATTGATGATCCCCCGGTAATTCATGTCCATGTGGTACCAGTGGTTCAAACCGGCGCCGAGAATGACCATGGAACGGCCGCCGGTCTTCTCCGCATTACGTGCGAATTCGCGAGCGACTTCGATGATCTGTGCACGCGGAACGCCGGTGATCTTTTCCGCCCATGCCGGCGTATAGGGAAGATTTTCCTCATAAGATTTGGCCGAGTTCGTATCGCCTAGCCCGCGATCAAGGCCGTAATTGGCAACGAACAGGTCGAAGACGGTGGCGACAAGCGCCTCACCGTCCGCAAGCTGAACTTTCTTCGCGGGAACGGCGCGATGCAGGATACTTTCGTGCTCGGTTCCCTCGAAATAGTCGTGCTCGCGATTGCCGAAATAGGGGAAGGCGACTTCGGCGATCTCATCGTAGCGGTCGTCCAGAATGAAGCTCATTTCCAGCTTCACATCTTCGCCCTGACCGTCCTTCGCCTCAAGGTTCCACTTGCCCTGCTCGCCCCAGCGGAAGCCGATGGAGCCATTGGGCACGACGAATTTGCCGGACGCAGCATCATAGGCGACGGTCTTCCAGTCCGGATTGTTCGCCTCGCCAAGGCTGCTTTCGAAATCCGAGGCGCGAACGAGCCGGTCCGGCACATAAGCCCCGTCCTTCTTCACCAGCCTGACCAGCGTCGGCATGTCGGTATAGCGGCGGCAATAATCCTCGAAATACTCCGCCTGCCGATCGAGATGGAACTCGCGCAGGATGACGTGGCCCATCGCCATGGCGAGCGCGGCGTCGGTGCCCTGTTTCGGATGCAGCCAGAGGTCGGAGAATTTGGCCGCTTCCGAATAGTCCGGCGAGACGACGACGGACTTCGTGCCCTTGTAGCGGACCTCCGTATAGAAATGCGCATCCGGCGTGCGCGTCTGCGGCACATTCGAGCCCCAGAGCATCAGGAAGCCGGAATTGTACCAGTCCGCGCTTTCGGGAACGTCGGTCTGCTCGCCCCAGGTCATCGGCGAGGCGGGAGGCAGGTCGCAATACCAGTCGTAGAAGGACATGCAGGTGCCGCCAAGCAGCGACAGATAGCGCGAGCCCGCCGCGTAGGAGACCATCGACATGGCCGGGATCGGCGAGAAGCCAATGACGCGATCCGGGCCCCATTTGCGCGCCGTATAAGCGTTGGCGGCGGCGATGATCTCGTTGACCTCGTCCCATGTGGCGCGGACAAAGCCGCCGAGGCCGCGCATCTTGGTGTAGTCGCCGCGCTTGGCCGTATCGGCCTGGATCGCCTCCCAGGCGGCGACCGGCGATTTCATGACCCGCTCTTTCCGCCAGAGCTTCAAAAGCCGCGACCGGATCAGCGGATTTTTCACCCGATTGGCCGAATACATGTACCAGCTATAGCTGGCGCCTCGGGAGCAGCCCCGCGGTTCGTGGTTCGGCAGATCGGGCCGCGTGCGGGGATAGTCCGTCTGCTGCGTTTCCCAGGTGACGATCCCACCCTTGACGTAGATCTTCCAGGAGCAGGAACCGGTGCAATTTGCGCCGTGGGTCGAGCGCACGATCTTGTCATGCTGCCAGCGCTTGCGATAGGCGTCCTCCCAGTCCCGGCTTTCGTTCGTCGTCACGCCGTGACCGTTCGAGAACGTGCCGACATTCTTCTTCGCCAGGAAGTTCAGGCGGTCGAGAAGGTGGCTCATTTTCGTCTCCTCTCGTTATTCCGCGGGCGTCGGCTGCGCGGCGGGCGTGGCAAACCCGCGTTCGATGTCGCGGAGCAGGCCGCCGCGCCGGTTGTAGACGAACCAGGTCAGGGCGGCGCAGCTTGCATAGAAGATCAGGAAAGCCCACAAGGCCGCCTCGGGCCCGCCCGTGAGCACGATCGAGCTGCCGTAGGATTTCGGGATGAAGAAGGCCCCGTAGGCCGCGATGGCGGAGGTAAAGCCGATAATGGCGGCCGATTCCTTCTCCGCCTGGCGCAACCGCTGGGCCGGCTCGAGCTGCGGCATTAGCCGGTCGACTTCCTTGCGCATGATCACGGGAATCATCTGGAAGGTCGAGGCATTGCCGACGCCGGTGGCGAAGAACAGCACGATGAACATCGCGAAGAAGCCCCAAAACGCGCCCGGCTGATCCTTGATGCCGAGGAAGAACAGCACGCCGAGGACCGCCGCGATCATCAGGACGAAGGTCCATAAGGTGACGCGTCCGCCGCCATATTTGTCGGAGATCCACCCCGTCGCCGCCCGCGACAGCGCGCCGACGAGCGGGCCGAGGAAGACAAATTGCAGCGAGTTGACGTCCGGAAACTGCGTCTTGGCCAGGAGCGGGAAGCCCGCGGAATAGCCGATGAAGGAACCGAATGTCCCGGTATAGAGCCAGCACATGATCCAGTTATGCCGGCGCGTGAAGATGATCGACTGCTCGGCGAAGGACGCCTTGGCCGAGGCGATATCGTTCATACCGACCCACGCCGCAATCGTCGCTGCGATCAGGAACGGCACCCAGATGAAGCCGGCATTCTGCAGCCATAATTTGCCGCCTTCGCTGAGCGTCTGAGGTTCGCCGCCAAGCATGCCGAACACGCCGGCGGTGATAGCCAGCGGCACCAGGAACTGCATGACGCTGACGCCCGCATTGCCGAGGCCGGCATTCAAGGCGAGCGCATTGCCTTTCTCCTTTTTCGGGAAGAAGAAGGAGATATTGGCCATGGAGGAGGCGAAATTGCCGCCGCCGAAGCCGCAGAGCAGCGCCAGGACCAGGAAGATCAGATACGGCGTGTCCGGATTCTGCACGGCATAGCCGATGCCGAAAGCGGGGATCAGCAGCGAGGCCGTCGTCAGCGTCGTCCAGAGCCGGCCGCCGAGGATCGGCACCATGAAGGAGTAGAAGATGCGCAGCGTCGCGCCGGAAAGGCCGGGCAGCGCCGCCAGCCAGAAGAGCTGGTCGGTCGTGTAGTTGAAGCCGATCGCCGGAAGCTTGGCGACGACCACGGACCAGACCATCCAGACCGAGAAGGCCAGCAGCAGCGCCGGAATCGAGATCCAGAGATTGCGGCGCGCCACTTTGCGCCCGGTCTCCTCCCAGAATTCCTCGTCATCCGGGCGCCAGTCCTCGATGAGGCCGGCGAGCGCGCCCTTCTGCTCCTCGCCGTGGATCTCCTGCATCTCCGGAAGCTCCGGCAATGCGCCGAGCTCGGCCGGCAGCGCCTTGCGCTCCATCATGCGGATCGAGAAATGCATCCATAGAAGCGCCACGCCCACAATGCCGAACAGCAGCATGAAGCAGCTTGTCCACACGCCGGTCAGGTCGAGCATCGCACCGAAAACGATCGGGAGGACGAAGCCGCCAAGTCCGCCGATCATGCCGACCAGACCGCCCACGGAACCGACATGGTCGGGATAATAGACGGGGATGTGCTTGTAGACCGCCGCCTTGCCGAGTGACATGAAAAAGCCCAAGACGAAGATCGCCACGATGAAAGGCACCAGCCCCATGCTGGTGGAGAAGGTGATCGGACCGCGAATGCCGTGAATCGTATAATCCGTGTTCGGATAGGACAGCATGAAGGTCACGAGCACCGATATGCCAAGCGTCCAGTACATGATCGTGCGCGCGCCGTACTTGTCCGAGAGGTGCCCGCCATAAGCGCGGAAGATCGAGGCGGGGATCGAGTAGAAGGCGGCGAGCATGCCGGCGCTTTCGATGTCGAGCCCGTAAGCGCCGACGAGATAGCGCGGCAGCCACAGCGCCAGCGCGACGAAAGCGCCGAAGACAAAGAAATAATAAAGAGAGAAGCGCCACACCTGCAGGTTCTTCAGCGGTTCAAGCTGAAGCAGCATGCCTCTGGCTTGCTCTCCGGAGACGCGCCGCGCCTTCAGATCGGGATCGTCTTCGGTCGTCAGCCAGAAGATGATGGCCGTGATGACGAGAACCGTCGCCCAGACCTGCGCGACCATGGTCCAACCGAACGCAACCATGACGAAAGGCGCGCAGAATTTGGTGACGGCGGCGCCGACATTACCCGCACCGAATATGCCGAGCGCGGTGCCTTGTCTTTCCTTCGGATACCATTTGGACACATAGGCAATGCCGACCGCGAATGAGCCGCCCGCAAGACCGATGCCCAATGCCGCGAGGAGCATCATTTCATAGGTGGTCGCGTAGGACAGCGCGAAGGTCGAAGCGGCCGCCGCCAGCATGGTGATCACATAGACAATGCGCCCGCCATATTGGTCGGTCCAAATGCCGAGAAAGATGCGCGAAAGCGAGCCCGTGAGAATCGGGGTGCCGACGAGCAGGCCGAACTCGGTATCGGTCAGTCCGAGTTCCTGTTTTATTCCGACGCCTGCGATTGAAAAGATGGTCCAAACGGCAAAGCACACCGTGAAGGCGAGTGTGCTCATGCCGAGGGCTTTGTTCTGTTGAGCGGGTGTGACCCCTTCGAGCGATTGCATGGATCCGGCCCCATCAGTCAGGGCGGCGCGAGGCCGCATTGCATGGTCGAAACGGGGGCAGCTTTTCGTCCGGGGCCGGTGATGCGCTTGACGTGAATCAACAAATGCGCCAAGAGCGGAAGAAACAAGAACGGCACGCGCAGACGTCAAGATTGCGTGCGGCGCAGATCAAATGGTACGTTGCGTATGTGGGTTCGTGCCGATAGATTCATCAATCGGTGTCTTGATAATCATCAATCGAGCGGCAAAGTGCGCCCATCCGATCTGCCACAAGTGAGAGCGCTGCGCCTCTTCGAGAGCATGACCGATTCGAATTTCGAGACGCTCATGCAGGCCGCCTATCTGCAGACCTTCCCCGCCCAGCTTGAACTGATCGCCGAAGGCGACCCGGCGGATTTCCTTTATATTGTGATCGAGGGGAGCGTAGAGCTTTGCGCTCGTGCGAACGGGCGGGAAACGACGATGGGAATTGTAAACCCTGTCAGCACGTTCATTCTGGCGGCAGTGCTCAAAGACGCCGTCTATCTGATGTCGGCGCGCACCTGTGAGCGCTCTAAAATCCTGCTCATCCCCTCGGAAAATATTCGGGACGCTTTCCAGAAAGATGAAGCCTTCTCGCGTGCGATCGTCGTTGAATTGGCCGTTTGCTATCGGACGATCGTAAAGGAGCACAAAGATCTGAAGCTGCGCACGGCGGTCGAACGGCTCGCGAACCGACTTCTGCGCTACCACAAGGATCAGGGCGGCACCGGCATTGTCGAGCTTCAACAGGATAAGCGCACCCTGGCGTCGCTGCTCGGGATGACGCCGGAGAACCTCTCCCGCGCCTTCAACACGCTGAAGCCCTATGGTGTCGAGGTCGACGGTTCAAATATCCGGCTCAGCGATTTGAAATCGCTCGAAACGCTGGCAAAACCCAATCTGCTGATCGACGATGCGAGCACATAGGAGAAAGTGCTCACACAATCACCTCCTACGTAAGGAGCGGAGCGCATTTCGCAGCGGAATTGAGAAACAACTGCACATGCGATGCCCCATTCCGCTTCCCGCGTCACGCGTTGTGCGGTCTCGCAGGCGTTTCCACAAGATGCCCGCGTTTGATCCAGACGCGGACGCCCTGTGCTCCGGTCCGGAGTTCGCAGCGCCAATGTTTGGGCAGGCGCAGCCAGGATTGCTCCTCGAAGGTCTCACCGCTCTCGGTGAACGATCCCTGAAGCACGAAGATCTCCGCTCCGCCGGCCTCATCGATGACGACGGTGCTGTCCGGCGCCCAGCGCTCCAGCCTCACATCCTCGTGTCCGTCGCGGAACAACGGCATGATCTCGACAGCCGGATGCTCCGGGTCGCGGAGGAATGCCATCTTGTTGGTGTCGATCCGCACATGCGTCCGGTCCGCCAGATCGAACTGCCAGAGTTTGACCAGGATCGTGCAGCCGCGCGCTGAGCGTGGCGTGTGACGTGACTCCGGCGGGTTGCGGACATAGCAGCCGGCCGGAAAATCGCCGTGCTCGTCCTGGAAGACGCCGTCGAGGACGAGAAACTCCTCGCCGCCGGTGTGCACATGCGGCGAGAAGTGGCTCTCCGGCGCATAGCGCACAATCGACGTCGCCCGCGCAACCTCATCGCCGAGGCGGTCGAGCATACGGCGCTCCACTCCCGGCATGGGCGAAGCCTTCCACGGGATTTTTCCCGCATGAACCGCGACACGTTGATCAAAGTCCGCATTGAGATCCATGATGGGGCCTTTCGGTTTGACCCTAATGTTCAGCCGCTGGTGGGCCCGCAGAGGTCGGACCACGAGATTACCGCAACCGGCGCTTATTGTAACACTCACAAGATCGACATTGTCGGTCTCAAAAAAATTTCGCATCGCCATGTCGGAAGGGCGCGCCCTTAGCCGTCTTAATAGCGCGGGGACGCGGCGCCGGGAGACGGCTGCCTCAGGCGCCCTCAAGGTGACCAGCATAACCATCATTCGAAGGAGACACTCTCATGGCCGCATCGAAAGCGAAGCCTCTTCCCGACGGAATGCGCACCGTCACGCCGCATCTGGTTTGCGCCGGCGCGGCCGACGCTATCGAATTCTACAAGAAAGCCTTCAACGCAGAGGAAATGATGAGGGTGCCGCGACCGGATGGCAAGCTCATGCATGGCTGCATCAGGATCGGCGACTCGGCGATTATGCTGGTCGATGAATACCCCGATCACGGCAGCCTTGGACCGAAGGCACTCAAAGGCTCGCCGGTGATCATTCACCTCTTCGTCGATGACGTGGATGCGTTCACGGCGCGTGCCGTCGAAGCCGGCGCGAAGATCACGATGCCGATTACAGATATGTTCTGGGGCGATCGCTATGGCCAGCTCGAAGACCCGTTCGGTCACCGCTGGTCGGTCGCGACGCATCTTCGCGACATGACCCCGGAAGAGATCCAGCAGGCCGCTCCGACGATGGGCTGTGGCTGAGGGCGGCTCGCGCCATCGGCTTTTCGAGCCCCGCGCCGCCGTAATAGCGAACGGAAAATCGTCGGCTCACGGCTCGACGAGTGCCTGGACCGCGGCTAGCCTTCTGCGCACCGCGTTAAGATGGCGGCGCATGGCAAGACTTGCCGCCTCGGCGTCGCGCTTCTCGATCGCGGCAACGATCCGGTCATGATCGGCAAAGCTGTGATGGTCGGCCGGCGGACGTTCCGGCTGCTGTCTGAGGCGGCTCCACACGACGGTCCTGCGGATGGCATTGAGCGCATCGAAAAGCGAGAGCAGGACAAGGTTGCCCGCCGCTTCGGCAACGGCCCGGTGCAAACGGTTGTCCCAATTCTCATATTGCCGCCAGGTTTCGGCACGCCGGGCACCGGTGAGGCAGAGATGCATCTCGGCAATGCCCTCGCCGGTTGCGTGACGTGCGGCCTCGCCGGCCAGGAGGGGTTCGATCAGCAGCCGGGCGCGCATGACCTCCGCCGGGTTCGAGCGGCCGGCAACGCCAGCCATGATCGCATGCTCCTCGGGCGGTTTCGCTCCAATGAACGTGCCCTTGCCGACATGGCGCCAGACCTCGCCTTCGGCCGCCAATAGCGCGAGCGCCTTGCGCAGTTCGCCGCGGGAGACGCCGAGCATCTCGCATAGCTCGCGCTCGGGGGGGAGTCTGGCATTCTCCGGCAGGTCAACCTGCGCCAAATAAGCCTTCAACTGTATGAGGGCGCTCTGTCCGTTATCCATTTCCGTCCATGGACGCTGTTCCGGCCATATCGGCCCGATGCCCCAATTCATTGTGGCCGGTGATCGCTCCCACTCGACCAAGCATACCGCCGGCCGAAGCGGCTTGCTTAACCAATTTAATATTGGTTAAGATATTGGCTGAGGCTGCACAAGGGGTGAGTGCAACAACGCCCATAACAGCAATCGCAGCCCGGGAGGAATCGTGACATGATCAAACAAACTAAGCGGGCTGCGCGTGGGCTCGCACTCTTAAGCACATTGGCAATCTTTGCCGCATACGGCGTTGCCAACGCACAGGAGAAGGTCCGCGTCGCGCTCGGTGACGTCCTTTCCGTCGAGACGCTCGCCGTCGCGGTCGCGCTTGAGCGCGCCAAGGACCGCGGCGTGGATTACGAGCTGACCTCCTTCGCCAAGGAGCAATTGGCAATTCAGGCCATCGTGAACGGCCAAATGGATATCGGCATCGGCACGCCCTATTCGGTGATCCAGAAGGCGAAGGTGCCGCTCAGGGCTATTTTCCAGATGTCGCGCGGCGTGTTTTTCGCGGTTGCGGACAAGGAGAAATATCCGGACTGGAAGTCGCTCGACGGCGAACCTTTCACATTCCATGGCCGCGGCTCCGGCACCGAGGCGATGGGCAATATCATCGCCAAGCGCGAGGGCATCAGCTTCGGCGAGCGCAATTATGTACCGGGTTCCGAAAACCGTATCATTGCCATGATGAACGGACAGATCAGCGCCACGATCGTCGATCTCGCCAATAAGAATGTGCTGATGGCCAAGGCGGGCGACCGGTTCCACGTGCTGCCCGGCCTCTCCGATCCGGCCAGTGACGAGCTGATCTTCGCCAGCGCCGACTGGCTGAAGAGTAATCAGGAAAAAGCCGATATCATCGTGGAGGAGTTCCTGAAGCTCTGGCGCGAGATGAACAAGAATCCGGGCATCATCGAGGAAGAGCGCGCCAAGCGCGGCCTGCTCGCCGATCAGCCGAAAGAGATTCTGGATGATGTTGTTCCCTTCTATACGGAAGGAACGAAGGCGGGCTTGTTCGATCCGGATGGCGGCGGCGAGAAGGCGGCCCGCGCCGATTTCGATTTCTACACCGAGGCGGGCCAGCTGGAAGGACCGGCATCCGAGCTGAAGGTCGAGGATTATTGGGATCTCGGTCCGCTGAACAGAGCGAAAGAGAAGATTGGCGGTTAAGGCTCGGCAAGCTCCGACGATGCGGCTCCATCCTCACCCGGCGCTTTGCGCCGCCCTCTCCCCGAGGCGAACGCTTGTCGTTCACCACAAAGGCTCAGGAGCCGGGAGAGGGCTCCCGCTTGAGGCGCGCGGGTGAGAGGGATGGACGCCGCAATATCACCGGAGCGATCCGATCCGAGATGCCGCGCCTGAATGAAGCAATGTCATTGGGACTCGTATGACCCCGGCCGGAATACTGACCCATCGCCTGACTCTGCGAGTCCTCTCCGCAATCGTCCTTTTCGCGGCGTGGGAATTTGCCGGGCGGGTCCCGATCAGCCCGGCCTTTCCAACCTTCGGCGTGACGATGTCGGCGCTCGGCGCCATTATGGCGGACGGCACCTTGTTCAAAGCCTTCGCCGTCACGCTTCAGCCGCTCGCGGTCGGCCTGCTGATCTCCATTGTCGTCGGCGTCGGCCTTGGCGTCACAATGGGACTTAGCCGGGCTGCCGAATGGTTCGGCTCACCGATTTTCATCATTGCCCAATCCGCCCCTCTTGCCGCGCTCATTCCGGTTCTGACCTTCGCCTATGGGATCGGGCTCACCGCCAAAGTGCTGACCGTCTGCATCATGGCGATGCCGGTGATCGTGCTCAATGCACTGAGCGCGGTGCGCCACACGCCGTTGAACCTGCTGGAAATGGGGCAGGCATTTCTGGGCACGCGCGCGCAAGTGATCTGGAAGATCATCCTGCCTGCGGCGGCGCCCATCATCTTCGCGGGGCTCCGGCTCGGCTGCGCGGCTGGCTTCATCGGCGTCATTCTCGCCGAACTGCTGATCACGCCGACCGGCATCGGCGACATCATCACCTATAGCCAGTCGATCGCGGACTATCCGAAAATGTACGCCGCGATCTTCTCGATCATCGTATTTTCGGTGCTGTTCATTGAGCTGGTTGAACGCTCGGAGATGGTGCTGTTCCGGCCGGAGAAACGTTACTCATGAGCACCGTATCGAACCTCAAGCCGACGGCTGAGCCGGCTCCCGCTCCGATGGTGAGCGTTCGCGGCATTTCGAAAATCTATCCCGGCGGCGTTGAAGCCCTGTCGAACATCGATCTCGATTTCCCGGAAGGCGAGCTTACCTCGCTCCTGGGGCCGTCCGGCTGCGGAAAGACGACGCTTCTGAAGATCATCGCCGGCCTCTTGCCCGCCACCTCGGGAACCGTCGAGGTCGATGGCCGGCCGGTAACGAAGCCCGGTCCGGAGCGGGCCTTCGTCTTCCAGGATTTCGCCCTGATGCCCTGGGCCACGGTTCTGCGCAACGTCGCATTCGGACTGGAGCTGCGCGGCATGCCGAAGGCGGAGCGCGAGGCGATCGCGCAGACTTACATTGAGGTGGTCGGTCTCCAAGGCTTCGAGCACACCTATCCGCATGCGCTTTCGGGCGGCATGCGCCAGCGCGTCGGCCTCGCCCGCGCCCTCGCCGTCGATGCGAAGGTGCTGCTCATGGACGAGCCCTTCTCGGCGGTCGACGAGCAGACCCGCCGGAAATTTCAGGAGGACCTTCTGGAACTCGTCGCTAAGGAGCGCAAGACCTTCCTGTTTGTGACGCACTCCATCGAAGAAGCGGTCTATGTCTCGGACCGCATCGTTCTCCTGGCGCCGAGGCCGGGCCGCGTGACCGCCATTGTCGAGCCGGATATTCCGCGCGAGGCCGGCCTTGACCGCATTCGCCGCGATCCGGTCTATCTCGATACGGTCGAGGAGATCTGGCATGGCCTCAAGCGTTATCTGGAGTGAGGAGCGGCGCGGATGAGAATTGCAGGCTACCGCATACCGCTCTTTGCCTCGTTGATCGTCTGGGCGATCATCTGGGAGGTGACGGGCCGGCTTGGCGCGACGCTCGTGATGCCGCCTTTGTCGGCGGTCGTTGCGCGCATGATCGAGATCGTCCCGACGCCGACTTTCCTCGCCGCGCTCTGGATCACGGGGCGGACCTTTCTGACCGGCGTGCTCATCGCCGTCGTCATCGGCGTGCCGATGGGCGTCATCATGGCGCGCTCGGTGATCATGGACCGCCTGCTGCTGCCCTGGGTGAACCTGTTTCTCTCCGCCCCGCTCACCGCGCTCGTGCCGGTGATCATGGTGCTGTTCGGCTTCGGCGAGACGACGATCATCCTGACGGTCGTGCTGTTTGCCATCTGGATTATCGTGCTCAACGCGCGGGCCGGCGTGCACGCCATCTCGCCCTCGCTTGTGGATATGGCGGCGAGCTTCGGCGCCACACATTGGCAGGCGTTCCGGCATATCTATGTCTGGGCAGCGCTGCCCGAAATCCTGTCCGGCGTCCGGCTCGGCGTGATCCGCGCGGTGAAAGGCGTGGTGATCGGCCAGCTTCTTGTCTCGGTCGTCGGTTTCGGCCGGCTTTTCGAGCTCTATTCGTCCCGCTTCCTTATGGAGCATTTCTGGGCGCTGCTCTTTGTGCTGTTCGCCTTTGCCTTCGCGATCAACGAAGGGCTTGCCTGGCTCGAGCGCAAGGTGGAGTACTACGCCGCGTCGCGATCATGACGCTATTAGATCAAATTGATCTATTTCAAAAGACGAGCGCAACGCGCGTCCAATTGGACGCGCGTTGCGCTAATCAGGAGAAAACGACAGATGAAGACCGTGATTGCCGCTGCGCCTCAGATGGTGGTGCCCGTACAAGGGACGGATGCCGTCTTTCCAGTGCATCGCATCTATTGCGTCGGGCGCAACTATGCGGCGCACACGATCGAGATGGGCGGCGATCCGAACCGCGAGGAGCCGTTCTTTTTCCAGAAGAACCCGGACAATCTGGTCCTCGGCGGCGGCGATTTTCCCTATCCGCCGAAATCGAGCGACGTGCATCATGAGATCGAGCTTGCCGTGGCGCTGTCGGCGGGCGGCCGGGATATTCCGCTCGATCGCGCCATGGACTGCGTTTACGGCTATGCCGTCGCGCTCGACATGACGCGGCGGGATCTGCAAGGCGAATGCAAGAAGGCGGGCCGGCCGTGGGAGATCGGCAAGGCGTTCGAGCATTCCGCACCCTGTACGGATATCGTGCCCGCCGCAAGCATCGGGCATCCCTCCGAAGGCGCAATCTGGCTCAAGGTGAATGGCGAGACGCGCCAGAGCGGCGATCTCAGTCACATGATCTGGAAAATTCCGGAGATGATTTCCTATCTGTCCGGGCTGTTCGAGCTGAAACCCGGCGACATCATCCTTTCCGGCACGCCGTCCGGCGTCGGCCCGGTTCAGAAAGGCGATACGCTTCACGGGCACGTTGACGGGGTGGGCGACCTGCATGCCAGGGTCGTCTGACCGGCATGGCTTTCCGCCTCTGAGGAGAGTCCGGCGCTGGCGGCGTCCGGCCGATTTGATCAAGCTCAAGGATCTTCATCGAGACCTCTGGTACCTATGCGCGCTGGAGGTGACGCCAGCTCGATGGATCAGACGATCTCCAAATATCTGGACGCCCGCGTCCCGCGCTATACGAGCTATCCGACTGCTCCCCATTTTTCGGGCGGGATCGGCGAGGCGGATCTGCACGGCTGGCTTGGCCGTCTTTCGGACGAGGCGCGGCTCTCGCTTTATCTTCATATCCCGTTTTGCCGGAAGCTGTGCTGGTATTGCGGCTGCAACATGAAGCTCGCCGCGCGCTATGAACCAGTCCAGGCCTATGTGGACCGGCTGATCGAGGAGATTGCGCTCATTGCCGATGCGCTGCCGCAGCGGCCCGGCGTCGGCCAGATTCATTGGGGCGGCGGGACGCCGACAACTCTGATCCCAGAGGATTTCGCGCGGGTGGACGCGGCATTGCGCAAGCGCTTCGACCTTGCGCCGGACGCCGAAATCGCGGTCGAGATCGACCCTCGGACACTGACGGAAGAGACCGTCGGGGCGCTGGCGAAAATGGGGTGCAATCGCGCGAGCCTTGGCGTGCAGGAGTTCGACGAGCGCGTTCAGCAGGCGATCAATCGAATTCAGCCTTTCGAGACCGTAGCGAAGGTAGCGGGCTGGCTTCGCTCACATGGCGTCGGCGCGATCAATTTCGATCTGATGTATGGCCTGCCGTTTCAGACAACGGCCAAGCTTTTAGAGACGGTCGAACGGGCGATCGATCTTGCGCCGTCGAGGATCGCGCTTTTCGGCTATGCGCATGTGCCCTGGATGGCCAAAAAACAGCGCCTTATCGATACGGCCTTGCTGCCCGGTGCGACGGCGCGTTTCGAAATGGCCGAAGCCGCCGCCGATCTCATCGAAAGCCTCGGCTATGAACGGATCGGTATCGATCATTTCGCGCTTCCGGACGATGCTCTTGCAGAAGCTGCGCGTACCGGCCGTCTGCGCCGCAACTTTCAAGGTTACACCGCAGATGACGCCGATGCGCTGATCGGCCTTGGAGCGAGCGCCATTTCCGCTCTGCCGCAGGGATATGTGCAAAATATCGTCGAAACCGGCGCCTATATGCGTGCGATTGCGGAAGGCCGGTTGCCCGTCGCCAAGGGCATGCGGCTGACGCGGGACGATCATCTACGCCGCACGATCATCGAGCGGCTGATGTGCGATTTTACGGCTGATTTGCGGGAGATCTGCGCGCGTTTCGACACCGTGCCTTCGGCATTGCAGCCGGATCTCGGCCGTCTCTCCGCCTATGCTTCGGAGGGTCTCATACGGTTCGAAGATGGCCGGCTGACAATCACCCGGCGCGGCCGTCCGCTCGCACGTCTCATTGCGGCGGCGTTCGACGCCTATCTGCCCGCCGTTTCCGGTGAGCGGCGCCATGCCCAGATCTGACGCAGCCGGTCGTGCACCGGGCTAGAGTCCGTGGACAATTATCTCAGTGCGATCACGATAGCGGCAAGGTTGATCGTGGCTTTGTAGCTCAGGTCTGTTTTGTCGTATCGCGTATTCAC
>Ga0307442_1000771_pt1 | contig 15721 bp, 18 predicted proteins | sample SalMarWE160430MG_FD_202143 | JGI IMG/M metagenome (GOLD analysis project Ga0307442, IMG submission 202143) | Salt marsh sediment microbial communities from the Plum Island Ecosystem LTER, Massachusetts, United States - WE1604-30 | ecosystem: Environmental > Aquatic > Marine > Intertidal zone >...
CCAAGCCGCCCTTGGGCGCGTCCGGATTGACGTTGTCGAAGTGCTTGAAGTCGGGCGGATATTTGGGCTCTTCGTTGAGTGAGGTCGCATGGCGCCACACCGGCTCCTGGGCTTCGCCGCTGGCGGCGGCGAGAACGAGGAGCAGGGCGGCGAGGACAAGGCGAAAATGCATCGGCATCAGATCCGTCGGAAACGGCCGGAACCGTCGAGCAGTCGTCGAACCGACATATAGCAGGAATGCGGCCCGGGCCGCACACGCCGAAACCCAACATGACGAAAAGTTAAGCGCTCGCGAGCGGCCGAAGGGCCGCCCCAACGCCTGATCGGCTGCGCTTTCCGGCGCCTTTCCGCCGCTTAACGCTATTCCTTGAGCGTCTCAAGGTAGGCGATGACGTTCGCCCGGTCGTCCTCGGATTTGATCCCGGGGAAGACCATTTTCGTGCCGGGAACCACCTTGCGCGGATCGGTCAGGTAGGTGTCGAGCGTCGCCGCGTCCCAGACCTTCGAGCCGCCGTCGGAGAAGGTCTTCATGGCGTCGGAGTAGCTGTAGTCCGCCACCGAGGCGATGGGCCGCCCGACGACGCCGAAGAGGTGCGGGCCGACCTTGTTCACCGCGGCCGCCGTCAGGTCGTGACACACGGTGCAGCGCTTTGCATACGCCGCGCCCTTGGTCGGATCGCCGGCGGCGGGAGCGGCCGCTGGAGCAGCGGCGGGCGCTTCGGTCTGAGCGGTCTGCTGTTCGGCCGGGGCGGCAGGTGCGGGCGCTGCCTCGGTCGCGGGCGCCGCCGCCGTGGCGGGCGCTTCGGCGGCAGGGGCCGCGGCCGGCGTTTCTGTGGTGGCAGGCGCGGGCGCCTCGGGCGCGGCCGATGCGACCTGAGTCCCGGACTGCGCCTCCGCGGCAGCTGCGTCGGTCGGCGGCTCAGGCAGTGGTACGGGGTTGTCGGAGAGCGTCCTCAGATAGGCGATGACGTTGGCCCGCTCCTGGTCCTTCTTGAGGCCGGCGAAAGCCATCTTGGTGCCGGGAACGGTTCCCTTCGGATCGTGCAGGAAGGTGTTCAGGTGCTCGAAGGTCCAGGTGTTCGCCTGCTGGGCGAAGGCCTTCATGGCGTCGTCGTATTCGTAGCCCTCGTGCGAGGCGATCGGGCGGCCGACGACGCCCCAGAGATTCGGGCCGACCTTGTTGGGGCCGCCTTGTTCGAAGGTATGGCAGGCGCCGCACTTCTTGGCGCTGTTTTCGCCCGCTTTCGGGTCGGCGCTCGCCAGAAGCACCGCGATCGACTGAGGCTTCGCCTCCGCCGGGGCGCCGCCCGAGCCTCCCTCAGTCGCCACCGCGATGACGTATCCGGGCGCTTCGGGCGCCTCCGATACGAAGATCGATTCAGAGAAGATGCCAAGACCGAAGGTGACCAGGAGCGCGAAGAGAATGGCGCCCGCGATCTTGTTCCACTCAAAGGAATCCATGAGGCAGAAGCTCCCCCGAGACCTCGGCAAACAGCAGGGTTCCCGCGGGGTTTCCGCAGGTCGGCGAGAGGTATCGCGTTTGCCAGGGGGCATCAAGCCGTATAAGCCGCCCGTCCTGAGACCTTTTGCCACCACGCCCGGGTGTTCTGCCGCTTCCGATGCAGCCTCTCGTCGTCATTCCGGCGCGCCTTGCAGCGACGCGCCTGCCCAACAAGCCGCTTGCCGATATCGGCGGGCGCGCGATGATCGCGCGCGTCGTTGAGCGCGCCGCGGCCGCTGGCATCGGGCCGGTCGCCGTCGCCGCGGATTCCGCTGAGATCGCCGCTGCGCTCGAGGGCACGGGGGCGAAGGTGGTGCTGACGCGGCCAGACCATCCCTCGGGCTCCGACCGCATCTTCGAGGCGCTCGGCAAGCTCGACCCGGGGGGCCGCTACGACGTCATCGTCAACGTGCAGGGTGATTTCCCGACCGTGGCACCGGAGGCCATCGCCGCAGCGCTCGGGCCTCTGGCCGATCCCGAGGTGGCGATCGGCACGCTCGCCGGCGAGATCGTGCACGAGGCGGAGCGCACCAGTTCGAACGTCGTCAAGGTCGTCGGCTCGCCACTCGCGCCACGTCGCCTTCGCGCCCTCTATTTCACCCGCGCCACCGCGCCCTGGGGCGAGGGGCCGCTCTATCATCACAGCGGCATCTACGCCTATCGCCGCGAGGCGCTGGAGCGCTTCGTCGCGATGCCGCCGAGCGCGCTGGAGAAGCGCGAGCGGCTCGAGCAGTTGCGGGCGCTGGAAGCCGGCATGCGGATCGATGTAACGGTGATCGACGACGTGCCCTTCGGCGTCGATACGCCGGCGGACTTGGAGCGAGCGCGGGTGCTGCTCGCTTGATGCAGCGTCGAGGGTAGGAGCGGATCTTGGCGAAGAAGCGTGTCGTGTTTCAGGGCGAGCCGGGGGCGAATTCCCACATCGCCTGCCTTGAAGTGTTCCCCGATTGCGAGCCGGTGCCCGCGCCGACCTTCGAGGATTGCTTCCAGGCCATCTCCTCGGGCGATGCCGATCTCGGCATGATCCCGATCGAAAACTCGCTCGCCGGCCGCGTCGCCGACATCCATCACTTGCTGCCGACCTCCGACCTTTCGATCATCGGTGAGCACTTCTTACCGGTGCATCATCAGCTTCTCGGTGTGCGCGGCGTGAAGCTCGATGAGCTCGAGATCGTGCAGAGCCACGTCCACGCGCTCGGCCAGTGCCGACGCATCGTGCGCGAGCTTGGGCTCTCCGCGGAGGTCGCGGCCGACACGGCGGGCTCCGCGCGCACCGTCGCCGAGCTCGGCGAGCGCAAGCGCGGCGCCTTCGCCTCTGCGCTCGCCGCTGAGATATACGGTCTCGATATCCTGAAAGAGAACGTCGAGGACGAGGATTACAACACCACGCGCTTCGTCATCCTGTCGCGCGAGGCGATCCGCGCGCCGGCGAAGAACGGCCCGGTCATCACCTCCTTCATCTTCCGCGTCAGGAACGTGCCGGCGGCGCTCTATAAGGCGATGGGCGGCTTCGCGACGAACGGCGTCAACATGACCAAGCTTGAGAGCTATCAGCTCGGCGGCAAGTTCTTCGCCACGCTCTTCTATGCCGACGTGGAGGGCCACCCTGACGACCACAATCTCGCGCTGGCACTTGAGGAGCTGGAGTTCTTCTCCGCCGAGTTCCGCATTGTCGGCGTTTATCCCGCGAGCCCCTTCCGCGCGACCATCGCGGAGCCGGTGGAGAACCGCGACAACCGCCCGCACGCGCCGGTGGGCTGACCGCGCAGTCCGCCACTCGTCGTCATGCCCGGATACCCGGATCAAGTCCGGGCATGACGACAGTTGGTGCGGCTCAGCCTTCCGCGAAAGCCTTGATGAGGTGATGCGCGATCGCCATCGGGAACGGCGCCTTGAGCCCGTCTGGGTGATTGCCGGCGAGCATGCGCCGGATCTCTTCGCGGTCGAACCAGCGGCAGTCCTCCAGTTCCTCCGCGTCGCGGTCGACCTCGGTCGAAAGCGCCTCGGCGTGGCACCCGATCATCAATGAATGCGGAAAGGGCCAGGGCTGGCTCGAATGATAGGCGACGCGGCCGACGACGATCCCCGATTCCTCCATCACCTCGCGCCGGACCGCCTCCTCGATCGTCTCGCCCGGCTCGAGGAATCCGGCGAGCGCGGAATACATGCCAGGCGCGAAGCGCGCCTGTCGGCCGAGCAGGCAGCGTTCGCCGTCGATGGCGAGCATGATCACCACCGGGTCGACACGTGGAAAGATCTCGACACTGCAGGAAGGGCAGGTTCGGCTCGTGCCGCCGCCTTTCGTCTGAAGCGGGCCTCCGCAGCGTCCGCAGAAGCGGTTCACCGAATGCCAGTGAAGATAGGAGCGCGCCTGCGCGAGCGAGGCGAGCTCCGACATATCGAGCGCAGCGTCGATTGCGAGCGAGCGAAGGTCGACGGTCTTGGTGCCCTCCGGAAGGCTCCCTGCGACGCGGCCGGCGAAACGCGGCGCATCGTCGACGATCCCGAGCAGGATCAGGCTGTCGGCGTCGAGTCCGAGTGCGTGCGCCTCGTCAGGGCGGAACGCTGCGGCAAAGCCTGCGCCGTTCGGGCGAACGACCGCGCGGTCCTCCTCGAAGAGGTGGACGCTCGCGTCCGGGCGGGCGAGCGCCGCTGCAAAGTCGAGATCGGCGCGCGCCTCGCTCCACCGCTCGATCGTGTTGCCGACGAAGGCCGGGACCGTTTTGCGAGGCGGGATGCTGTCGAAGAAGGAAGGCATGAGCGCTTTCTGGCGGGGTCGAGACGGATGTGGGGCGCGGGCCCCCGTCAGGTCAAGCGCCGGGCGAGCCGCGACGCAAGCGCCTCCGCGGCGCCGGGTGCGTAGGCCTTCGCCGGAACGGCGCCAAAGGCCGGGTTCGGCCAGGCCGGATCCTCGCGCCGCCGCGCGATCACGTGCACGTGGAGCTGGGCGACCATATTGCCGAGCGCTGCGACATTGAGCTTGTCGCAGGGGACCTCGGAGCGGAGCGCGGTGCTCACGAGCGCGATCTCGTCCATGAGCCGCGCGCGGTCGTCCATGCTGAGGTCGACGATCTCCACCGCGCCGGCGCGCCGTGGCACCAGGAGAAGCCACGGATAGTTCGCGTCGCGCATCAGCCGGACGGCGGAAAGCGGCAGCTCGGCGACTGGAATGCTGTCGGCTGCAAGCCGCGGATCGAGGGCGAATTCGGCCATGCTTGGGCCTGGGCTCTGGTTGACTGTCCGGTCCCCGCGGCCCACAAGGTCCCGCGCATTTTCCGGAGCATTTCGTGACCGACATCGCCCAGCTTCGCTCTGTTGTCGAGAGCGCGTTCGAAGCGCGTGAGACGATCACCGCCTCGACCCGCGGAGAGGTGCGCGACGCGGTCGAATCCGCGCTCGACGTTCTCGACTCCGGCGCCACTCGTGTCGCCGAGAGGATGGACGGCAAATGGGTCGTCAACGAGTGGCTGAAGAAGGCCGTGCTTCTGTCCTTCCGGCTGAACGACATGGCGGCGATCGCCGGCGGTCCCGGCGGCGCCACCTGGTGGGACAAGGTGCCGTCGAAGTTCGAGGGCTGGGGCGAGAACCGCTTCCGCGCAGCGGGCTTTCGCGCCGTACCCGGGGCGATCGTCCGCCGCTCCGCCTTCATCGCGCCGGGCGTCGTGCTGATGCCCTCCTTCGTCAATCTCGGCGCCTATGTCGACGAAGGCACGATGGTCGACACCTGGGCGACGGTTGGCTCGTGCGCGCAGATCGGCAAGCGCTGCCACATCTCCGGCGGCGCCGGGATCGGCGGGGTGCTCGAGCCGCTGCAGGCCGGACCCGTCGTGATCGAGGATGACTGTTTCATCGGCGCGCGCGCCGAGGTGGCGGAAGGCGTGATCGTTCGCGAGGGTTCGGTGCTTTCGATGGGCGTCTATCTCGGCGCCTCGACCCGCATCGTCGACCGCGCCACGGGCGAGGTGTCCTACGGGGAGGTGCCGCCTTATTCAGTGGTCGTGTCCGGCGCGATGCCCGGCGCGTCCGGCGGGCCGTCGCTCTATTGCGCGGTGATCGTGAAGAAGGTCGACGAGCGGACGCGCGCCAAGACCTCCATCAACGAGCTCCTGCGCGATTGAGGCGGCGTGGCTGGCCCCAAGACATCGGCGCATCGCTCTCCCCTTCTTTGGCTTTTCGTCAGCCTCAAAGGGCGGATTTCTCGCGGCGTCTATTGGCTCGCCTACGGCGTGCTGCTTTGCGTGAACGCTGTGCTCGTCGGACAGCTCATCGGCGGGACGGAGGCGAGCTTCTCGCGCCTCGCGGACGCCGTTGCACCGTTCGTCATTCTGGCGACGCTTTATGCGAACATCGCCGTCGCGGTGAAGCGCCTCCATGACATGGGCTATAGCGGCTTTCTCGCCGTCGCTCTCTTCGTCCCCTTCGTCAATTTCGCCTTCACGATCTGGGTCGGCCTCGTGCCGGGGACTGGCGGCCCCAATTCCTACGGCGACGTCGTAGACAGGCCTCCGGCATGACCGTGCCGAGCGCAAGCGACCTTCTCGTCGAGCTGGTGCGCGCGCCGAGCGTGACGCCGAACGGCGGGCCGGCTTTCGACGTTCTTGAGCGCCATCTCGGCCCCGCGGGGTTTTCGATCGAGCGCCCGACTTTCGCGGAGTCTGGCAGCGCGCCGGTAGAGAACCTTTTCGCGGCGATCGGCAAGGGCGAGCGTCACCTGACGCTTGCCGGGCACGTGGATGTCGTGCCGCCCGGGCAGGAAGCGAATTGGAAGCACCCGCCCTTCGCCGCGGAGATCGCCGACGGCGTGCTCCATGGCCGCGGTGCGGTCGACATGAAGGGCGGGCTTGCCGCCATGGTCGCGGCGGCGCTGCGCTTTGTCGCCCGATACGGCGATGATTTCGGCGGGCGGCTCTCCTTCCTGGTCACAGGCGACGAGGAGGGCGACGCTCTGAACGGCACGCGCAAGCTCCTCGAATGGGCGGTCGAGCGCGGCGAGCGCTTCACCGCCGCGCTCGTCGGCGAGCCGACCAGCACGAAGGCGCTCGGCGACCAGATCAAGGTCGGCCGCCGTGGCTCCTATTCCGCCACGCTCGTCGTCGAAGGCCGGCAGGGTCATGCCGCCTACCCGGAGCTTGCCGACAATCCGATCCGCGGCCTGACACAGCTTCTTCACGCCCTCCAGTCGGCTCCGCTCGACGAAGGGACCGAGCATTTCGGCCCATCGACGCTCGAAGTGGTCAGCGTCGACGTCGGCAATCCCGCTTGGAACGTGATACCTGCGTCAGCGAGAGCGCGCTTCAACAGCCGCTTCAACGACCGCTGGACGTGGGCGAGCCTGCAAGCCGAGATCGAGCGCCGCTTCGCGGCCGCAGCAAGCGATCCGGCGCTTTCGGCGAAGCTGCCGATTCGTTGGCGGCTCGAGCCGGAGCCCGCACTGTCGGACGTTTTCCTGACGCGCGACGACGCGCTGATCGGCATCGTCTCCGACGCCATCGAAAAGGTCGCGAGCCGCCGCCCGGCGCTCTCCACGAGCGGCGGCACCTCGGATGCTCGCTTCATCAAGGATTATTGCCCGGTGGTGGAGTTCGGTCCGGTCGGCGCGACCATGCATCAGACGGACGAGCACGTTCCGCTCGCAGAAATCGAGGCGTGCGCAGCGATTTACGAAGAGCTCCTGCGCACCTACTTCCAGAGATGATGGGTGGGCTTCATGCAATCCGCGAGAATCTCGCCGGCGCCTTGGAGGTGATGCTCGGCCGGCCGGAAGGGCTCGCGCGTCTCGATACCTCGATCGACGGCTTCTGGCGCTCGTTCGGGGCAATCGTCCTCGTGGCGCCGTTCGCGTTCGTCGCCATCTTGAGCCAGCAGCCATTGACGGGCGAGCCGGGAGCTGCGCCGATACCGCTCACCGGTGCGCGGCTGAGCCTCGACGGGATCGCGCTCCTCGTCGACTGGTTCGCCTTTCCGCTTGTCTTCGCGGTGCTTGCGCGACCCTTCGGCCTTGGCTCGCACTATGTGCCCTTCATCGTGACGCGGAACTGGGGGTCGGTGATCATTGGAGCGATGGTGGCGGTCGTGCATGCGCTGCACCTTGTCGGCATTCTGCCGACCGCGGTGCTGCCTTACGCGCTGCTTGTGGCCATAGCCGTGTCGCTCCGCTTCTCCTACGTCATCGCCCGCACGACGCTTGTCGTCTCAATGGCGGTGGCGCTTCCGATCGTGATCCTCGACCTGATGCTGAGCCTCACGATCTGGTCGGTGTTCGAGCGGTTCGGTTAGGCATGATCCCGAAGAGCATGCCCCGGACTGCGATCCGGGGTGGGCACCGGTTTTCGGACAAGATCATGCCAAAGGTGAGCCTTTCGGATAGTCCACCCGCATCAAATAGAGCCCGTCGGGTGGCGCGACAGGGCCGGAGGCTTTGCGGTCGCGGGCCTCGAGCGCCTTCTGGATGTCGTCGGCGCTCCAGCGGCCTTCGCCAACGAGCTTCAGCGAGCCGACCAGCGAGCGCACCTGATTGTGCAGGAACGAGCGGGCGGTCGCGTCGACGACGAGCTCGTCGCCGCTCATCAACACGTCGAGCTTGTCGAGCGTGCGAACCGGGCTCTTCGCCTGGCATTCGGTGGAGCGGAAGGTGGTGAAGTCGTGCGTGCCGACGAGGCGTTGCGCTGCGCGGTGCATGGCGACGGCGTCGAGCCGCCGCGCCACGTGCCAGACGCGCCCGCGGTCGAGCACCGGCGGCGCCCGCCGCGTCAGGATGCGGTAGATGTAGTGGCGGCGGATCGCCGAGTGGCGCGCGTCGAATCCTTCGCCGACCGCTTCGGCAAGGACGATCGCGACCGGCTCAGGTCTGAGATGCGCATTGAGACCGTCGCGCAGCTTGTCGCCACTCCATTCGCGCTGGAGATCGAAATGCGCGACCTGGCCGAGCGCATGCACGCCGGCGTCGGTTCGTCCCGCGCCCCGGATCGTCGGCTCTTCGCTCGTCAGCCGTTGAAGCGCTTCTTCGATCGCCTGTTGGACGGATCGCCCGTTCGTCTGACGCTGCCAGCCGACGAACGGCTCGCCGTCATATTCAATCGTCAGCTTGTAACGCGGCATCGTCGGCGAGGGCGCGGAAGGCGGCAGGGTAGACGAGGCGGCCTTCGGTTGGCGCAAAGCCGAAGGAAAGCGCCATCAGGAACGGCGACTGGTACTCGCTCTCAAATCGCGCCGCGCGACGGTTGGTGTAGCCGAACCGGGTGTAGTAGGCCGGCTCGCCGAGGACGACCGAAAGCGTCTCGCCGAGCGCGGCGAGACAGGCATGCGACTCGCGGATGAGCTGCGCCGCGATCCCCTGCTGCTGATATTCCGGATAGACGGCGAGCGGCGCGAGTGCAACGGCGGGGAAGGGCGCGTCGCCGCCCTCGATCATCAGCCGCGAGAAGCCGACATAGCCGACCACCACGCCGCGATCCTCGACGACCAGCGAAAGGACGATCTTGCGGGCGCTTCTGAGCCTGTCGACCAGGAGAGCTTCTCCCGAACCCGGGAACGAGGCCTTGAGCAGGTCGCGGATCTGCTCCTGGTCGTGCGGCCCCTCGCCGCGCAACAGGACGACGTCGCCGCCCGGCGGCTCGAGCTTCGCATCCACAAGACGCGCAGACGGGTTCTTGATCCAACTCAAGAGGCGACTCCGAGGAGTGAGTCACTAGCGATTTCGCAAAAGTCGGCAAGGGTCAATCTGGTGGGGCGCCAGCCGCCTCAGGCGACCGTCGCGCCGACGAGAAGGCGCGCGCCGCGGGCGAATGCCGCGGCATCGACCGGCTGCCGGCCGGCGCGCTGGAGTGTGACAAGCTCGACGGCGCCGTTGCCGCACGCCACCACCAGCGGCTGGATGCCGAGTACCGTGCCTGGAGCGCCGGAGCCGGTGGCCAACCGGGACTTGAGGACCTTCACGCGTTCGCCGCCTCTCCCGCCGCGCATCTCGAACCACGCGCCGGGGAAGGGGGAGAGGCCGCGAATGTGATTGTGCGTCTCCGTTGTGCTTCGCGACCAATCGATCCGCGTCTCGGCCTTTTCGATCTTCTTGGCATAGGTAACGCCGGCCTCCGCCTGCGGCGCACATTCGAGCGTGCCGGCTTCGAGATCGCGGAGTGCGCGTGCGATGACATCGGCCCCGAGCGCCGCCAGGCGGTCGTGAAGCTCGCCTGCCGTCTCATTGGCGCCGATCGGAGCGCGTTCGGCGAGACAGACGGGGCCGGTGTCGAGCCATTCTTCCATACGCATCGCCATCACGCCGGTCTCCTCGTCGCCGGCCATGATGGCGCGCTGGATGGGAGCGGCGCCGCGCCAGCGCGGCAGGAGCGAGGCGTGCAGGTTGAGGCAGCCATGCCGCGGCGCTTCGAGGATCGCTTTCGGCAGGATCAGCCCGTAGGCGACGACGATTGCGAGGTCCGCCTCGTGCGAGGCGAAGAGCCCCGCCGCCGCTTCGATCCGAAGCGTCCTCGGCATGACGATAGGGAGGCCCAGATCGCGCGCCTTCTCGTTGACCGGCGAGGGCAGCTCCGCCATGCCGCGCCCGGCCGGCTTCGGCGGCTGCGTGTAGACGGCGACGATGTCGTGGCCTTGCGCCGCGAGCTTCGCGAGCGTCGGGACGGAGAAGTCCGGCGTCCCCATGAAGACGACACGAAGCGCCATTGGCGGCTCAGATGCGGTGCTGGCGCTGGCGTTCCTTCTCGCGCGCCGCTTTGGTGAATTTCTTCACGACCAGGTCGCGCTTCAGCTTGGAGAGATAATCGATGAAGAGCACGCCGTTCAAATGGTCGATCTCATGCTGGACGCAGGTGGCGAGCAGGCCCTCCGCCTCGCGCTCCTGCTCCTTGCCATCGTAGTCGATGTAGCGGAAGCGCACCTTCGCCGGGCGCTCGACCTCCGCGTAGTAGTCGGGGATCGACAGGCAGCCTTCCTCGTAGGTCGAGCGTTCGTCTTCCGAGCTCCACAGGATCTCCGGATTGATCAGGAAGAGCGGTTCCTTCTCCTCCTCCTCGCGCGCCACGTCGATGGTGATGATGCGGCGCGGCTCGCCGACCTGGATCGCCGCGAGCCCGATCCCGGGCGCGTCGTACATGGTCTTCAGCATCTCGTCCATGAAGCGGCGGGTCGCGTCGTCGACGGTCCCGACAGGCGCGCTCGTCTGCCGAAGCACGGGGTCGGGAAGGGTCAGGATCTCAAGCTTGCTCACGCGGGCGAGATAGGGGCTGGCGCCGCAACGGTCAATCGCGGGGCAGGTCGGTCCTCTAAGCCGGCAGGCTGAGAACCGCCCGCAATCCGCCGCCCGCCCGGTTCTCCAAGCGCACGTCGCCGCCATGCGCGCGGGCGATCGAGCGGGCGATCGCAAGACCGAGGCCGGCGCCGCCGGTCTCGCGGCTGCGCGAGCCTTCCAGCCGCACGAACGGGTCGAACACGTGCTCGAGCTCCGCGGCCGGCATCCCCGGCCCGTCGTCGTCGACGACGATGCGGATTTCGTCAGCGTCGGTCTCGACGCGGGCGCGCGCGCGAACGCCGTAGAACGTGGCGTTATCCACGAGGTTGCCGATCGCCCGGCGAAGCGCGAAGGGCCGGCATCTGACCGTCACCGGAGGCGAGTCCTCGAACGCCGCCTCGCGGCCGCTCGCCGCCACGTCCTCCACGATGCTTTCGACCAGCGCGGCGAGGTCGGTCGTGCGGCTCTCTTCTGTCTCCGCGTCGCCGCGCGCGAAGGCGAGCGTCGCCTCGGTCATCGCCTGCATCTCGGCGAGAGTCTCGAGCACCTTCGCCTTCGTCTCCTCGTCGTCGATGAACTCCGCCCGCAGCCGGAGGCTGGTGATCGGCGTCCTCAGATCGTGCGCGACCGCCGCCAGCATCGCGGTGCGGTCGCGGATGAAGCGGTCGAGGCGCTCGCGCATGCGGTTGAAGGCGACGTTCGCCTGCCGCGTTTCCTGCGGGCCGGTCTCCGGGAGCGGCTCGAAGCTCTCGCCGCGCCCGAGCCGGTCGGCGGCCACGGCGAGCCGGCGGAGCGGCCGGCTGGCGAAGCCGACGCCAAGCGCCCCGACCGCGCCGACGGCGAGCGCGGAGATCAGGAAAGACGTGAGGAACGGCCGGCCGAGCGGCGGCACCGGCGGCCGGTCGGCGGAGGTGTTGAGCCAGCGCCCGTCCGTCAGATGCACGGAGGCGCGTACCCAGGGCGGCGCCTCGCGGTGCGGCGGGTGGTCGTTGTGATCGTCGTCGCCGCGGGGATGGCGCCACGGAGGCGCACCGAGCGCCACGCGCACGTCGTCCAGCGGCTTGCCGACCGCCGCCGCGAGGCTGGTGCGCAGCTCGCTGTCGTCGGAGCGACCGCTTGGCACGTCCGGCTTTGGGTCGAGCGTCACGTGGAAGATCGGCGAGCTCGTCGCCGCGAGCACGCGCTGCTGCATGTCCGGCGCCGAGTCGTCGAGGATGTCGACCAGCGAGACCAGCCGCACGAAGAGATCCTCGCGATAGGCGCTGCGAAAGGCCGCGACCCGTTCGCCGGAAAAGAGAAGGAAGGAGAGCGACTGCGCCAGCACCAGCGTCAGGATGAGAAGCGCCGCGAGCCGCCCGGCAAGGCTTTTCGGCCAGAGCCTCATGGCTGCTCTTTCACCTCGCCGGCGAAGCTGTAGCCGTCGCCCCAGGCGGTCTTGATCAGCTCCGGCGAGCGCGGGTCGCGCTCGATCTTCTTCCTGAGCCGGCTGATCTGGTTGTCGATCGAGCGATCGAAGGGCTGTGCCGATCTTCCGCGTGTCAGATCGAGGAGTTGATCGCGGGTAAGCACCATGCCGGGGCGCTCGACGAGGACGGTGAGCAGGCGGAACTCGCCGCTCGACAGCGGTACCAGAACCCCCTTGTCGTCAGTGAGCTCGCGGCGCGAAAGATCGAGCAGCCAGCGGTCGAAGGCGAGTCTGCCCTGCACCCGCTTCTGGCGTCCCGTCGGGGCTTGCGACCGGCGCAGAACCGCTTTTATGCGCGCCAGGAGCTCGCGCGGATTGAACGGCTTCGCCAGGTAGTCGTCGGCGCCGATTTCGAGCCCGACGATGCGGTCGGTCTCCTCGCCCATGGCGGTCAGGAGGATGACCGGGATGTCGCTGCTCTCGCTGAGGAAGCGGGTGAGCGACAGCCCGTCCTCGCCCGGCATCATGATGTCGAGCACGACGAGATCGACATCGGCGGCGGAAAGCGCCTTGCGCGCGGCAGAGGCGCTCTCCGCGACGCTCGTGCGGAATCCGTGTTTGGCAAGGAACCGCGCCAGCAGGTCGCGGATATCGCGATGATCGTCGACGACGAGGATGTGCGGCGTGCGCTCCATGAATTCGCCCTACCCGAAGCTTGCCTGCCGAGCCCAAGAAAATTGTAACAGAATGTCTCGGTCACCGTGTCTCGCGAGAAATCGCGACAAAGACGGCCCCTCAAGCTGAAAGTTCTGCGACATTCGCGCCCCACCTTCCCGGCCACCGGGGGAGCTCTGAAGGAGACTGATTATGAGAAAGAGTATGAAGATGGCGCTTGCGACGAGCGCGCTTGCGGTGGCCGGCGGTCTGTTCCTCTTCGGCTCGAGCTACGCCGAGCGCGGCTTCGGCGGCCCTGGCGGCCACGGCCCCATGGGCGGTCCGATGGGCGGCTTCGGCGCCATGCAGCAGGAGATGCTGAAGGGGGTCGACACCAACGGCGACGGCGCGCTGTCGCAGGACGAGATCAACGCGGCGATCGATGCCCGCTTCACCGAGTTCGACGCCGACAAGAACGGCAGCCTGTCGCTCGAGGAGTTCCAGGCGCTTTGGGCGGAGATCACCAAGCCGATGTCCGTTCGCGCCTTCCAGTTCCTCGACCCGAACGGTGACGCTCAGGTCTCCAAGTCCGAGCTCAACGACCGCTTCGGCAACATGGTCGCTCGCTTCGACCGCAACGGCGACGGCATGCTTTCGCCCGACGACCACCCGCATCGCGGCTCCGGCGATCATGGCCCGCGCCGATGGTCGGATGACGGCCCGCGGCGCGACGGCGAGGGCCCGCACGGCCGCTGGTGGAATCAGGACCGCGGCGACCAGGGCGGCCAATAGGATCGCGGCGCGCGGCCGCATTCCCGCCCCCCATTGCGGTCGCGGAACGCGTGAAACGGGAGCCCCGGAGCGACGTGCTTCGGGGCTCCCGGAACTTCTGGATCCCATGCAGAAGGTCATCGACATGCGGCGCCTGTTTTCCGGCCTGCTTCTCGCCTGTGTCGTCAAGGTCTCGGCCGCCTTTGCCGACAACGATCCGAATCGCGACGTCGGCTGCGTCACCAGGCAGATCGGCATCACCGAGGCCGAGTTCCGCGCCTGCTTCCTGCCGGTGCGGCCGGACCCCGATCACCGGCCCGACGGCGCGACGCAGCGCGCCAACAAAGCGAAGCTGCTGCCGTGCCTGCAGAAGGCCAATCCGCGCCTGTCCAACGCGGCGCTGGACAGGGCCATGGACGGCTGCCGCCCTGAGGGGCCCAACGGGAATTGAGGCCGAGCGCCGCGCTTCGACCCCAGCCGAATCGGCTAGGGTGGGGCGTGGAAACGATCTTCTCTTCAGGCGGCGGAATGGCGGGCGCGGCGATCGCGGTCGCCGTCATCGTTGTCGTGATCGCCGTCGCTGCCGTCGTCTGGAGCCTCGGCCGCGCGGGCCGTCGCATCGACGAGGCGGCCGCGACACGCTCCGGCGAGATCGAAAGCCGCATCGGCACGCTGCTCGCCGCCCAGTCGGAGATGGCCGGCCGCATGCAGGCGATGTCGGAGCTCCTCGGCAACCGGCAGGCGGAGCTTTCGAAGTCGCTGTCGGATCGTCTCGACGGCATGACGCATCGGCTGAACCAGTCGATGGGCGAGGCGACGAAGTCGACGCACGAGAACCTGAAGACCCTGCACGAGCGGCTCGCCGTGATCGATTCAGCGCAGCAGAACATCACCGAGCTGACAAGCCAGGTGACGACGCTCTCCAACATCCTCGCCAACAAGCAGACCCGCGGCGCCTTCGGCCAGGGGCGCATGGAGGCGATCGTCTCCGATAGCCTGCCGGCCGGCTCCTACGAATTCCAGTTCACGCTCAAATCAGGCGGGCGGCCCGACTGCGTCATCCACCTGCCGAACGGCGCGCCGCCGCTCGTCGTCGACGCCAAGTTTCCGCTCGAGGCCTACAATGCGCTGAAGGCCGCCGCGACGCCGGAAGCGGCCAAGACTGCGCAGACGCAATTCCGCAACGACATCGCCAAGCACATCAAGGATATCTCCGAGAAATATCTCGTGCCGGGCGAGACGCACGACACCGCCTTCATGTTCGTCCCGTCGGAATCGGTCTTTGCCGAGATTCACGAGAACTTCGATCCGCTTATCCAGCTTGCCTACCGCTCGCGCGTCATCATCGTGTCCCCGTCGCTTCTGCTTCTATCGGTCCAGGTGATCCAGCAGGTGCTGAAGGACCATCATCTACGTGAGCGCGCGCACGAGATTCAGGATGAGGTCAGGATGATGATGCTCGACGTGGAGCGCCTCGACGACCGCGTCAGGAAGCTCGCGCGTCACTTCAACGCCGCGGAAGAGGACGTGCGCCAGATTCTGATCTCGACCGAGAAGGTCACCGGGCGGGGAAGGGACATCGGCAAGATCGGGCTCGCGCCCCCTGAAGGCGCCGCCGTATCTTCACCGAAGCGGATCGAGGAGAGCGATCTCTTCAAGGCCGGGAAGTAGCTCGGCGGGGGCCTGGCACGCGCGAGAACCTTCTCCCAAGCTTGGGAGAAGGTTGAGCGACTCGCCTAAGCTTACGCCTGAGCCGCTGCCTCAGCCTGCTTGATGAATCCCTCTTCCATCTGAAGCGCGCGTTTCAGCGCGGGTCGCGCAGCGCAGCGGGCGACGTAGTCGGCGACGACGCCCTGCTTCGGGAAGAGGTCGCTTATCAATCCCAAGTGCAGGTTGGAGCCGACGAAAACGTCCGCTCCGGTGAACTGGTCGCCCAGAATCCACGGCCCGGGCGAAAGGCCCGCCGTCACCGTCTCCTCCATCGAGGCGAAGTCGCCCCAGGCGACGCGTCGCGCCGGCACGTCCCACTTGAAGAACTTCTCGCAGAAGGCCGGCTCCATCACGCCGGCGGCGAAGAACATCCAGCGCAGATAGTCGGCGCGCTTCGGCTCCTTGAAGAGCGGCGCCAGCTCGCCCGGTGCGTATTTGT
>Ga0307442_1000773_pt1 | contig 15704 bp, 14 predicted proteins | sample SalMarWE160430MG_FD_202143 | JGI IMG/M metagenome (GOLD analysis project Ga0307442, IMG submission 202143) | Salt marsh sediment microbial communities from the Plum Island Ecosystem LTER, Massachusetts, United States - WE1604-30 | ecosystem: Environmental > Aquatic > Marine > Intertidal zone >...
TTAGATTTGAGTTTGCTTTTGCTATGAGTATGGCTATGAGATATGTGCCTACTCTTGGTCAGGAAGCATATGCAATCATGGACACTCAAAAAGCCCGAGGGGTCGAGCTCGACAAAGGTAACATACTTGCGCGAATTCGGAATATTATACCAATTATAGTCCCGCTCATAATCGTATCAATACGTAGGGCACTCTTAATTGCTGAGAGTATGGAATCAAGAGGATTTGGTGCTAGTAAGAATAGAACCTACATGGATAAACTGTCATTCAAGAAACGAGATTGGGCAGTATGCATTCTCTCGTTGATTGCGTTAGTTCTAGTACTTTACATTCGACTCTATATTCCACTCCCAGATTGGAGTATTCCCTTCTGAAATACATACTTTATTCTCAAGAATAGTGAATGTGTTCGTCGGGTTATAGTTTATCAGAAAGAAGGGCAATCACTATATTATCACTGGTGGGCGTATTCATGGTCGAATTACCTAAGAGAACCAAGTATACAGTCAAAGATGTCCTGAATGATCTTAAAAAGATAGGTCCAACACCTAGTATTCTTGGAAAAATTGGTTCACAGCTCATCTATTATGAGTGGACCTGTTGTAGGGATTTATTGAGTGACGATCACCCGGTCACATCAAACATGCAAGATCTTCTGCAATTCATGGAACATGATTATGAGGAGCTTCTTGTATCGGGTGAATTATGGAGAGTGAAAGATACACCGAATGCTGCATTGAACGATTTTCTCAAGGGTCGATCCAAAGAATTCCTAGAATATACACTCGAGAAACCTGCGGATCACATTCGTGGTCTCTTAGAAACAGCTGCCAAAACTCGAAAAGATGAACTAAAACAATTCAAGAAATTAGCTAAACTTGTAAAAAAGGAGATAAAAGAGGATAAGGAAAATCCTAACCTTTGGAACAAACTAAGGCTTGTACTCTGGATGGCAAAGAAATATTCTGAGTCAAGTGAAGCATTCAAGACCGCAAAGGAATTAGGATGGTCTCCAGAAACCAGTGCTCTCGTCGCAATTTGAATTTCTGAATAGAATAAGATGTATAAGAAACCTCATTCTAGTAAGAACGGGGATGGAAGATAACTCCAACAAAGAGGAATTTATTGACACCGTATGTGCTCAGAAATGCTACTGGAAATCCCGTAATTGTCACCGCTCTAGCTGTTGATAATGAGAATCTGTACGTATCTGACAGTGATGGTGGTATAACTACTTGGGATAAGTCATGTCTAGACTCTCCACAATTCATTCCTGGGCAGACATCGACACAGATAGTGTCACTGTTTTCAGATGGATTAAATCTCTTCAGTGGGAGTGTTTCAGGAGACCCTGTTATTCGAATTTACAACCAGGATTTGGATTTGATTGAAGTTCTCAAGGGTCATGTTGGGACCATTTTTGATATAACCGCAGATAATCAGCATCTTGTTACAGGATCGGGAGATGCTACTGTAAAGGTCTGGAGCAAGGAAAATTGGGCAAACATCAATTCCATTGTAGCTCAGACTCATTTTGTTCTTGCAATTGCCTTAGATGCGAAGTACATCTATGCTGGAGGTATCGACAACTGCACCAATGTGTTCTCTCGTGCTGATCACCGGAGAGTTGCTTCTCTTTTTGGCCATAAGGCTAATATCCTGTCTTTGGCAGTGGATGAGAGGTATGTTTACTCTGGATCGGGTGAACTATGGTGGGGCGGTCCTGGATCTCCCAGACCACCAGAATTTGAGAGTGCTGTTAGAGTATGGGACAAAACAGACTGGACGTGCGTTCAGATATTGAAAGGTCATGCCGACAATGTGAACGCTCTTGGAGTAGACGACTCCTATGTATACTCAGCATCCGATGATGGCACTCTGCGAGTATATTCAAAATCTGATTGGACTGAGGTGGCTATGATAGACTCAGGTGTGGGCCGAATTATTGATCTGACCCACGACGTGGACCATGTATACTTTGGGTGCAGAGATGGTAATGTTCGCTACATCCTCAAATCGGATTTGAGTATTTAGAAAAAGCCTACTGGTTTGATTGGGTGCAGAAAAGCCTGGAACTCCAGGGTCCTCCCCTCTGGATCCTCGGTAAAGAAGTTATAGATCTGATATCTCTCATTAGTTACAGGTTCAGATGTTGAGATATGAATAAGCTGATTGTACATTACATCAACATCTTCCTTTGTAGGATAAAATAATGTGATGCACCCCTCTGTTTCCGAAACATCACGCTCGCAGAAACCCAAGAGAAAGTTGCCATGATTGAGAATCACACATTCTGCTTGCTCTAACCAGATGTGCATTCCTGCTTCATTCACGTAAAAATCTACAATGTCACGTAGCATAGTCGTTCGAAAGAAAATGATCCCTGCCAATTTCATTCACCTGTGTTAGGTTTGCTAGTCGCACTTTGTAATCAATCAATCGCAATTTCATCTACAGTCTCAAAAACGCAACACATGCTTCTTTTTTGAGCTGTTTTTATTATTGTTTTTGACTAAACCTTGCCATTTTAGTTCACGCAGATACATATTCAATCAGTACTACTGCATAATAGACAAAAGAACAAGAGGTTGTTACAAGATTGACTATTCGCCAAGGAAGAACCCCCAAAAGTGCTATCGCAATTCTCGGAGCACTAATCAATCACGGACCTATGTGTCCACTAGAAATCAGTGAAAAGTTGGACATGGCCCCTCGAACAGTTAGTTTTGCATTACGCAAACTAGTAAGTCGTCAGCTGCTAAGGAAAATTCCTAATCTACATGATATGCGTCGGCCTAAATATCATGTAGACATGGACGCTGCTAAGGTCATTCTTCAGCAATACAATGACTCTGCACTCATATCTCCCTTCTCTTTGCAGAAGAATATATGATTGTGCAGAATTGATTAGCCAAGGAACTTTCGTACGATTTCCATGTACCCCTTGGATGTAAGTTCTAAAGTTCCCAAAGGCACTCTTTCGTTTGTACCATGAAACATAGACATGAGTTCTCCAATCGCAAGACTTTCATCATGGAAGCTGAAACCATATGCATTTGTTCCAAATGCCCTTCTGAAGAACCGGCTATCTGTTGCTCCTGGTGATACCATTGGAACTAGAGTCGTTTTCTGTCCTCTCAAGTCTTTCACTACTGATTCTATTACTTTGACCAGTGGTGATTCCATATCACTGATATTTCCTGGATTGAACCCTCCCCCAAGATCTACAGGTAGACTCTCAATCGTGACTTCATCTACCATCCTTCCAAGCGCTATTCGTAACTGAGCGAATACATATTCCTCATCTTGACCCGGTAATGTCCGAATATCAACGTCAACATAGGCTTGACCTGGGACTGTGTTTACTTTAGCTCCTCCCTTACACACATTTGGTGAGATAGTCATTTGAGTCATGGTATTTAGAAAGGCAGCGTCCTTCTTACTTCGTCTAGCAAGTTGCGCAAACATGAAACCAAGGGTTCTAGTATTTCCCATGAGGGCTTTTGTAAAAGTCCCGATACCCATCGCATTGATGAATGGCTTGAGAAGTGATGTATGGCGAGGCGGCTGATATTCAGAAACTCGTTGTATTGCCTTCGCCATCTTGACAACTGCATTATTCGATCCGTAGGGAGCTGAACCATGCTGCTCCTCTCCTTGAAATCTAAGTCTTGTCCATGCTGTTCCTTTTTCTCCATAGACATATGTTAGTCGATTAGGACCGATAGGGTCTCCACCTGCTTCTGTGATAAGATAATCTACTTTCACTTTTTCTGGATGATTCTTAACAAGCCAATTCGCACCATAATTTCCACTAGCTTCTTCGTCTGCCACAATACACAACTTGAGGTCTCCTTTGGGGTTGAACCCTTCTTGATGCAGTTTTGCGAACACCACAGTCTGACTGGCAACAATATAGAGCATATCGAGAGACCCCCTTCCCCAGATACAACAATCTTTGATTACACCATCAAAGGGTGGTACCGCCCAATCTTTCTCGTTCTCTACTGGAACAACATCAACATGGGCAGGGCCAAGCATCAAACTTGGATGGTTTCCACTCCCTTCCATAACAGCTAGCAGATTTCCCCGCTCTGGTGCTGATACGAAAATCTCTGATTCGATTCCATATGAAGAGAGGAATCTCTCAACCGTTCGAATTGATTTCATCTCGTTTCCTGGAGGATTGATGCATTTGTTGCGAATCATTTCTTGCATTAGATCCGTTATCTCATCTAACATTTCCATTTTCAGTCGAAATTCAGACAACTAGCGGACTAAAAAGCTCGTTGGCGAGTCAGATTTTGTGATTGCACTATTCAGAAGCTAATCCCTCGCTTTTTTACATTCTTGATGTGTTGTTCGTCGTATTCTGAATATATTTTCTCACGCGAATAGATATCCCTTCTCTGCTCAGTAATCTATAGACATCTAGATGAGAGATGATTACGATGGTGCATGGAATACGACTACCCAAAAGCGCGCTTGTAATACTACAGTTTCTAACAAAACGAGGTCCCTTACCTCCAAGAGTCATAAGCCAAGAGGCAAAGGTTCCTCTTAGAACTGTGACTTTTGCATTGGATCGTCTTGTTGACACAGAGATTTGTCAAAAGATACCCAATCTAGGAGATATGCGACGTACACTCTACTCAGTAAATCTGGATAAAGCTCAAGCTGTGTTCAGTCGCTATGGACTAGGTATGGCATAGTTGAATGACCATTCGATGATACTGAGGAGATTCATTTAATGTTATCAGCTTTAACCCTACTCCAACGGTATCAGGATATAGTTTCTAGACCCGTTGTTTCAGACATTTGCATCTCTGGCGAATGTGTATCAAAATTGCTTGAAACTTCGTGGGTCAAGATATTAGTCACTCGATACCAGGTAGCCCCAGAAATCAATACGATTGAGATTGAAGTATCGCTTCCACATTGCATCATAGAACCTTCTTGTCCTTCGACAACAAATGAACAGGAAGAGGCTCGCAAATTCATCGATACCACTATCGACCATCTGAATTATCTGCTTGGATTACAAAAGGTTGGTTTCTCTCTCGGCATTCTTTCAAGTGAAGGCATTTGGAGTGCCGTTTTAAAAATCAAAAGAAATCCCAATCTGGAATTATTCAATACTCTCCTACCTCCTATCTGAACGTGATTGTGGAGTCCTCCTGAAACAAATGGGATGGACTCTGCAATCTAACAGAATATTTCCAAAAATCTCTTCGTATAGGCTTATGGTTTTCTTGTTCGAAATTCTTCTTCCTCCTTAATCCATCTACCAGTTCTGAATTATGGTGCCCTTGATTGTAGTTCACTTCAGAGATTTTGGTTAAGTATGGAAAACACTGATGGATTTCTGCTTTGAGTTTCGCAAAAATGAATCTCTCCGTCAGCAATGTTTTTTATATTCCGTACTCATACAGCAGCGGCATCATTTTACGGTTGGGTGGGTTTATGAAAAATAAAGTTACGCGATTTGGGATGTTATTTGTGATACTACTTACTGTAATTACGTTCTGTGATGTGACTATCTTAGAGGAAAGCGGTTCGACTAGAATTACCAGTCCTTTTTCAGTGCATGTTGAATCGCAATACTCGCCACACGATCCAATCACCATTACTTCCAATCAGGACTTTGTGGATCAGGGATGGACAGGTAACGGAAGCAAGAGTAATCCATATTTAATTCAAGGATTAAGTATAGCAAGTGACGAAAAATGCATTAGCATATCATTTACGGATGTTTACTTTAAGATTAGCAACTGCTCTTTTACACATAACACTGAACTGGGTGGGAGCAGGGGTGTGTCATTGAATACCGTACAAAACGGATTCATTGAGAACTGTGAATTCCTAAACTTGTTTTGGTCCATTGAAGCTGAATCAATTGCCATCGTGAAATTCGCGAATAATTCATTCTATGGTGAATTCTATGGGATGAAGCTTGAGGATTCAGCCAATTGTACTCTCACCAGTAACGAATTCGAAAGAGTAGGCCTGTGGATAAGAGGAACTGAGAGAAACCACTTTCTTTCGAATACGTTCGAAAACAACACTGTTGAAGGAAAGCCACTTTCCGTTATAACGAACCGTTCTTTTGAAACAATAGATGCGTCATCATATGGTCAACTGTATCTGTTCAATAGTAGTAACTGTATTGTCGAGAATGCAATTTTTGACTACCGCAATGTTGGAGTTTCTCTGGCAGTCTGCAATGACTGTGTTGTCCAGAATCTTAATTCGACATATGCTGCTCTTTGTTTAGTGGAACTACAGCTCTGCAATAATACTAACATAGCAAAATGTGACATTGGTGAATCATATAATGCAGGATTCAGATTTCTTTACACGATAAACTGTTCACTTGTCGATTGTGAAACTGGGTATTCTCCCATTCATCTTGACTATGGAGTTGGCATCGATATGTACAACAATGTCAATACAACCATTTTTCAAAATACCTTCCATGTAATAGGCATTTCAGGTGCCGAAAATATTGATTGCTCAATTATTGACAACACTGTTGAGGGGATTTCCTCTGTTTGGGCTTATGGCATTCACTTTTCAGATTCACATAACACTACTGTAAGAGGGAATGAACTGCATGAACTGTATATTGCCATTCAATTTGCATGGGGCTCAACAAATTGCATTATTTCCGATAATCTCATTCATGACAACCGTGGCTATGGAATCAAGTTGGGGGAAAATGAGGTAGATTGTGAAGGATTTCGAATCTATAACAACTCGTTCTGGTATAATGACCTAGGGCACGCAATAGACAATGGAAACTCGAATTACTGGGATGATGGCATTAGCCTTGGTAATCAGTGGGACGACTATAACGGAACTGGAGTCTATACCATTCCCGGGTCCGCAGGGTCTGTTGATCATTTTCCGAGAGCTGATCCTTACTACACTAGAACAACTACCATTATTACAACTTCCAGTACTACGACTACTCCTACAACAAATCAAACCACAGGAGGGATAAGCAATCTACCAATCGAGTTCATCATTCTTGGGATTGGTGTTATTGGAGTCGTGGTGGTTGTACTCGTTTTAGTCAAAAAACGTTAGCATAGAATTGAGTTTATCCTTCGATAACATCTTTATGTAAGCCCCTTATTGATTAACTCAGGTAGTGAGCCACATGCTAGATGTTTCCAAGACAATGAAAATCAAACTTTCTTCTGAGCTTCCTCCAAAACCCGTATTTGATCCTAAAATCCGACGAGCTCCCGATCGAGGATATAGTCTATCCCCCGATGAAACAGTTGTAGCAGTTAATAACGCTCTTCGATATGTTCCATCAGAACTTCATGAGACCTTGGCTCCTGAGTTTTTGGATGAACTTCTCACACGAGGTAGGATCTACGGATACCGCTTTCGACCACAAGGTGCTATTAAAGCAAAGCCAGTCAATGAATACAAAGGTATCTTGGAAGCACGAGCAATTCAGCTCATGATTGATAACAACCTTGACTATGACGTTGCCCTCTATCCATACGAACTTGTTACATATGGCGAGTCGGGTCAGGTCTGTCAGAATTGGATGCAATATCAACTGATTAAGAAATACTTGGAGAATATGACTGAAGAACAGACACTCGTTGTTAGTTCAGGGCATCCAGTAGGTCTCTTTCCTTCAAGAAAAGAAGCGCCTCGAGTCATATCGACTAACGGTCTCATGGTCGGAATGTTTGATACCCTTGATGGATTCCATCATGCTGCAGCTATGGGTGTCGCAAATTATGGGCAAATGACAGCTGGAGGGTGGATGTACATTGGTCCGCAAGGGATAGTACATGGAACATACATTACCCTCTTGAATGCAGGTCGACAGTATCTAGGGCTACCCAATGATGAGGATATCTCAGGAAAAGTTTTCCTGACTTCGGGATTGGGAGGAATGAGCGGTGCTCAAGCCAAGGCAGTTGAAATAGCTGGGGGAATAGGTGTCATTGCTGAAGTTGACAAGAGCCGCATAGAAACACGGGGCGAACAAGGTTGGCTCACCAAATATTCAGATGACCTTAGAGAAATCTTCGAGTGGATTGAAGATTATCAGAAAAGTGGTGAACCTGTATCTATAGGGTACTATGGGAATGTTGTCGATCTCTGGGAATACGTCGTCAAGAACAATATCACAATTGAACTTGCTTCCGATCAGACTTCTTGCCATGCTGTATACGATGGAGGTTACACCCCTTATGGTATATCCTTTGAAGAAGGACGTGAGCTTCTCAAAAATGACCGAGATAAGTTCAATGAGTTAGTAGATAAGTCCCTCCGTTACCAGTTCGAACTTATTGAAACTATGACAAAACGTGGAACTCACTTCTGGGACTATGGCAACTCTTTCATGAAAGCTGTCTTTGATGCAGGAGTAACTCGGATTGCAAAGAATGGCATAAACACGAATGATGGATTCATCTTCCCTTCTTATGTTGAGGATATCATGGGTCCCATCTGTTTTGATTATGGTTATGGCCCATTCCGCTGGGTGTGCCTAAGTGGAAAACATGAAGATCTTATTGCCACGGATCATGCAGCAATGTCTAAAATTGATCCAAATCGTAGAGGTCAAGATCGAGATAACTACCACTGGATTCGAGATGCAGAGAAGCATGCTCTTGTTGTTGGTTCTCAGGCGAGAATCCTGTATGCTGATGCTCAGGGCCGTGTGAATATTGCACTGGAGTTCAACAAACTAGTCCGAGATGGTAAGGTCGGACCAATCATGCTTGGTCGAGACCATCACGATACTGGTGGCACTGACTCACCGTTCCGTGAAACTGCAAATGTTCATGATGGAAGTAATGTGATGAGTGATATGGCTCATCAATGTTGGTCCGGAAATGCTGCTCGTGGGATGACCATGTGTGTTCTGTCCAATGGTGGTGGAGTAGGCACGAGCAAAGCAATCAATGGAGGGTTTGGGCTGGTTCTTGATGGAAGCGAACGGGTTGATACCATCATAAAATCTGCATTAGATTGGGATGTTATGGGCGGAGTTGCGAGGCGTGCCTGGGCAAGGAATGAACATGCAATAGAGACCGTAGTTGAATGGAATGAACGTTTCGGAGAAAAAGGTCAGATTTCCCTACCACATATTCCAAAGAAGGGTTTCGTAGAGGATTTGGTCGAGAAAGCAATCAAAGACCGTTAGTTCGTTCTGTTCGATAACTTCTAAAGCAAGCTTCAGTGAACGTCTAATTACAGTCAGTACTTCTGACTTTGCACTCTGGTGGATACAATGGTCGTTGCGATTGATGGTGAGAGTCTAACAATTGATGACGTCGTTCAAGTTGCTCGTTTTGGAAAGAAGGTTGAGATTCCAGATTCTGCGATTCATCAGATCAAAAAGAGCCGTGACGTTATTGAAAACGCTATCAAAGAGGGTCGTACAGTCTATGGTGTTAATACCGGATTTGGAGATTTAGCAAATGTATCAATTGGTCCTGAAGATTTAGCCAAACTTCAGGTGAACTTGATTCGTAGTCATAGTGTTGGTGTTGGAAAACCCTTTCCAGTCGAAGTTGTTCGTGGAATGATGCTTCTCCGTGCTAATGCTCTTACAAAGGGTTATTCCGGAATCAGGCTAGAAGTAATCAATAATCTCATAGGAATGCTTAACTCTGGAATTACTCCTGTTGTGCCACAACAAGGGTCTGTTGGCTCAAGTGGTGACTTGGCTCCATTGGCACACATGGCCTTGGTACTTATAGGTGAAGGTGAAGCATTCTACAATAGTGAGCGGATGGATGGATTGAAATCTCTAAAGAAAGCTGGAATGAAACCAATTACGTTGCAAGCAAAAGAGGGAGTTGCACTCATCAATGGAACACAAGCTATGACCTCAGTGGGAGCACTTACAGTACATGATGCACTGACTATAGTCAAAGATGCAATGATTGCCGCTGGTTTGACCTTAGAGGCATTGCGTGGAACTCGCGCTGCTCTAGATGAGAGAATCCATGCAATACGTGCGCATGAAGGACAAACAGATGTTGCTAATGCAATGAGGGCTCTTCTCCCTGATAGTGAGATCAATCAATCACATGCAGAGTGTGGAAAAGTACAGGATGCATATTCCCTGCGTTGCATTCCTCAGGTTATTGGCGCATCACTGGATACTGTTCGATATGTACAGAGTGTTATTGAAACTGAGATTAATTCTGTTACTGATAATCCACTGGTCTTTTCAGATGATGGAACCATTGTGTCAGGTGGAAACTTTCACGGACAACCAATAGCTCTCGCTATGGACTTCTTAGGTATAGCTTTGTCTGAACTTGCAAATATCTCAGAACGGAGAATAAATCGATTAGTTAACCCGCATCTGAGTGGACTTCCTGCATTTCTAACTACTGAGGGAGGTCTTGAATCAGGAATGATGATTGCTCAATACACTGCAGCAGCCTTGGTTTCAGAAAACAAAGTTCTTGCACACCCTGCAAGTGTCGATTCAATTCCAACAAGTGCTGACCAGGAAGACCATGTCAGTATGGGGACAATTGCTGCACGAAAAGCGGCTTTGATTCTCGAGAATGTTAGGAATGTAATTGCTATCGAGTATATGTGTGCTACACAAGGGATTGATTTACTTTCTCCTCTGAAAGCGGCACAACCACTTGAAGTTGCTAAGTCATTAATACGAGAAGTTGTACCCAAATTAGAGGATGATAGAACACTGGCTCCTGATATTGAGAAGATTCGTGGTCTCATGACGGCTGGAGAAATAATTACTCAAGTTGAAAGGATTACAGGTCCTCTACTAGATGTCTAATTTATGGTCCAAGTTTTGTGTTAACAACCTGTCCATTTGAAATCACAGTATGAACAAGATTTGCGCCAAATCTCCATGTCAGATACTCTGGATTAGGACAATCCAGAACCAGAATGTCCGCTCTCTTCCCAACTTCGATGCTTCCATGAGATTTTCCACGGTCCAGCGCGTGGGCTGCATTAATTGTAACCGCTGAGAGTGCTTCTCGTGGTTGCATCTTCATTTTATAGCATGCAAGAGCAATCGTGAAGAATAGAGACTCATTTGCGCAATTTGGATTGAAATCTGTCGCGAGAGATACTGGGAGACCCATATCTATCATTTTTCTAGCATCTGCATAATCTGCATTAAGACTGAAGGCTGTGGCTGGTAGCAGGGTAGCAATTGTTCCTGCTTTAAGCATAGCTTCCAGACCATCGTCTGATGCCATGAGAAGATGATCCGCAGAAATCGCTCCTACTTCAGCAGCAAGTTCAGCTCCGCCCAATTGCACAATCTCATCTGCGTGGATTTTGAGTTTCATTCCATTCGTCTTTGCAGAACGCAGTATATTCCCTGACTCTTCGACACTGAAGACACCTTTCTCACAGAACACATCACAGAACTCTGCCAGTTTGTTTTCAGCAACAGCAGGGATCATCTCATTAATTATTAGATCCACATAGTTTTCTGTTCTTCCTTCGAACTCTGGTGGTATTGCATGAGCTCCAAGGAACGTGGATACGAAATCCACTGACATCTTTGTACGAAGATCTTCTATTGCTCGAAGCATCTTGAGCTCGTTCTCGGTATTTAACCCATACCCGCTTTTCGCCTCAATTGTTGTTGTACCCAAGCTTAGCATGCTTTCAGCATATGAAAATGCATTACTGCATAGTTCTTCTTGCGTAGCTTTTCTTGTTGACCTGAGAGTGTTGAGAATGCCTCCTCCTGCATTCAGGATTTCCAAGTAGGTCTTTCCTTGTAATTTCATAGCAAAATCATTCTCACGAGACCCTCCAAAAGTTAGGTGTGTGTGACTGTCAATGAAACCCGGTACAGCTAGCATGTTTGGGAACTCTATTGGAGGAAGTTCAGGCATCCGCGTAACTTGTGCAAGAATCTCACTATTGGGTCCAACGCCAATTATCATCCCATTTGCGATTGCAATAGCTCCATTCTTGATTATTGAAACTTCTCCTAATTCTTCTCCTTTCTTAGGCTTCTCGCTATATCCTGCAACTGTGGCAATCTGTCCGATATTCGTTAAGAGGATGTCCGGTTTCATCATGGTCACTTATCATTAGATTAGACTGTCTCATGATTTAGATTATTCTGTTTGTAGCGTGCATTAATTAGGAAGAAATTCACGGATGGATTAGCGTAAAACCAGAGGCATCAAATGATGGATTACCTTATTCTAAGCTGGAGTGACGTCTATAATCTGACTCTACGGCTCTCTGAGAAAATTGTAGCAAGTGGATTTAAACCTGATATTATCGTTGGTATTGCTCGAGGGGGATGGATACCTGCAAGAATTCTCTCCGATGTTCTTTATGCAAATACATTGCAGAATATTCGAATAGAGTATTACTCCGATGTAGGTGTCAAGGGAAAAGAACCAAAGATTACACAACCACTTACAGGATCTCTGAAAGGAAAGACAATTCTTATTGTTGATGAGGTTGCGGATACTGGTGATAGTTTATATCATGCAATAGAACATGTGACGAAATTGGGGATTAGTGAACAACGTACTGCAGTTCTACACCTGAAACCAACATCTCGAATAATTCCTGATTACTATATGGTTAAAACTTCAAGCTGGACTGTGTATCCCTGGGAAAACCGTGAATCCATCATCGCTCTAGTCAAGATTTTCAAAGAGGAAGAACCATCATTGACCATGAAACAAATTCGTGATCGATTGGTCTTCGACGCTGGATTTGAACCAACCGTAGCTGATTACTTCATCAAACGGCTTTAAAATCAGAAAGTGTAAGGTGTTAACAGTGATAATCGAGAGGCTAGCTATCAAGGATGGAGAGCTTTGTATTGGATTCTCTGAGAATCAGAACACGAATAATCTTGATACGGATAATTTCTTAAAACTAGCTAGGTCTCTCTCAGAATCTGTTCTTGCGTTTCAGTTTATTAATAGTACAATGATCATTGACAAAATGCATCTTCTATCGAGCGCTCAAAATGCTGTTAACGCAATGAATGGCGAATACATGATATCCCGTTCACTTGATGTAGAATTGATAGTCTATACTTCAGCACAACGCCAGATTGGTCTTGCTTTAGATATCATGGGAGTAAAAGATCAACTGGCATCTGTAGCTGCTGTATGTATCGATGAAGACGAAAAGAAAATACGACAATGTTTGACTGATGTTTCAAAGAGAGTTGGTGAGGAGGTTTCTCCAATGTTTAATCCAAGTTCTGAGAAAATCAGATCTCTGATGGAAACCTTTGGCATTACAGATTTGGAGATTGAACAATTTACAGATGAATCTGATTTGGCTTCGCGTGCTCAAGCTCTCTCAAAATGTATAGTGAGTAAGGTTTCTCAAGTTGCTCTTGGTTCCTAAATCACTCAGTATTGATCATCTCTCATTGTCATAATCGAGAGAACATCTGTTTCATCATTGAGTATGGAAATTCCAGTTGTATCACTCACAATTTCGACTAATACAATCTTATCTGGATTATCAAGATCTACTTTTCTGTTAATTTCAGAAGCAACCGCTATAACGACATCCATGTTTTCTAAATCAGTGTGCCGTCTTCTTACTGTTACTCTAAAGGTTTCATCTTCTTCTATCTTCTCCAGAAGGTTCCTTGCTGCTCCCCTTATTGCTTCAATTTCAGATTCAACACATTGCTCAATTGGAGTAAATCGGATTGCAAATCGAAATTGGTAGGGATTCTCAAGAGCAAATTCTCCGAGTTTGTGTACTACCTCAAATGGGTCTAGCGATGTCTTACAGGTAAGTAGACCTGAAATGTGCGTCCTAGAGACCTTCAATTCGGAATCTTCCATGAGATCTCCTATAAAGTATTGAATCTCGGACCTTGCAGCTCGTTCACGTTCTCGTGGACATGCTACAAGTAGATTGAATTCATCCAGCACGTTTCCCTCACATATCCGTAAACACAAATCGAGTAGTCCACCAACTGAGTGCATCAGTGTCTACCTTGAGACTCTCAGATAATTGATTAATCGAAAGCTGTCCTTCTCTATAGACTTTGATGTTTAGGGGTTCACCTTCTTCAGTTCCTTCAACCCCGATAATTGTCGAGTTTGCACTTGATGAAGAAGGACCACCATCAATGTACAGATCCACCTCTTCTCCCAACTGGTCCAATGCTACTGTGATATCAAATGGACTGGGGCCTCCTGTTCTGTTAGCACTGGTACCAACAAGCGGACCGCCTATTTTCTGTGCAATTCCTCTTGGTATGATATGATTTGGCACTCTAATAGCAATAGTACTTCTATCCACAGTAATATGTTCCGGCACATCCGGTCGAGCTGCAACGATTAATGTCAGAAAACCGGGCCAAAATAGTCGTGCAATGGCTCTCTCCAGACTTCCAAAGTCATGATACAATTCACATTGTCCTAAATCATTGAAAAGAAGTGGAACTCCAAGCCGTCTATCACGTCTCTTGATAGCTACCAATCGTTGGAGAGCTTCTACGTTTCCTGCATCACACCCAAGTCCATAGCTTGTATCCGTTGGATAGACAATGACACCTCCTGATTTGACGATCTCTGCAGCTCTCTCGATAATAGTGTCACATCTCTCCAAATCTTCTATTCGCATTATTTCGGCTGTCAAGAATCTTCACATAATTAAAAAACATACATACATATGGCCGTTGCGCTCGATGCTTTTTGAGAGGAGGAATCCACATTCACGGTGTGATTTTGGCTGCTGGTAAGGGTGAACGACTGAAAGGACTTACTCGAACAATACCAAAAGCACTTGTCCAAGTTGCAGGGAAGACACTCTTGGAATATGGTATAGAACGTCTTGCTAAGGCTAACATACAGGACATCATCATTGCAATAGGTTGGAAGGGTGATATGATTAGAGATACTATCAATCAATTTGAGAATTTACCAGAGGTCAAGCTTGTTGATGTATCTAATTATGAAATAGGCCCACTACAAACACTCACAACAGCATTAGATGCAGTCCATAATGAAGATTCAATTATCTGTCCTGTTGACCTACTCGTTTCTTCGGATGCAATCAGTGGGATTGTTTCCCATCATGCTGATAATCAAAATACTCTGATAACATTAGCTGTTGGTCCACAATCGATTTCTGGTAGCACTGTGTTTCTTGATTCTCTTGGACGAGTATTAAGTGTTCAAAAAGAAGATGATAATGCTGATTCAATTGCAACGAGTGCAATGTTCATGGTTACATCTGCAGAATTTACAGATTATTGTAAACGAGCTCTGAGCCGTGGGTCTACTACAGCTGTTGCAGTTCTTAATGATATAATCGAAACAGGTCATTCAATTCAATCTTATTCAATTAGTGAGAGATGGTTTGACATTGATACTGTCGAAGATGTGCTTGAAGCCAATAAATATCTCTTAGACTTGGCATCAGTACAATATCACGGGTCTATCTTCATACCTTCTGGTGATACAATGGATATCACAAATACACTAAGCCTGGGATCAGGTATTGCAATAGGTGATGGAGTAACCCTGAAAGGGCCTTCTCTGATAGGAAGAGCATCTAACATTGGAGATAATTGTATCATAGGTCCATACACAAGCTTGGGTATAGGAACCCAAATAGGAGTTCAATGTGAGATACAAAATGCAGTCATCTCTGGACAATCAAGGATACCTGATCATACCAAGTTGAGTGATATCTTAATGAATGAGTCCGAA
>Ga0307442_1000774_pt1 | contig 15702 bp, 14 predicted proteins | sample SalMarWE160430MG_FD_202143 | JGI IMG/M metagenome (GOLD analysis project Ga0307442, IMG submission 202143) | Salt marsh sediment microbial communities from the Plum Island Ecosystem LTER, Massachusetts, United States - WE1604-30 | ecosystem: Environmental > Aquatic > Marine > Intertidal zone >...
GTATTTTCCGTCGGTTACGGCGTGCAACGATTTGGCGACGGCAGGTTCATCGCGGTCGCCTGTCGTCCCATGCAGAGCGGCGGCTGGGTCACCACACATGAAGACATAACAGAGCGGGAGGAACTGCACGCCAAACTCAGAGAACAGCATGAAATCGTGAAGGAAAAGGAAGCAGAACTGCGTTTGCGTAACATACAGTTCGATATAGCTATCAATAATATGATAGAAGGTTTCTGTTTTTTTTGATAAAGAACAGCGCTTGATTATCTGCAACAATCGCTTCACTGAGATGTATAAGCTTCAGCCTGGCTCGGTATGCCCAGGCATTACCTTGCGTGAGGTCATGACGCTGCGATACGAAGCCGGAAGCTTTCCCGCGATGACGATGGAGGAGTATTACGCTGCCCGCAACCAGGTGGCCATCGGCAATGTGCCGTCGGATACCGAAGTCGAGCTGACCAATGGCAAGATCTTTGAAATCCATCACCGTCCTATGCCCGATGGGGGATGGGTGGCAACCCATGAGGACATCACGCAGAGGCGCCGCGTGGAAGCGAAAATTGCCCATCTTGCGCACCACGATGCCCTCACCGATCTGCCAAACCGGGTGCTTTTGACGGGCCGGCTCGGAGAGGCGCTGGATCGCGTCCTTCATGGCCAGATGATCGCGGTCCACCTCTTCGATCTCGATCATTTCAAGAATGTCAACGACACGCTCGGCCATCCGATTGGCGACAAGCTCCTGCAGGTCGTCGGCGAACGCCTGAAAGGTATCGTCCGGGACAGGGACGCGGTTGCCCGAATGGGGGGAGACGAGTTTGCCATAGTGCAGACCGATCTGAATCATTTATCCGATGCAGCGCTGCTGGCCGAGCGCGTCATCAAGGCCGTCAGCGCCCCCTATGAAGTTTCAGGCCACCAGATCCTCATCAGCACAAGCGTGGGAATCGCCATAGCGCCCACAGACGGCGAATGCGGGGACGAACTTCTCCACAATGCCGATCTCGCGCTTTACCGATCGAAAGCTCAAGGACGGGGAACCTATCGCTTCTTCGAGCGGGGGATGGATGCCACGGTGCAAGTCCGGCGCGTTCTGGAAGCCGATATCCGCAAAGCCCTCACATCTGGCGAGTTCGAGCTTCACTACCAGCCAATGGTCCATAAGCCTTCGGGCAGGATCACCGGCTGCGAAGCGCTCCTGAGGTGGCGTCATCCCCAGAAGGGAATGATCATGCCCGATGCGTTCATCCCGTTCGCCGAGGAGATCGGCTTAATGATTCCGCTCGGAGAATGGGTGACTCGCGAGGCATGCAAATTCGCGGCGCAGTGGCCCGACAGCGTCAAAATCTCCATCAACCTTTCTCCTAACCAGTTCCGAGACCCTGATCTGTGCCAGCACCTCGTCACGGCGCTCGCGGCTTCGGGGCTTTCGCCCGAACGGCTTCAGTTGGAGATCACCGAAACCGTCCTCCTTGCGAACAGCGAGGTAGCTTTGGCCACTTTCAACCGTCTTCGACGCATTGGCATTCGCATCGCCATCGACGATTTCGGCGCGGGCCATTCGTTACTGTCCGATCTGCAAAAATTCCAATTCGACAACATCAAGATCGACCGCAGCTTTGTGAAGGACGTGGCGCACAGCGTCACCTCCCGCAGCGTCGTGAGAGCCATCGTCGCAATGACGAACGGGCTCGGCATGGGGTGCACCGCCGAAGGCGTGGAAACCGAGGAGCAGCAGGCGATACTCTTTGCCGAGGGATGCGCCGAGATGCAGGGATACTTATTCAGCGCTCCGCTCCCCCCCCCGAGCAGATCATGCAGTTGTTAACGGATGAAGCTGCGCAGTGGCCCGTCGCAGCCCGGCGAGCTTGAACACATATCCCTGGTCGGCACGCGGCGTACCTTCTCCCTGGGCGAGTTGGCGGGCGGCTGTCCAGCAAGGTTTGAACCTTTGAGAGGCGGCCGAGGGACCTGCTCGATGGAGGAACTGACGGCCGCTTCGAGGCGTCCGCGGTCTCCACCAACAGCGCGCTGGTCAGCAGCTATCGAGTGGTAAGCAGCCGCTGCCCTCTCAGGAGCAATCTGCGCCTAGGCGGGTGATTGCGGACGTTCCTTCATATAGCAAGTTCAGCGTCGAGCCACGAACCGACACTTGCTTTGTTATGCTCCGGGGTCTTTGGTTTGCGCAATTAAGCTGATTTCACTGGCCGTCCCGCACCACTATCCGCGGGTCAAAGCAAAACGAAAGCGAAGATGCCGACGGTCGCCATACACCCTCAGCCCTTCGCTTAGTCGCTGACCGCTTCTGATCTGGAAGCGATGTAATCTGATTGCTTTTCCGTGTCGCATGTTTAAGCATGCCAACTTAAACGTGACGCTACCAATAACAATAAAGGATTCCGCCATGCCGAAACTTATCGCTACACACGAAGTCGATGACGTCGCTCACTGGCTCGCATCGCCAAAAAGGGAAGAAGTCTTCGGCTCGGTGGCGACAAATATTCGCACATTCGTGGACCCAAGCAATCCCAACCGAGTCGGGCTGTCCATGGACGTCGACGATATTGGTGCCTTTGAGGCGGTCATCAAGAGTGATGCCGGTGCGGCTGGAATGAAATATGACGGTGTTCGCCCTGAAACCATCGTCGTTTTTGTTGAACGCTGACACAATTTAGCGAGGCGGTTTATATGGCGGGGCGTGACCTTGAGATTGTTTCCCACTAGCTCGATTGGGAGCTTGGGGGGCAGCTTCGGCTATATCGCTATATTTACAAAGTTTTCGTTGGATGTCCGCTCCGGCTCCAAGCTGACCTGATCGAGAAGTCTGTAACGAGGCGTAAGCGGCTCTCGCTTAATCGTGCGCCCGCGACGGCTTTCCACCCATTCCCGAAATCCTAATCGGGGCACGACCCGCTCTTACCGCAACAGAGACTATGATTATCGGCTGTAGAGCTGATAAAGACCCTGTTCGGATTTACCGTCGTCGAATAGGGTTCCGCGAAATCGGCCTGCGCCGGTTGCGGCGCGGCTCTCTGCAACGAGAAGCACTGTGGAGATCAACCTTCATTTCCGGTGACCGACCATGAGCCTGTTGTTCAGAACGTCTTTGCTCCTTTGCGCGATATGTCTCGGCCTGAGCGCACCGGCGGGAGCGAGGGGCAGCTCGTCATCGTCTACTCGAAGAAGGATCTGAATTGCGCCCGGCAGCTCTATGAAGGGCAGCTCGCCGGCTCGGGGATGATCAAGATCTGCAAGCGCCCGCAATGCTAAGGTGAGGAGACCGAGAGGAAAGGGCCTTTCGAGCGCGTTGGCTCCACGGTGGCGCAACTGATCCTTGCGATCAGCGCGGTGGTTGCGCTGGCGCAATATATCCAGAGCGTCGAGCAGAATAAGACCAATGCGGCGCTGTCCTTCATCGCCATCCAGCAAACGCAAGAGCCTGCGGCGACCCGGCGGCGTCAGCCGCGCTCGATCAGCGTGCCCGCGCCGTGCTCGGTGAAGAGTTCGATCAGCACCGCATGCGGCACCTTGCCATTGATGATGACGACCGCCTCGACCCCTGCCTCGACGACAGCGATGCAGCTCTCGACCTTCGGGATCATGCCGCCGGAGATGGTGCCGTCGGCGATCAATGCGCGCGCCTCCGACACGGTGAGGCTCGGGATCAGCGTGCCGTTCTTGTCCAAAACACCCGGCACATCGGTCAGCAAGAGGAGGCGTTTGGCCTTCATCGCGCTGGCAAGGGCGGAGGCGAAGGTGTCGGCGTTGATATTATAGGTGACGCCATCGCGTGAGACCCCGATCGGCGCGACGACCGGGATCAGATCGCCGCCGGCAATGACCTCGACGATCCTGGGGTTCACGGCCTCCGGCTCCCCGACAAAGCCGAGATCGACCACGCGCTCAATATTGGAATCGGCATCGCGCACGCGCCGCTCGAGCTTCTTGGCGATCAGGAGATTGGCGTCCTTGCCCGAAATGCCGCAGGCCCGGCCGCCGGCCTGATTGATCGAGGCGACGATCTGCTTGTTGATCGATCCGGCCAGGACCATTTCGACGATCTCGACCGTTGCCGCGTCGGTCACGCGCAGCCCGTCGGCAAATTCGCTCTTGATCTGCAGCCGGTCGAGCAGCCTGCCGATCTGCGGGCCGCCGCCATGGATGACGATCGGCTTGACGCCCGATTGCTCCAGGAGTGTGATGTCCCTGGCAAAACATTCGGCGAGCGCCGGCTCGCCCATCGCGTGCCCGCCATATTTTACCACGACGATCTCCTGGTCGTAGCGCTGCATGAAGGGCAGCGCCTCGGACAAGATCGCGGCATGGGTTTCCGCGGTGATCGGCGCGCTGGGAGGCGTGGCTGGCGTTTCCATCGATGCGGCTCGAGACGTTGGCGTTTGCCCCCTTATAACCCGTCGCCTCAAGGGCACAAATGATTAACGAAGGCAAAATTGTGGCGCTAAAGCGCTTTCGAAGCCACGCCTATTGGGCTATGTGAGGGAAGGGGGGATTCAGACCGTGTTGAGTACTGGGGAAGCAATAGTGGCCGAGACATCGGGATTCATGACCGATTTGCCGCAATCGGCCTATTTGTCCCAGTCGATCAAGCGGGCGATTTCCGCGGCGCAGCAGCGCTCCCACCGTTACGTCACGCTCGAACATCTGATGCTGGCGCTGCTGGACGATCCGGGCGCGATCGAGATCCTGGAAGGCCTGCGCGCGGATATTCCCGGCATCCGCACGGCCATCAGCGACACGGTCACCCGCAATCTGGCAACGCTCCATGCGCCCGGCGAGTTCGATCTGCGCGCCAGCTATAAGGTGGAGCGCGTTCTGCAAACCGCCTCGGATGATGCGGAACGGCTCGGCTGTGAGGAGCTCGACGCGGCCTTCGTCATCGCGGCCCTGTCCCGCGAGTCCGATAATCCCGTGCCGGGCATTCTGAAGCAGAACGGCGTCTCCTATGCGAGTGCGGTGACATGGCTTTATGCCAATCGCGGGACGACGATCAGCGCGCGATTCTCGCGCCCGAATATGGCGAATGGCGAAGAGCCCGCGCCGGCCAAGCCCGTTCCCCCGCAATCGCCGGCAGAAGCGGAAGCGAGCGCCGACCTTGCCGAGGAGGGCGCGGAGCCGGAGGCGACGCTGGAGCAGGCGCTCGAGGAGGTCGAGGCTGCTCCCGCCGATGAGGAGGCCGAAGAGGAGCCCCTCGAGCTGGATCTTGAGGTTGTCGAGGATGCGCCCGAGGAGCGCCCCGCCAGCTTGAGCGAAAGAGCGGCGAGCGTTGAGGAGACGTTCGAGGCGCCCGCCGAGCCCGCGCCGGTTGCGCGCAATGCTCAGCCGCAGCCTCAATCCCAACCGGTCCCGCCACGGGCGCCCGAACCGGATCGAAATCGGCACGACCAGGCCGTCCGTTTTCCCGCTGCCGTCGCACCGGCGCCACCAGCACCAAGACCCGCGCCGGGCCGCATACCGACGCGGCCCGATGCCGATCAGGGCTGGCGTGACGACGGACCGCCGGCAAGGGCCATCCAGCGCCGCCCCGAGCCGAAGGTGCCGCCGCCGAGCCGCCTCGACGAAATGCGCCTCGGCAAGGCGCAAGGCCGGTCAGCGGCAAAGCTGCCTGTCCCGGCGCCCGCGCCTTCGGCGACGGTTCCGGCGAAAAAGAAGTCCCGTATGCGCAAAGCGGCGGTTCCGGCCCAGGAGCGTGAGGTTCCTGCCGCGGAAAGACAACGCGCACGTCCCCGCCGGCGGCCGCGGCCTTATGAGGTGATCATCGGCCGTCTCATCGAGAATGTGCCGCGCCGGATGCGCGCCGCCATTGCCGAGCGGATCGAGGTCCGGATCTCACGCGAAGAGACGAAGGCTTTGGCGCGCGGCATGGAGGGGCGCAGCGAGCCGGTTCGCCACGAGCTGATGATCACCCAGACCATGAGCGTGGCGCTGCGTGCGCCGGATGGCGGCTTTACGATCGAACCGCTGAGCCCGGAGACGCAGTGGATTTTCGAAAGGCCGGACGATACGGAGACCTATGGCCGGTGGCGCTGGGTGGTGACGCCGCATGAGCCGGGGCGGCGCAGGCTTCAACTCGTCGTCGCCGCGCGCAGCATCGGTCAGAACGGTCTCGTCGGCGATACGGCTTTGCCGGACCAGATAATAACCATCAGGGTGCGCACGAATTATTGGCGGAGCCTGGCGCGCGGACTGCAATGGATCGCGGCGATGATGGTCGGCGGCGTTCTGACCGAGCTGGCCGCCATCGCCATGCGGCTGCTCGACTAAGAACCTGCGCTAAGACATTGATATAGATCAACTTGACCTCGTCCAAGCGATTCCACTTGAACGAGGATTGATCTAGCCGAGCTGCAGCCCCGGAATGCGCTTGATTGAGGTGATCTCGCCATGAGTTTCGGCGATACGCTCCACGGCGCGCCGGATCGGCTCGACGATCACCTCCATCTGATGCCCGCTGGCATGGATCATCCACTCGGCCGATTGCACGATCCCGACATGGCCGCGCCAGAAGATCAGGTTGCCCCGTTCGAGCTTGCCGAGATCTTTGTCGGTCATCGGCTCTCCCACCTCTTCTTCCTGCATGTCGCTGTCGCGTGGACAGGGCATTCCGGCGCCCTGCATGGACAGCTGGACCAGCGCGGAGCAGTCGATCCCGACGCCGGAGCGGCCGCCCCAGAGATAGGGCGTGCCGACAAGCCGCTCGGCAAGCCGGACGAAGTCCTTGGCCTTTTCCTCGACCGGATGCAAATGCCCGCCGAAGACGAAACCGCCACGGGAGAGCTCAACGAACCGCCCTTCGCGGCCGATGACCGTCACCTTGGCGTTGAAGCTGAGCCGTGTGATCGGCGGGCGCTTCATGTCGGGCGCCGGATAGATGAACGTGCCGCGAGCGACCACCCAATGGGTCGGCTCTTCGATGATCGCGGAGAGATTGTCGGCCGGCATATAGCCGACATAGCCGTCCTCTTCGAGCTGAACCCAGCCCCATCCGTCCGTCATGTCGTAAATGGTCGCCATCTCGCCGCACAGGCCTTCGGTGAGAAGCGCCGCGTCGAAACGCGGCGTGATGCGGACCGGCGCGACCGAGCCGACCACCTGACGCAACTCACCCTGCACATAACGCTGCGCCTGAACCTTGTCCTTCAGCGAGGCGGTGGCGAGATCCTCCCGATAGACATGCCGCCGCGGATCGAGCTTGCCTGCATTCATGCTTGCCGAAATTTCCCCCTCAGATGATCGAAGACCGCGCGAGCGCATTGGGGCTCGCCGCCGATCCCTTTGCCAGGCTGGGGTCTTGGAACCCAGCCGTAAATATCCAGATGTGTATAGCTTTCCGCCGCCTTGACGAACCGATTGAGGAAGAGTGCGGCCATGATCGAGCCGGCGAACGGTTCGGGAACGATACTGTTGATGTCGCCCACGCGGCTGTCAAGGAGCTGATCATAGGGTTTCCAAAGCGGCATCGGCCACATCGGATCGCCGATCCGGCCGCCCGCTTCGGCGAGCGCGCCGGCAAGCTCCGTATCGGTGGAATAGACCGGTGGCAGATCGGGCCCGAGCGCGACGCGCGCCGCGCCGGTGAGCGTGGCGACACTGATGAGATATTCAGGCGCCTCCTCGTCCGCCAGGGCGAGCGCGTCGGCCAGCACCAGCCGTCCCTCGGCATCGGTGTCGCCGACTTCGACATTCAGTCCCGCGCGGCTCCTCAGCACATCGCCGGGCCGGAAGGCATTGCCGGAAATCGCGTTCTCGGCAGCCGGAATCAGGAGACGCAGCCGGACAGGCAATCCGGCGCCCATGATCATCGCCGCGAGCGACAGGGCGGAGGCAGCGCCGCCCATATCCTTTTTCATCAGCGACATCGCCATGCCGGGTTTGATATTGAGACCGCCCGTGTCGAAGCAGATCCCCTTGCCGACCAGCGTGACCTTGGGCGCGCTCTCCTCACCCCATCGAAGGTCGATAAGGCGCGGCGCGCGGGCGCTGGCGCGTCCGACGGCATGGATCAGCGGGAAGTTCTCGGCGACGAGATCGTAGCCCTCGATGACGCGGCACTGCGCGTCGAAATGGGCCGCGACGCCCTGCACGGTCTCCGCAAGCTCCGCCGGGCCGAGGTCGTTGGCGGGCGTATTGACGAGATCGCGGCCGAGCCAGACGGCCGATGCGATATTGACGACAGTGTCCAGCCTGGCGCCGTCGGGCAGGCGGAGACGCTTGGCGGGAGGCGTTCCGTTCGCCTGATAGCGCTGGAAGCCATATTGGCCGAGCGCCCAGGCAATCGCGGCGAGATCGCCATCTTCGATATCCCAGGCGAGATGATAATCACCTTTGGGAAGCAGGCCGGGAAGGCCTCCGGCAAAGAGCGGATGGGTCGCCGGTCCCTGCCGGTCGTCCGAACCGATGGCCGCGCCTGCGAGCCCGTCCTCGCCCGGCATTGGCGCCCAACTCCCCGGCGCTCCCTTGAAGTCGATCGCTTTCAGCCAGGTGCGTTGCTTGGCGCCGATCTCCGGCGGAAAGCTGACTTCGCCTTTTTCGGACCAGGCAAGCCAGATCGGGCAGGTCGCCTCTTTCGCGCTCTTTTGCAGAAACAGGTTGGAAATATGGTCTGAAAGATCGTTTAAGGTCGGCAGCATCGTGTTCTCTTGCAGCGATTCTTCAGTGTTGGTGTAAGTTTTCGTCAGTTGCGAAGCGGAGATGGGGCCAATGGGCGACAATTACGAGCTTGTTATCGGAAATAAGAACCTCTCCTCCTGGAGCTTGCGGCCCTGGCTGGTGCTGAAAGCGTTTGATATCCCATTCGAGGAGATGCCGATAGAGCTGCGCCGTCCCGAGACGAAAGCGAAGATTCTGCGCCACTCGCCCTCGGGCAAGGTGCCGGCGCTCAAGACCGGCGAGCTGGTGATCTGGGACAGCCTGGCGATTATGGAGTTCGTCGCGGATCGCCATACTGATCTGCCGATCTGGCCGCGGGACCCCGATGGGCGGGCCATTGCGCGTTCGGCTGCCGCGGAGATGCATTCCGGTTTTGCCGCACTTCGCGAGGAATTCCCCATGGATTTCGTGAACCGGCTCGGATTTCCGCAAGCGAGCGATGCCGCGCTGGCCGACATTGGCCGGATTGTCGAAATCTGGAAGGACTGCCGCCGACGGTTCGGGAGCGGGGGCGACTTTCTGTTCGGCGCGTTCTGCGCGGCCGATGCCATGTTCGCGCCGGTCGCCAGCCGGTTCGTGACTTACGAGGTCGATTTAAGCCGGTTCGGCGATGACGGCACCGCGGCCCGCTATCGCGACACGGTGATGTCGATGGCCGAGCTGCGCGACTGGGGCGATGCGGCGAAGCTGGAGAGTTAATCGGCGGTCCATCATCTTCGCGCCATTCATCCGTCCGCGTCGTTCCAGCGAAGCCCGCTATTTCTACGTATAGCTCGGGGCGGCGAATCTCCTTCTATATCATCCTATTATTTTGGATTTTATGAGAATGCGGACGATCTCCTGTTCCTGCGCACTCCTCGCCATATTGCCTACGCTGCTTGCAGCCTGCGATGGGGGCGCCGCCCGAAATTCCGCGATGGCTGACCGGCCCGCCGGCAGCCTTTTCGAAAGCCCGGCCGTCATGTCGCCTTCCGACGCCATCGCGCTTGCCGACTCGCTGCGCGGGGCCGGCGCCGACGCGGACGCGCTTGCCGTGCTCGCCGCAGCACATCGGCGCCATCCGGAAAATGCGCGCATTCTTTCCGCCTATGGCCGTCAGGCGCTTCTCATGGGCCAGAGCGATCGGGCCGAGCCGCTTCTGAGACGCGCGCTCGATGCCGATCCCAATGACTGGCGCGCTCTCTCTGCGCTCGCCGCACTTGAAGGGCGCAAGGGCCGCATTGCCGATGCGCGTCTCGCCTTGGACCGGGCGCGGACATTGGCGGAAGGCAATGCCGTGGTGCTGAACAATCTTGGCATGAGCCATCTGCTGGAAGGCAATGCGGCCGAGGCGGCATCCTTGTTCCGCAAGGCGCTCATCGCGCCGGACCTGAAGGCGGCCCATGCCGGGCAGATCAAGCGCAATCTCGCTGTTGCCCTTGCCGTCCAGGGTGATTTCGCCATCGCCGACCGTCTTGCGGGCGAGCCGATGCCACGCGAATTGAAAAGCGCAACGCGTGAAGCGATCGCCCGCTTCGTCGGACTTGCGGGCCGCCCCGCTGACGAGCGCTCCGGCTGGACGGCGCGTCTCGCCGACGCTTCCGAGTTTACTTCAGATCCCTGACGATAAGGCTTGCGCGATTTTGTCTGAATGCCTCGCTGGCCTCCATGATCGCCGGGGCCAGGATGATGGTCAGGAGCACCGGCAGAAAAAACGCCACCAAGGGAATGGCGAGCTTGGGAGGCAGGGCGGCGGCTTTCCGTTCCGCTTCCGCAATACGCGCCTCGCGCGCCTCGCGTGCCGCGGCGGTCAGCGCCTGGCTGATCGAGGTGCCGTGGCGCTCCGCCTGCACCAGCGCCGCAGTGATCAGCTTCACCGCCGGCAGGCCGATTCTGTCGCCGAGATTGACATAGGCGCGCCATCTCACGGGAAGGTAGGAGAGCTCCGCCATCGTAAGGCTCAGCTCCTCGGCCAGCTCGATCGATTGCGGAGAGATGTCGTTGGTCACCCGGCTCAGCGCCGATTCGACCGACATGCCCGACTGGACGCAGATCAGCAGAAGGTCGAGCGCATCGGGAAAGGCGCGCAGAATGGTCTTCTGCCGCTTTGCGATAAGCCGGTCGAGCACGAGCCGCGGCAGCGTATAGCCGATCGTGGCCGTGGCGACGCAGAAGGTAAGCGCCGAGCTTGGCCCGGCATGACCCAGCCCGTAAAAGCTAACCGCCGAAAGGGCGAGGATGGAGAGCCCCAGCGGCGTCGCCGCCCGGAAAAACAGGAAGATCGCCTCGGCGCCCTGGCCGCGGAAACCGGCCATGCGCAGCCTGACCGCGAGGCCGCCATTGGCCGCGCGTTCCTCCGTCCTGAGCCGTCGGAGAAGACGGCCGATTATTCCGGATTCGTCCTTTCTGATTTTGCGCTTCGCCCGCACGGCGAGATCGGCAAGGCGCCGGTCGCGCAGACGATCCCGCTCCCGTGCAACACTCTGAAGCCGCGCCTGCAGTCTCGGATCGGGTTCGTCGGGCATCACTAGTGCGATGACGCCGGCAAAGACGGCAAAGCCGGTCAGCATCATCGCCAGCGTCTGGTCGCTCAGCATCTCGGTGCCCATGATCGGCCTTTCATACCTCGACCCGCGCCATTCGCCCGAGGACGAAGATCCCCGTAGCCAGCCAGATGGTGCAGATCAGCCCGATCCAGCGCCCCGTCTGGTCGGTCCAGAGCACCGAAATATAATCGGGTGCGAAAGCCGCCGTCCCACCGATGACCAGAAAGGGCAGGGCACCGATGATCAGGGCCGATGCGCGTCCCTCGGCGCTCGCGATCCGGACCTTGCCGGCGATTTTTTCGCGGTCGCGCAGCACGCCGGACAGGTTTGCGAGCGCATCGGTCAGATTGCCGCCGGTCTGGCTTTGGGCGGACATGATCATCACGAAGAAGCGGATTTCGGGCAGCGGCATGGCGGCTGCAAGCCTCTCCATTGCCGCAGAGACCGGAACGCCGGCCCGAAGCTGCGCAACGAGGCCCTCGAATTCCTTGTTCACGGGCGGGGCCGCGTCCGTTGCGACCATGGCGAGACAATCCATCATCGACAGGCCCGATTTGGCGCCCCTGACGATCATGTCGATGGCGGGCGAAAAGGCGTTCAGAAATGCCCGCTTCCGCCTGTTCGAAAGATAATCGAGATAGCGTCGGGGGAGAAACCAGGCGCTGATGAGGGCGAGGGTGATTGCCCTGGCAAGGGAAAGACCGGCAATGCCCCCGGCGCAGAAGACTATCGTCCCCAGACCGAAACAGAGGGCGAGATAGAAACGCGGAGACCAGGTGACGCCGGCAGCCGTAAGCCGGTTCTCAAGCTGCGATGCGCGGCTGGTCTTGCCGTGCTGCGAAACGGATTTGAGCGCGGCTTCCTGGGCGCGCCGAACCGAGCGTGTGGTCGGGACTGCGCTGTCCGTGCGGCCTCGCAAGAGGCTTTCAAAGACCGCGCTGCGTTTGTCGACGAGCGGCCGGCGGAAAATGACGGGATAAAAGACCGCGCAGATGAAGGCCGCCGCGCCGATGGCGGCAAGTGCCGAGGCGAGGAGTGCCGGCGTGACGGTCTCAGCCATAGGCGCCCCCCGCCTTGGATTGGGCCGTGGTGCGTTCCGCGTTGGCGAGCGTCTCTGTGAGCCGCTGTTCGAGACCGTAATAGCGCGCGCGTTCGGCAAAGCGCGGGCGCGAAATGCCGGTGAAGCGGTGGTGTCCGATCAGGCCGCCATTGGCGTCCTCGCCGAGAAGCTCGAAGCGCATCAGATCCTGCACGACGATGATGTCGCCTTCCATGCCGACGACTTCGGTGATGTGGGTGACTCTACGCCGACCGTCGCGCATGCGGGCGACCTGGATGATGATATCGACCGCGCCGACGATCATCTGGCGGATGGCGCGTGACGGCAGGCTGAAGCCGGCCATCAGGATCATGCCCTCGAGCCGGCTCATCGCCTCGCGCGGGCTGTTTGCGTGCAGCGTGCTCATCGAGCCGTCATGGCCGGTGTTCATCGCTTGCAGGAGGTCGAAAGCCTCCGGCCCTCGCACCTCGCCGACGATGATCCGCTCCGGCCGCATGCGCAGGCAGTTGCGCACCAGATCACGCATGGCGACCGCGCCTTCCCCCTCCAGATTGGGCGGACGCGTCTCGAGCCTGACCACATGGGGCTGCTGCAGCTGCAACTCCGCTGCGTCCTCACAGGTTACGACCCGTTCATTCGGAGCGATATGGCCGGTGAGGCAATTGAGGAGCGTCGTCTTGCCGGAGCCGGTGCCGCCGGAGATCAGGATATTGCAGCGGCAGCGGCTGATGATTTCGAGAACGGTCTCGGCATCGGGCGAAACCGCGCCGAGCTTCACAAGCTGGTCGAGCGTCAGCCGCTCGCGGCGGAACTTGCGGATCGTCAGGGCCGGTCCGTCGAGCGCCAGGGGCGGGAAGATGATATTGACCCGGCTGCCGTCGGGCAGGCGCGCGTCGCAGATCGGCGTCGATTCATCGACACGGCGCCCGATGCGGTTCGCGATGCGCTGGCAGATATTGGCGAGTTCATCATTGTCGGCGAACTGAATGGGCGCGGGACGGATCGATCCGTTCACCTCGATGTAACACTCGCGCGCGCCGTTGATCATGATATCGGTGATGCCGTCCTGTGCGAGCAGCGGCTCCAGCGGACCGAAACCGAGGACATCGTTGCAGATCTCTTCGAGAAGCTCCTCGCGCTCGACGGCGGTCATGGCGGCGGAGCCGAGGTTGAGGATCTCGCCGGCAAGCTCGCGGATCTCGTTCCGGGCTTCGGCGTTCGACAATTTGGCCAGCGCGCCGAGATCGATATTGTCGATCAGCGTTCCGAAGGTCTGTTTCTTGGCCTCGTAATATTTCTCCGAGCGCGCAAAGCTGCGGCCGGCGGCAAATCCGATCGTGTCCGGCCGCGCCGGCGTATCGGCCGCCTTGAGGGGAGCGGTCTTGCGCAGAGGGGCTTGCGCCCAGCTTGCGGTGCCCGCCGGCTCAATAGTCGATAATTGGGTGTTTCGTTTACCGAACATTGCCGCCTCAGCCTGCAAGCCTGCGGCCCAGACGCTGGATGATCGGCTTGATCAATCCAGTGCCATTGCCGGGCGGCGCCGCCTTTCCGCTCAGCCTTCCGGCAAAGCTGCGAAACAGGCCGAGATGACGCGACTTCGGGGCGACCTCGCCGATCATGAGGCCATTATTCGCCGCCGTTCCGAAGAGTTCCGCATCGAACGGGATTTCGGCGGTCGGCTCCAGATCCACCGCCTTGGCAAAATCCCGGATGGCGATTTCGGGCCGCCGCGGCAATCCCACCTTGTTGATGACGAGGATCGGCGGCCTGGCCACGGCGCGGAGGGCGCGGCCCGTGTCGATCAGGTTCTTGGCGTTGCGAAGATTGGCCAGATCGGGCTCGGCGGTAATGACGACCTCGTCCGCCATTTCGATCAGCGCCTGGGACCAGTCGCGCCATTCGGTCGGCAGGTCGAGCGCCGCGAATGCTGTGGTCTGGCCAAGCAGCTCGACGAGCCGCGCCGCATCGTCTGTGCGAATGTCAATGTCGGGATCGAGCATGCAGGAGGCGGTCAGAAGACCGAGCTGGTCGGAGCATTTCGACAGAAGATTTGCGATCATCGCGCTATCGAGTTTCTGGCTGGCCGCGAGTGCGTCGTTCAGCCCTTGACGGGCCTCCTGGTTGAAGTCGAGCCCGAGCGTGCCGAAGGCGAGATCGAAATCGGCGATGACCGTCTCGGTCTTGAAGAGCTCCGCCACGACCCATGCGGTGTTGTGGCAGACCGTGCTGGAGCCGCATCCCCCTTTGGCGCCCATGAAGGCGACGACCCGGCCCCGCGTCTCGGCGGGCGCACCTCGCAGCGCCATTGCGATGCTTTGCGAGAGCTGCGCCCCATCGACCGGGGCGAGGAGATAGTCGCTGATGTGCCGTCGCATCAGCTCACGATAGAGCCGCACATCGTTGACATGGCCGACGACGATGACCTTGCTCCGCGCATCGCAGACCTCGGCAAGCTTGTCCAGATCGGCCAGCATGGCGGCCGGGTCCAGAAGCGATTCAATGAGGATCAGATCCGGGCTCGGGGTCTGGGCATAGGCGCTGAGAGCGGCCGGAATGCCGCCCATATGCGGGATGAGCTCAAGCGCGCTGAAACGGGGTTGCGCCAGCGTTTTCGCGGCGATCTCGGCGGTGCGGGCATCCACGCAAAAGGCATGCAGGCGGGTGGGCAGATAGGGGCTCGCCGGTTGCAGGCGGGCCGGGACGCTTTCGCCGCCCGCTGCTCGTGCTCGTGTCGCGCCGCTAAGGTCCGCTCTCGTCATTGCGTGTTCCCCGGCGTGTTTGCCGGGCCGGCCGGCGCGGCGCTCGAAGGCGACGCATTTGCACGGCTTTCCATGTAGCCGCCGATCACCACGTCGCGCCGCATGGCATCGCGGGGCGTCTCGCTGCGCGGGATGAACAGATCGTCGGGGTTTTCGGCGATGGCCACCAGATTGCGCCGCGTCGCGCAGCCGGGCCGCCAATCGGTCGCAGCTTGGTGACCGACGGAGCATTGCAGCGCCTCCGGTGAGGTCAGATCGGAGGAGACAAGACCGCCGCCGCAGCCGGTCAGTATGGACAGCGTCACAAGCATGGCTGCGATCCGGATTGCCTGCCCGGCCTGTCTGAACGGGATGATTTTCGCCATGTCGCGCTGCCCTATTCGATGATGTAGCCGTAGCGGCGATCGCCGGTGGCCGAGGTCGGATTTTTCGCGCTGCCGCCGGCGGAAGCCGGAGCCGTCTCCGGAGCCGGCGTCTCCGGTGTGGACAGGGCGCTTTCTTCGACTGCCGCAACGAGGATGGGGGTGACGATGACGACCAGCTCGGTCTCGGAGCGCACGAAATCCTCGCTGCGGAATAGGGTGCCAATGACCGGCAGATTGCGCAGTCCGGGCAGACCGTCGACATTGCGCCGCGTCTGGGAGGAGATCAGCCCCGCCATAACGAGCGATCCACCACTCGGCAGCTCCAA
>Ga0307442_1000777_pt1 | contig 15681 bp, 14 predicted proteins | sample SalMarWE160430MG_FD_202143 | JGI IMG/M metagenome (GOLD analysis project Ga0307442, IMG submission 202143) | Salt marsh sediment microbial communities from the Plum Island Ecosystem LTER, Massachusetts, United States - WE1604-30 | ecosystem: Environmental > Aquatic > Marine > Intertidal zone >...
CAGCGTAAGGCCGCGCACCGTCACATCGGGTGCTAGCACCTTCAGGACCGTGCCGGTTCCTGCGTTCTCCACCACGGCCCCGGCCGCAGCCTCGATCACAAGCGGCTTGTCGATGACGATCGGGCCCCTATAGGTGCCGGGCTTGACGAGAAGCCGGTCAGCCGGTTGGGCTGCGGCAACGGCTTGCCGCAGGCCGCCGGCTTGCGGCTGAACCGGCACATCCTTGGCGTCTGCTGGCGCGGAAAGCGCCAGCAGCGCGTAGAGCACGATGCCAAGGCTTGAGCCGCCGGCCCGCATCGCCTCAGGCCTTCTCGACCAGCATCTGCCCCTGCATCTCCATGTGGAGCGCATGGCAGAACCACTGGCAGTAGTAGTAGACGACGCCCGGCTTACCGGCCTTGAAGGTCACAGATGAGGTGGCCTGCGGGCCGATCTCCATGGCGATTCCGTAGCCGACGAGCGTGAAGCCGTGCGTCAGGTCGACGATATCGTCGACGTTGGTGACGAATACCGTCACCTCGTTGCCTTCCTTCACCTTGAAGTGCTCAATGCCGAACGCCGGCGCCGACGACGTCATGTAGACCCGCACCTTGTTGCCGTCCCGGATCACTTTGTTGTCGTCCTCGAGCGTGATGCCGTCTTTTTTCGCCCATTCGCGGGGGTAGGCGAACATCGGATCGTCGCGCTTCCAGATCTCGATGGGCTTCAGAAGGGAGGCCGGCATGATCGTAGCGTCATGCGGCTCGGCGAAGGTCGGGCCATCGTGCACGAGCTTCATCTCCTCGCCGGAGATGTCGATCAGCTGATCGTTCTCCGGCTTCAGCGGACCCACGTTGAGGAAGCGGTCCTTGGAGAACTTGCACAAGGCGACTGCCCATTTGCCATCGGCATCCTTCGTTTCGCCTAGCGTCGAGTTGACGTGGCCAACCTGATAGTGAATGTCGATCTTCTGCTTGATCGGATTGACCTTCTCGCCCTTGTAAGCTCGCAGCGCCTCGTCGAGGTTCCACTTGACGACCTGAGAGTCGATGAAGAGCGCAGTGTAGCAATTGCCGCGTCCATCGAACGTCGTGTGCAGCGGACCAAGGCCGACCTCGAGATTGCCGACGATCGCATCGTTCTCCTTGATCTTTCCGGCGAACAGCTCGTCGAGCTTGTCCCACTCAATGATCGTGACGGTCGGCGACAGCTTGCCGGAGATGACAAGGTACTTGCCGTCGGGAGCCGCTTGGCAGCCGTGCGGGCTAGTGGCGATGGGTATGTAGCGCGTGACGTTGAGCTTTGAGGCCTTTGTCCCATCGACGATCTTGACGCCGTTGACCTCCTCGTAGTTTCCGTCGGCAATCGCCTGCTCGATGGCCTTTATATTAAAGACGACGACGTGGTCCTTATCCCAAGCCGTCATCTCGGCGAGCGTTATACCTTCCTCAGCATCATAGCAGGTCGAGGCGACGTACTTGCCCTTATAATCCGCGTCGTTGTTGTCGAGATTGCCGCTGACCTTGACCTGCCAGGCAATCTGCATCGTGTCGCCGTCGAGTGCCGTAAAGATCGAGTTCCACTTCTTGTAGTCGTCGAGATCGCGGCCGTCGTTGTGCACGGGCACGCGAAACTCGCCGTTGCAGAACACGTAGCCGGTCTTTGGATATCTTTGCAGCCGCAGGCCGTGGATGGCGTGCGCATTCGGAATTTCGACGATCTTGTCGGTCTTCATGACGTCGAGCCGGACGCGGCCGACACGGCAGTTCGCCTTGTCGTTCACGAACACATAGCGACCGTCGTATCTTCCATCCGCGTAGGATGGACGGGGATGGTGGAGATCGCCGTTGTGAAAGGTGCTCATGCCGATGGAGGCGAGATACTCCTTGGTCTTTGGTGTCAGTCCTTCGGTGAGTATCCGCAGACTCTCGTTGGTGCGGCCCCAACCCGTTGCGCTGCAGCGATTGAAAACGGGAATGCGCATGAGCTCGCGCATGGAGGGCAGCCCGAGGATACGCAGTTCGCCCGAATGACCGCCAGACCAGAAGCCGTAGTATTGGTCCAGCTTTCCCGGAGGCACGTTGATTTTGGACTGCTCGTCGGCATGCGCGGGCCGAACGCCAGCGAGCGTCAGTGCGCCGGCCCCGCCGGTCGCAAGCCCGCCGGTGCCCGCGATTGTGGCAACGGTCAGGCCCGAGCCGAGAACTTCGCGTCTGTTGATGCCGTCTTTGCTTTGCTTGGACATCTTGCTCTCCTTTGATTGCTGGAAGGACTGCCGTCAGCCGGCGGCCTCCAACTCCTTCGCGGGTTCTGATTTTCGGATTGCGGCCTTCTTGCCCCGCCGCTCTCGCTTCATGACGAGCGGCGGACAGACGTGGTCGTCCCAGTAAATGACCTGGCAGTGCATGCAGTAGAGGCACTCGTTGGGATTGATTTGGCCCAGCGGGTGGATCGCCTGGACCATGCAATTCTTGGCGCAGAGCTGGCATTCATAGCCGCACTGCTTGCGTCGTTTGAGCCAGGCAAACATGCGCCCGCGCCCCGGAATCGCGAGGGCGCCACCGAGCACACACAGATAGCGGCAGTAGAAGCGCTCGATGAAGAGCCCGGCGCCGAGCAGCGCCAGTGCGTAGACGACGAAAGGCCAATCGCGCATGAAGCGCAGGAGCACAACGGTCTTGAAGGGCTCGACCTCGGCGAGTTGCTCGGCGAACGCCATGTTGCCGAGTGACACACCGATGAGCCCTAGGAACAGGATGTACTTCAGGGCCCAGAGCCGCTCGTGCCAGGCGAAGGGCACCGGATACTGGCGGACGCCGAGCCGGCGCGCGCCGTGGTTGAGGAGCTCTTGCAGTGCACCGAACGGGCACAGCCACCCACAATAGGCACCACGACCCCAGAACAGCAGCGAGATTGCCGTTGCACACCACAGCATGAAGATCAGCGGTTCGAGCAGAAAGAAGTCCCAGCGGAAGCCGGTCAAGACAGCGTTCGTGAAGGTGAAGACGTTGACGACGGAAAGCTGCGCTTTTGCGTAAAGGCCCAGCCACAGGACGGTGAACAGCAAGAAGCTCATGCGCAGTCGGCCGAAGAGGACAGGTCGCTTTACGAGCCAATCCTGGAAAAAGAAGATGAGTGTCAGCACGAGGAGCGAGATTGCGACGATCGCGACATCGATCACCCGCGATTTCCAGATCTTCAGCCAAAGCGGCGTCTTTGGCGCTACCTCGGGACTGGCGGCAACTGCCGCCGGCGGCGCTTCAGGGGGCACTTGCTTCGTTGCGAGAAACTTGGCGGGGAGCTGGTAGGGTAGCGAGAAGCTCGTATAGGCCTTCTTGATCGGCCCGATAGGACGCTGGGCAAGGAGTTCCAGGCGGAAGGGCTTGGCCGGGTCAAACTTCGCGGATTTCGGGATGCGGAAAAGCGCGACTTCCTTGAACTCGGGCGCGCCCTGTGCGGAAAAACGATCGAGACGCCGATAGTCCTTATCCCTGAAAAGAATGGTCGCGTCGCCCTGCACAAGCTGCAGCCTGTCGAAGATGCCGCCGCGCACGAATCCTGAACCGCGGAAGCTGTAGTCGCCGTTTGCGGCGACGATAATCGCCGACTGTCCGGGTTCGATTTGGGACGAGGCTGCCGTATACTCTTGCGGGCTCAAGAGCGAGCGGCCGATCGTCTCCACGCTGAAGAGGGCAACGTAGAGATCGATGAAATCCTCGGTTGGAACGCCGGCATGGGCATAGGGCTCCGGACTGCCGACGCCGATTTTCTTGAAAGCTTCGTCGGCTTCCGCGTTCGACAGGTGCAGCCGGCGGACCAAGCCGTCCCCCAGCAGTGCGGGCCAATCACGCGCCAGGAAGGGAACGTCGGCGATGACCGTGACGGTGCTCGCGCCTTGGGCCCCCTCGGCCTTGGCGGGCGGCGGGAATCCGGCGATGCCGCGCGACTTGGCGACCTCCAACGCCTGCCGCGGAAGGCCGTCGTTGATGACGACGGCGGTGACGGTCGCGCCGCTGATGATATCCACCGCGCTATCCTGCTGCTGGCTGGCGAGGTCGATGACATTGCGGCCGACGTAGCGCCCAACGAACTCAAAGAGCCGCTTTTGGGGAATGCCGATAAGCAGGATCGGCTCGTGGTGCTCCGTGACCCTCGCCCCGGTGATCTTCCCGTTGACGTCGAGGCCGACCAGGATCTTGATCGGTTTGCCCGAGTAGCCGATGTCGCTGGTCTCGAACACGTAGCCCGCGACCTTGCCGTCTTTGTAGGCCGCGGCCGCAGGCGGCGTTCCTTGCATCGGACCGAAACGGTCGGCGCCGGAAAATACGTCCGCCGGTTTGATATCTGCCTTATAGACGCCAAAGCTGGCCGCGTGGGCGGCGGCTGCAGCGAGCAGGGCGCTGGCGACCACGCCGATCGCTCGAGTCGCAAATCGCCCGCCCCGATAGGCGCGTTGTGATAGGCGAGGAATTGCGGCGGTCGGCACGCTCCATCTCCCAGCAAGAGCAGCTGTGCAGTGCAGCACGAACCGAAGGCTATACGGAATGAGCGCCGTGCCTCTTAACCGCGATCAATCGACGTGCTCGTACGGTTGCATCACGTGCTGCAAGTTCGCTGCGCCTTGCAGCGCAATTCGCGGGCAAAGTAGGATCGGGCCAGCGCGCACATTGCGGCAAAGCCGGTGCAGGATTGAGCAGGATCAATGGACCCGAGTGACTGGCGAATAGTGCGCTCGACGCCACTTTTTAGTGGAATGCCGCAAGAGATTGTGCAGTCGCTCGTCGGCAATCAAGCGGTACGCGTGTACGAGAAGGGCACTCTGCTCTTTCAACAAGGCGAACCCGCCAGGTCATTCTTCGTGGTGCTCGACGGCTGGGTGAAGCTTTTCCGCACGACGCCGGACGGCAACGAGGCGGTCGTCGGCGTCTTCTGCCGCGGCGAGAGTTTTGCCGAGGCAGCCATCTTCCTTGGCGGTCGCTATCCGGTGAGTGCGGAGGTCGCCACAACAGCGCGCCTTGTGCGGATCGATGGCGAATTATTGCGGCAGCGCATTCGCGAGCAACCGGACCTGGCATTCTCGATGCTGGCATCAGCGTCCTATCACCTCAAGTTCCTCGTAGAGCAGATCGAGCAGATTAAGATCTTGTCGGCCCCGCAGCGAATCGCCGATTTCCTAATCAAACTCTGTCCCGTGCGCGAAGGCTCCTGCGCCGTAGAGCTGCCCTATGAAAAGGCGCTTATCGCAGGGCGCCTCGGGATGAAACCTGAGAGTCTCTCGCGCGCGCTGGCCAAGCTGAGACCGCTTGGCGTTGGCGTCGAGCGCGAGCACGTCTCGATAGTTGACGTCGATCTGCTGGTCCGCTTCGTCGAATCGAGAGACGTCGGCGAGGAAGGGTTCTAGCTCACGCCCACAACATACGCTTGATCCCGGTTAAGGGACAGCGCGAGCGCACACCGTAGCATGGCGATAAGAGTTTCACCGCGCTGGAGAGCGCTATGGCGCACTCATGGACTGCCAGCACTGGCTCTCACCGCAACCGAGCGAGCCTGGACGCGCTCTTCTCCTACGGCTTCCGCCCGTTCTTCTTGGGGGCGTCCGTTTACGCCGTTGTCCTCATGGCCGTCTGGGTCGCCTGGCTCGGCTCTCAATCCTTTTTGGCCACGCCTTGGTCCTTGCCCGTTGCCGGTTCGCCGTTTGCCTGGCACGCCCATGAGATGATTTTTGGCTTCGCCGTGGCCGCCATCGCCGGTTTCCTGCTGACGGCGATCCCGAATTGGACCGGAGCGCTGCCGCTTTCCGGCCTGCCGCTTGCGGTGCTGTTCTTGACGTGGCTTGCGGGGCGCATTGTCATGGCGGTGTCAGGTGTGCTGGCTCCGGCATTCGTCGCCGCTGTCGATTTGGCTTTTCTCCCGCTGCTCGGCGGTTTCGCGACGGTGCAACTATTTGTCAGACCCGCGCCCCGCAATCTCATGTTCCTCGCCGTCATTGCAGCCTTTACTGTCGCGAACGCCGCCTATCATCTCGCTGCCAGCGGTATGATCGCGTCGCACAGCATCAGCACCCTGCGATTTGCACTTATGCTTGTTGTGCTCATGGTTGCGATCATTGGCGGCCGGATCATCCCCGCCTTCACTCATAACTGGCTGCATCTCAATCTCGGTGCGGTCCCCATGCCCAAACGCATTGCATGGCTCGACACGGCCTCGATTGCCTCAATCGCCCTGCTTGCCGCTCTGCCGCTGGTGCAGGCGCCGAGCGCCGTCGACGGACTTGTGGCACTGGCGGCCGCTTTGCTCAACGGTGCACGCCTCCTCCTCTGGAGAGGATGGACGACCTGGCGCGCACCGATTGTCTGGGTTCTCCACCTCGGATACGCGTGGCTCGTTGTGGGCCTCTTCCTGACGGCCCTTGTCAGCGTCACGACGCGGGTTCCGAGCGCCGCTGCGTTGCATGCCCTCGGTGCCGGCGCCGTCGGAACCATGATCTTGGCGGTGATGAGCCGGGCCTCGCTGGGGCATACGGGCCGGCAGCTCATTGCTCCCCCGCTCATCGTCAGCGCTTATGTGCTCGTCACGCTCGCGGCCGCGCTGCGCGTGGCCGCCTCGCTTGCCGAAACGCAATTCTATGCAGGCGTCCTCGTCTGTGCGGGCTTAGCCTGGATCGCCGCCTTCGGGCTTTTCGTGCTCGTTTACGCGCCCATTCTGACGACGCCGCGCGTTCACACCAAGGTTGGCGCTCGATCTCTGAATTGAGCGTGGCCCATCGACGTATTCCTATTCGAGATACATGCAAATGGAGGAAGCGCTCAAAGCGAGGAGTCTCGAGCTGCTTCAGTCTCGGCATCTGATGACTGTCGCCACCGTCCGCCAGGACGGCTATCCGCAAGCCACGCTCCTCAACTATATCGCCGATGACTTCACGCCATATTTTGCAGCTGACGCGAGCTCGCAAAAGGTTGCCATCGCCAGCCGGGCGGAGGACAGCAGCGGACTTGCACGGCGGTCCAACGTGGTACCTTGCATGCGGCGTGATGAAATTCGCTAGGCCGCTGCCGGCGGAATGGTCGGGCGCTCGACCGGCGGCTTGGGCGTGTGCTCGGGCAAGTCGCACAGGCCGCCGCCCAGATAGAGGTGGTGCCAGAGCTGGGTCGCCAGCACGCTGCTCAAACCCAGCTGCAGGAACACGTTGACCTTGGACCCCTTGCCCGAGGCGATGAGATCGTAGTCGCGGTGCACGGCAGCCGGATCGAAGTAGCCGGTCCGCAGAAGCGCCTCGCGGCTCATGAGCTCGCGCACGTAAGGGGGTGGGTCGACAAAGAAGGTCTCCGCCAGCGGCGCGCGGAACATGCCTTTGGCGCGGAACGCCACCTCCTTGGGCAAGATGCGCGAGGCCGCCTGGCGCAGGATGTACTTGTCTTTCGTCACGCCGCGCAGCTTCCAGTGCGGGGCGAGGCGCGAGGTGAAGGCGATAAAGTCCTCATCGAGGAACGGGTAGCGCGTCTCCACGGAGTTGGCCATGGCCACCCGGTCGCCCTTGTAGTTGAGGAGCTGGCCGGCGAGGTGCACCTTGTAGCCGAAGTAGAGTGACTGATTGAGCGGCGACCAGCGGCGCATGCGCTCCAGATCCAGCGGAACGTCCTCGTAAGGGAGGTGGCCGCCCAGCTGGTCTTTCAAGGCGGCGCTGAAATAGCGCTCCCGCGCCTGGCCGACGAGGTGATAGAGCAGCGCCTGCGCATGCGCGCGCCCGACGATCGCATCGATGCGCCTCAGCTGCGTCATGCTGGCGTAAGGCGCGATCATCCTGCGCACGGTGCGGTTGAGCCTGTCGCTGCCGTGCATGCCACCCACGTCCAGCCAGTAGCTGAGCTGCCGCAGCTTGAACCAGACATAGCCGCCGAAGGCCTCGTCCGAGCCCTCGCCGGTGAGCGCCACCTTGTAGCCCTGGTGGTGCACCTCCTGCGACAGGCACCAGAGCGAGGCGCAGGACGTGTCGGGAACGGGGCAGTCGGCGGAGGCAACGAGCCTGGCGTAGGTGTCGGAGATGACCTTGGCGTCGCTGGTCAGGACGGTCTGCTGGCTGCCGACATGGCGCGCCGTGAGGCGCGCAGGCTCCGTCTCATCGAAGCCCTTGCCCGGCACTTGAATGGTGAAGCTCGGGATGGCGCTTCCGCGCACGCGCGAGGCGGTTGCCAGCACATAGGCGGAATCGACGCCGCCGCTCAAGTAGCTGACGACCGGGACGTCGGCGCGCAGACGCAGGTCGACCGCGTGCTGGAACGCCGCCTCGAATTGGTCGATCAGGCCTGTGGCGTCGGCCGGGTCCTCCTCCTCGCCCGCGTCGGGGAAGTCGAAGTCCCAGTAGCGTCGCTCGACGATCTCCGCGGGGCTGCCGTCGCGGCGCAGCGCGATTCTGAGGTAGTGGCCCGGCAGCACCGACTGCACGCCGTCGAACATCGTGCGCCGCGTGCCCATGGCAAAGAACGTGAAGATATGATCGAGGCCGCGCGGATCGACGGCCGGCGGCACGCCGCCAGAGGCGAGGATCGCCTTGATCTCAGAGCCGAAGTAGAGCCAGTCGCCTTGCCGCGACCAGTGCAAGGGACAGATGCCGACGCGGTCCCTGGCGAAGAAGATCGTGCGCCGCTTGAAGTCGACCAGCGCCAGCGCGAACTGCCCCTTGAGCTGGGCAAAGACGTCCTCGCCGTGCTCCTCGTAGAGGTGCACGATGATCTCGGTGTCGGTGTGGGTGCGAAAGACGTGGCCCTTGGCCTGCAGCGCCGCCTTGCGCTCGGGATAGTCGAACAGCTCGCCGTTGTAGACGACGGCGACGGTGCCGTCCTCGTTGTAGATCGGCTGGCGGCCGTCGCCGAGCCCGATGATCGACAATCGGCGCGAGGCGAACCCGAGGCCCGGCCCCGAGAGGAAGCCGTCGTCATCGGGCCCGCGGTGCAACAACGAATCGGCCATGCGCCGCACGGTGGCCGGATCAGGCTGCCGCTTGCCCGTCAGGTCGAGAATTCCGGCAATTCCGCACATAGGCCCTCTTCAGGTCGTTTGCTCAAGTCGCACTGATTCGTAAATTGGGGGTTACGTCGCGCCCCACGTGGCGTCTGTAACGCCGGGAGCGGCGGGCGATCCTGAGCGCCAAGCTTGGTTGTGCACCCCCTGCCGCACGAAAAGAATGGCTTAAATGAGACGCAGCGCCTTCATGCTGGCGTGGCCCTCGCGGCCGACAATGATGTGATCGTGGACGGCGATGCCCAGAGATCCCGCCGCTGCGACGATTTGCTTCGTCATGTCGATGTCCACGCGCGAGGGGGCGGGGTCTCCGGAGGGGTGGTTGTGCACCAGCACAATTGCCGTGGCCGAAAGCTCGAGCGCCCGCTTGACCACCTCGCGCACATAGACGGGCGTGTGATCGACGGTGCCCTGATGCTGCACCTCGTCCGCGATCAGGTGGTTGCGCTTGTCGAGAAACAAGACGCGGAACTGCTCGCGGTGCTCGAAGCTTTGGGCAGCGCGCAGGTAGTCGAGCACCTCGTTCCACGAGGAGAGCGCCGGCCGCTGCATGATCTGCGAGCGCATGAGGCGCAGCGCCGCGGCGCGCACGAGCTTCAGCTCCGTGACGACGGCGTCGCCGACATCCTCCACCTCCTTGAGCCGCGGCTCTGGTGCGTTGACCACCTCGGCGAATGAGCCGAAGCGTGCGATCAGCCGTTTCGCCAGCGCCTTGGTGTCCCGACGCGGCAGCGCCCGAAACAACACCAGCTCGAGAAGCTCGTAGTCGGGCAAGGCATCGCCGCCCCCTTTGTTGAAGCGCTGGCGCAGGCGGTGTCGGTGTCCGGCGTGGTGAGGCGCGGGCGCTTCGAGAAAGGAATGCTGCTCCGACGGGTTTGCAGCGTCGCCGTCGCCGTTCTTTACGCGACCCGGCATGGCGGCTGACCTTGCTCACTCGAAGTGGGGGCAATCGAGGCCCTTCGGCGATCTCGTAAAGACCTCGCAGCCGGTCTCGGTCACGCCGACGGTGTGCTCGAACTGCGCCGAAAGCTCGCGGTCGCGCGTCACGGCCGTCCAGCCGTCGGGCAGCACTTTGACGTGCGGGCGCCCCAGATTGATCATGGGCTCGATGGTGAACAGCATGCCAGGCTTCAGCGGATCACCCTGGCCCGGTTCTCCGTAGTGCAGGATGTTGGGCCGGTCGTGAAAGACGCGTCCGAGCCCGTGGCCGCAGAAATCGCGCACCACGCTGCAGCGCTCCGATTCCGCGTATGCCTGAATGGCGGCGCCGATATCGCCGGTGGTCGCGCCCGGCCTGACGACGGCTATCCCGCGCTTGAGCGCCTCGTAGGTGACGTAGATCAGCCGCTCTGCGCGCCGCGAGATGCGCCCCACCGCGTACATCCGGCTCGTGTCCCCGTGCCAGCCGTCGAGGATGAGGGTGACGTCGATATTGACAATATCGCCCTCACGCAGCGGCTTCGGCCCAGGAATGCCGTGGCACACCACATGATTGATGGAGGTGCAGATCGATTTGGGGAAACCGCGGTAGTTGAGAGGGGCGGGGCAAGCGCCGTGATCGAGCGCAAACTCGAGCACCAGGTCGTCCAAGGTCTCGGTGGTCACGCCCGGTCTGACGTGCTCGGTCAGCATGTCGAGTGTCTCGGCCGCAAGCTGGCCGGCATTGCGCATGCCTTCGAAGGCCTCAGGCCCGTGCAGTTTGATCTTGCCGTCGCGGTCTGGCGCGCGGCCGACTTCGACATTCGACATATGCTGACCCCGAGAGCCCGCTATTCATGGAGCAATGTTAGGAATGTAGTGCAAATTGCGGGCGCTGCAATGCGCTTGGCGAGCCGGCGGTTACCAAAAGACTGCGCTGAGAAATGCGGCCTGACCGCGGCGGGGTCACGTCTTCAGGGCCGTCGGGCGGATCAGCCCTTTTTCTCTTCCTGCGCTTCTTCTTCAGGCGGAACCTCGGCAGCAGCCGCCTCGGCGACGAGGCCTTGGGCCTGCCCGACCCAATCATCCTTCTCGATCCGCCCATTGAGCTGAAGCGTCTCGTCGATATTGGCGATGTCGTCGTCGGACAGGTTGGCGATCTGCTCGAGCTTGATGCAGTTGAGCTGCCGCAGCCGCGCTGCGAGATCGGCGTCGATGCCCTTGATCTGCGTCAGATCGTCGGGCTCGCCCTTCTGCTTCTTGAAGCCCTTCCACTGCGCGTTGAGCCGGCGCGCGCGGGCATCCGAGCGCTCCGCGATGCGCGCCGATTTCCCGCGCCGTCCCCTGAGGTAGTAGAGCTTGGCCCGGCGCACCTTGCCGCGGCGCAGCACCTCGATCTCGGCGATGTAGGGCGAGTAGACGGGAAACACGCGCTCAACGCCCTCACCATAGGAGATCTTGCGCACGGTGAAGTTCTCATTCACGCCGGAGCCCGAGCGACCGATGACGACGCCCTCGTAAGCCTGCTGGCGCACGTTCTCGCCCTCGATGACCTTCACCATCACGCGGACGGTGTCGCCGGGGCCGAACTCCGGCACCGCGCGCTTCATCGTGACGGCGCTCATCTGCTCGCGCTCGAGCTCGTGGATGATATTCATGGGCCACCTTGGAGCATAGAAACGTGCCGTGGCGGCTCGGCACGACAGGCCGGCACCCCGCTACGGCAAGCCTTGGGGAATTGCGGCGGTCATAACCGATATATGGCGGGTTGTCGATATGCTCTTTCCGCGATTTCTGCGGTCATTTAGGGCTTGGGCGCCGCTTCGGGCGGGAGACCAGGTCCGGGCGGCGTTCCGCCGTCAAGCGCTCGGCCTGCTTGCGCCGCCACGCGGCAATCTTCTTGTGATCGCCGGAGAGCAGAACCTCGGGGATCTGGCGGCCCTCCCATTCGCGTGGGCGCGTGTAGTGGGGATGCTCCAGAAGCCCCGCCTCGAAACTCTCCTCCGCCAGCGAATCGGCGGCGCCGACGACGCCGGGCAACAGCCGCACGCAGGCATCGATCAGCACCATGGCGGCAAGCTCTCCGCCCGAGAGCACGTAGTCGCCGATGGAGACCTCGCGCATGCCGCGGGCGGCGATGACGCGCTCGTCGATGCCTTCGAAGCGGCCGGCCGCCAACAGAACGCCGGGGCCAGCGGCAAGCTCGCGCGCCAGCGCCTGGTCGAAGCGCTCCCCGCGCGGCGACAGATAGATGAGCGGCGCATCGGGGTCTTCGGCACGGGCGTGATCGATCGCGGCGGCGAGGACGTCGGCACGCATCACCATGCCGGCGCCGCCGCCCGCCGGTGCGTCATCGACGGTTCGATGCCGGCCCAGACCGAATTCGCGGATGGGAACAGTACGAAGCGACCAGAGTCCCGCTTGCAGCGCCTGCCCCGCCAGCGAGAGCCCCAAGGGGCCGGGAAACATCTCCGGGAACAGCGTGAGCACTGTCGCCCGCCAGGGCGGCCGGCCGTCGCTTGTTGGAACGTGCGGCATGGGCGGACCTCAAGTGGAGCGGCCCCCGCCGCTCGCGCGTCTAAACCCCCTCGACGACGACGATGTCGATGGTGCCTGCACCTTGGCGCTCTTTCTTGGCCTCGGCGTATTCTGGCGACGTGGCGTAGCCTTCGGCGGCTTCGTAGCTGGGAAACTCGATCACCACGTTGCGCTGGGTTCCGTTGCCTTCCATGATCCGGCAACGGCCGCCGCGCACGATCGGCTTCCCGCCGTACTTGTCGAGCGCCGCCTTGGTCGCGGCGGCGTATCGGGCCCACTTCTCAGGGTCCGTCACGTTGGCATGCGCAATCACATATCCTTTCGGCATGGGCTCGTCGTCCTCCGTTCTCATTCGGATCGTGCGTGCGCGGCATGCGCCTCGCGGATGTGGTCAATGAAGGTCTCGGCGGCGCCTTTGGGGTCGTCGGCCTGCGTGATCGGGCGTCCGACGACGATGTAATCGGCGCCGGCCGCGATGGCGTGGTCGGGCGTGGTGATGCGCTCCTGGTCGTCGGAAGCGCTTCCCGTCAGGCGGATGCCGGGCGTGACGATCAGGAAGTCTGGCCCGACGGCGGCGCGGATGCGGGCGGCCTCTTGGCCAGAGGCGATCACGCCGTCGAAGCCCGACTCGTGCGCGAGTTTGGCGCGCATCAACACAAGCTCGGATGGCGTCATCGCAGAGCCCTGCTGCTTGAGGTCGTCCGCCGTCAAGTTGGTGAGCACGGTCACGGCCAAGAGCTTGAGGCGGCTCTTGCCCCGGCCGGTCACCGCAGCCCTCAGCGTCTTGAGATCGTGCCCGTGCACGGTGAGAAAATCGACGCCCAGCTCTGTGGCGTTCGCCACGGCGCGCTCGACCGTGTTGCCGATGTCCAAGAGCTTCATATCGAGAAAGACATGCTTGCCCTCGGCCTTGAGGGCGCGCGCCAGATCGAGGCCACCGGCGAACAACAGCTCGAGCCCGACCTTATAGAAGGTGACGGTGTCGCCGAGCTTGGCGAGGAGGCGCTGCGCCTCCTCGCGCGTCGGCATGTCGAGAGCGACGATGAGGCGGTCTTTGGCGTTGACGTGGCTCATAAGGGCGGCCGGTGCTGATTGGGCCCTATCCGTGCAGCACATGCGCGGCGCGCGCAAGCTTCTGGATCAACGCCTTGAAGTTCTCCTGGGCCTCCTTGTTCTTCAGGTGGCCGTCCTCGCCGAAGCCCTCATGCGCGCGCGGCACGGCGAACTGCTCAGGCAGCACCAGGGCGCCCAAGCCGAGTTCCAGCACCTGGCGCACGGTGATGAGGCTCCTCAAGCCGCCCATGCCGCCAGGCGAGGCCGAGCCGAGCGCAAAGACGCGCGTCCTGAAGACCTGCAGCGGGGCCTCTCCCTCGGGGCGCACATGGCTCACCCAGTCGAGCGCGTTCTTGAGCAGCGGGGTGATCGAGGCATTGTACTCGGGGCTGGCGATGAACACGCCGCTGTGGGCCTCCATCACCGCCTTGAGCTTCTTGGCGTTGTCTGGCTGTCCCTCGGCCGCTTCGAGATCGCCGTGATAGATCGGCATGGGATAGTCGGCGAGGTCGAGAAAGGTGGCGGGGATGCCGTTCGCCTCCGCGATCATGGTGCCGAGGCGCGCAAGCTTCTTGTTGTGGGAGCCGGCACGCGCCGAGCCCGCGAAGAACAGCAATCGGACAGCCGCCGTCATTTCCAACGGCGCCGGGAGGGAGCCCGGCGAGGCGCTAAGCGCGATTGCACGGCCGTCCTCACGTTCCCTTGCCCTCGAAGAAGTCCTTCATGCGCGCGAAAAAGCCGGCGCTTTCCGGACTCGTCTCCTTGTGGCTTTCGCGCTCGAACTCCTCCAAGAGCTCGCGCTGGCGCTTGGTGAGGTTCTTCGGCGTCTCGACGTCGACTTGAATATACATATCGCCGGCGACCTTGGAGCGCAGCACCGGCATGCCTTTGCCTTTGAGGCGGAACTGCTTGCCGCTTTCGGAGCCCTCCGGGATCTTCACGCGGGTGGCTGCGCCGTCAACGGTCGGGACCTCGATCTGCCCGCCGAGCGCCGCCGTGGTCATGGAGATCGGCACCTTGCAGAAAATGTCGGCGCCGTCGCGTTGGAAGAACTCGTGCGGCTTGATGGCGAGGAAGATGTAGAGGTCGCCCGCCGGGCCGCCCCGTATCCCCGCCTCGCCCTCGCCGGCGAGCCTGATGCGGGTGCCGTCCTCGACGCCCGGCGGGATATTCACCGACAGCGTCCGCTCCTTGGTGACGCGCCCGGATCCATGGCAGCTCTGGCAGGGATCCTCGATCGTCTCACCGCGTCCCTGGCAATTGGGGCACGTGCGCTCGATGGTGAAGAAGCCTTGGCTTGCCCGGACCTTGCCGTAGCCGTTGCAGGTGGGGCACGTGGTCGGCTTGGTGCCGGCCCGCGCGCCGCTTCCGCTGCATGTTTCACAAGAAACGCTGGTCGGAACGCAGATCTGCGCCGTCTTGCCCTCGTAGGCTTCCGAAAGCGAGATCTCGAGATTGTAGCGCAAGTCGGCGCCGCGCTCGCGCGACGAGCGCTGGCGTCCGCCGCGCCGCCCGCCCATGAACTCGCCGAAGAGGTCGTCGAAGATGTCCGACATCGAGGAGGCGAAGTCGGGCCCGAAGCCGCGGGCCCCGGCACCCATGCCGCCCATGCCACCCTCGAACGCGGCGTGGCCGAAGTGATCATAGGCCGCGCGCTTCTGCGGGTCCTTCAAGACCTCGTAGGCCTCGCTGACCTCCTTGAAGCGGATCTCGGCGCGGGTGTCCTCGGGATTGCGGTCGGGATGGCATTCCTTGGCGAGCCGCCGGTAGGCTGACTTCACCTCTAGCTCGCTGGCTCCGCGGGCGATGCCCAGGATCTCGTAGTAGTCGCGCTTGGCCATGTTCAGCGCGGGTCCTTCGGGTTCATGCACGTGTCATACCCTGAAGCTGGGAGATAGCGATGATTTGCGGGCGGGGGAAGGTCAAGGCTGCAAAATCTGGCGCGAAGCGCTGAAAGTGTTGCCGCGAACCGGCGGTCCGGCATCGAAATGGGGCGGTTCTGCAAGAGAGGAGCCCGGCAGCGACGCCGGGCTCGTTTGCACAACGGTTAAGCTTTATGGTCGGCAGCGAGTTCGGCCTAGGCCGATTTCTTCTTGTCGTCCTTCACCTCCTCGAAGTCGGCGTCGACGACATTCTCCTCGCCGGATGTAGCGCCACCCTCGTCGGAGCCTGCCT
>Ga0307442_1000778_pt1 | contig 15666 bp, 12 predicted proteins | sample SalMarWE160430MG_FD_202143 | JGI IMG/M metagenome (GOLD analysis project Ga0307442, IMG submission 202143) | Salt marsh sediment microbial communities from the Plum Island Ecosystem LTER, Massachusetts, United States - WE1604-30 | ecosystem: Environmental > Aquatic > Marine > Intertidal zone >...
GGTGTTCTTTCTTCTGGCTTTCTTATTCAATTCCTGCTCAGGGGTTCCTGTCCAACAATATGAAAGATAAGCAACCTCACGATCTTCCAAATGTTTGATGGAATCAAAGACTGGGCATCGGTCAAATCTCAATGCAAGCTTGTGGTCATCATAACTAACAACTGTTAGTTCAAGATTACTCTCCCCTGTTTCTCCTTCCTTCACCCATCCATTAGTGATTTCCTTGATAGGTGGATGGCATTCATCATTCGATAACCTCAATAAATCCTGAGTTGCTCGATATACCATATCTTTCCAGAGCTCGATTCCTTCTGCTCGATCCATGATGTCAACTATAGCTTTCACTCTATGATAGCGGAAGACATTGGATGAACGGAGCCAGTTCAATAGAGAAACCTCAATCTCTTCAGATTTTGGTTGATAATCATCAGGTAGCTTCAATTCATTGAAAACAAATAGAATCATCAATTCGCGAAGTTCAGGATATCTCTTTAGATAATCACATTCTATCAATACTTCTTCAATATCAAGTTCAGAGTAGTCGATTCGAAAATCTTTGATATCGTGTTGAAGTCGCTTACCAAGAGCTTCGGTATAATCATTTACTCTATTCGGCTTTAATTGGCTGAGGTAACGCAATACGTGGTTAAAATGGATGCAATTCTCGATGATTACATCAACTGGATTTATTTTACGTCTTGGGTCAATGACCTCGCTCTTGTAGTGTTTGACTTCCATTACGATCACTCGGGTCATATCGAAAACTCAACCTAACTCGCACTACCTTATGTTTTCCCTTAACAGTTTACAGGAGACTCTATTTTGCTATATAAGTTCATTCATTAAAGCATTAAATGTGTAAAGGTTTATTAAGCAAACCATATATGGCCACACAATTTGTTATTACAAATTAACTAGAGGAGAAAGCAATGAATATCGTATACAAGAAATGGGAACCTGGAAAAGGTCTCGAAGAGGTCCAAGCAAATATCTATACAGAAGTTTCTGGACTTCCTGCTCGTGCTGAGCAGATTGGACCAAGAAATGATGAACGTGGCATGGATGCAACTCGGTATGCATTGACTGAGGATGGTAAACCACTGGCTTACGTCACATCTGCAACTTCTGATGATGAACCTTGGAGAGGGTTCATTGGCTACCCATGGAGTCTTAGTGATTGTCCAACTGAAGCAAAAGACAAGCTATTCGATGAATTGATGGAACATCTATACAGCATAGATAATATCAAACAAATCAGAACTGCTGTTGTTGTAGGTTCGAAGACAAAGAATGAGCAGATCGAGTATTTCAAAGGGAAAGGATTTGTCGAGGCTGAGAGATACTATACTTACACCAAGGACCTTGACATCGAGAAATCAGCTGCAATAGATGTAAAGGAGAAATTCGAAGGCAAAGAGGCTGAACTCACTAGTCGAGTTGCAACAGAAAAGGACATACCTGCGCTTGTCATGCTTTGCTTATCTGATCCTCATCTACGAAGAGCCTTTCCTAGCGAAGAAGCGTTCACAGACTACTTCAGAGATAGAGTACTCAAGGATGGACACTGTGTAATGCTGTTTGATGATGATAAACTTGTGTCTGCTTCAGCACCACTGAGATTCAATCCTGATGGAAATATTTTGAGTGGAGATGAGGAACGTTATATCATGAGATTTACTGCGGCTAAGCCTGGATATGAATACATTTGGAATCGACTTGCAATTGAAATAGCAAAGGAATGCAAATCTGCAGGAATGACTGACCTTCCTCTGAGAACTTTCTTTGGATTCAGAGCAGAAGGTGCAACAGCAATCGGTTTCGCGAAGATGAATCCAGACATCGAACTTAATGAGATATTCTATCGACATGAGAATACAAAGTAGAATCAAACATCAATTATCGGTCGTAGATTGAAAATGCAGTCTGTAAAGCAACAAAGTGGATTGGAGAAACATCACTCAAATTGCAAGGCAATTCTCGGGATTGTTGGTAGTCCTCGACGAGGAGCTAATACAGAAACCCTTGTAGACTCTGTACTAGCTGGGGCGACAGAATTTGGAGCAACTGCAACAAAGGTTGTCCTTTCTGAATTCAATTTAGCTCCATGTCAAGCGTGTGACAAATGCCAACGAGAAGGTAGTTGCATCCACGATGATGATATGCATGAACTTGTCGAGTTAATGAAGATGAGTGACATTTGGGTGCTAGGAACTCCAATCTACTGGTGGGGACCAAGTGCACAAGTTAAGGTATTCATTGATCGATGGTATGGAGTTGATCCGAGGATCTTCCAAGGTAAACAAATCATTCTGACTATACCAATGGGGGGGAAAAACGGCCATTTTGCTCGTCATACCATTGGAATGTTCAAGGATATCTGTAATTATCTTGGTATGACTTGCATTGAAACCATCGTTGCTACAGGAATGCGCGAAACAAATTCAGTGCGAGAGAGTGCTCATATGTTGGAGTCAGCTCGTGCAATAGGTATGAGAATTGTTGATATCTGATAGTAAAGTACTGGGAGAAGAGCCTTTGGTTCTAAAGTAAGAACCATTGACTCCATATGAAGAGGTATATGAAATAAACTGCTGTTGGCTATCCTTCTCTTTATCTATTCCTTTACGCGTACTTCTCAATGGCCGCAAACAAATCTGCACTTCGAATAGGCTTTGTGAGAAATGCTAATGCTCCAGCTTCGATTGCTTCAGTCATTACTGTTTCATCAGCGCTAATGAACAATATTTTAGTATCTGGATTAATGTGCATAATTTCCCTCGTGGCTGTTACTCCATTCATGACGGGCATTCGATGATCCATTAGGATTATGTCGGGTTTCGGTTCCAATTCAGAAAAGATCTCAATAGATTCAGCGCCATCATATGCATGTCCAACTACTTCATGATTACCTATTGATAAAATCCGATCTAAGACCTTATGCAGAAAAGTATCATCATCTACAATTAATACTGATGCCATTACTGACTACCTCCTTTCACATCTTTGCTACCCGCAGAAAGTCTAAGTAGTAGGATGAAATTTGAACCTTTCTCAGATTGACCTTCTACTCTATCTTCCACCCTGATGTAGCCTCCATAATTTTCTAGAACATGTTTCGTTAAAGTGAGTCCCAACCCGAGACCTCGAGCGCTTTCTTTACGATTCATAAGCTGATCAAAAATCAAACCTTTTTCCATATCGACAATGCCAGGTCCATAATCCTTCACTTGTATCTTAATAAAAGGTGTGTGAGGCATTAATTCTACATCAATTTCAATTTGAACTCGGTCTCTTTTATCGAATTTCATTGAATTATGTAACAAGCTTTTGAAAACCTCTATGAGATATTCATCAGCTGTCACAAAATATTGACCCGGTTCTAGATTTGATTCAAGAGCCATGACCTTGTGAGGGAATGCTCTTTCCACAATCTCTTTTGCAGCTAATAGTGACTCTCCAAGATCACAGAGAAACATTTTAGGGGCTCTCTTAGCAATCCTTAGAAGCTTCTTCACATTGGATATCAAATTAGAACCACGATCAACTTCAACTACACTTTCTTGAATCAGATTCTTAAGATTGTCAGGTAATTCTGACGAATGCAGTGCGACTTCAAACGTCGAGATTATCTCTTGATTTATATTAGTCAGATCGTGTGTCATTAGGTCCAGAAGAAATTCCACTCGCTCTTGCTCGTGCCGTAATTCATCAAGAATTCTGTTCTGTTCATTTATATTTCTAAAAATACCCGCTGCCGCAACAATTTGTTTTCCTTTATAGATAGGGAATAGACGTCCGTCAACTTGGATAGGATTGCCATTTTTTGATACAAAAGTGCTTGCAAAATTAGAAATGTCTTCACCCTTGAGAATCCTCGACATTGCTTCCTCGGCTCTTCGTAAATATCCCGGGAAGACAAAATCTTTTAGCTTAATATTTGGAAGATCTTCTTCATTGTATTGAAGAGTTCTCAGCCAAGTTGAATTTGCATATTCAATTGTTCCATCTTCTGTTATACTTTGAATAAGATCGGTTGTTCCCTCAATCAGAGAATGTATTAAATCATCATTTTTCAACTTGTTTTCACCCTTTTTTGTTTTGGTTCATTTTTACTGAATTCATTTCATATCGCCACATTTTCAAGGTATGGTGCCCAAATCTGATTGCTTGCTCTTCGTGCTTCTTGAATGTAAGCATCAGCAATTCGTTTTCCATATCTCTCAAAGAAATATTCCTCAATTTTATTAATCAAATATTCAAGCGCATCGCACATATCATCCAAATCAGCAGGACTCATGTTATCTTCAAGAATGCATTTTACTTTGGTAGAATTATGGAGGATAATTCTATTAATCCGCGGTTGGTGGAGTCTTCCCTGGTCGCAAATTTCCTGAAAAGTTTGTATCATCTCTTCTTTTCTTCTCCATGAAGATCCTTTAGCAATAAGGTTGGATAGAATGCTCTCGTAAAGTAAAACAAGTCGTTTCTCAACTGAGATTCTTTGGACTAAACCATTATTGATTAATCGGCCAAGTTCTGATAATAACAATTCTTGATCCTGGATGATCATATCCTTTGTTATGTCGGATAATGGAATTCTTCCATCTAATTTAGCTATCACCTGCAAAGTTTCTCCGAATAATTCCAAGGGATTCTTTTTCTTAAAAATCTGTGATGCCGCTTTCTCTGAAAGTGCTAATATATCATTATCAGCAGGTAGAAACTTTAATTTCACAATACCCTGCCAATATGCCATTGAAATATGTGTCATTACTTCTCGAATAGATATATCTTGAAACTTTGCAATGTTCTCAATCGATTCTGTTTCTTCAAATCCAAGGAGAATTTTTGAAATAGTAAAAGCAGTACTGGGGAATCTGAATTTATCCAATGAAGATCTCCATTGAGGCAATTTTATCACTTGCGTTCTTCTAGTTATTCGTTCATCAACAAATACTCTTCTAACGAATTCATCAAATTCAGCAAATACGCTTGATTCAACGCCTTCTGCATGCTTAAAAACAGCAAAAGAATCTTCGAATTCACGGATTATAGATCTTAATTTACTACGAGCCTCACTTGTTTCTCTCGAAGCAATGAGAGCACCCATAATCCAGTCTCCCCCCTCAACTATCAATATTGAATCTGAACCATAGACTGTTTTCCAAGTCGAATTTTGCTCGCCAATCATCTCCGCCATAAAACTCGTCATTGCAGATACAAAACCTGAGAGAATCTGGGGGTCCTGTACTTCCTCAATAAAAGAATGAGAATATGGTGCAAGACCGCCGTCCTTGTTAATTAGTATTATTACTTTCTCATTTGAACTAGACTGTGAAGTAGAGGATTCAGCTATCAGATTCCAGGTAAGACCACTTGGGTCGAAATATGAATTCTTTTCAATCATTGCTAGTACCTCCTTGGGCAACTATCACTAATGGTAAGGTAATCTCAAAGACTGCTCCTTCGCCCTTTCTACTTGGGACAAGCTCTATTGTTCCACTTATTGTTTCGACTACTTGTCTGGAGAGAAACAATCCTAGACCACCACCCCGAGTAGAAGCTCCTTTTTGGAATAATCTATCTCTTACTTCGCCAGCAATTCCTTTGCCATTATCTGATATTCTTACAATGACTTTTTGATCTACTTTCGTGAATTCAATCGTAACTGTACATGATTCACCTGCATGAACTGCTGAATTTCTTAGCAAGTTTTCAAATACGAGAGGTAGTAAGTTACTCTTTTGTACCAGGAATGAATCTGATTCTTCATGATTGATTATTTTTATTGCCAGATTCGAATGAATTTCTCGGGCAAATAATGATACTTTATCAATTATGCTAATGAGATTTTGGTCTATCTCATTATCTTTTCGACCAAACGCATTGAGTAAATTCATGATTCTATCGCAAACAAATTCTATTGAACCGAAAATCTCTTTCCACTCTATACCCGAATTTTGAAAAATCATTTTACCAAGATCGATATTTGCCAATATTACTCCTAAATCGTTCTTGATATCATGTCGAAGGAGTGACGAATATAAAACCAACTCACTATGTTGGCTTTTCTGTGACTCCATGAGTTCTCTTCTTTCTATAAAAGAACCTATGTAAGCCGCAAGATTATCTGATAGATAACCTTCTGCTTTGAGAAAAGGTCCCTCGAATTCTTCTGGTCTTGCTTCTAGGTAAAACACTTCTAACGTTCCAATTTCCTTTTCTGAACTCATAATTGATCGGAGTAGTTTCCACTTTGTTTCATTGAAATTGGCGGAAGTGACTACTTCACGTCCAAGTGTCAATCGAACACATGTGATATCTGAATATTGCCAAGATTCAGGAATTAGATGTACAAATGTTGTCAATATGTCAGGTATAGGTTTAATGTTATTAGAGAGGAGGTTAGTAATATTGCTCAGACAAACAAGTTGATGTGCTTCATTGGCTATCTTGGATAGATCCGGTTCTGCAACTAGTGCTTTCATGAGTTTTACTTCCTCTGGACATTTACTTTCAGATTTGTATCATCTCCAAAGGAGTTTTCATAATTAATGTGTGAATCAGTAGAACAGTCAGAGCAATATTCGAAATCACTATCTCCAAATTTCTCTATATAATCTGCAATATATTTTGGTTGAATGTCTGTTTCTTGGAGTGTCTTTCCTTCCGATTCTATTGCTGTATTGTCTGTATGTATTTCATTCAGGATTTTCATCATACTTGGATTAGTTTCATTTCGTGTACCTACAACCATATGCTCCTAGCTCCCAAATATTCTAAAACGAGAATGATAAACATCTTATATATTTGAACAAGTATTCTATGAAATTCTAAATGTGATTTTCGTACCAACTGCCTCTAATATAGTAAAATCATTTGTAGAATTATACATTAGTTATTCAACTCATCTTGAATAATAAAGAATATCTATTACAACACATATAAGATTATAGATGTGAATAGATTTAGTTAGTTTGAATAGATTAAGAGATATACCAAGAAAAAAAATGAGATTACAATTAATGTGCCCTGAAAACAAAACTGGTGTACTTCCTGAACAAGATAGTCTTGATGTTAAAATCATTGACACACCAGAACAACGTGCGAGTCCATATGCTAAAATAAGGCAAGAAATACTCAGAGTTTTATTATCTGGATTCCAAGATTATTCATCTACAACGAGAAAAGAGCAGAGATTGCTTGTTGATGGAACAAGAATCACTGAAGAGATAATGGTAGTAACTTCAATCACTAGATTTTGGATGACTGCTCCGGAGATACTGGAAATGCTTTTGTCAACCAGTCCATAACTATCTATAGCAGTAACGAGCGCTTACTATCATTTAGGAAAATTACAAGAACAGGGATTAATTGAGCAGCTCCCCCCAAAAAGCCAGTGGTAAGAGAGGACACTGCATTTGAATGGTGATGATTTGATTCAGATTGTGCTAAGATTAGAGATGATTCAACCACTCTCATAACAGATTACTTTTAGCAATTGGGAACCAGAGTCGGAATTCTGCACCTTGAGCTGAATTAGATTCAACCCTATCATGCACACTTATGTGACCTCCATATTTTTGCAGAATTCGAATGGTTTGATGGATTCCCACTCCACCAAAGCGTCTGCTTGGATCGAAGAGTGATTCCCTCTTTTCCTTTGTCATACCTTGTCCATTGTCTGCAATTGAGACTTGAAATCCTTGTCCGACTTTTTTAATATTAATCCAAATTTTTCTAACTTTACGTTTATTTGTTTCAATAGCGTTTTCAAGAATATTGATGAAAGCTTGTTCGATGAATTTGTCAGCTCTGATTATAAAATCTCTAGAAGGATACTTTACTATAATCTTGACATCATCATGCTGGTTCTTTAAAGATTCGATGGACTTTTCTAGTGCGGGCACAAGTGAAAATTCAAAGAGTGAAGTTGATAACAATTCGCGAGTGGATAACACCTTATTGATTAGCTTCTCTGATTTTTTAACAGATTCAGTTATTATATCAATCATGATAATATTTTCCACGGAAAGATCTGTATGTTCTAGGGTTTCTGAAGCCATAATTACTGCTTGAAGTTGATTCCTGATATCATGACTCATAATATCAAGATAAAGTAAAGCAGTGTCAGCAGCCTGTTTCGTGCGGGCTGCTTGCTGAATCATATCTTCCTGAGCTAATTTTTCATCAGTAACGTCAAAAATAACCCCGTCAAGATACTCAAGTCCTTTATCCGATTCTAATATTTTTTGACCGTAATCTCGGACCCAGTGAATCTCTCTATCTACATCAAGAATTCTATATTCTAAGACGTAACTAAGACCCTTGTTAGTATATTCAATAATCTCATCATACACGTATTTTCTATCCTCGGGGTGGATGATACTGTTAAATGATCTGACCTTATTCATAATGAAATCAGACACAGGATATCCTGAGATGTCTTCGAATGTATCACTAAGGAAGAACATAGTCCAATTCGTGTCAAATGCACAATGGTATACAGCTCCAAGGATGTTGGAAACAAGAGTTCGATATTCACTTTCGCGTCTTTTTACATCATCCTCTGCTATTTTTCTGAGAGTGATATTTCTCGAAGTTTGGACAATGCTGTCTCTATCATTGTGCATATCCAATACTGTGGAGTACCATTCTTCCCTACCATCCTCAATCATAGAATACTCGAATTCCTCACGATTACCTGATTCTCGTACTCGCTTCATACATTCAATAAATTTTTGTGCTACGTCAGGCGGTAGAACGTCCGCCACATTTCTGCCAATATGCATCTCTATAGGAACAGACATTTTTTGTTCCTCAGAGGCATAATAATCCGTGTAGATGTTGTCTTTACTTATAACAAATATCAAATCGTTCATTGAAGATAGGACAAGTCGATGTCGTTCCTCACTCTCTCTTAGTGCTTGTTCTGATATCTTGTGTTCAGTGATATCTTTTATAGCAACTACAATGCTCTCTCGGTCTTCATGGAGTATCATTGTTCCTTGGAACCATTTCAAGACACCATTAATCTCTAACTGATATTCATAAGTGACAGGTTCTCCAGTTTCACGGACCTTTTTTGCATATTCATGATATTGAGTGGCAAGGTCTTGAGAAACAATCTCCTCTGGTTTCCTGTTCTTTAATTCACTCCAAGGTCGGACAAGTAAGGAATTATCTTGTGCAAAATACTCTACATATCTTCCCTCAACATCTTGCAGAATAACAAGATCATTCATTGCATCAACAATAATTCTATTCCGTTGCTCACTCTCTCTAAGTGCCTCTTCAAAGTGTTTCCTTTCAGTGATATCTACCACAGTCCCTATCAGAGTTGTAGGATCCCCGCTGATATCATATATCAAATCCCCTTGAGCGTGCACCCAGATGATTTCACCATCCGGTTTAATAATTCGGTGTTCGGTATCATATTTTGTAGAACCTTCAATCGCACTACTCAGACTCTCTTGGACATATTTCAAGTCATCCGGATACACAAGACTTACAGTGCTGTCTAATGTCGGTTGAACTTGGTTTTTGTCGATTCCATATATACTAAAGACTTCATCTGACCATAGCATCTCATTTGTTTTCAAATTCAAGGTCAAGAATCCCATTTTCGCAAGTTCTTGGTTTCGATTCAACCTTGCTTTACTCTGTTGAAGATCCTCTTCTATCTTCTTACGATCGGTTATATCTGTCAATACAGAATGGATAATGCCTTCTTCCAAATCAATTACAGATCTAGCTTCCACCCAGATAGAGGTTCCATCCATTTTAGTTAGAGCAATTTCGCCATTGTAAACCCCACTTTTCATCAATTCTGAAATAATCTCTTCACGTTTCTCGGGGTTACGGTATCTCTCTACAGATAAACCCTCTGCGATTGCTTGATCTCGACTTTCAAATCCAATAATTTCTGCAAGATTCGAATTGCACTCTAAAACTTTACCATCTGCAATTGACGTTGTCAATAGTCCTACATTTAGGTTTTCATAGATCTTTTTATATCGCGCCTCGCTCTCTCGTAATAATTGTTCTGTGTCAAATGGAACATATTTTTTTGCTATTGCTCTGAAGAACATTCCTCGAACTCTTTTATTCTTAGATTTTCCTTTTTTACTAGGAAGTGGATATTGCTCAATTAATCCCGCTTCTTTCAACTTATGAAGATGATAATAGCAAGTATATTTCGAAATTGTAATTTCCGATTTACCTGATGATAGTCTCTTTATTATTTCTGTGGGCGTCATCCAGTATCTGATAATTGGCGTTTCAACTACAACAGATACACTGATGATTTCTCCATTCTCTTTCCTTTCTGCTCTCTCTTCAATTTTGGAAACAACATCATTTTGTCCTGTATTAAGAATCCTAAGTAGTTCAACTTTTACTGCACTGAGAAGAAATTCTCTCTGTTCGTCAGTTTCTAATATGAGAAATTCTCTCTGTGGTGAATTCGGTAATTTTGGTTTCACTTTCACCATTAGAAGATATCCTATAAATTAGAATTATATTAAATAAGTATCGAAAGTATATATGCTTATTTGATGCGCTTAAAATAAAAAGATGCATTGAAATTGTGTAATTTATTTATGCGCACTTAAAATAGTGAATATTGATCTGTCAATTTATTTATTATACCTCTTGCATTTCTCGGATACTAGTCAATAGTTGAATAATTGTGAGGGTTTCAAATATGAAGGCACTGGAGAAAGCACTCTTCTTTATTTTAGTTATTGGGTTATTTGTTACAACTATCGTAGCCAAAGTCCTATCTGCTCCAGTGGGTTTCTATGGAGTGCTGATTGCAACCTTTTTCGTAGTTTTCCATGGAGCTAGATTTTATGGTTTGAGGAATATACTATTTTTTGTGGCTATCACCTTTCTCTTTTCATGGTGTCTTGAGTCACTCAGTATCGCGACAGGATTTCCGTTTGGGAATTATCACTATACTGGTTTGGGGAAGATTGGAGAAGTCCCCTGGATAATTATGCCCGGTTACCTGAGTATGGGGTATCTATCATGGCTTATTGCACATGTATTGACTGGTCAATTTGATTCAAAGATTGAAGGAAGTAAGTCCCTTCTTCTCCCCTTTGTTGCATCCTTCGTGATGGTCATGTGGGATGTGGTGATGGACCCAATCATGTCAACAATTCAGGGTGAGTGGATATGGGAAGACGGAGGTTTTTATTTTGGAGTTCCACTTACAAATTTCTTTGGATGGTACTTCACAATCTTTCTGATCTATTTCGTATTTGCTATCTTCATATCTAGACAAGATACGCAGAACAAATCTCCTATCCTGAGGAGTAGACTATTCTGGTTGGTCATACCATTGATGTATCTTGGAATGGCTTTGCAATATCTTCTGGCACCACTTTTCACGACAATCTCTCAGGATATCTATTGGTCATTATTTTTAGTGACCATTTTCACTATGGTCTTCGTTAGCATTATCTCAGTACAGAGAGTGTTCGAGGAATTTACGTAAAGTTACTCAAAATACTTGTTTGTTATAATCCGTAAACGTGTTAGAAATTACTTCTATATTGGAAATTGGAATGAATCTTTATTCGTTCCATTAGAAATAGAGATGACGATACTAAAACCCGAAAGGTAAATCTTTACGCCACTACATACTTCTTTGAATAAAGGATAGCGTACTCCCACTAGTGCTATATTTGATTAAGTGTAACTCTGAATGTAGCACCTTTTCGACTCGTTTTGACTAGTTCAATTGTTCCTCCGTAAGCTTGGATAATCTTGCGACAAAGGTAAAGACCGTAACCACTACCTGTTGTAGATGCTCCCTTTTCGAATAGATTGTTTCGAACGCTTTTTGATATCCCTGGGCCATTATCCGCGACATCTACAATAATAGATTTCCTATTTCTGGAAATCGTTATTTGCACCTGAGCTTCATCTCCAGCAAAAGTGACTGCGTTTCTTAGAAGATTCGTCCAAACGAGGGGTAATAAACGACCTGTATTTATTTGAATAGATTCAATATTCGATTTATTTATCAAATCAATCTGAAGATTTGGATTCAAAGATTTAGCATCATTTATTGCTACATAGATCATGGTTAGGAGGCTTTTCTTTGATATTGCTGAAGATAGTGTGAACGTTTCAAGTAGTCTAGTCATACGTTTTGCTGCAGTTTGAATCACATCTAGCGATTCAGATTCTTCTCTCGAAAGCGAACGTTGCATTTTTGATGCTTCAGCTTGCGTCAATATTAAGTGCAAATCGTTTCGTAGGTCATGCTGAAGAAAACTAGCATAAAGCTCAAGGTCGAGGTTAGATCGTTCAAGTTCCACTCTAATAGCATGCATCTCTGTGATTTCTGTCATCGTGCCAAAGAAGCGTATCACTTCACCTTCTTCATTGACAATGACCCTTCCGACCGACCGAACAACTTTCACTTTGCCATGCTTAAGTTCAAGCCGATACACAGCATTGAATTCAGATCCTTCATCGAGACATTTCTGAACTGCTTGGCGAATCCGGATAATATCATCTTTATGAATAAACTTGAAGAATGTATTATGATTAACTGGTTGTTTATCAATTTCAAGGATACTAAAAATACCTGCTGACCACTCGTAAGTATCATCATTGATTCTCCAATCCCAGCTTCCGACACGAGCGATGCTTTGTGCTTCTACGAGATTGGCTAAGCCACGGGCCAATCCATCAATAACCATCCGTCGTTCTGATACATCACGTGAAATAGAAAGGACTGCCTTATCTCCATAGTAATCGACAATACTGCAATTGACCTCGGTACTGATTTTTTTATTGTTCTTAGAAACAAATACTGTTTCATATAGCAAACGCCCTTCTCTCAGCAACTCTTCGCGAATTCTAGGAAAGAGTGCTTCATTTACACTAATATCGATTTCAACTGGATGCAATTCCATAAATTCTTCATGAGTGTATCCTAACTGAGAAGATATTGCTGTATTTGCGTATAGGAGTGTTCCTTCAAGTGTATAGATATATATCCCGTCATTAGCTTGCTCTAGAAGTAACTTCGTAGAAAGCTCACGCTTGATGATTCCATCGATTATTCTTTTTTGTTCACCTAGATTTTTTGCAATTGTGATAGCCTGAACAGTTTCGTCCTGTGTGAATAAAGGCATTATATTTGCCATTATGATTGTGTCTTTTTTAATAGGCCAAATATACTCGGAGTTGATGGATTTTGCTGTTTCAAGAACTTCAGTAACATCTGCGATTGCTTGTTTATCTATAAATGGTAAAGCTTCATTGATGTGTTTTCCAGTGATCGATGCTGTGAAACCATTTTTCTTAGACCATTTTTCAATGACATCATTAGCTGCAACAATATTCAATTTGCTATCAATAATATAGATTGCATCATCAGTTAAGCTGAGCATCTGTTTACTCAACCAGTCCGGGATTGATTGGGAGAATTGTTCCATTGTTTTCCTCTCCTGATTTGATAGGCGATGCATTAGACTCTTCATGAAATCCAAACCATCGTCCTTTCTTTTTCCAACCCCCATATGCCTAGCATATTTCAATTGAAATTCAAGCTATCAACCATTCTAGTATTGTCAAAAATTGTATAAAAATAGTATGACGTATACCAAACTAAGGATTCTATTTTTTGCAAGACCATCGGTATTGCTACTTAAATTGAAAGCAACTCAATAATCGGTGGGCTACATCAATTGCTGTGCTGTTTCGAATCTCTCTTGTATGGATCTCTCCCGACAATCTGAGCACTAACAGAATCACAGGCTACAGAATCTACACTAGCTAAAAGTGTATTGAACGGAACTGGAGTTCCTCGCTTTGGCTTGAATCCCTTCAGACCTACAAAACCGTCGACGACCATCATAGTTGGAGGAAGTGTCTTACAGATATCATGAATCACTTTGTTCTTACAATCGCAAACAATGAATGAAAAAAGAGCTAGCACGTAAGATTGGAGTCGACATTATTCATACCAAAGATTATGCTCCGTAAGTTACCATTTGTAACATACTAACTACTAATTAGCTGTTTTTCTAAGTATCATGATGATATATTAATGCATTATCTCGCTTTAACGACGGCTTGAGTGATTAATTATCGCTTTAGCCATTTGATAAAATGAGGAGAGAGATTGAATGAAGAGAGGTTACTCTCTAATTGCTATTATTTTTCTTGTGCTCACTCCAGCTCTCGTCATGGCAGTGCAACCAGTCACTGATGCTCCCTTGGAAATTCCTGTGGAAGCACCTATGATGCAAGACACGCCAGAGGGAGATGTGGAGTTGACAATGATGTTCTTCACTGAGACCGCATCCTCGGACGCAGGTCTGTACTATGTCTGTCGACGAGGCACTGATACAGTAGCATATTTCGGTGCGTCTATGGTGAAGTATCTCTCAGAAGGAACTGTGTTCACCTTGGAGTTTCCAAGGAGTAATTCAGTAATTCCAACGGGAGAAGGCCCAACTGGTTCAACAACGAACTACATGTATGGGAGTAATCCGTCGCTGTGGAAAACTGGAGTTGTAGACTACTCAATACTTACGTATGATGAGATCTATCCAGGAATTGACTTAGTATATAAGATACAAGACGGAAATCTCAAGTACGAGTTCATAGTGAGTCCCTATTCCAATCCTGATTTGATACAGTTAGAATATGCAGACGCAGAGGCTATTAAACTGGATTCTGATACGGTGATAGCTACTAAACATGGTCGGAAGATAGCAGACTCTCAGTTGGAAGTTTTCCAGGATGATGGCGAAATCATTGTGAGTTGTCATTTCTCCAGTAATAATGGAAGATATGTGCATTTCAGTCTGGATGATTATGACCATTCAAAGGAGCTAATCATCGACCCAATCTGCTTGGTATATTCAACTTTTCTGGGTGGGTCTAATACCGATTATGGAAATAGTATTGCAGTAGAAGCTGACTTTGCTTATGTCCTTGGAATAACCGAATCGTCAGACTTTCCCATGGTTAATGCCTATGATTCAATCTACAATGGTAACAGAGACTGTTTTATCACAAAGCTAGCAAATGATGGTCAATCCCTTGTTTACAGCACATTCCTCGGTGGTTCGAGGATTGATTCTGGAAATGGTATTGTAGTGGAGAGTGGATGTGCCTATGTCACAGGTGAAACATCATCTTCTGACTTCCCGACAATTAATGCCTATGATTCAATCTACAATGGTAACGGAGACTGTTTTTTCACAAAGCTAGCAAATGATGGTCAATCCCTTGTTTACAGCACATTCCTCGGTGGTTCGGGGATTGATTCTGGAAATGGTATTGCAGTGGAGAGTGGATGTGCCTATGTCACAGGTTTTACAGATTCTTCTGACTTCCCGACAGCTAATGCCTATGACCCAACCCATAATGCTGAATTCGATTGTTTCGTGACAAAGGTCGCAGCTGATGGGCAGTCACTTGTCTACAGCACGTTCCTCGGTGGTACAGCGTATGATTATGGAAATGATATTGCAGTGGAGAGTGGGTGTGCCTATGTCACCGGAAGTACTACTTCGACTGGCTTTCCCATGGTTAATGCCTATGATTCTACCCTCAATGGTGATAGTGACTGTTTTATCACAAAGCTAGCAAATGACGGTCAATCCCTTGTTTACAGCACGTTCCTCGGTG
>Ga0307442_1000781_pt1 | contig 15650 bp, 15 predicted proteins | sample SalMarWE160430MG_FD_202143 | JGI IMG/M metagenome (GOLD analysis project Ga0307442, IMG submission 202143) | Salt marsh sediment microbial communities from the Plum Island Ecosystem LTER, Massachusetts, United States - WE1604-30 | ecosystem: Environmental > Aquatic > Marine > Intertidal zone >...
TTGGGAGCCGCCGTTTATAGTGGGCAGGTATTGCGGCGACAATCGTCGGTGCCGGCTTGCCTTTCGCGTCCTTCGCAGCCAGTTAGGCGGTCGACGAAGAGGAGGGGTGGATGGAAGAGCTGATCACCCGGATCGTGAGCAAGGTCGGCGTCGACGAGGGCACGGCCCGCGCCGCGGTCCGTATCGTTTTCTCCTTCCTCTACCAGCAGGGAGACCGGGGGATGATGGCGACCCTTGCTGCCGCCATACCCGGCGCCACGGAGTATGTTGACACATCCAACGGGGATTCCTCCGCGACGCTTGGCGGGCTCGGCGGGCTGATGGGCGGCGGCGCGATGGAGGTGCTCGGGAAGCTGCAAGGGCTTGGGCTCGGCATGGGGCAGATCCAGGGCGTCACTCAGGAAACCGTCGACTTCGCCCGCGAGAAGGCCGGCGATGATGTCGTCGATGCGATCGTCGCCTCGATTCCGGGGTTGAGCCAGTTCGTCTAGCGGCATTTTTGCCACGCTCCGCCTACCCCGCACTTGCCCGTCTAGCCGCATGCGGGCGTCTGTCTTAGGAAGACAAAACGGGTTTGGAGACGGCGGCCATGGCGTCCTATTCGATCGCCGATGTGCGCGCGATCCAGCCGTTCTATGCGGCAAAACTGAAAGCCGCCGGTATCAAGTCGACGACTAAGCTGCTGGAGCGCGCGGCGACACCTAAGCTTCGCAAAGCGCTCTCCGAGTCCACCGATATTCCGTCACGGCTCATTCTGGACTGGGCCAATATTGCCGATCTGACCCGGGTCTCGGGCATAGCGCTTGAATATGCCGAATTACTGGTCGCCGTCGGCGTCGACACGGTCAAGGATCTCCGCCGGCGGAACGCCGCCAAACTCGCAGAGCGGATGACGGAGGCGAACCGCCGCAAGCAGCGCGTGCGAATTCCGCCAAGCGAGAAGCGGGTGGCGCGCTGGATCGAGGCGGCGAAGAAGCTCACCCCGGCCATGGACTACTAGGGCCCGAGCGGCTCGGCCGCCTTGCCGCGCGCCGGCTGCGGTCATACAAGCCCGGCATGGCCGATGCAGAACGCCAATCGCCGACCGGCGAATCGCCCGGTATTGAGGCTTGGCAGAGGCGCGTCGAGAAGACGCTGAAGGGCCGCGACATCGAGACGCTGCGCTCGCTGACGCGCGATGCGATCCCGCTTGAGCCGCTCTACGCCCGGCGGAGCGACACGGACCCGCTGCCCGCCCGCAACGGCAAGCGCTGGGCGATCATCCAGCCGATCGACAGTCCTGACCCCGATCGCGCCAATGCGCAGGCGCTCGCGGACCTCTCCGGCGGCGCAGACGGCCTTTCGCTCCGGTTTGCCGGCTCGCCGGCCGGCACCGGTAACGGCGTGCCGGCGAACGAGCGGGCGTTCGCCGCAGCGCTCGACGGCGTCGACCTCGTCAAGGTGCGTCTCAGGGTCGAGCCCAGCGCCGACGGCCTTCGCGCCGCGCGTTGGCTTTCTGCCCTGGTAGCGAACAGCGGCGTCGCGCCGGAGCTGACGAAGATCACATTCGGCCTCGACCCGGTGGCGACGCTCACGGGCGAGGAGGGAGCGGCACCGGACGCCAAGGCTTTTGCCACGCGCTTTGCGGGACTCCGCTCCGAGTATTTCAACGGCGCGCTCGCGCTTCTCGATGCACGCCGCTATCACGAAGCTGGCGCGAGCGAGGCGCAGGAGCTTGGCGGCCTCCTGGCCGCCGCGGCGTGGTGGCTGAGGACGCTCGCTGCCGCGGGCATAGAGCCGGCGGACGCGCTTCCCTTCTTTGGCGCATCCGTCTGCGTCGATCGCGACGTGCTCCTGTCGATCGCCAAGCTGCGCGCGTTGCGGCTCCTCTGGGCGCGGCTTCAGGAGCTCAGCGACGCGCCGCCGACGCCGCTCGCCGTGCACGCCGAGACGAGCCGCGCGATGCTAACCCGCTCCGACGTGCCGACGAACCTGCTGCGTAACACCGTCGCGGCGTTCGCGGCCGCGGCCGGCGGCGCGGATTCGATCACCGTCCTGCCGCACACCGCGGCGCTCGGGCTCGCCGACCGCGGCGCCCGTACGCTCGCCATGAACATCCAGCATCTCCTCGTCGAGGAGTCGCATATTCATGTCGTCACCGATCCGGCCGCCGGATCGGGCGCGCTCGAAGCGCTGACGGAATCGCTTGCCGAGCTTGCATGGACGGACTTCCAGTCGATCGAGCGCGAAGGAGGCATCATCGAGAGCCTCCTCGCCGGCGCCTTCCAGTCGCGGATCGCTATGGCGCGCGATGCACTCGTCAATGCGCTCGCTGCCGGCGCCGCGCCGCTCGTCGGCGCGACGATCCATCCGCCAGCGGACGCCGAGACTACCGCCGCTGTCGCGGAAGAGGTCGCCGCCACATTGGGCCTCGAGCCGATGCGCCTCGAAGAGGCGGTCAAGAAGGCGGCGGCATGATCCGCGTCCCGAACTTCGCGCGCGAGGCCTGGCGTCGTCCGAAACCACAGGCGGGACTGCCGGAAGGCAAGCCGTGGACCGCGCCCGAGGGGATCGCGATCAAGCCCTCGTATCGGGCAGCAGATCTTGAGGGGCTCGCAGCGATCGAGGGGGCGCCCGGCTTCCCGCCTTATCTCCGCGGCCCCTACCCCACCATGTACGTCGAGCGCCCGTGGACGATCCGCCAATATGCCGGCTTCTCCACCGCGCGCGATTCAAACGCCTTCTATCGCCGCAACCTCGCCGCCGGGCAAAAGGGCCTTTCCGTCGCGTTCGATCTTCCGACGCACCGCGGCTACGATTCCGATGATCCGCGTGTCGCCGGCGACGTCGGCATGGCGGGCGTTGCGATCGATTCCATTCTGGACATGGAGGAGCTCTTCGCAGGCATCCCGCTCAACGAGATGACGGTCTCGATGACGATGAACGGCGCGGTGCTGCCGATCATGGCGCTCTACATCGTAGCGGCGGAGCGGCAGGGCGTTAGGTCGGTGGAGCTTTCAGGGACGATCCAGAACGACATCCTGAAGGAGTTCCTGGTCCGCAACACCTATATCTATCCGCCGCGGCCATCGATGCGGATCGTCGCCGACATCTTCGCCTATTGCGCGGAGGCGATGCCGCGCTTCAACCCGATCTCCGTCTCCGGCTACCACATGCAGGAGGCGGGAGCGACGGCGGACCTGGAGCTCGCCTACACGCTCGCCGACGGGCTCGACTACGTGCGCGCCGGCATCGCAGCCGGCCTTCCGATCGACCGTTTCGCGCCGCGGCTCTCGTTCTTCTTCGGCATCGGCATGGGTTTCTTCATGGAGCTGGCGAAGCTTCGCGCCGCGCGGCTTCTCTGGGCGGAGCTCGTGGCGGAGAAGTTCTCGCCGGAGGATGCGCGCTCGACCATGCTGCGCACGCACTGCCAGACGTCCGGGTGGTCGCTCACCGCACAGGACATCTTCAACAATGTCGGGCGCACCATGATCGAGGCGATGGCGGCGACCTTCGGCGGCACGCAATCGCTCCACACCAACGCGCTCGACGAGGCGCTGGCGCTGCCGAGCGACTTCTCCGCCCGCATTGCGCGGAACACGCAGCTCGTCCTGGCGCTCGAATCCGGCATGACCCGGGTGATCGATCCGTGGGGCGGCTCGTATTTCGTCGAGCGGCTGACGGCCGACCTCGCCGGGCGCGCCCGCGCCCATATCGAAGAGATCGAGGCGCTCGGCGGCATGGCGCGGGCGATCGAGACCGGCCTGCCGCAGATGCGGATCGAGGAATCCGCGGCCAAGGTGCAGGCGCGGATCGACAGCGGCAAGGAGACCGTGGTCGGCGTCAACCGCTACCGGAGCCGCGATGCGGCCGAGGTGGAGCTCTTGAAGGTCGACAATGCCGCCGTCCGCGCCGAGCAGATCGCCAAGCTCCGAAGGCTGAAACGCGAGCGCGACACGGCGGAGACGGAGGCGGCGCTTTCTGCGCTCTCGCAGGCGGCGGAAGGCGGCGCCAACCTCCTCGCTGCGGCGGTCGAGGCGGCGCGTGCCGGCGCGAGCGTTGGCGAGATGAGCATGGCGCTCGAGCATGTCTTCGGGCGACACGTCGCGGAGCCGCGAGCGCCCTCCGGCGTCTACAAGCGCGAGATCGATCCGGAGAACGAGCTTGTCCGCCGCGTCACCGCCATGGCCGCCGACTTCACGCGCAACGAAGGACGCAAGCCGAAAATCCTTGTCGCCAAGATGGGACAGGACGGCCACGACCGTGGGCAGAAGGTGATCGCCTCCGGCTTCGCCGATCTCGGCTTCGAGGCCGAAATCGGTGCGCTCTTCGCCACGCCGGAGGAGGTCGCGGAGCGTGCGGCCGAAAAGGACGTGCACGTCGTCGGCGTCTCGACGCTCGCCGCTGGTCACCTGACACACGTCCCGGCGCTTCGAAGAGCGCTCGTCGCCGCCGGACGGCCGGAGGTCATCATCGTCGTCGGCGGCGTGGTGCCGCCGCAGGACTACGCGGCCCTGGAGATGGCCGGCGCCACTATCATCTTTCCACCCGGCACGCCCGTCGCCGAGGCGGCGGAACGGGTGCTGGAGGCGCTCAACCGGAAGCTCGGCTATGCCCAGCGCGCCGCGGCCGAATAGCCACCGCACCGCCTCTTAACGCCGCGGTATGCACTCCGCGCTAGGACCTCTCCAGAGCCGCCGCAACGGAGAGGAGCGCGATGTCGCAAGCTTCACGCCGCCGCATCAGCCGCCGCGCCTTCGCGGGCGGGGCGCTCAGCGCGCTGGCCTTGCCAGTGCTGGCGCCTCGGCGCACCGCCGCGGCCTCGTTCTTCTCCGGCGCGCTCGACGCGACCGAAGCGGGTCTCAGACCCGGCGCGGTCGAGGACCAGGGCGCGGCGCTCTCCAAAGCGCTCGTCGAAGCCGCAGCGACGGGCCAGCCGCTCTACCTGCCGCCGGGGCGCTACGCGCTCGCGAATGTGACGCTTCCCGCGCACGCGCATATCCTCGGTGTGCCGGGAGAGAGCCGCCTCGTCTTCGCCGGCGGCGATTTCATGCTGAGGACCGAACACAGCCGCCGCTTGCGGCTTGACGGCCTCACGCTCGACGGCGGCGCCCTTCCCCTCACCTCCGCTCTTCTCGACGCCGACGGCGCTGACGATATCGCTGTCGACGATTGCGAGTTCGTCGCGAGCGGCGGCGCGGGAGTGCGGCTCCAGGGTGCGGCTGGCCGGGTGACGAACTCGCGCTTCGACCTGATCGGCACGATCGGCGTCTATCTTCGTCAGTCGAACGGCATGGAGGTCAGCGGCAACACCGTCACGAATTGCGGCGACACCGGCATCCTCGTCGCGCGCGACGCGGAGAGCGAAGACGGTTCGATCGTGCGCGGCAACCGCGTCAGCAACATCCGCGCCGATTCCGGCGGCACCGGCCAAAACGGCAACGGCATCAATCTCGACAAGGCGAACGGCGTCATCGTCGCCGACAATCGCGTCGATCGATGCGCCTTCACCGCGATCCGCTGCTTCTCCTCCGACAGTGTCGCCGTCACCGGCAACGTCGCCACCAATTCCGTCGACATGGCAATCTATGTCGAATTCGCGTGGGAAGGCGCCGTCGTCGCCGACAACTTCATCGACGGCGGGAACGGCGGCATTTCGATGACGAACTTCGAGACATATGGCGGCCGGCTCGGCACTTGCTCCGGCAATGTCATCAGAAACGTATGGGGCGGCCCGACCTTTCCCGACGGCAATCCGGGGACGCGTGCCGGTATCGGGGTCGAAGCCGACATCGCAGTCACCGGAAACGTCGTGGAGGACGCGGACTGGGGCCTTTTGCTCGGCTGGGGTCCCAATCTCCGCGACGTGACGGCGACGGGAAACGTCATCCGCCGCACGAAGATCGGCGTCGCGGTCTCCGTCGCCGAAGGCGCCGGTCCGGCGCTGATCGCCAACAATCTCATCACCGAGGCGGAGCGCGGCGCCATTCTCGGCATGCGCTGGGCCGACGTGGCGACTGAGGAGCTCGTCGACGCGACTGTCGACGTGCCCGGGATCACTATCGAGGGGAACCGGAAGGCGTAAGAGCCGCGAAGGCTTCCGCTACCGCCCGCACCTCGCCGACCTGCACTCCGCGCCGCGTTACAACCGGCTTGCTGATCCGCTGAGACAGTCCTTCCGCATATTGCGGCAGAAGCCGAGCCAATATCGCCGCCATCATCGCCTCTGCGGCCCGCGTTGCCCCATCGTCGGCCTTCAGCGCGATGCCCACGCCAGCGTCGCCGAGCGCAGCGCAGAAGACACCCTCCGCCCCGGTCTTGACCAGCGCCGCACCGCCGAGAAGCGTCATCACCTCGGTGCAGAAGCGACCGGTGCCTGCCACGTAGAAGGGCTTCGCAATCGCTGCGCGATAGATGCGACGAGCGGCGTTGGTGCGTGCTTCGCCCAACCCGACACCCGCCCCGAGGCGTGCAAAGCCGTGGGCGAGGCTTGTGAGCGGCACGGCGTAGGTCGGGATCGAGCAACCGTCGACGCCGCAATTCCGCGTGCCGTCCGCCGCGCCGGTCAGATCGACAAGAGCCTCGGCGACCGCGCGCTGAACCGGATGATCGGGCGCGACATATCCGTGGTGGTCGACGCCGAGGTGGCGCGCGACCGCGAGGAAGTTCGCGTGCTTGCCCGAGCAGTTGTTGTGGAGCGGTCCGGGCTTCTCTCCGCGACGGATCAACTCGGCCGAAGACGGGAAGTGCGACGGCGGATGTGTGCCGCATTCAAGCGCCGTCTCGTCGAGGCCGATCGCCGCGAGCATCGCCTTGACGCCGGCAACATGCTCCGGCTCGCCGCCGTGCGAGGCCTGCGCCAGTGCAAGCTCCTGCTCGCCGAAGCCGAAAGCATCGGCCGCGCCGCTCTCCACCAGCGGCAGCGCCTGGATCGCCTTCACCGCCGAGCGCGGATAGACGGGCTCCTCCACGTCCCCGAGCGCGAGGAGCGCCTTGCCGTGCGCGTCAACGACCGCCACTGCGCCGCGATGGCGGCTTTCCACCCGGGCGCAGCGGGTCGCTTCGACAAGGACGGGGTTAGCCATACTGACACCAAGTTTTTCGTCGGCGATCTCCGCGACTAGGCCCGGCAGCGGCGGAAGGCAAGCCCGGGGCCGCCCTTGACCCGCGTCAACCCCGCGCGCCCGCGCCGCTGGTAAACTTTTGCGACATCTCCATGTAATGCAGCGCGCCCATGAACATGCAGAAGCCCATAACGCAGCCCGACGTGGCCGAGACGCTGGAGCTCGACAAGCCGCGCTCGCGCCGCTGGCTCTCGCGGCAAAACCTCGTGCTCGGCGCCCTCGCCGTGGTGGCGCTTGCCGTCCTCTATCTTCTCTTCTTCGCCGGCTCCGACACCTCCGTTCGCTACGTGACGGAGCCGGTCACGCGCGGCGCTCTGACCGAGGTCGTGACCGCGACGGGAACCGTCGAGCCGACCAATCAGGTCGAGATATCGAGCGAGCTCTCCGGCACGGTGAAGGAGGTGCTCGTCGACTACAACGACAAGGTCACCGCAGGGCAGCCGCTCGCCGTTCTCGATACCGACAAGGTCGAGGCTGACGTTGCGCATGCACGCGCCACCCTCGCCATGCGCAAGGCGCAGGTGCAGGACGCGGAAGCGACGCTGGCGGAGTCGAAGCAAAGCTACGATCGGGCGCAGGCGTTGACGGAGAAGGACTTCGCATCGGCGGCCTCTCGCGATCAGGCGGAAGCCGCCTATCAGCGCGCAGTGGCGGGCGTCGCCGTGGCGAAGGCCAATGTCGAGGTGGCTGAGGCCGACTTGAATACCGCCGAGACGATCCTCAAGAAGGCCACCATCCGCTCGCCGATCGACGGCGTGGTGATGAGCCGCTCCGTTGAGCCCGGACAGACGGTCGCTGCTTCGCTACAGGCGCCGGTCCTCTTCACCATCGCGGAGAATCTCGCATCCATGCAGCTCGAGGTGGATATCGACGAGGCGGATGTCGGTCAGGTGAAGGAGGGCCAGGCGGCGACCTTCACCGTCGATGCGTACCGCGATCGCACTTTCCCGGCGAAACTGAGCGAGGTGCGCGTTGCGCCGGTCACGATCAACAACGTCGTCACCTACACGGCGGTGCTGAGCCTCGACAATTCCGACATGCTGCTCCGCCCGGGCATGACCGCGACCGCCGATATCGTCGTGAAGAAGGTCGACGACGCGCTTCTCGTGCCGAACGCGGCGCTCCGTTTCGCTCCGGCGTCGACCGGTGAAGAGACCCAGAGCACGGGCGGTGGGCTGCTCCGCATGCTGATGCCGCGGCCGCCTCGCGACGAGGATGTCGCCAAGGTGGAGGAGACCGCCGACGGCGGACGGGCTCTCTACGTGCTCAAGGATGGCGCGCCGGAGAAGGTCGTCGTGCATGTCGGCGCGACCGACGGCTCGTCCACCGAAGTGCTCGACGGGCCGCTCGAAGCCGGCATGCCGGTCATCACCGGCTCCCTCGCGGCAAAATGAGAACCGCCCGTGGCTGATATCCTGGCCGAGGCGCCGCCGCTCGTCGACTTTGTCGGCGTAACTCGCGCCTACGGCCACGGCGAAGCCGCGGTGACGGCGCTCGCCGGCGTCGATCTCAGCGTCGCGGAGGGCGACTTCGTCGCCATCATGGGGCCGAGCGGCTCGGGCAAATCGACGGCGATGAACATCATCGGCTGCCTCGATACGCCGACCAGCGGCGCCTATTATTTTCGTGGCGTGGATGTCGGAGGGCTGACGCGCCGGCAGCGCGCGCTTCTGCGGCGCAACTATCTCGGCTTCGTGTTCCAGGGCTTCAACCTCCTGCCGCGGACGCCGGCGCTGGAGAACGTCGAGCTGCCGTTGATCTACCGCGGCACGCCGGGGCAGGAGCGCCGCGCGATGGCGCTTGCGGCGCTCGACGAGGTCGGCCTCAAGGGGTGGGAGGACCACGACCCGAGCGAGCTTTCGGGCGGTCAGCAGCAGCGTGTCGCGATTGCCCGTGCCATCGTCACCAGGCCCGCTCTACTCCTCGCCGACGAGCCGACCGGCAATCTCGACACGGCGCGCAGCCATGAGATCATGCGGCTCCTGACGAGCCTCAATCAGCGCAACGCTATCACCGTCATCATGGTCACGCACGAAGCGGAGATGGCTGCCTACGCCTCGCGCGTCATCCACTTTGTCGATGGGCGCGTCGAATCCGACGAGCGCCGACGGGAGGCCGCCTGATGCTCTTCGAGACGATCCGGCTCGCCCTTCAAGCGATCTTCCGGAACGCGCTGCGTTCGTTCCTCACCGTGCTCGGCGTGGTGATCGGCGTCGGCGCGGTGATCGCCATGGTGACGATCGGAAACGGCACGACCCAGCAAGTGAAGTCGGAGATTTCCGCGCTCGGCACCAACCTCCTTTTCGTCAGGCCCGGCCAGGGCTTCGGCCCCCGCCAGACGGATTCACCGGACTTCACGCTCGCCGACGTCGAGGCGATCGAGCGGCAGATCGGCGGGCTGCAGGCCGTCGCCCCGACAAAGGGCGCGAGCGCCAAGGCCGTCTACGGAAACCAGAACTGGAGCACGTCGATCACCGGCACGACCGACGACTTCCTTGTCGCGCGCGACTGGCCGCTCGTCGAAGGGCGGAACTTCCTGGAAAGCGAGATTCGCGCCGGAAAGTCCGCATGCATCATCGGCCAGACCGTCCGCAAGGAGCTTTTCGGCGCCGCCGATCCGATCGGCGAGAAGATCAGGCTCGGCACGGTGTCCTGCGACGTGATCGGTCTCCTCGAGGAGAAGGGGCAGTCGAGTTTCGGCCAGGATCAGGACGACATCGTGCTCATGCCGATCCGCGCGGTGCAGCGCCGCTTCGCCGGCAACACGGACGTGTCGTCGATCTTCCTCTCGGCGGAGGACGGCGCCGACACGACCGAGATCAAGCGCGACGTGACCTATCTGATGCGCGAGCGGCGGCACATCGCGGCCGACGAGGACGACAATTTCCGCGTCAACGACATGGCGGAAATGGTCGCCACCATGACCTCGACGACGAAGGTGCTGACCGGGCTTCTCGCCGCGGTCGCCGCCGTCAGCCTGCTCGTCGGCGGCATCGGCATCATGAACATCATGCTCGTCTCGGTGACGGAGCGAACTCGCGAGATCGGGATCAGGCTCGCCATCGGCGCGGAGGAAGGCCAGGTGCTGCTGCAGTTCCTGGTCGAGGCGATCGTGCTCTCGCTCTTCGGCGGGCTGATCGGGGTCGCGCTCGGCCTGGGGCTCTCGGGCGCCGCCTCGCTCGGCCTCGGCGTGCCCTTCGTGCTCGACGCGAAGATCATCGCGCTCGCCTTCATCTTCTCGGCGGCGGTCGGCGTTGGTTTCGGCTATTTCCCGGCCCGGCGGGCAGCGCATCTCGACCCGATCGAGGCGCTCAGGCACGAATAGCGGGGATTGCGGGCGGTTCGCCGAAGATTCGGCTGGATTGTGGCATTCACGGCGTGCGCCGGCAGCCCGAATGCGGCAGATTGGGCCTGGAGAAACGGGGCGGAGGCAGTCCCTTGCTTGACCGGGTAGAAACCGCGGAGAACGCCGAAGCGCAGCGCGAGCGCTCCAAGGAGCGCGAGATCGAGATCGGCGATCAGACGGTGATCGTCGGTGACTGCGCCGAGGTTCTCGCCGGCCTCCCGAAGCAATCGGTCGACGTCGTCGTTACCTCGCCGCCCTACAATATCGGTCTCAACTATCGAAGCTACGACGACGGCGGCGACCGCGGCGTCTACATCGCCTGGCTCGCTGAGATCGGACGTCTCCTGCGCCGCGTGATGAAGGACGACGGCTCGTTCTTCCTGAACATCGCCGGCACCTGCTCCGACCCGTGGATCGCACCCGACGCGGCGAACGCGATGCGCGACATCTTTTGCTTGCAGAACGCGATCGTCTGGGTGAAGTCGCTCTCGATCGGCGATGACACGTTCGGCCACTTCAAGCCGGTGAACTCGCCGCGCTACCTGAACCACACCCACGAGTACGTCTTCCACTTCACCAAGGACGGCAGGACGGAACTCGACCGCCTCGCCGTCGGCGTGCCCTTCAAGGACAAGTCCAACATCGCGCGCTGGGGCCACGCCAAGGACCGCCGCTGTGCCGGCGACGTCTGGTTCATCCCCTACGAGACGATCCGCTCGAAGTCGCAGCGCGACCACCATCCGAGCCCCTTCCCCGTGGCGCTGCCGGAGCGCTGCATCAAGCTCCACGGCAAGGACGACGCCGTGGTGCTCGACCCCTTCCTGGGCGTCGGCGCGACGCTTCTCGCAGCGCAGCGGCTCGGCACGCGCGGTATCGGCATCGAGATCGACGCGACCTATGCGGAATCCGCCGCCTGGCACCTGCGGGAGCGGCTGATCTGAAGCGGCGGCGTGCCCTCTAACTTAAGCTGCCGTTAACCAATTTCGGTTCACCTCGCCCCTCTTCAGCCAGCCAGCTTGGAGCGAAGCGCATGGCGGACAAGCGCAAGGCGTTTACGGGCCGCACCGCCGGAGAGGCGCGGGGCTCCGCTTCCGAATGGCTGCGGAACTTCAACGACCACGGCCCGCTGCACATCAAGAGCATCCGCGTCACTGCAGAGGCCGGGCAATACGTCGCAACCGTCACCTACAGCGAAGCCAAGATCGAGACCTCGCCGCGCCACTTCGCCGACCACCCGTCGACGCAGAAGGCGGGTTAGCGACGTTCGCCGAAGAACGGCCGGCGAGCAGAGCCGTCGCGCGGCCTGATGCCTGAGGAGCACCTTGCAGCCGGGTTGCGCCGGGCGCTCGTCGTCGTAGCGCTGTTGAACCTCGCTTATTTCGGCGTCGAGTTCACCGTGGCGCTCAAGATCGGCTCTGTCTCGCTCTTCGCCGACAGCGTCGATTTCCTCGAAGACACCTCGGTCAACCTCCTGATCCTGGTCGCGCTCGGATGGAGCGCGAAGAACCGCGCGCGGCTCGGCATGGGGCTCGCCGGCATCCTTCTCGTGCCCGGCCTCGCGGCGGTCTGGACGGCGGTGGAGAAATTCTCCGCGCCGGTCGCGCCGGAGGCGGTGCCGCTTACGCTGACGGGCGGCGGCGCGCTCATCGTCAACTTCGCCTGCGCCTTCATCCTCTCGCGCTTCCGCCACCACTCCGGAAGCCTGACCCGCGCGGCGTTCCTCTCCGCCCGCAACGACGCGCTCGCCAACGTCGCGATCATCGCGGCGGGCTTCTTGACGGCGGCGACGCTCTCGCTCTGGCCGGACCTGATCGTCGGGCTCGGAATCGCCGCGCTCAACGCGGGCGCGGCACGCGAGGTCTATCTGAGGGCACGGAGCGAGCACGCGGCGGAGCCGGAGGCCTAGATCTGCCGACTAAGACGCTTCTGCCGAGACTATTTCGCCCCGACAAGGAGGGTCACGTTCGAGTCGCGCGCGTCGTCGCCGGGACTACCGTCGCGGACTTCGTGGATGACCCGATGAAGGATCGGCTTCAATCCGAAGTGTTCGTGCGCGAGCCTGCCCGGTATCACGCAAATGGAGTCGAGCCCGATATCGAGCTCGATCCATCGGTTGTTGGAGAAGACCTCCGTGCGCACCGATTTCCGCGAGCCGCAAAGCCCGCTGAAGTAGCGGGTATCGAGGTGCGCCTTGCTGACGACCATCCCGGAACCGTTCACCTTGTCGCGCTCGTCGTAGCGAGCGGATACCTTGTTCAGCCGGTCCAGAAGCCCGCCAAAGGGCGGGATCAGGCTCAAGAGCGCATAGGCGTCGCTGACGCCGCGCGCGCCGAGGAAGCCGGCGGCGCCCTCCCTTTTGGTATCGAGGGAGTAGCCCATTCGCGCCCAGCCACCGAGGGAATCCTCCACGAGATGGTAGATGCGCTCGACGTCCGCGGGGTTCACCTGATATTTGAGCCGCTGCACGATCACACGAAATTCGCCGCCGTCGTTCCCTACCGGGCTGAGGGCCCGCATGATCTCGCTGCCCACCTTCCAGCAGACCTCGAGGCCGGCTCTATCTGGCGCCACCTCCGTGACGCCTTGGAAGAAGGCGCTCGGCGAGCATTCGAATAGAGAGCCGTTGCTCGAACGCGTCAGCTCCAGCTTTCTGGCGATTTGAGCGTGCCTGCCGGGCCTGAAGCTATAAGTGTCGCCGATCGTGCTGGTAATGTCTCTGCCGCCGCGGTGATTGCGGGCGATTTCGGTGATCGGCGCTTCCCAGGGCAGCCGCTCGACAGGGTTCTGTACGAGCCGCTGCCACGCCTCTCGGACCCATTTCTCGGCTGTGATCACCGCCGCAGCAGCGCCGGCCGCGAATTCCTTCGCGAGCACGCCATCGCCCAGCGCGTCGAAGGCGATTTCGAAGACTTCCATCTTGAGCTGCCCCTCCCCGCTAGGCCCGCGGAGCTTCGGACGGTCTTATGTCCACACTTTGTCAGAATCAGGTGCGGCGGACCGCGCGGCAACAATTTTTGATCGCCAGCCCGGCGCTTTGTCGTCGTTATGCCGCCACGCTTCCGCCGGCGCGCTCAACCTGACGCGCGAGGTTGTCACAATTCGCAAAACCTATCCCTCGGCCGTCAGCGCCACCCAGGCCGATCCATCTCCAAGGCCGGGCCGGCACATGCCGGAGAGGCGGCGCGGCGGAGCTCACCTCAGCATCTCTCCAATCCCCGGCGCTGTTCGAAATGGTCTGACGGCGGGTCAGAACCACATATCCTTCACACACTTGCCGTCGCGCGGCAGGTCGTCGAACTTGTCGAGACCGTCGAAGTGGTCGATGAGCAGTGCGGAAATCTGATCCGGGTCGTTGACGAGCCGAAGGTTGACGGCGATGCGCTGCCGGCCGTCCTCGCCAACCGATGTCCCACGCCAGGACGCGACGCATCCACAGTTCGGGCAGAAGTGAAAGCCCAGATTTGGACGCTTCCCTCGTGTATAGACCTTGGTCGGGCCGGCGACTTCGATCTCCTCGCCCTCGTATCCGTAGGCCCACAGCGTGCCGTAGCGGCGGCAGACCGTGCAGTTGCACGCGGTGGTGCTCTCCAGCGGCCCGTTGAACGCCCACTTCACCGCGCCGCAGTGGCAGGACCCTTCGATCATCTTCGTCTCCGTGTCTGCGCGTGGAGGCACTCTAGCCGACCGCCTCCTTCTGTGGCTCCACGCCCTTCGTCTGTTCGACGCTCAGCGACGTTCCGAGCCGATCCGACTCGAACGCCAGGTCGAGCACATGCTGCAGCTCGGCGGCGCGGCGGAAGCTCGGCTCCGCGTTCTCGCCTGTGCGCACCGCCTCCACGAACGTATTGTAGGTGAGAGGGACCGGCGGGCACTTAACCTCGCGCCAGGTCTGCGTGTCGACATCCGCGCCGGCGCAAAGCGTCAGCCCCATCTTCTCGCTCTCGAACCAGATTTCCAGGCCGCCCTTGGTGCCGTAGATGCCGAGCTTCTGCGCGTTGGCGTAGCCCGGCGCCCACCGCGTCGCGTGCACCACGCCGAGCGCACCGCCGTCGAACTCGATCGACATGACGAAGCTGTCGTTGGCGTCGAGGCCGTAAGCGCCGATACGCTCGCCCTCGGCCTTGGCGAAGGTCTTCAGGCGGCAGTGGATCGAGGCGGGCATCTGGTCGGCGACGTAGGCGGCGAAATCGAGGATGTGGATGCCGAGATCGCCGAGCACCCCCTTGCTTCCATGGGAGCTCGAAAGCCGCCAAAGCCAGCGCTCTTCGGTGCGCCAATCGCCCCAATGCGTGCCGACCAGCCAGGAATGCAGGAACGCCGCGTCGATGTGACGGACCGCGCCGATCACGCCGTCCTCGACCAGCGCGCGCGCTTTCTGCATGACCGGAAGACCGCGGTAACGCAGGTTGACCATGTTGACGATGCCGGCGCGCTCCGCCGCCTCCGTCATCGCCAGCGCCTCCGGATAAGTCGGCGCGAGCGGCTTCTCGCAAAGGATCGGCTTGCCGGTCTGGATCAGCCGCATCGTGGTCGAGTAGTGGACGGCGTCGGGCGTCACGTTGGTGACGGCGTCGAACTCACCCCAGGCGATCGCCTCTTCGAGATGGGTGAAACGCTTCTCGATGCCGCGCTCGTGGCAAAAGGCCTTCAGCCGTTCTGCCGAAATATCCACGCCGGCGACTATGGTGCAGCCGGGCACCTGCTTGAAGAAGTGCACGTGCCGGTCGGCCATCGCGCCGGTGCCGAGCAGAAGGATGCGGACCTGCTTCATCGGAAACCCGCCTCGCCCGGAGCATGGAGATGCGGCCCGCGGCTTTCGATCTTCTCCGGCGCCTTTTCGGTCGGAACGTTCGGCGCGTCGTCGATGTTCTTCCAGCGCGGCAGCGGGTTGTGCGCCCAGGCGACCGCGTTCCTGAGAATTTGGCCGATCTCCGGCTGATGGTAGATCGGATAGGTCTCGTGGCCGGGCGAGAGGTAGAAGACGCGCCCGGCGCCCCGCCGCCAGGTCATGCCGGAGCGGAACACCTCACCGCCCTGATACCAGGAGATGAACACGGTCTCGTCCGGCTCCGGCACTGTGAACGGCTCGCCGTACATCTCCGTCATCGGCACTTCGACGCATTCGCCCAGGCCGGCTGCGATCGGGTGGTTGCGGTTGATGACCCAGAGCCGCTCGCGCTCGCCCGCCTCGCGCCATTTCA
>Ga0307442_1000783_pt1 | contig 15635 bp, 13 predicted proteins | sample SalMarWE160430MG_FD_202143 | JGI IMG/M metagenome (GOLD analysis project Ga0307442, IMG submission 202143) | Salt marsh sediment microbial communities from the Plum Island Ecosystem LTER, Massachusetts, United States - WE1604-30 | ecosystem: Environmental > Aquatic > Marine > Intertidal zone >...
GATCTACGGTGACGGCGTGCTCGCGCGCGAGGTTCCGCTGGCCGGTGAAAGCCAGCAGCTCATGCTCTCGGACGCCTGGACGACGGGCGCCCGAGAAGCGCTCGCCGTGGCCGTGGCCGAAGGCGGCTTGACGAGCGCGGCGCTTTCGCTGCCCATCTCAAAGCCATCGAGCGGGCGCCGCGGACGCATGTTCGGGCTCGCGGTCGGCGTGGACAATTACAGGGACCGGCGTCTTCCAACGCTCGGCAATGCCGAGAGCGACGCTGAGCATCTGGCGCAGGCGCTGTCGGAAGCCGATCGCATCCATGCCGAGGTGAGCGTTCGCGCCCTGACCGGCTCGGAGCTGACGCCGGCGGGCGTGCTCTCAGAGCTTGAAACAGTCGTCAAAGAGGCAGGGCCATCCGACACGATCGTCTTCAGCTATGCCGGCCACGGGCTGGAAGAAGGAGACCTCTATCTGCTTCTGAACGGAAGCGATATCGACCGGCTCGACGCCACTGCATTGCGGTGGAGCGATATCGAAGCTCGGCTTTCGCGCTCGGCCGCCAAAGTGCTCGTTCTTCTCGACGCCTGCCATTCCGGCGTTGCAACGCCGGATGCGGCGGTCCGTCACGATGCCGCGATCGAAAGGCTCACCGACTGGAGCGGCGCGCCGGTCGCGATCCTCGCCGCATCCAAAGGCCGCGAGCGATCGCTTGAGGCATTCGGCGGAGGGATATTCACCGACACATTCGCGCGCATCGTGACGACGGATAGAGACGGCTCCGATCTGAACGGCGACGGGCTGATTGAGCTCAGCGAGCTCTATGCCGGACTGAAGCGAGACGTCCTGCGCCTCTCGGGCGGACGTCAGACGCCTTGGATCGGACGTCGCGGGTTGGTCGGCGACCTAACGCTTTTCTGACGACAGTCGAAGGCGGCTCGGCGCTCATTGTCCATCAAGCTTTCGGCGAACTTCCCAGCACGACGCTCCGACGCGTCGCTTGCCAAAGCCAGTGAATGTCTGAATTTGGCGCATCTCGGAAGTGGCTCAAAAAGGCGCCTATGTCCGCATTTGGGGGCGAGGCGGACATCGCATTTCCAGGGCGCCGTTTATGAGTTCACGGCCTAGATGATCCAGTCGTCGGCAGGGTTGCTCTCGCCTTGCTCGAAATAGCGGGCCCCCTTGCCTTCACGGTCGAAGGTAGCGGGTAGCCGTGTCCAATCTTGAGTCTCTGCCCAAACGGCGGGCAATTTCATTGCGCACCCTGTCCCAGTGGCCGCTCGGGCGGTGCGGGTTGAAATCCGGATGGAGCCGGGCCTGTCGGGCGCGAGTGCGGGCGAGCTCGTAAGCGCGCTCACCGAACGAGGCAATCAGAGCCTCCGCGTCCTCCGTGGCAGAAGCTCGATCTTTGCAAGATCGTAAGCTGGCAATTCTCAATCGCGGCCCGGGCGCAGGCTGCATGACTTGCGTGCACGCGAGGAAGTCCAATCACAAGACTTCCGGCGGCATCGGAGCGCCGCCGGATCAAACGCGGCGACTACGCGCGAGCCAAATGCGCACCAGATACTGCCCTCATGCGAAATTCGCCAAGCCGGGTTGCCCTGCCTCGTTGTTGAGCACAATCTGTAGCGCGCCTCGTTTGGCCCGGAACCGGCATTGGCGGCGGGTCTTTAAGCAGGCCCCGGCCGTCTGCCATCGCTCTTTTCGAGGGAGCCCATGGGCAGCTGGATAAAGCAGTGGTTGGAGGATCTCAGCCTCGGCAAATACGCTGACACGTTTGCCGAGAATCGGGTCGATATAGACTTACTGCCGGACTTGACCGGTGACGACCTCAAGGACATGGGCATCCATGCGGTCGGCGATCGCCGCAAGATTTTGCGCGCGATCTCATCGCTCAGTAAAGATGTGGCGGATGCGGCGCCGGCCACCGCGCAACAGGGCATGCTCCCTCGCGATTCGGTTACTGCGGCCAATGTCGAGCGACGTCAACTGACGGTGGTATTCGTCGACCTGGTCGGGTCGACGGAGCTCTCGGCGAACCTTGATCCAGAAGAAACGCGCGATCTCTTACGACAGTATCAAGAAACGGTGGCGGCCGCGATCAGGCGTCATGGCGGCTACGTCGCCAACTATCTTGGTGACGGCGTGCTGGCGTACTTTGGCTGGCCGCAGGCCGATGAAGACCAGGCGATACGCGCGGCGCAAGCGGGGCTTGTCATTGTAGACGACGTTCAGAAGATTGCCCCATCGAGTGCTGGCACACAGCCACTCGCAGTCAGAATAGGCATCGCAACCGGCCTGGTCGTCGTCGGCGACCTTGAGAGCAATATTTCCCCCCAGAACGACGTCATCAGCGGCGAAACGCCGAACCTCGCGGCCCGGCTGCAAGCTGCTGCAGGAGCCAACGAGGTGTACGTCAACGAATCGACGTACAGGCTGCTCGGAAACGAATTCTCATTCGACCGGATAGGGCGCACTACGTTCAAGGGCTTCGCCCAGCCGATGGACGTCTGGCGCGTCAAGGGTGTACGCGCGATCCCCAGCCGCTTCGAAGCCCGTCAGAGAGGATTGCTCACGCCGTTCGTCGGCCGTGAAGACGAGGTCGCACTGCTTCATCAGCGTTGGGCCGACGCTAGCAAGGGCGCTGGGCAGGTAGTGCTTGTGACAGGTGAACCGGGCATCGGCAAGTCTCGCATCGTCCGGGACTTTCGAGCATTCGCTGCCGGCGAGCCGGATACGATTCGGCTCAGCTATCAGTGCTCGCCGCACCAGCGGGGCTCGGCGCTGCATCCGATCATTGCACAGATCACGTTCGCCGCGGGACTTGAAGCAAACGATGCACCCGGGGAAAAGCTCGACAAGCTGGAGCGATTGTTCAGTGCGGCCGCGTCGCTGACACCAAGCGACCTGCGCATCATTGCGCAGTTGTTCTCAATTCCCACAGACGATCGCTACGGCGGAATCGACCTGCCGCCTGAGCGCTCCAAGCATCGTATGTTGGAGCTGCTGCTCGATCAGGTGTTAGGCTTGGCAAGGTTGGCGACAGTACTCATCGTTTTCGAGGACCTGCAATGGATTGACCCGACGAGCCAGGAGCTGTTGGACCTCTTTGTTGAACGCATCAACGAAACCAGTGCGCTGCTGCTTTGTACGTACCGCACCGAGTATGTCACATCCTGGTTGGAGATGCCTCACGTTACCGAGTTGCGCCTCAGTCACCTCGATACCCGCCAAACGACGTCCATGATCGAACGACTGACAAGAGATTCCGCAATGCCGCCGTCGGTCGTACGGGCGATAGTAGCCAGAACCGACGGTATTCCGTTGTTCATCGAGGAGCTGACCCAGTCAATCCTAGAATCCGGTATCTTGGAGCTGAGATCCGGCAGCTATGAGCTGGTTCGCAGCCTAGACGACGCGTCGCTTCCCTCGACGCTGCAAGCGTCCCTCATGGCGCGGCTGGATCGACTGTCGGAGGCAAAGGAAACCGTCCAGTTGGCGGCCACGATCGGGCGTAATTTCGATTATCCACTGTTGAAGGCCGTCAGCGGGCAGAGTGACGGCAGCCTGAGTGCGTCGCTGGACCGACTGGCGCAGTCGCAGCTCATCTTTCAGTACGGTTCGCCGCCAACCGCGACTTACATGTTCAAGCACGCCTTGGTTCAGGAAACTGCATACGAGTCGCTATTGCATAGTCGACGGATAAAACTGCACGCTCTGGTCGCCCGCACCCTTGAGCAGCAGTTTCCCAAGATCGCCGCAACGAACCCGGGTATCCTAGCCCATCACTACATCCAGGCGCGCATGCCGGCGCAGGCGATTGACCAACTTCGGCGGGCCGCCTCTGAGGCCACAGCGCACTCTGCGAACTTGGAAGCGATCGGGCATTTGCACCAGGCGATAAAGCAGACGGAAAAGCTCGATGATCCCAAAGTACAGGTCGAAAGCGAGATCGGCTTGCGCGAGATGCTCTGCGTTCCATTGGAAGCGCAGAGCTGGGTCTCGAACGAAATCGAAGAGAACCTGAATAAGCTGCAACAGTTGCGCGAGCGGCGTGGCGACCGCGAGGAACTGTTCGCGGTCCTGCAAGGACGATGCGGCCGCTATCACATCCGGGGAGAGATGGCACGCGCCCGGGCGGTCGCACGTGACATGTCGTCTCTCGCGACGCAAAGCGGTGATCTGAGCTTGCATGTCCTGAGCGAACGCGCGCTTGGCATGTGCTTGTTTTTCTCTGGCCAGGTGCGCGAGGCGACAGGTCATTTCATGGCCGCCCTCGAACTGTATCACCGCTCTGACAGCGGGCGGCTTTTGCAATCCTATGTTGCGAATCCGCGCCTAGTCTCTCTCGGAATGCTGGCGTGGTCCTATCTGCTGTTGAACGATGACGAGCATGCCAACGAAATGATTGAGGCGACATTGGCGGAGGTCCGGGAAGAGCGGCACATCTATAGCGTGATCTATGCCCACGCAATCGTGGCGTCCTGCTACCAAACCAGCGGACAGGCCGATCGGGCCCGACAGTATGCGACAACAGCTTTGCGCCAGAGCAGGGAAAACTATTTCGACTACTGGGAGGCTTGGTCGCTGATCGTGCGCGGCTGGGCGCGCGCGGCTCTGGGTGAGCGTGAGGACGGTATCGTCGAACTCGAAACAGGTATTTCCAAATATATTGAAACGGGCGCCGGCCTGATCCTGCCATATGGCAAGACTCTACTAGCCGACGCGTTGTACCGCGCCGGCAGGGAAGGAGATGCCCGAGAAGTTCTAGCGCAACTCGCCGTGGACGATGCACAAAACGAAGTCCGCTTCTATGAGACCGAGACGAAGAGCTTGGCGTTGCGCCTCCTACCGGACACTGTGAAATTCTAGAACGTAAACTGGATCGGAAGCAGGTTGTTGCAGCCACCAAGGCAGAAGTTCTCAGGCGGCACGTTTACCGTGAGTGTTCCTGAATTCGGTTCGTCAAAGAGGCCGACGTGGATGCAGTTGTGGAAGTCGCGCTGATAGATTGGGTCGGGAAAGGCGACGGGTCCCGACGGTTCGATCGCGACCACGACATACAAGCCACCGGCAAGACCAATGAGATGCCAAGGTTTGGCTCCCGGGTTCGGACTGGGTAACGTGTCAAGCGCAGCCTTTTCGATGCTGCCGTCCCACGACGCATCTACCGGTCCTTGTCTCTTCGTAAGGCTGCCGGTCTCTACAATGATCGCGTAGTGATACGTTCCGCCAGCGGTATTTTTCGCGTCGAGTATGATTATGCCCGCCTGTAACTCCCTGCTGTATTCGATCTGAATATGTTTCTCGACGATGATATCCACGCACAAGTTGGCCGCCATTCGCGCCGGCCCCATGGGGTTTGACTCCTCTACGAACTTCGCGATTGCACTTCTCGCGAGGTCGCTGCCCGGTTCGTACTCTTCGCCATTGAGGAAGCAATGGCCAACGGCTTCCGGCTGCGCCGATGCCGGACCGATAAAGAAGAAAACCGCGAAAATCGCAGGAATGAGTGCGTACCGCATCGCCTATCCTCCCAAGACAACGTGCTCGTGTTTTGACCCGCCGCTGGCGGTCGATCACGGAAATTGCTGCCAGGACGGCGAGATTAGCGGTTCTTAGCATGACTCCGGCGGTGCACACAATTCGACACTCACGCGCCGGCGGGCGAGGCGCACTCGGCGCTCGCCGTCGGCTTCACGGCCAACCCCATCAAACCGACCGGGCCACGGCGTCGCAGATGGCGCTGGTGCTTGCGTCGATGGCCCAGCACGCACTTTCGCCGCGTCGGCGACGACGAGATCGATGCCCGCGAGGCCATCGCCAGTACTGATGCCCCCTATGGGCAGGGGCCTTGCCTGACGCTGGCCCCTCAATTTGCCGCTCCGTTGCGCGTTTGCGCCGTTGGCACCGTGCGGCGTTACCCGGGATGCTCTTGGGACTAAGGTCGCAGTTTGACCATCACGTGCCGCGCGATTGTGTAATCCTCCAGCGCGTAGACTGAGAGATCCTTGCCGTAGCCGGATTGCTTGAAGCCGCCATGCGGCATCTCGCTCGTAAGGTTGAAATGGCAGTTCACCCAGGTGCAGCCATATTGCAGCCTTGCTGCGACGGTCATCGCCCTCCCGATATCGTTAGTCCACACCGATGACGCCAACCCGTAGTCGGAATCGTTCGCCCATTCGAGCGCCTTCTCGACATCGTCGAACCGGGTCACAGAGACGACTGGCCCGAAAACCTCGCGCCGCACGATCTCATCGGACTGTTTGGCGCCCGCCACGACCGTGGGCTCGTAGAAGAAGCCTTTGCCCTTTCCCGCGTGACCTCCCGTCGCGATCTCCACGTGCTTGAGCTTTGCCGCGCGTTCCACGAAACCCGACACGCGCTCCCGCTGCCGTGCAGAGATGAGTGGGCCAATCTCGTTTGAGCTGTCAGCTGCTTTGCCGTAGCTGATCGAGGATGCGGCCGAAGAGAGATCTGCAACCAGCTTTTCGTAGACACCCTTCTCGGCATAAACGCGCGAAGCGGCGGTGCAGTCCTGCCCGGCGTTGTAGAAAGAAAAGGCGCGCAGACCAGAGACTACCGATTCGAGGTCTGCATCGTCGAAAACGATGACGGGAGCCTTGCCGCCGAGCTCAAGGTGCGTGCGCTTGATCGCCTTCGACGCCGCCTCCAGCACCTTCCGGCCAGTGGCGATAGAGCCAGTCAGCGAGATCATCTGCACGCCGGGATGGTTGATCAGCGCGCTGCCTGTTGTCTCGCCGCGCCCGACAACGACATTGAACACGCCTTCTGGATAGAGGTCGGCGATGATCCGCGCCAGCTTAAGCGTTGTGAGCGGCGTCATCTCCGAGGGTTTCAGCACCATCGTGTTGCCGGCCATAAGGGCCGGCCCGATCTTCCACGCCGCCATCATCAGCGGATAGTTCCACGGAGTAATGGACCCGACGACGCCGACTGGGTCACGGCGGATCATCGAAGTGAAGCCGGGCATGTATTCGGCCGCTGCACTTCCTGGCATGACGCGCGCCGCTCCAGCGAAGAAACGGAGGCAGTCGACGATGGCCGGCATCTCGTCGTTCATAACCGCATTCACCGGCTTCCCGCAGTTCAACGCCTCAAGCTCGGCGAATTCCTGGCCAGCCGCCTCGATACGATCGGCCAACTTGAACATGAGGCTCGCGCGCTGCGCCGGGGTTGTTCGGGACCAGATGCCGAACGCTTTTGTCGCAGCCGTGACTGCCTGATCGACCTGTTCGTCAGTTGCTTCCTTCAGATTGACGATCCTTGCGCCGGTCTTCGGATTGATCACCGGATCGGCTTCGCCCTTGCCTTTGGCGAGCTTCGCCCCGATCAGCATTTCCGACTGCATCGTTTCCTCCCTATTTTCCTTGGCCGGCGACCTCCGCCCGCTCGCGCGTCAGGTAGTAGGCGGCGAGGATGGGAAGGAAGGTGACGGTTATGACAAATACGGCGACGACATTGGTGACGGGCCGCTGGCGCGGGCGGATAAGCTCGGAGAGCATCCAGATAGGCAGCGTGGTCTGCTGTCCGGCGGTGAAGGTGGTCACGATCACTTCGTCGAAGGAGAGCGCAAAGGCCAGCATGCCGCCGGCGAGAAGCGCGGTACCGAGGTTGGGAAGAATCACGTAGCGGAAGGTCTGGAACCCGTCTGCGCCGAGATCCATGGAAGCCTCGATCAGCGAGCCGGAGGTGCGGCGGAGGCGCGCTACAGCATTGTTGTAGACGACGACCACGCAGAAGGTTGCATGACCCAGTACGATGGTGATGAACGAAAAGGGAATGTCTGCGAGCGCGAAGGCGGCGCGGAGCGAAATCCCGGTGATGATGCCGGGCAGCGCGATCGGTAGGATGAGGAGGAGAGAAATCGACTCACGCCCGAAGAAGCGCGACCGGCTGACGGCACCGGCGGCAAGCGTGCCAAGGACCAGCGCGATGGTCGTCGAAACCGCCGCGATGCGCACCGAAAGCCACAACGCCTTCCATATGTCGGAACGGTTCCAGGCGATCTCAAACCAGTCGAGCGTGTAGCCCGGTGGGGGGAATTGGTAGCTCTTGTCTTCGGTGGTGAAGGCGTAGAGGAAAATCAGCGCCAGCGGCAAATGCAGGAAGAGCAGCCCAGCTGCTGCGGCGAGTTTCAAGGAAAGCGACGATGGCGGGCCGTTAGTCACCGGCGACGCCTCCTAGAGCGCATCGAACGCCCCCAACCGCTTAGCGATCGTCAGATATATACCCATGATGACAATCGGCACGACGGTGAAGGCGGCGGCAAGCGGAATGTTTCCGGCAGTGCCTTGTTGGGTGTAAACGGCCTGCCCGATGAACAGCCGCGACGTCCCGATGATCTGCGGGATGATGTAGTCGCCGAGGGTCAGCGAGAAGGTGAAGATCGATCCCGCCACGATCCCCGGCAGTGCAAGCGGAAGAATCACCGAGCGAAAGGTCTGGCTTGGCCTCGCGCCAAGGTCGGCGGACGCCTCGAGCAGGCTCGCCGGTACCCGCTCGAGTGCAGCCTGCACCGGCAGGATCATGAACGGCAGCCAGATGTAGACAAAAACGATGAAGGTGCCGATGTAGCTGATCGACAGCGAAGGGCCGCCGATCACCGGAATCGCGAGCACAGCGTCAAGAAGCCACGTGAGATGGAACGCTTCTGCCAGCCAAGTGAGGATACCCTCCTTGGCCAGAATGAGCTTCCAGGCATAGACGCGGACGAGATAGCTCGACCACAGGGGTAACATCACGCCGAGATAGAAGAGCGCCTTCCACCTGCCGCGCGCATAGCGTGCTGCATAGTAGGCGATCGGAAAGGCAATGAAGGCGGCGACGATCGTGACCACCGCCGCCATCACGACCGTGCGGACGATGATGTCGAGATTGGACGGGCGCAGCAACTCCGCATAGGTCGAGAGCGTCAGCTCGGGGACGACGAGCCCGGAAAAGTCGTCGAGGTGGAAGAAGCTCTGGACGAGGAGTGCAAATAGCGATCCGATATAGATCACGCCTACCCAAAGGATCGGAGGCCCAAGAAGAATCGCAAGGAGCAGCCGCGGCTGACGGAAAAGGAGATCTGAGAGGCGGCGAAATGCCCCGCCACGCCCGCGATCTACCGCGCCGAAGGTGTCCGCACCGGCGCTCATTGCTGCAACGTATGCAGGGCGTCTTTGCGCCAGACGAGGCTCACGCGCTCCCCTTTGTTGGGCACTTGCTTGCCCGCGGGGAGCGCTACGCCGAGCACGGTTCCTTCGACATCGACCGCGAGGCGCGTTATCGCCCCTTGGTACTGAGCCGACGTGACCGTTCCTTCCGCTCGGCACGTGCCGTCGCCGAGATCCTCGCCTTGGGCGATCTCAATCTTCTCCGGTCTTAGGCTTGACCACACCTTCATGCCGCCGTGGCGCGCTGTGAATTCCGGACTGAGCACGTTAGAGGAGCCGACGAAATCCGCGACGAAGCGCGTGCCAGGCCGTTCATACACCTCGCGCGGGGTCCCCACTTGGACGAGTCTCCCTTTGTCGAAGACCGCCACGCGATCGGCCATAGATAGCGCCTCGCCTTGATCGTGGGTGACGAAGATGAAGGTGATGCCAAGCTGTTGTTGCAGCGCCTTCAGCTCGATCTGCATCTGCTCGCGAAGCTTGAGGTCGAGCGCTCCGAGCGGCTCGTCGAGAAGCAGCGCCTTCGGGCGGTTGACGAGGGCGCGAGCGAGCGCCACGCGCTGGCGCTGGCCACCGGAAAGCTGCGCAGGCCGCCGTTGGTCCATTTGCTCCAGCCTGACCAGAGCCAGGGCTTCGTGTGACTGCCGCGCGCGCTCGGGCCCGGCGACGCCTTTCACCATCAACCCGTAGGCGACGTTCTCAAGCACGCTCATGTGCGGGAAGAGCGCGTAGTCCTGAAAAACAGTGTTGACGTTCCGGCGGTAGGGGGGGACCCCCTCGGCGGTTTCCCCGTAGATTTCGATGTGTCCTTTGGTCGGCTGATCGAACCCCGCGATCAAGCGTAAGCACGTGGTCTTACCGGAGCCCGACGGCCCCAACATGGCGAAGAATTCTCCCTCCGCGACATCTAGGCTGACACCGTCGACGGCGCGCACCTCGCCGAAATACCGAGAGACATTCTGGAGAGAGAGGGCGGCGACCATAGAGTCGCTACTCAGACGGGAAGCGGCCGGCCGGAGCATTCAGCGACCTTCGCTGTGGACGTTGCTCGATGCTGGCAAGCGGATTGAACGCGGCCAGGGAAGGGGAGACCGCTAAGGGTGGCCGGGCGCTCGGCGCGAGACTTGCTCTCGCCCTGCACGATAGACCTTGGCCTCGCCTCAACGGCGAGGCCAAGGCGACGAATGTCTGAGCCATGCGCCGGCAATCGGCGCGGCCCTATCGACCGCCCATCACGGCTATATAGTCGGACACCCAGCGGCTGTAGGGCACGCAGCTTTCTTGTGTCTCGCACTTTCCGATCGGCGTCTTCCAGAAATGAATCTTGTCGAAGTTTTCGAACCCATTGGTGGCACAGCCCGCGTCGGTCAGGAGCTCGTTGCCCTTGCAGGCGGCCGGCACGACCGGCACTGAACCAAACCAAGCGGCGAGGTCGCCCTGCACCTTCGGCTCGAGCGAGTGCTCGATCCACATATAAGCGCAGTTCGGATGCGCGGCGTCGATGTGCATCATCGTTGTATCGGCCCAGCCAGTCGCGCCTTCCTCCGGAACGACGGAGTCGATGTGCGCTCCGTTCGCCTTCAGAAGGTTGACCTGGAACGGCCATGAAGACGATGCAACGACTCCCTCGTTGGTGAAGTCGTCGACCTGCACCATGGCGTCGTGCCAATAGCGGCCGACGAGCTGACGCTGGGCTTTGAGAAGGTCTATGGCGGCGGCGTACTGCTCTTCGCTCAGCTCGTAGGGATCCTTAATGCCGAGCTCCGGCTTCTTCGACATCAGATAGGTGGCGGCGTCGGCGACGTAGATCGGACCGTCGTAGGCCTGCACGCGGCCCTTGTTCGACTGGCCGTCAGGAAGGGTCTGTTCCTCGAAGACGACCGACCAACTCGTCGGCGGTTGATCCTTGAACGCGTCGGTGTCGTACATGAGCACGTTCGGGCCCCATTGGTAGGGGACGCCGTAGCGCTCGCCGTCGACATTATACCAGGGCGCGTCCTTCAGGCGATCGTCGACCGTCGACCAGCTCTTGATCAGATCGACATTGACGGGCTGCACCTTCCCGCCGGCAACGAGCCGCAGGGAAGCGTCGCCCGACGCCGTGACAAGGTCGAAGCCACCCTGGTTCATCAGGGTCACCATCTCGTCGGACGTCGCAGCCGTCTTGACGGTGACTTGGCAGCCTGTGTCCTTTTCGAATTGGGTCACCCAGTCATAGGTGGGATCGCTTTCTCCGCGCTCGATGTAGCCAGGCCAGGCGACGATATCGACCTGTCCCTCACCGGGCCCGACTTCCGTCATCATCGCCTGGCTGAACCCCGCTGTGGGCACCGAAACGGCCGCAAGAGCCGTCACAAGGCCATGAAGTGTCCGTCTCATTGAAGAACCTCCCGGGCGCCCTCCCGTGGCGCCGAAACGCTACACTCTGGCGCGCGGAACGTGTTTGGCCAACAGAAAACTGCCGGCCTCTGGCGCCTTTCGGCCGACGACAACTAGTCCCCGGAAAGATGCCGGCGACTTCTGCACACCCGCCGGCGCGCGATCGGCCTGCCCTCATGATCGAAGCAGGTCACCGAGCGAGTCGACGTAGTCGAACTGGCCTTCGCGTCGCTATGTCTGTGCGATTACCGAACAACAGCAAAGGCTTTAAGCGCAAACGTCGCCTCGCCGCCCGAAACGTTGATGCCATGCCCGAAGAAGCAGCCGCCTCCGAAGGTCATGCCTATGTATTCGACATCCTCCAACGCTGCAGCAAACTCTCTCGGAGCTGCATCCCCCTTCTTGCCTAAGACGCTGGACCATTGGTCGGGCGTGAGTGGGACATTGATCGAATGTTGACCCGCGGCGAGTCTTATCGCCTGCGGATTGGACCACCAGCGGTGAAACTCCTTGGTGTAATCGTCGTCCTTCCGTTGGATCAGGATCCGAACGCTCGCGGGAGCATCGCAGGTGTTGTTGGAACGCAGCTTGTAGCGAAATTCCGGAGACCCGGTGATCTCGACCGTCATCGCCATGTAGTAGCCGAGGAGCGGCCCCCCAGCCTGCGTCACTAGGTAGTGAACGCTCGGGCAGTCGCGCGCGAGACTGTCACGACACGGCAGCGGCCCTTCGTAACGTGGGAATGAAAACTCCCAACCTTCACCTGCCTGTCGTGGATGCTCTGGCATTCCCGGGTTGAACAAGAAGTCCCATGACTCGGCGGTCATAGCGGGTTGCCAATCGGAAAGATGCTCTGCGCCGTCTGCGTCTAAGCCGCCGGCAAACACGAAAAGGCAAACGCCTGAAACGAAGAAGGCAAAAACGCGCGTCATAAGCGAGCGGAGCGGATGCGACTTCACCTCAGAGGAACCATGTGCGGATCATCACTGACGTCCTGATAGCAGGATCTGAAACTAGCCAATACGGGGAGGGCCAAACACGGAGTCAGCAGTGGCGATTGCGGCTGGATCTATCTGCAAACGTTTCACGTTGCGCGGCGAGCGTGAGCCCACATGACCGCCGACGATTCGATTGGATGGTTAGCGGCGGCGCTGACGCTGCTGACGTTCTCGATGCGCTCCATGATGGCCCTTCGCATCGCGGCGATGGCCGCCAATATCTGCTTCATTGCCTACGGAACGCTCAGCCACCTCTATCCTGTGGTCACACTGCATATGCTGCTACTACCGTGCAACTTGTTTCGCTTTTGTGAGCTGCAATTTGGCAAGACGAGGCCGCGGCCGCGCCGAACAATGCACCACCACAAGGCGGGCAGGCGACGCGAACGCCGGGCTTCGCAAGAAACTTTGCGGAAGGCACCTAAACCAAATGAGCGGCCGTTCGGACCTGGCTATTGGGCGGCGCTGCAGCGTCGCTTTGAATGGGCCAGAAGCGGCAGTCCCGACCGGAGCAGCTAACCTGTCGGAGATTGGCCGGGCATCGACCAAAGCAACCTACGAGTCTCTTCGTTCAGCCGGCACCTCCGCCGCCTGAGAGCGCAAGCGAAGCTCGCCGGGAGACCGCCGAACGTGGAGCCGTCGCGTATCTTCGTTTCGGGCATTGCGAATGGAGACGAGCACGCTGAGCACCACCTGAGTGGTCAGCGTCGCGAGACCTTCCTCAAACGCACTCCCAAGCCTCCCCCATTCTCCTCGATAAACGCGACACCGGCCTTCGAAAGGGCTCTTTCGATCTTTGTCACAGTGGATGCTCGCCCACCAAGAGCACCATCCTGCGATTCCAGACGCTTGATCGTCGGAATTGATACGGCAGCTTTTTTTGCAAGCTCTTCCTGAGACCACCCCAAGAGAGCACGAGCGGCTTTCACCTGCCGAATTGTTATTGATACTTTTGGTATTGACACAGATGCTCCCAAATTGATACCGATAGTATCAATCAAAGGACCCAGCTTGGGCCGCCCGGAGACCGAAGACCAAAGGGCCGGGACCATCGAAGAGGATACCATGAGTCTGCAGGAACATACGATTCGTCGCGAGACCGAAGCAGCACGAACTCTTCTCGCCGGCATGCGAGCCACGATCGGCGATGAGGACATAGCGCTTCTCGCCGATACGCTGGAGGGGGAGACCGACCTCTTCGAAGCGATCGACACCGCCTTGGCCGAGATAGACGAGACCGAGGTCTTGATCGCCGGGTTGAAGAAGAAGGAGGGCCAGTTCTCCAAGCGACGCCGGGCCATGGAAGAGCGGGTGAGGCGCTTCCGTGGACTGGTCGAGCAAGCGATGGCGGTCGCCGAGCAGCAGAAGCTGCGCAGACCGACAGCGACCCTGACGCTCCGGAAGCTCGCACCCGACGTCGTGGTCACCTCCGAAGCCGATATCCCTTCTGAGTTCTTTGTGCCGCAGCCGCCGCCTCCACCGAAGCTCGACAAGGCGGCGCTGAAAGAGGCGTTGCAGAAGCACGAAAAGAAGATCGAGTTCGCCGCCTCGCTGGAGGACCCCGACGAGCGCGAGCGGGTCCTGGCAACGATACTTCCGATCCCCGGCGCCACCCTCAACAATGGTAGCTTCTCCCTGCAGATCAGGAGGGCGTGATGAACGCTGACCAGCGAGGAGTGCTCCAGCTTCCTGCAAGCGCGGCTGCTTCCCGTCCGGGCGTCTCCGTACCGATGTCCGGACGAATCATGCCGACCCTCCGCCCGCATCAGCTCGACCTGCTCCGTCGGACGGTGGCTCAGGATTGCAGCCGTGAGGAGTTCGACCTCTTCATAGAGACCGCTAACCGATATGGCCTCGACCCTTTTCGCCGGCAGATCACGCCGCTCGTCTTCTCCAAGGACAGACCAGAGAAGCGGCGCATGGTGATCATCGTCGGCATCGACGGACAGCGGATGATCGCCCAACGATGCGGCAACTACCGCGCGGCCAGCGATCCTACGCACTTCGTGGAGAACCGGCGCAGGAAGAGCGACATCAATCCACTCGGGCTGGTCCTTGCTCGGGTGACGCTGCACCAACAGGACAACCGGGGCGAATGGTTCCCCATCGTTGGCGAAGCCTATTGGGATGAGCTCGCCCCGATCCGCGACGAGTGGCAAGAGGACGAGGGGACTGGGCGCTCCAAGAAGACCGGGCGGCGGGTCCTCGATGCCAGCAGCAACTGGGTGCGCATGCCGCGACTGATGCTCGCCAAATGCGCGACTATGCAGGCGCTCCGTGCTGGCTGGCCGGACCAGTTCGGTGGCCTCTACGTCGAAGAGGAGATGGATCGGGCCAAGGTCGTCGACCTCATGGCCTCCGAGGCCGCCGACCGAGCAGGCGAGGAAAGCCGCCTCCTTGCCATCGCCGGTAAGGACGCCATCACCGTCTCCTGGGGCGGCTGGGCGCTAGAGAACGTGCCGCTCGGCCAGTTCGTCGACCGGGTGCTTGCCTGGATTGAGGCTCCGGAGCGGACTGCTGACGAGGTCAGGCAGTGGGCGGAGGCGAACCGCGACCCTCTCCGAACCTTCTGGGTCAAGTCGCCAACCGATGCACTGGAATTGAAGAAGGTGATTGAAGCTCTCTCGCGAAGGAGGACCTCTGGCGACGAGTCGGAGGCCCGGGAACCGGGTTCGATTCTGTCGCCCGCCGAGGCGTGATATGCGCGGCTATCAGATTCTGCGGCCAATCACTGCGTTTTCGGCCAGCTCCAGGTTCCGCCGGCCGCGACGTCGATCCGATCTACATCTCAAGTGGCTGCGAACGCTCCCTTGCGTGGTCTGCGGCAAGCAAGGGGGCATCCATGCCGCACATCTGCGGGCGGCGTCGCCGCGGCACGGCAAGCTTGCCACAGGCATCGGGCAGAAGCCGGACGACAGTTGGACAATCCCGCTTTGCGCCGAACATCACATCCTCGGCGAGGCGGCGCAGCATCAAGACCAGGAGCTCGTCTTCTGGAAGCAACACGGGATCGATCCCTTTGTCCTGGCGCTGGCTCTCTGGCGAGCCTCCGGAGACGATGAGCTTGCCTTCCTGGTCATCAATGAGTCGCGCAAT
>Ga0307442_1000784_pt1 | contig 15627 bp, 14 predicted proteins | sample SalMarWE160430MG_FD_202143 | JGI IMG/M metagenome (GOLD analysis project Ga0307442, IMG submission 202143) | Salt marsh sediment microbial communities from the Plum Island Ecosystem LTER, Massachusetts, United States - WE1604-30 | ecosystem: Environmental > Aquatic > Marine > Intertidal zone >...
CCTTGAAACGCAAAGACCTTACCTTTAACCTTTTGATACCCAATGGGTGGCGCGACATTCCTCTTAAGATACCGGCCAAGATGCTGAAGGAGGATACCCAGCGCATGATACCCCTTGCCGAGCAAATTGCTCCCGGAGACGAAAAAGTTTCGGCCAGAATCCAGGTAGCCTATACGCGAATGGATATGGAAATGAGCCTCCACGACCTAATGGATCAATATTTTAAGGAAAATAAGGTGGATGTCCTCATTCGCCGCCAAGGCACGTATAACCGGCGCGAAATTGATGAAGTAGTGGCTCGGTTCGGCAAGGGCTCCAAGTCTTTCCTTTCACGACTGACCTTTTCCCGACACGGGGACCGTGTTTTCGTCGTATCAGGTTCGGCCGGTGAATCCGAATTCAGTCGCTATGCCCCAAGTTTTGCCGCTGCGGTCATCTCCTTCACGGTTCATCAAAAAGCCCCCCATCCATATGCCGTCCCCATGGCTTCCTTTACCTCCGCCGGAGATCCCAAACTCAAATTCAATTATCCGGATAACTGGGAAATCGAAGAACTTCAAAATCCTCCGGCCGGCCAAACAGCCGTGGATATGCGGCTGATCATCCGTGGTGAAAAGAAAGAAGACGTGATGACCTATGGATTTATTCATGGAGCGGTTTTTTCCAAAAACACCGGCAAGACGCCGGATCAGGTCCTTGCCTATTTAAAAGAAGGCTTCAAAGGCATTTCTATATCCTATCATCTATGCGCCCTCAAAGCGAACTTGATTCCAAAAGAGTCCCGCCCCTTGGGCAGACTGGAAAAATGGGATGTGATGGTCAAGGGAGTGCCGGGGGAAGCAGCCTTTCTGGTGCTGCCCCACGGGTCCGATTATCTGGGCCTGCAGCTTTTCTGCATGCGGCCCGAAGACAATCTGGTATCGTGGTGGCATGTCTGGCGGGTCTTTGAAATCGTAGCCAATGACCTGACCCACAAAAACTTGCCCGTGTGCAAGATCAAGAGCCTCAACCTGCCCTCAGACAAGGATCTCAAGGGGTTGGCTACTGCCACCATGGCAGCATTTGCCGACGCAGCGAAAAGACAGGATTTTCAGACCTTTCATACCAAACTTTCCACAATGCTTCAGATTCAAGCCACGCCGGACAAATTGCGACGGGCCTTCAGGAGCTTTGCCAGACAAAACGAATTGGCCGCGTTGAATCAACTGGGTCCCGTTATAGAGAACGAGATCTGCCTCGATCAGGAGGGATTGCTGAAATTGGTCGGCCATTATCCGACCCGGCCGCAAGCTACCACCTTCAGACTGGCCTACATACACGAACAGACCGCCTGGAAGCTGCTGGGTATTCATGTGGCCATGAAAAAAGCACCCTGACATTTTTCAAGCGCAACGCAAGAGGCATGGGGCTCTCCGCCGTTACAGCAGATTATTGGTGAGAAACCCGGGTTAAAGGCACTCTGTCCGAATTCCGGGGACAGTATATTTATTTCTTGACCTAAATGTAAGATCGGCCCTATGCTTTTTCCATGGCCAGAATTGCAAGAGTGGTGGCGGAAGGCATGCCGCACCATATTCCCCAACGTGGCAACAGAAGATTTGGTTGGGGTCGCCAAGCTAACTATCTAAAACTATTAAAGAACAAACGTGAAAATACCTTTATTTAGGCTTTCACAGGCCGATGAGGTATACGAACGTCGTTACAAATTGAAGCGACTTGGGTATGATGCGAATCGGATTGCCAAAAGGGTAGCCGAGATCTATGATATAGATCCAGATGAATTTTATTCCAGAGATAAGGAGCAACAAAAAGTGAAAGCAAGGAGTCTTTTTTGCTTTTGGGCAGTGAAGGAATTGGGGATGTCGCTCAGAGAACTGTCCAGGCGGTTGGAGATAAGTCCTCCTGCAGTCGGGTACTCGGTTGAAAGGGGAGAGGCCATCGCCAGAGAAAATGGGTACCGCCTGATCGAATAGTTTCTTATTTTCTTACCAGCCCCCTTACACCTTACACACGAGTTACACTTACATAAAAAGGAGAAGATCATGATACCCAACCAGCGCCATTTGTTCGATCTTCCGGATGATGTTGCGTATTTGAACATCGCCTACACCGCCCCCTTGCTCCGTGCTGCTGCCAACGCCGGCCGGGATGCAATTCGAGCCAAAGAAAACCCATGGACAATTACATCAAATGATTTTTTCGACTCAATTGAAACCGTACGCGACTTATTTGCCAGGATTGTCGGGTGTAACTCCGACTGTGTTGCCATCATACCCGCCGTATCCTACGGCATTGCCCTGGCCGCAAAAAATCTACCCTTAGAAGAAGGACAGTCCATTGTGTTGTTACATGACCAGTTTCCTTCAAATGTATATAGCTGGCGCATCCTGGCATCTCAGAAAAATGCCGTCGTAAAAACAGTCCCGCGACCGGTTGACAAAGATTGGACGCCTGCCTTGCTGGAGTGCATAGAAGACAATACTGGCATCGTGGCAGTCTCCAATTGCCATTGGACGGACGGCACCCTGATCGATCTTGAAGCAATTGGTGAGCGGTGCCGCGCCAAAGGCAGCGCTTTGGTGGTTGACGCGATCCAATCGTTGGGCGCCATGCCGTTTTCCGTAGAACGGGTGCAGCCGGATTTTCTCGTGGCCGCAGCGCACAAGTGGCTTCTTGGACCATATAGTTTTGGGTTTTGTTACGTGGATTCCAAGTGGCATCAAGGTATGGGCCTGGAAGAGAACTGGATGAACCGGGCGGATTCTGAGGATTTTTCCAGTCTGGTGGATTACCGGGATAATTACCAGAAAGGTGCTAGAAGATTTGATATGGGTGAGAGTAGTAATTTCATTCTTTCTCCGATTGCAGCGGTCGCAATGAGACAAATACTGGATTGGGAGGTTGAAAATATCGCAGTGACGTTGCAGGCCAAAACCGATGCCATCGCCGATCGTGCAAAGGAAATCGGACTTGTTGTTGCACCCAGGCACACCCGGGCACCCCATCTGATCGGGATTTCAAAACCAGGTGGTTTTCGCAAAGAACTGCCGAACTTGCTGGCTCAGGAAAAAGTATTTGTAAGCGTTAGAGGAGAGTCTATTCGAATTGCACCGCATTTGTATACTGCCGATGAAGAAATTGAGCGGCTTTTTTCAGCATTGCGAAAGGCTTTATAGAAGTTTCCGTGGGGGCGGGACGCTGGCAAGAAAGTAAGTTTTGATATCACACAAGGAAGATTCCATGTGAGAAACGGGTCATGAGGGAAAGGGGTCAGCCCGCCCCCCCGCGAGACTGCGGGGCAGCTTATATCCCTTCCTGTTCCAGCACCGTAATGATGTGAAAAAGGGCCTGGTTGACCGGAGTGGAAATATCCAGCTCCCTGCCGAGATCCACCACCTTTCCACCGAAAATCTCGATTTCCGTCTTGCGACCGGCCTCAATATCCTGCAACATCGAGGTCTTTCCCCGGGGAGAAAGGGTGTGAAGGAAGGTGTACCAGTCCTCGATATCTTTTTCCACGAGGTTCACACCAGCGGCCTTTGCCAGGGCAATCACCTCCCGCATCAGGGACTCCATCAATGCCCGGGCAGCCGGGGAGGACTGAAAGACTCCATAGGGGGCCCGCATCGCCGCCGAAGCCTGGTTCATTCCCACATTGATCATGAATTTCCACCAGATCATGCGAATCATGTCTGGAGGGGTTTCACAAGGGATTCCGGCCCGTTCAAAAGCCTCCTGCACACGTCGAACCCTCAGGCTGATCTCGGTGTTGACCGCCTCACCGAAATAGTGTTTTCCGGGCTTAGTGTAGGTTAACCGGTTCCCTTCACGCAGGGCGTCGATGCCGACAGAAATCGTATACAGCACCTTGTCCATGCCATAGAAAGAGCCGATATATTCCTCGCTGTCGAGCCCGTTCATTACTGAAATGATGGTCGTCTGGGGGCCAACCAGGTTTTTCAGGTCGGGGACGGCCTCAGAAAGATGATGATTCTTCACAGCCACGATGATGAGTTCGGCGGGGTCGCTGATCTGATCAGGATGGATGACCGGAATGGCATAGTGCTGTCCATTGACCACCAGGCCGTCTTTCTTGAGTCGATCATACCGTTGACCGCGTGCGACGACTGCCGTCGCGCCATTATCCGCGTCAAAAAACCTGGCGGCAAAAAAGGCGCCCATGGCGCCTGCCCCGAGAATGACCACTTTGTTTGTTTCCATCATGTGTTTCTCCTGGCATTTGAAAAAGTTTACAGGCCGATGTGACACCTTACAACCTTTTGTGGGCCTGCTTCAACATAAAATCGTCAGAGTAGCTCACCGCCTGATCTTCGCCATTGAGAATACACGTAAATAGTGGTTAATCAAATCATCTTCCCTGACCGATGTAAGGCACAGCAAGGTGACCGTAAATGGCTTTACCCCAGACCGTATAACCCGATAACCCAAGCCAAGGCCCTAAATCCTTCCCAATCAAAAAGCGATTATTGCAAGTGGATTTTCTGAAACAGAGCGTGTCAAAGAGGCCCAAAGGCTTGGGGCAGAACAGGAAATCATCTCTGCCCATGCCTCTCGCCAACTATGCGTCGCCCGGGGTACGCGTAAAGACTCGGTTCTTTCAGATGCTCCCAACATTTAGAGTTTATGTATTGCCCATCTTTCTGCTACTATGAGACAACCAAGGCATATGTAATCGCCCGGGGCATCGCCACAAAAAGACTTTGGAAGCTTGTGAGCGGATTGTCTGGTTTGAAGGAGAGGAAGATTTGGCTATCGGGCGGCCCGGACATTTGGGAGGAGATGAGATGGCAATGATAACGAGTGAGCTTTTTCAGGTGGGCGGCGGTGGCTTCAGTTCGTCTGAGGATGCCGCTATCTATCTTATTCACTTCGAGGATCAGGCTGCTCTTGTTGATGCCGGCTGCGGAAGGTCCACAAAGGAGGTCCTCGCCAACGTCCGCTCGCACGGTGTCGCGCTTGATCAGATCAAATATCTTCTTTTAACCCATTGCCACTTTGATCACACAGGTGGAGCTCAAGCCCTGAGAGACTTGACAGGCTGTGAGATCGTTGCTCATGAACTGGATGCTCAATTCCTTGAAGATGGAGATGAAGAAGTGACAGCGGCCTCATGGTATGGGGAGTCCCTCGAGCCCCTCTCAGTGGACATAAAACTCAAGGGCACCCGGAATGAAGTGAAACTTGCGGGCAGAGTTATTGAGGCAATCCACACTCCTGGTCACTCGCCCGGCTCCATGGTCTACTTTGTAGAATCGGCAGGACAAAGAGTTCTTTTTGGGCAGGATGTCCATGGGCCGCTGCACCCAAGTCTTCTCTCGAACAGGGAAGATTATCTTCGATCCCTGGATTTTCTGCTTTCACAGGATGCCGATATCCTATGCGAAGGCCACTATGGGATATTTCGAGGCAGAAAAGAGGTTACGAAGTTCATTCGCCAGTTCATTGAGTGATCCTTTATTGTTGAACTCAGAGAAGGGGAAGGAACACCATGCGCTATATCGACGTCAAACGGCCCGGCGGACCCGAGGTTCTAGTAGTGAAAGAAGGGCCAGCGCCCGTCCCCGGCTCGGGGGAGGTGTTGATCCGTGTGCATGCGGCTGGAATCAACCGCCCGGATATCATGCAGCGTGAGGGGAAATACCCCCCTCCGGCCGGGGCATCTCCGATCCTCGGCCTCGAGGTCGCTGGAGAGGTTTCGGCCATAGGCACCGGTGTCTCCGGGCGGTCGGTGGGAGAACGGGTGTGTGCGCTTACGAACGGCGGCGGATATGCTGAATTCGTGACGGCGCCCTCAGGTCAGTGCCTTCTTCTCCCATCCGGACTTCCGATGGACGAAGCGGCCGCCCTCCCCGAGACCTTCTTCACGGTATGGACCAATGTCTTTGACCGTGCATCTCTCAAAGAGGGGCAGACCTTCCTGGTGCACGGCGGCTCTGGCGGAATCGGTACAACCGCTATCCAGATGGCGAAGAACCGTGGTGCGAGGGTCTTTGCCACCGCCGGGACCGAGGAGAAGTGCGCTGCCTGCCGAAGACTGGGAGCCGAAATCGCCGTCAATTACCGGGAAAAGGACTTCGTTCCTGTCCTGAAAGAGGTGACGGACGGACGCGGTGTGGATGTTATCCTGGATATGATCGGGGGGGACTACGTGGGCCGAAACCTGGACCTCGCGGCAACCGAAGGCCGGATCGTGAATATCGCTTTCCAGAAAGGGTCCACGGTGAAGATCGACCTGATGCGGCTCCTGATCAAGCGGCTCACCCTGACCGGCTCCACCCTTCGCGCCCGTACCGATAGGGCGAAGGCTGAAATCGCGGCGAAACTCGAGGCGGAGATCTGGCCGTTGATCGCGTCAGGACGGATCAGACCGGTCATGGCGGCCACTTTCCTCCTGGAGAAGGTGGCGGATGCGCACCGGCTCATGGAAGAAGGAAACCACATCGGAAAGATTGTTCTGATCGTGTGAAGCTCCACTCGAAGTCGATGCCACACTTCATTCGCACTCCTAACCCTGCGAGCGGATCGTATAATCCCTTGATTTTTCCGTACCGCTTTGCGACGAGAGACTTTCGCGAACCCCCTAAGAGAGGGATGGCCCGCCCAAGTTTCTCAAGAAAGTCGTGTAGCATTTAAGATTGGTACGCTGTGACGTATTGTGGTAGGTTTTTTGGGATAGCAGGAGGTGCCTAACAAAATGAAGCAGACTTTATCCGATCATGACCGCAACCGACTTGGCGGACTCATAGTCGATGTGGAAAAACACACGAATACACAAATCGTTCTGGCTGTCATCCAACGCAGCGACAGCTATGCGGAACTGCCCTGGAAAGCCTTCGCGTTGGGTGCATCCATTGCCGCCCTGTTAATTTTTATTCTGGACCTGTTATCTTACGGCTGGTACCCAAGGGTTACCGTGCTTATTGCAGTGGCGGGAACTCTGGCCGGCGGTGCTGTTTTCGCGCTTCTCACTGTGCTTATTCCGGGATTTGCAAAGCGATTTCTTTCCTCCTTTCGCGCCGAAGTGGAAGTGCAGCAATACGCGGAATCCCTGTTTTTATCCAAGGAGTTGTTCGCCACCAGCAACCGGACGGGTATCCTTGTGCTGGTCAGCCTCTTCGAGCGGAAGATCGTTATTCTTCCAGACAAGGGACTGAGCGATCAATTAACAAACGATGCCATGCAAAGCATAATCACGGCAATGACCCAGTTGCTGAAGCGGAACGAGATCAGCAGGGCTTTTGAATCCGGCCTAGAACAGCTTTCCCATACGCTGGAAACCAGCGTTCAGGGAAAAGGCGAAAATGAACTGTCCGATGAAATCATCGAGGAGAAGGGCGTATGAAGAGAGCATCAATCATCTTTTTGCTGCTGTTAATGCTTCTGACGGGTTCTATTCTTTCAGCAGCGGATATTCCCTATCTGACCGGCCGGGTAACCGATAACGCGCAAATTCTTTCCGAGACAACACGCCAATCGCTCACGGAAAGCCTGAAGGAGCACGAAGACCGCACAAGCAACCAGATCGCTATTCTCACCGTTCCCACGATTAACGGGGAGAGCATTGAAGAATACGCAGTTGAAGTTTTCAAAGCATGGAAGCTCGGCCAGAAAGGTAAGGACAACGGTATTCTGATTGTGGTTGTTCCCAATGACCGGCGTATGCGCATTGAAGTGGGTTACGGGCTTGAGGGAACACTCACGGACGGGATGGCAGGTCAAATCATTCGGTCCGTTATGACTCCCAGGTTCAAGAATGGAGACTATAACGGCGGAATCACTGATGGAGTCCGGGCGGTTATAAATGTACTGGAGGGTGGTAAACTTCCGAAAATGGCAAGTAAAACCAGTGCACCAGGAAAGTCGTACGGTTTGCACATAGAAGGGTCTGATCTTCCGATTACAGAACGCATTCTTTTTGGAGCCTTTATTTTCGGCATTATCGGACTCTTCACGGTGATTGGTGTTCTCACGCCAGGTATAGGCTGGTTTCTTTACTTTTTTCTTATTCCATTCTGGGCCACGTTCCCGATTATAGTTCTGGGCACCGGGGGCGCGCTTGCATGTCTTATCACTTATGTAATTGTTTTCCCTATTGCAAAATTGATTCTTAAAAATACCAATTGGTACAAAAAAGCCAAGAAGAATTTACGCATCAAGGGAAGGGCCTCTATCGGCGGTTTCAGGGTGTCGTCAGGCGGTTCAGGCAGCTCCTGGAGTTCCGGCTCCAGTTTTTCAGGAGGGGGAGGATCATCGGGTGGAGGTGGCGCTTCCGGAAGCTGGTAGGGCTGAGCAATGTGTTGAATTTCCCGAAGCCGTATTGTATATTTTTTGGTAGAAGCGATCGAAGTGGAGGATATCATGAGACATAACTGCATATTGATTGTTCTGGCATCCCTTTTCCTTTGGGGATCTGTCGCCCAGGGCGCCGTTATTACCCGAACGATCCCTTACCGGCAAGGCGGCGTCGACCTTCAAGGGTATCTGGCCTATGACGATGCACTGCAAGGAAAACGTCCCGGTGTTCTTATTATCCACGAATGGTGGGGTCTCAACGACTATGCCCGCAAAAGAGCGGAACAGATTGCATCCTTGGGTTACGTGGCGTTTGCCCTGGATATGTACGGCAAGAATAAGGAGACCGAGCATCCCAAGCAGGCTCAGGAATTCATGAAACGGGTTACCGAAAATATAGACTCCTGGCAGAAGCGTGCCCTTGCCGGTCTGGAAGTTCTGAAAAGACAGCCCAACACGGATCCGAACCGAATCGCAGCCATCGGCTATTGCTTCGGTGGTTCCACCGTTCAACAATTGGCATACAGCGGCGCAGATATCAAAGGAGTCGTCAGCTTTCACGGTTCACTGATACCTCCTACGGCTTCAGCGGCCAGGCAGACAAAGGCAAAAATCCTGATATGCCACGGAGCGGCCGATCCTTTTGCCAAGTCAAAGTTGCTCCACAAATACATTACGGCCATGAATGCGTCACAGATAGACTGGCAGATGGTCATTTTCGGCCATGCAAAGCACAGCTTCACCAATCCAGGGGCCGACAAATACGGCATGCCGCAATTGAGCTACAATCGCCAAGCCGATCTTCGCTCATGGGAGTACATGAGACTGTTTCTCGATGAAATCTTTTCCAAGTGAAAACGTATAGTTGTTCCGGAGCGAGATAACGTCTTGCCGATGTTGTTCATGTCCCAAAGATAGAACAGGTGATGACCAAGAGGAGAGGTGGGGAGCCTATTGGGATCGGGCCACGGGAAGCACCTGTTTTTGAACGGATAATTGCTGATTCTGCTGTCTGAAATAGGCTTATATTGGATTTTTCAAGGGCAAAAGGCGCATTTTTCGATGCTGTAAAGACTCATTTGATAGAGGTTGATATGCGTGGCGAATTGCCAAATGGGCTTAAAATTAGGAATAGCAGGCCATCCGATCACCAAAGGATAATATGTGTCATGAAAGACTGGTGGGGTGGTAGAGATCTGACATGGATGTTACCGAAACTTTTTCTGGTCCATTTTTGCAATACTTCATTCGTTATGGAAAAAGACGATGAGTTAATAGCTTTCTTGATCGGGTTTTTATCACCGTCAAGAGCAAATGAAGGCTATATCCATTTCGCCGGGGTCCATCCAGATTTTCGCGGTATGGGGATCGGAGAGTCTTTGTATGATCGCTTTTTTGGAATTTGCAAACAAAATGGCCGTAACATAATAAGAGCTTGCACATCACCGGTGAATAAAGCATCAGTTGATTTTCACAAAAAGATTGGATTCGAGATTTCAAATGGTAATGCGGAAATTAACGGCATTCAGGTTACTCTTGATTACAACAAACCAAACGATCCAAAAGTGCTGTTTGAAATAGAAGTTTAGCCTCAGCGAACTTGCAATTGGACACGGACAGCTAAGCTGCCGGTCAATTGCCTAGATTATGCGGCTGTCTCGAGCGCCGGGATCACCTGGAAAAGGGTCAGACTTGCTTCCCCCAAATGGCCGGAGGGTAACATGAAGGGGGCCGGAAAACCGGCCCCCCTTCCCTTCTTCAATTGGTTTCTCAGTGAATTTCGATTTTCTTGCTCTTGGAATCTTCCGCATGGGGCAATACGACCTTGAGAACTCCATTTTCATAAGTAGCTTCGATTCCTTCCGTGTCTACCTCACGAGGCAGTTCAAAACTTCTGGAAAAAGATCCGGATCTGGTTTCCCTCAGGTAGTATTCCTCGTTCTTTTCTTCGTGGTCGGTCTCCTTTTGCCCCTTGATAGTCAAAAGACCATTTTCAAAGGAAATAGAGATGTCTTCCTTTTTCAGTCCAGGAATTTCCGCAACGAGGGAATATTTCCCGTCCTTTTCAGTCAGATCAACGCTTGGAGACCACTCTTCTCCGGTATCTCTCTGCCATTCCGGCCAGAGTCGATCAAAAAAAACATCGCCAACTCCCTCCATGGCGAACGGTGTCATCCAAGAGGGCCTTCTATTTCTCACAATTGCCATTGTCATAACGACACCCCCTTTCTCAGAAGGACGTGGCCCCTTAAACCTGGCCATTCCTCCTTCTTTCTTTTGGGATAAGATAGACATCATTATTGTAATGTCAACGGCTTCTGTTCCGACTTTTCTGCCTCATCTCTTGGACAACGGTTGTCTTCCCTGGAGCACAAAATAATAATCTTCTCAGCATATGGTGCCGATTAAATGGTAGTCCCCCTGGGGAAAAATCACTTATGGGGGCTTTTGGCAAGGAAGGTTTAAGGGCGTTTTCAAAAAAATGGCTGGACATGCCCTGTTGTGTGAGGTAATTTTCTTTCAATCCTTAGGAGGCCGCAGTGACACTTACAAAGGCACAATTAATCAATAGTATCCGCAGCAAAACCGGTCTGACCAGATCCCGTGCCGCCGAGGCGGTCGAAACGCTTTTTGAGGTCACCAAGAAGACCCTTGAGGATGGAGAAGATATCCTCATCAGCGGATTTGGCAAATTCTGCGTGAAGGAAAAGGATGCTCGAAAAGGGCGAGATCCCCGGACAGGAAACCACATCACCTTGGAATCCAGGAAGGTAGTGACCTTCAAGTGTTCAGGTGCATTCAAAGAAAGAATCAATAAATAGTAAATAGGACGTTCTTCAAAAATTACACTTAAGGTCCTCTGCCCTCTTCCAACAACTTCGCATCCATAAAACACAAAATAGTTTGTGTAATTAGTGAAGAACGTCCCCCCTTCACAAGTAATTGAAAAGGAGGAGCTATTATATGAGCGAAAACGATCACCTCTACATTCTATGGACAAACGGTGACCCGACTACCGCCGAGAAAATGGTTTTCATGTATGCCACGAATTCCCTGATCAAACGGTGGTGGAAAAAGGTGACATTGATTATCTGGGGGGCGCCCGCCAAATTATCCGCCGAGGACACCCAAATTCAGGGAAAAATCAAGGGGGCACAGGAGGCAGGAGTGCACATAACCGCCTGCAAAGCATGTGCAGACCAACTTGGTGTGACAGAGACCCTGGAGAAATTGAACGTAGAGGTAAAGTACTGGGGCGAACCGCTCACAAAGCTTTTGAAAAGCGGCGAGACACTATTGACCATTTAGTTGCCTCGAATCAATCTCACCCTACCCCACCCGGGGCTTGCCGAAACAGGAGCTTGCACCAAAGGCCGGAACCAAAAAAGGGTGGCTCCGTAAAGCCACCCTGGACAAGGGGTATGATGGAATATCTCGTCAGGCCGCTCGCCTGTTACTGATTAAGTTAATTCCTATTCCGGATGTGTCAAGCACACCCCTTTCATTTTCTCCAACCACTGTTAGCTCTCCCATTTTTCAAAGAAACCTGACATCACAATCTCTGATCTCAAGTTGGAGAAGCGAGCCGCTTTTCCATATTCGATAAAAGGTCGCGCAGAAAATAGAGGCTGACACGTAAACAATAAAAGCCTACATTGTTTACCATCATATTTCAAGCAGATGGGGAGAGAAAAGTTTGCATACGGGAAGAGAACAAACTTTCAAGACACCGGAGGGTGAATTCAACTATATAGACTGGGGAGGCGCCGGACCCCCGGCGCATATAGCCCATGCAACGGGATTCTGCGCTGATGTTTACTCACCTTTTGCGGAGAGACTGACCACCCGTATAGGGATGCTGGGTATGGACGACAGGGGACACGGCAGGACTCGAGTCCCGGCCGATCCCCACATGCTGAAGGGCTGGGATGTGTTCGTAGAGGACCAGGAGAGATTTTTCGGGCAACTGGGTGAACCTGTTATTGCCATGGGGCACTCAAGGGGAGGAGTAGCAAGCCTCCTTCTCGCAGTCAGACGACCCGATCTCATCCGCGCCTTGATCCTGCTGGATCCTACTATTCTACCCCTCTCCTGGATGTGGTGGTGGTATCTGGCAAAAAAAACCGGCCTTGCCAAGTTTGTCCCAATCGTTTATCGTGCCGCGCGAAGACGGAGGGAGTGGGCCGACCGCCAGACCATCTTCGGTGTTTATCAATCAAAGCGGTCATTCAGGGCCTGGAAAGATGGATTCCTTGGAGGTTACATAGCGGGGGGAACCGTGGATACCGGGCGGGGGACCGTGAGACTTTGCTGCGACCCGGCGTGGGAGTCCCGCTGTTTTGCCGTGTGCCCGCACATTATCTGGCGATATGTCCCCGAGATAAAGGTCCCCACCCTTGTACTTTACGGGGCTGTATCAGACACCTTTCTGGAACCTGCAGTGCGGCGCTTCAAAACTCTGCTGCCTGCTGCTACCGTAAAGGGTTTTGAGGGCACCGGGCACTTTGTGCCCATGGAGAGGCCGGATGAATGCGCACGCGAGATCCTCTCCTTTCTGGAAGTGCACAACATAATATGAGGGAGTGAACTCCCCCGCCACAAGCAGCGGGGTATTTAGCCCAATTCTGAATAGACGCAAATCCGGCGTCCATATGATAGATTGCGTAAAAAGTGAACAACGTCATTCTGTCCTTCGTCATTCCACTACAAGGAGAATGAATTTGCTTGTGCCCGCATTTGACAAAAACCTCCAAAATCCAGTACATTGAGGACCGTATGTAAAATAAGTTGGGTTAACATCATTCCCAGGAAGTGCAAGAATGTCCTTTTATCTTATACTTGGGCATAAACGTGGTATGCCCAACTCGACAAGTACCCCAATATAGCCCATTTATGGACGGGCATTTTGATTCTACATCGTGAGAGGAGTTAAACCAAATGAAACAGTTGAATTTTGATAAGATTAATGAACTGGCGAAAAAATACGAACCCGAGATGACACGTTTTCTGCGAGATATGATCCGTATTCCCAGCGAGAGCTGCCAGGAGAAGGGGGTTATTTTACGGATTAAGGAAGAGATGGAGAAGGTGGCGTTTGACAGGGTTGAAATCGACCCCATGGGTAACATCCTGGGATATCTGGGCAATGGGCCCCACCTGATTGCCATGGATGCTCACATCGATACAGTGGGAGTTGGCAACCCGGACACCTGGGACGTTGATCCCTACGAAGGCTATGAGGATGAGAAATGTATCGGGGGACGGGGCGCGAGCGACCAGGAGGGCGGTATGGCTTCCATGATTTACGCAGGAAAAATCATCAAGGACTTGGGCCTTGAGGGTGACTACACGCTTCTCATGGTCGGGTCTGTCCAGGAAGAGGATTGTGATGGCCTGCCCTGGCAGTACATTATTAAAGAATTGGAGATAAAGCCTGAGTTTGTTGTTTCCACGGAACCCACGGATGGGGGTATCTACCGCGGACAGCGGGGACGGATGGAGATCAGAGTGGATGTCAAGGGGTTTAGTGCCCACGGCTCTGCTCCTGAACGGGGGGATAATGCCATTTTCCGTATGGGACACATATTGAATGAACTGGAAGACCTGCATACGCACCTGAAGGATGATGATTTTCTGGGTAAAGGGTCCCTGACGGTTTCCGAGATATTCTTTACCTCCCCGTCCCGGTGTGCTGTCGCGGACAGTTGCAGTATTTCTATTGACAGACGCCTGACATGGGGAGAGGACAGAGACTTGGCGTTGTCTCAGATTCGTGAGCTGCCATCCGTAAAGAGTGCAGAGGGACAAGTTTCGATGTATACGTATGAGCGCCCCTCCTACAAGGGGCTTGTGTACCCGACAGATTGCTATTTCCCCACCTGGGTTCTACCTGAAGACCATCCCGTTTGTCAATCGGCTATGGCCACCTATGAGTCACTCTTTAAGACCACTCCCCGTATGGATAAATGGACGTTTTCCACGAACGGTGTGGCAATTATGGGGATGTTCGGGATTCCCTGTATTGGGTTTGGCCCCGGAAAGGAGAAGGAGGCGCATGCCCCCAATGAAAAAACCTGGAAAGCAGACCTCATCCGCTCTGCCGCCTTTTATGCGGCCATGCCAATGCTTTACCTCAACAAGCAGGCTTGAAGGCGCTCGAAAATGACTGACAAGAAGGTTGCAGGGACGCATAAGAAGCTGGCAGTTGTTGCCATCGGCGGGAACTCCCTCATCAAAAATATGGCCCATAAAACAGTCGAGGACCAGTACAAGGCAATTTGTGAAACCATGGCGCATGTGGCGGATCTTGTCCAGCAGGGGTATCGTGTGGTAATTACACATGGTAACGGACCCCAGGTTGGGTTCATCATGCGCCGGTCGGAAATCGCACGACAGGTAGAGGGGCTCCATATTGTTCCCCTGGTAAGTTGTGTGGCGGATACACAGGGAGCCCTCGGATACCAGATCCAGCAGGCCCTTGATAATGCCCTGAGGAGGCGGGGGGTGCCTGATGCTATCGGGAAAACGGTTACGGTGGTGACCCAGGTCGAGGTGGAGGCAGATGACCCCGCCTTTAATGATCCCAAAAAGCCGGTGGGCGAGTTTTATACGGATGAGCAATTACCGACGCTCAAACAGCAACACCCAGTCTGGATTCTTAAGAAAGATGCCAATCGGGGCTGGCGGCGGGTGGTTTCCTCCCCAAAGCCGAAGAGGATTGTGGAAAAGGACGCGATTTCCGCGTTGCTGGCAGGTGGCTTCGATGTTGTAGCCGTCGGCGGGGGGGGTATTCCGGTTATCAATGTGGACGGCGACCTGAAAGGAGTGGATGCCGTCATAGACAAGGATTACGCCACCGCCCTTCTTGCAACCGCGATCGGTGCCCGCCTCATGATTATTTCAACGGGTGTGCAGCATGTCTCTCTTCATTTCGGATCCCCTTCTCAAGCGCCGCTCGAAACAGCAACCGTGGCGGAAATGAAACAATACCTCGCGGAGGGACATTTTGCTCCGGGCAGCATGGCTCCAAAGGTTCAGGCGGCCATCCGGTTTCTGGAACAGGGAGGGCGCAAAGTCATCATTACCAGTCCGGAGTCTTTTGGGGACGCGATTCTCGGGCATAAAGGAACTCACATTACACCCTAAGGGTCTGCCATGAAATAAGTGCTGCATTAAGGCGCTGAGATTTAGTCCATTGATTCGTAAATACGCTAACGTATTTCAACGCTACCAAGAATGCTGCTTCCGGGAAGGCAGGGAAACGGGATGTTCCCGGAGCGGCGTCATGTCGGCCCTGGAGTCCCGCCATGGGCG
>Ga0307442_1000786_pt1 | contig 15616 bp, 11 predicted proteins | sample SalMarWE160430MG_FD_202143 | JGI IMG/M metagenome (GOLD analysis project Ga0307442, IMG submission 202143) | Salt marsh sediment microbial communities from the Plum Island Ecosystem LTER, Massachusetts, United States - WE1604-30 | ecosystem: Environmental > Aquatic > Marine > Intertidal zone >...
GGGCAGCCCGGCGGCGAATCCCGCCTTCGATGTCACCCCCGCCCGGCTGATCACGAGTCTCATCACCGAGCGCGGTATTTGCCGAGCCTCCGCGGAAGGTCTGCGGTCCCTCTACCCCGAGAAGGCCGATGGACAAGCTGCTGCGTAAGCTCGACGCTCCGAAGGAGAATGACCGTGCGCTTCGGCGCACGGTGATCGAGGCTGCCCTCGCCATGAGCCGGGAAGGGCTGAGCCCCGGGCGGTCGGGCAATATTTCGACGCGGACCGTTGGCGGCATGCTGATTACGCCGACCGGCATGACCTATGACGTGCTGCGCGAAGAGAACATCGTTTTCGTCGGCGAAAACGGCAAAACGCGACCGGGATCGCTACAGCCCTCGTCAGAATGGCAAATGCATAACGCGCTCTATGCGATGCGGCCGGAAACCGGGGCGATCGTGCACTGCCATTCAATGGATGCCACGGCGCTGGCCTGCGCGGGCAGGCCGATCCCGGCCTTTCATTATATGGTCGCCGTCGCCGGCGGCGCCGACATTCCGCTCGTGCCCTACGCCACCTTCGGCACGCGCGAGCTGGCCATGAGCGTTGTCGCCGCGCTCAAGGACCGTAAGGCGGCTCTGCTCGCTCATCATGGACAGATCGCCTGCGGCCCGGACCTTGCGGCGGCGCTCGATCTCGCCCGCGAGGTTGAGACGCTCGCCGGACAATATTGCCGGGTGCTCCAGATCGGCGGCGGTCCGCTTCTCGACGCGGCGGAGATGCGCCGCGTGCTTGAGAAGTTCCAAGGGTACGGCCAGCAATAGGCGCTTAATAGAATCGCGCCTGGGCCACTGCGGCGTCGGAGGCTCATGCCGCTTCATCGGTCAGCTGAGATGCTGACCGCTATCCACGCAGATCATCTGCCCCGTGATCGACGGCGTCTCCAGAAGGAAGTGCACCGCAGCGGCAACGTCCTCGGGCGAGGCGCCATGCCCCAGAAGCGTGCCGCGTTGTTCGGCTTCGAATTGCTGGGCCGTCTGATGGATGCTTTGCAGAACCGGACCCGGCGCGATCGCATTCACGCGGATTTTGGGGGCGAGCGCCTGGGCCATGGTTTGCGTCACCCACCAAAGACCGGCCTTGCTGACCGAATAGGAAAAGAACTCCGGCGACGGGTTCAAAACCCGCTGGTCGATGATGTTGATGATGTGGCCACGCTGTCCGGCGGGCAGAGCCTCGGCAAAGCTCTGTGCAAGGAAGACCGGCGCGCGCAGATTGGTGTCGAGATGCGCCTGCCAGCCTGCGGGATCGAGCGTCCCGAGCTCATCCTTGAGGAACAGCGAGGCATTGTTGATCAGGCAGGATGGGGCGCCGAGCATTTCGGCGCAGCGCGGCGCAAGCGCTCGCAGCTGATCGATGTCGGTCAATTCGGCATCGAGCGCGATGGCCTTGCCGCCGAGGCGGTCAATCTCCTCGACGACCGCTGCGGCAGCGTCGGACGAGGAACGATAGTGGATCGCGATCTGCCATGAGGAACGCGCAAGGCTCAGCGCAATGGCGCGTCCCACGCGGTGAGCGGCGCCCGTGATGATTGCCGTCCCGACGCCGCCGGATGAAGGCTGAATGCGGCTCACCATTCCCTCGACGCGAACAAGAGATCCGTACACGGCCTGCTTCGGCCGGCACACAAGCCTTTTTCACAGCTTTTCCTCAAAATTCCCATTTCCGCAACTTAAAATGGTTGCGTTTCAGAAATGCCCGTATTAAGTGTACACGTATAACGCGACGGAACAACTTTGGAGGTTAAACAGGGCTATGTCGAATCGGCTGGCTTGGTTCAGCCATTTGAGATCTCGCAAGGCCTGCAAAGCGTTCCTCGTGATCGAGCTTAGTAAGCGTAGCGTAGCGTAAGTGGATGGGAATGAAGATCGCAAGTTTCGGCTTGTCTCTTTGTGACCAATCCTCTCCCTCTCTAGTGCCCAAAAGGCCGGATCCTAGCCCCCATCGGGATCCGGCCGCCCTAGAGGGTCGGCACGCCTTTCTTCCTGTTCTTATCCCGCCATATGATCGTAACAGAGCCGTATCAGAACGATGCGCGTTCGCTTGCCTGAACGCCGTGCGGCCCGCGGATCGTCCAGCGTGATCCCTTCGCCACAGCTCGGGGCAAACTCGCCGCGCAATGGCCCTGAGGCTGCATTTTACCGGAATCATCCATAGACGGTTAAGCCTCCTCCTTTACTGATGCCGGAAACCAAACACGCCCCGGACCAACCGGGAGCAGCGGGAACCGCGTTTCAGTTCGTCGAGGCTCCAATGATTATCCGTGCCCTCCCTCTTGCCATCTGCCTCTTCTGGCTCGCCTGTGAAAGCCAATTCAGCCCCAGCTTCTTCGTCGCCACGCTTGAGCAGAGCGTGACCTCGCTCGCCGGCGGAATAGACGATGTGGTCTCAGTCGAAGTTGCGCGGCCGGCCGCAACCATGTTGGCCAGTGCGGAGAGCCAATAGGCGATCAGTCACTGCCGCCATCCTCGTCATCGTCCCGCTCTTCCTCATCCCAGTCGTCGAATGATCCGCCATCGCGATCGCCATTGCGCCACGCGGCCGCACGTACCGGCGGCATGACGATCTTGCGCGCCGAGCACAACCGTCCCTGACGGTCATTCGCGCCGCAAGCTCTCAGTTTCAGATCGCGGGAGAAGCAAATGCGCAGCTCGCGCAGCCTCCGGTTCTTGCATTCGATATTGATCATTTCCGGCTTCAGCGCCGGATTGGCTTTGAGGAACGCGCGCTCGATCTCCTCAGGGGAGACCGTCAGATAATTCTGCAGAGTCCGGAAACGGGCGGGAATCGTAATCGTCTCATAGGCGCGCCGTGAGATTCGGAAATAGCTTTCCGCATCGAGCCCGGAACAGACCCCGTGCTTGCGATATTCGTAAATGATCAGCCGCTTGCTCGGCATGATGTCGATCATTTCCCGGATGACATTGTCCGGCACCCATGGCCGGCGGCCGGTTTCGCAATGTTCCGGCCAGCTGCGATCATATTGCGGCCAGAAGCCATGGAGGACGAAGGCGAAGGGCCGCTCTCTTGCGCATTGTGGTTCGTTGCGCCGGCTTTGCCCTTGCGCCGCGCAATAGGTCGGCGACCAGCTCAGAGCCAGCGTGTAATAGTCGAACTTGCCGGGCCGTCCTTCTGCAGATACCACGGCCGCGCCGGCAAGCTGCAGCAGCGCTAAGCCCACACCGACGCAAAACTTGCGGCTCATTCGGTGCTCTCCTCTAGATCAACCCTCGTTCAAGTGGACTCACTTGGACGAGGTTAAGTTGATCTATTTCAATAGGTTAGCGCAACTGTCTCCGCGTCCATCCCCGCCTTCGCGGGGACATGCTTGGACACGCGTTGCGCTAGTGCTTCGCCCGCCGCGCGTGGGCGGCCATCACCCGGTCAATCGCATCCTTGAGCGCCTTATCGAATGTGACCCCTCTCAGTTTCCACTTCGCATAGGCCTGCTCGCTGGCCGTGACCCACTCGCAGTCCCAATGTGCCTCGCCGTCGAATTCCAGCGTTCCATAAAGCACCGCGTTTGTTCCGAGAGCTCTTGAGGCCTGCCGAATGGTGCTCCAATTATGCCTGGTAAGATCCTTATAGGTCACGGCCTCCTGATCCTCCTCCGGCAGGATGATCGGAATGGCGCGGCGTTTGGACGCTTCCTTGAGGACTTCGCGCTGGCCATAGCCTTTCTCCCCATCGCGCGAAAGAATATAGCGGTTGCGCACCTCGCGTATGCCGAGCCAGACGGCGACGGTTGGCCGCTTGCCCTTCCATTTGTCGATCCCCGCGGTCGCCATGGCCTCATCGAATTTCTCCCGGTCGAAACGCATGCGCAGAAAATACGGCCGGTCCCGCGTTCCCTGCTCGTCATGGATCGGGATGTCCTTCATCCGGTCTTCATAGCTGTGCTCGGCGATGAGGCCCGGCGCCAGGGCGATCACGGATTTGGCCCGCTCGGTTGTCGCGATCCGGGGCCGTCCGGTGAGTTTGATCAGGACCTCTTTCGCGCCGATCTTGAAGCCGCGCAGCCGCGCGGCCGGTCCGGTCCCGGTGACGATGGTCTCCGCCTTGTAGAGCGCGTCCGGGTCATGAGCGGGTTTGGCGGCGGCGGGCCAGCAGACCGCGAGGAATGCGATCGCCGCGATCGCGACGGGCCGGAAGTCCATCATAGCGCTCCTCTCATCTTTCCTAACGTTTGTATCGGCTCCGAAGCACCCGCTCCAGAATCCGGGGAAGCACGGTTCCGGCGGAGCGGGCCAGCGATTTGAAAAACGCCTCGAGCGGCGTGTTCCGGCGCGAGCTGCGCGAGGGCGCGCGCTCGCCGGACTCGCCCGGCGGCTTGGGGATTCGAAATTCGCCATGCCGCTCATAACCGCCTTCGTCTGCCTCCGCGGCCTTGCGTTCGCTTCTGCGCTCAAGAATTTCATGGGCGGAGTCGCGGTCGAGCCTTTCGTCATAGACGCCCTTGACCGGGCTCGCCCCGATGACCGCGGTCCGCTCCTCCGCCGTCAGAGGGCCGAGCCGGGAGGAAGGCGGCCGGATCAACGTCCGCTGCACCATGGAGGGTTCGCCTTTCGCCCGGAGCGTCGAGACGAGCGCCTCGCCGACCCCGAGTTCGAGGATCACGCGCTCCGTTTCGAAGGCGGGATTGGGCCGGAACGTCTCCGCTGCCGCCTTGACGGCGCGCTGCTCACGAGGTGTATAGGCGCGCAGCGCGTGCTGAATGCGGTTGCCGAGCTGGCTGGAGACGCTGTCCGGCACGTCGAGCGGGTTCTGGGTGACAAAATAGACGCCGATTCCCTTGGAGCGGATAAGGCGCGCAATCTGCTCGATGCGTTCCAGGAGCGCTTTGGGCGCTTCGTCGAACATGAGATGCGTCTCGTCGAAAAAGAAGACCAGCTTCGGTTTGGGCGGGTCGCCGACCTCGGGCAGCGTCTCGAACAGCTCGCTCAGAAGCCATAAGAGGAAGGTCGCATAGAGCCGCGGCGTTGCCATCAGCTTGTCGGCGGCCAGAATGCTCACATAGCCGTGCCCATTGGCGTCGGTCCGCATGAAGTCCTTGATGTCGAAGGCCGGCTCACCGAAAAATTGCTCCGCAGACTGCTCTTCCAGGACGAGGAGCCGCCGCTGAATGGCGCCGACCGAGCTTTTGGCCACATTGCCGTATTTCGCGGAGAGCTCATCCGCGCGCCCGGACACATGGGCGATCAGTGAACGGAGATCTTCGAGATCGAGGAGCGGGAGCTTTTCGTCATCCGCCACCCGGAACGCGATGTTGAGGACGCCTTCCTGAACATCGTTCAGCTCCAAGAGACGCGACAGGAGAAGCGGCCCCATATCCTTGATGGTCGCGCGAATCGGATGGCCCCGCTCGCCGAACAGATCCCAGAAGATCACTGGAAAGGCTTCATAGCGGTAATCGTCGAAGCCGATCGTCTTTGCGCGCTCTTCGAGGAAAGGCTTAGAGACGCCGCTCGCCGCGAGCCCTGACAGATCGCCCTTCACATCCGCCGCAAAGACCGGAACGCCCTTTGCCGACAGACCCTCGGTGATGATTTGCAGCGATACGGTCTTGCCGGTGCCTGTCGCTCCTGTGATCAGGCCGTGGCGATTGACAAGCCTGAGCAGGAGTTCTTCCCGCTCCACGCTCTTGCCCAAAAATACTGCGTCGTCTGAATAATCGCTCATCTGCCTGTCACCTTCCGCGATCACCCGCCAATATGGTTTTCGTCCGCCACGACCATTTGCGGCACAGGCTATCCCGACTCGGCCCTCCGCCGCCAGACGGTTCCGGCTGCCTTTTGTCCACGCCAAATCCCCTTGTCGTCGAAACTGGAACAAATTCGCTTGGCGCTATGCGACTATATGCATAAAGATTCTCCATTGAACCGCTTTCATGCGGTTTCGTGCCGAATGGGCATGAGAGAGATCGAAACGGCTGAAGGAGAATAGCGTGAATTACAAAGTCGAGAAGATCGAAGGCGTCGGTGCGAAATATGCAGCGAAACTTCAGAAGGTCGGTATCGCGAGCACCAAGCAGCTATTGGACCGGGCCGCGACGCGCAAGGGCAGGAAGGTGCTTGCCGAAGCGTCCGGGATCGAGGAGAAGCTGATTCTGAAATGGGCCAATATGTGCGACCTGCTGCGCATTAAGGGCATCGGTGAAGAGTTCTCCGAACTGCTCGAAGTTGCGGGCGTCGATACGGTGAAGGAGCTGTCCAAGCGTCGCGCGGATAATCTTCACAAGGCGATGGTGGAGGCCAATGGCAGGCGCAAGCTTGTCCGGCAGCTTCCCGGGGTCGGACAGATCGAGAACTGGGTGAGCCAGGCAAAAGCGATTGCGCCGGTGATGCAGTACTGAACGGAGCGGCTGCGGAGCGCCGGCCGCCTCCTCAATCTCTATCCTTCCGATCTCCAGCTCGGCCGGAGGCGAAGTTTCGTTTCATCATATTGCCTTCCGCCCGCGGGCTGTGACGGAGCGGCCGGCCTCCCGGCGGCGTGTCCGCACGCGACCTGATGACGCTGGTTGCCAATGGTCGGGCGCAAGCCGCCCTTTGCGGCATTTACAACCTTCGCCGCCGCAATTAGGGTCTTTTGACGGCAGATGATGGTCTTGCTGGACGGTCAGATGCGCCTCTGCTTAAGATACCGCAATGAGTGACTTACGTTTGGCCTCAGAGTTTCCCGACATAACCATCGAAGAATGGGAAAAAGCTGCGCTGAAAGCCTTGCGCGGCGGCGATCTCCGGGCGCTCAAGACCGAGCTCTATGAAGGCTTCACCGTTAACCCCCTATACACCAAGGCGGACGCCTCGATAACCGCCCCGCTCTCGGGGCATGTCGGCGTTTCCCCTTTCATGCGCGGAAAGAGGCCGGCCGACCCCTCCTCTCCGTGGACGATCATTCAGCTCCTCGATCATCTGGACCTTGAGGAAGCGGCCCGGCAGCTCAAAGAGGATCACGCCAATGGCGTGAAGGCGTTCTGGCTTCAGTTCGGCGGCAACATCCCCTATGGCGGCGCGTTCATCGGCGCGCGCAAGGTGGAAACGCTCGAAAGAGTCTTCGAGGATGTTCCGCTTGAGGATATCGAGATCTATGTTTCGGGCGGCTTCGACACGGGTCCCGGTGCGGGGCTCGTCACCGCGCTGATCGAGAAACGCGGGACGCCCCCTGCCAAGATCAAAGGATCGGCGGGGCTCGATCCGCTGAGCGTCATCGCCGCGAGCGGCTACGTCCCGGCCGAGCGCGACCGCGCGCTTGTCGACGCCGTCGATGCCGCAACCTATTTCCGGGAGAAAGCCTATGGCTGGCGGCCGTTTCTCGCATCATGCCGCGCCTGGCACCAGGCCGGCGGATCGGCCCGCGAGGAACTCGGCTTCACGCTGTCGGCTGCCGTCTCTTACTGGCGCGCATTGATCGACGCGGGCTGGCCGCTCGATGAAGCCGCCAATGCAATCGCCTTTTCGCTGACGGCCGACGCCGATCTGTTCCTCACCATCGCAAAATTCCGCGCGATGCGCGCTTTATGGGCGCGCGTCACCGAGGCTGCCGGATTGCCGCCGGTCGAGCCCAGGCTGATCGCCGAAATGTCGTTCCGCATGGTCGCCGAGCGGGATCCTTATGTGAACCTGCTTCGCGCGACGGTTGCGGCTTTCGGCGCCGGGCTCGGCGGCGCGGAGGCGGTCCTTCTCATTCCGTTCAACACCCGCCACGGAACGCCGGATGCTTTCGCCAGGCGTCTTGCGCGCAACACGCATCTGATCCTGCAGGAAGAAGCCCGGCTCGGGCGCGTCGCCGATGCCGCCGGCGGGTCTTATTACGTCGAACAGCTCACGCACAAGCTCGCGGCCGCGGCCTGGGAGGAATTTCGCAGCACCGAGGCGGAGGGGGGGCTGCTCGCGGCCTTGGAGAAGGGGATGATCGGGCGCAAGCTGACCGATGTCTCGCTTCGGCGCTACGCAAACCTTGCCCGGAACAAGGACAAGCTGACCGGCGTGTCCTCCTTCCCCAATCTCGAGGAGGAGCCGCTCTTCTCGCGTCCGGAGGATCTTGCGATCGACCTGACCGCGCTCGATGAGGAAGGTCAGATCCCGAACTTGCCGCGTGCGGAGAAAGGCAAGCGCTTTGCCGCCATCGTCACGGCGGCGACGAACGGCGCGACGCTCAAAGGTCTGGAGCGCGCCTGCGAGACGCTGATGGAGCGGTTCGATTTCATCCCCTCGACTTCGCAGCGCGAAGCCGAGCCGTTCGAGCAGCTTCGCCAGGCAGCGGATCGTGCGATGAGCCGCGTTGGCACGAGGCCGCCAATCTATCTCGCCAATCTCGGACAGCTTGCCGATTACAATGCGCGATCGAGCTGGGCGAAGAGCTTTTTTGCCGCCGGCGGCATCGAGGCGTTGGACGAAGGCGGCTTCACCGACATCGAGCATCTCGTCCGGAGCTTTCAGCAAAGCCCGGCGCCGGTGGTCTGCATCTGCGCGTCGGACAAGACCTTCAGCGAGATGACCGGTGTCGCGGCCGCTCTGAAGGATGCCGGCGCTGTCGCGATTTACCTCGTTGCGGATCCGGCAAGCCTCGCCAGGCTCACCGACGATCAGAAGCGCGGCCTTGACCGCATCATCTATGATGGCTGCAATATGCTGAAGACTCTGTGGGAGCTGCAGGACATGATGCGTGTCGAGGATCTCGGAGAGGCGGACTCGGACGACTTCGAAGACGAGGACGCGGACGAGACGCCGAAAGTGAATGGGTCATAGCAGGCAAGCGCAATTATGAGCCGACTGCCCGATTTTGGTCATATGGACTGGACGCTCTCCAAAGTGAGCGAAGCGCCGTCCGGGGCGCGTGAGCCCTGGATGACGCCGGAGGGCATTCCGGTTGAGACGGCCTATGAAGCCTCTGCCCTTGCCGGCCTCGATTTCCTCGACAGCCTGCCCGGCTTTCCGCCGTTCTTGCGCGGCCCCTATCCGACCATGTATGTCCAGCAGCCCTGGACGATCCGCCAATATGCCGGCTTCTCCACGGCCGAGGAGTCGAATGCCTTCTACCTGCGCAATCTCGCCGCCGGCCAGAAGGGCCTCTCCATTGCTTTCGACCTGGCGACCCATCGCGGCTATGACAGCGACCACCCTCGGGTGAAGGGCGATGTCGGCATGGCGGGCGTTGCGATCGATAGCATCTACGACATGCGCACGCTGTTCGACGGCATACCGCTGTCGGAAATGACGGTGTCGATGACCATGAATGGCGCGGTGCTGCCGGTGTTGGCGCTTTACATCGTCGCAGGGGAAGAGCAGGGCGCGCCGCCCGAAAAACTCGGCGGGACCATCCAGAACGACATTCTCAAGGAGTTCATGGTCCGCAACACCTATATCTACCCGCCCGGCCCCTCCATGCGGATCATTTCGGACATCTTCGCCTATACGTCGAAGCATATGCCGAAATTCAACTCGATCTCGATCTCCGGCTATCACATGCAGGAGGCCGGCGCGACCGCCGATCTGGAACTCGGCTATACGCTCGCGGACGGCATGGAATATGTGCGTGCCGGCATGGAAGGCGGCCTCGCGATCGAAAACTTCGCGCCGCGCCTCTCCTTCTTCTGGGCGATCGGCATGAATTTCTTCATGGAAGTCGCCAAGATGCGCGCAGGCCGGATGCTCTGGGCGAAGATCATGAAGGATCTCGGCGCCGCCGATCCGAAATCGCTGTCGCTCCGCGCCCATTGCCAGACCTCGGGCTGGAGCCTGACGGCGCAGGACATCTACAACAATGTGATCCGGACCTGTGTCGAGGCGCTTGCCGCAACTCATGGCGGCACGCAGTCGCTGCACACCAATGCGCTGGACGAGGCCCTTGCTCTGCCGACGGATTTTTCCGCCCGCATCGCCCGCAATACGCAGCTCTTCATCGCCCAGGAGACCGGCGCCACCCGCGCCATCGATCCCTGGGGCGGCAGCTATTATGTCGAGCGGCTGACTTATGAGCTGGCGAACAAGGCCTGGACGCATATTCAGGAAGTCGAGAAGCTCGGCGGCATGGCGAAGGCGATCGAGGCCGGCCTGCCGAAAATGCGCATCGAGGAGGCCGCCGCCAGGGCGCAGGCGCGTATCGACAGCGGTGCGCAGACGATTGTCGGCGTGAACAAATATCGGGCCGAAGCGGATCAGCCGATCGACGTTCTGGTCGTGGACAATACGGCGGTCCGGGAGAAACAGATCGAGAAGCTTGCCCGTCTGCGCGAGGAGCGCAATGATACCGAGGCGCAGGCCGCCCTCAACGCGCTGACGCAGGCCGCGGAAAGCGGGCAGGGCAATCTGCTTGAGCTCTCCATCAATGCGGCGCGGGCGAAGGCCACGGTCGGCGAGATTTCCGAGGCGATGGAGAAAGTCTTCGGCCGCCACCGGATCGACACGCGCGCCGTATCCGGCGTTTATCGTCAGGAGATCGGACAGATGAATGAAGACGTGGCCCGCGTGCTGGCGATGACGGATGCGTTCGAGGCCAATGACGGGCGCCGGCCGCGTATCCTGGTGGCCAAAGTCGGCCAGGACGGCCATGACCGCGGCCAGAAAGTGATCGCCTCGGCCTTTGCCGATCTTGGGTTCGACGTCGACATCGGGCCGCTTTTCGCCACGCCCGCCGAATGCGCGCGCCAGGCAATCGAGAATGACGTCCACATCATCGGGATTTCCACTCTCGCGGCCGGACATCTGACGCTCGTTCCCGAGCTGAAAGCGGAGCTCGCCGCGCTCGGCCGCCCGGACATCATGATCGTCGTTGGCGGCGTCATCCCGCCTCAGGATTACGATGCGCTTTATGCCGCCGGGGCGAAGGCGATTTTCGGCCCCGGCACCGTTATTGCCGAGGCCGCCGCCTATTTGTTGAGCAAATTGAACGCACAACTCGGCTATGGCTCCATGGAAGCTGCAGAATAGCCCAAGCCTTTCGTCGCCTGCGGGCATCGCCCATCATCTGCAATTCTGCGGCCTCTTCCCAATATGATTTGATTTTTCTTCCACAGCCTCATATTTGCTTTGGGCGTAGCGCGGTTCACTCATCTCGGTCCTGGTATCATGCAAGAGAGCGTATCGGCGGGCACGCAGCCAGCGGGCGGCAACAAGACAGCTGAGCCCAATGAACGGCGGCTGGGTGGCGGCTTCTTTTCCTTCATCAATCTGTTGACCCTGGCGCTGACTCTGGGGTTGGCGATCTATCCCGAATGGCCGGTCGGCCTCAGGCTGGCATTGGGAGCGATGTTCCTGTCCGTGATTACGGTCGGGGTGATTTCCAGCTATGCCCCAATCCTGTCTCGTTGCATTCTGCCTCTGTTGATCGGGGGAATCTGCGTCGAAGCCTACATCCTGCTGCAGCACTCGGACTTAAACCTGCAGATTACGAAGTATTTCGTATTTGATGACAAGTATAATGAAATATTCTATTCCGGCGTGGCGACGCTCTATGCGATCATTACGGCTCTTGCACTCGTGAAGGGGATCGAGGATTTCGATTCCATGAAGCGCAATATCACCGACGAGGCTTATAAGGTCCACGCAATATTCGCGATGACCTATTATTTCGACGTCGTCAGAGATGACGAGACCCGCGAGGCTATTCTCGGCATCCGGCAGAAGCTGTTGCGCTACGCCGAGAACGTGGCGGCAATGCGCGATCAGCGGCTGAGGAACGAGAATCTGAGAATCCTGCGCGACTGCCAGTCGGACATCGCAAGGCTGAAGCCCCACGATGAAAACGATCATCATTCCTTGCAGATCATCGTGGCCGCGCATGGCGAGCTCGGCACGCTCCGCTCCAAACGGATCAATGCCGTCGGCGAAAAAATCCCGCGCTATTTGATCGCGGCACTATGGCTGATGGCGATATCGCTGATTCTTCCGTTCATGGGCGAACCCCTGTTCATCGAAGCTCCCCAACTGGCCATCGGGCTCGTCGCCAATCCAGGGCGTTTCGGGCAGTATTACATCATCTTCCTGATGGGAGCGCTGAATAGCTTCCTGCTCCTGATGCTCTCCGACATCAGCGATCCGTTCGACGGTTTCTGGAAGGTCACTCTGGATCCGTTCGATGAGCTCAGGCTCGCGCTCGGCCACGAAATGGCCGAGAAGGCGGAGCTCAAACCCGCCGCAACCCGGTTGTGATTTTGTACCAGATCGGATGAGTCAGGCGAGCTGATGCACCAGTGTATCGAAGGAGCGGCTGCCGATCCACGGATTCTCGCCCGGCGGATCGCCGAATCTTCAGCTTCTCCAACAAGTTAGAGGAACTTACGGGTTGCGGCCCTCTTGAGATCGGCACGCCCGCAACTGTTAACCACAAAAAATCAATCCGATGCGTTTTTTCACAAATTCTTGTCAAATGTCACTAAACTTTTTACTACACAGGTGATGGCGGTCGGAAGCTTGGCCGTAAGCTCGTGCCGACGCGATTCAAGGGGGAGTTGTGGTGTTCAAGTTGCGTATTGCGGTCTGCTGGGTCGTGCTGTCGATGGGACTGTCTTTTGGGCTCTCGGCGCAGCCGGCCTTCTCGGAAGAAGTGACGCTGAAACTGAACACGGGCGGCCTGACCATCACCGGAAAACTCATCAATTTCGACGGGGAGAACTATCTCGTCGAAACCGAAGCGCTTGGCACCATTCGGGTCAGCAAAGAGAAATTCACCTGCTCGGGCGCGGGATGCGCCCAAGCCCCGGCCACCGCTCATGTGGTGACCTCGACAACGGGGGCGACAATTCGTGTCCGAGGTTCGACGACGGTCGGCCTGGAGCTGTTTCCCGCCATGATCGAAAAATACGCGGCCACGAAGGACGCGACGGTCGAGCGAAATGACGAGGACGCAACCAAATTCGATCTTCGGCTCACAGACAACGATGGAAACGAGATCGCCACTTTCGATTTTGAAACGCTGGGATCGTCGACGGCCTTCAGGAACCTGATCACGGGTGAAGCCGATATCGGAATGGCGTCGAGGCCGATCAGCGACAAAGAAATCGGTCAGTTGGCCCAGGCCGGGTTCACGGGCATGAATCGGCCGGGGCACGAGCATGTGGTCGGCCTGGACGGTGTTGCCGTGGTCATCTCGGCCAGGAACAAGGTCGGAAGCTTGTCGCTGGAGGAGATTTCGAAGGCGTTCTCCGGCGAGGTGCGGGATTGGTCGGAACTCGGCGGAGCGCCGGGGCGGATCACCGTCTACGCAAAAGGCGACGACTCCGCGACCTTTCAGCTTTTTCGTGACTTGGTTCTCAAGCCATTCAAGAGATCGATTTCTCCTGATGCGAAGCAGTTCGTAACGAATACCGAGCTTGCCGAGGCCGTAACGAAAGACAATGGCGGCATTGGCATCGTGACGCTTGCTGAGATCGGCGCAACCAAACCGCTGAGCATCAAAGACACCTGCGGCCTCCTCCACGAGCCCTCGGATTTCGGCGTAAAGAGCGGGGAATATCCGCTTTCACACAGCCTTTACCTCTATACGACCGAGCTGAAGGACAAGATCGCTTCAGAGGTCGTTGAATACGCCGTATCGCATGCCGTCGACGATGTGGTGGAGAAGGTCGGCTTCATCACCAAGAGCGTCAGAACGGTTCCGTTCGACCGGTTTCGCAATCACGTCGCAGCCTCACTTGAGACGCCGCCAGAGGATTTCGACATCGTCCTCATGCGCCAGCTTATGAAGACGCTTGGGGCGGGCGAGCGCTTGTCCACGACGATGCGGTTCCTCCCCTCATCCTCACAGCTCGACAGTGAATCGGTGCAGGCGCTTTCGCGTGTCGCCCGCTATTTAAAGACCGTGGATCTGACCAAGAAGAAGGTCATCGTCGTGGGCTATTCCGACACCACCGGCGTTTTCGATCTGAACAAGGAATTGTCCCGGAAGCGCGCCTCGGCGGTTCGCGATGGATTGGTTTTGGCGGCAAACGGTGGGCTGACGCCGAATCAGATCGAGGTTCAGGCCTATGGCGAGTTGATGCCGGTTGCCTGCAACGACACCAATGCAGGACGCCAGAAGAATCGCCGCGTCGAGATCTGGCTTGCGCCGAAAGGCAATTCGCGGCCGGTCGTTTTGACCAAACAGCCCTAATCGCTGGCAAACACGCATTCCCTTCGTTTGAGGACTGGCCCGGGAACGCTCTGAAAGACGTTTCCGGCTTTGTTGGTCTGGACGGAGCCCGAAGCCCGCGAAGGGACGCCCGAAAGAAACGTGCTTGCCATATTCGGTTGCCGGACCCGCCGGTTGTGTGCGCTTCGACGAGGCCATCGACGTCAGTGATAGGCAAGCAATCTGAGATTGTAATCTTTGTGAAATGCAATCTTTTAGAAGAACAAACTAAGATCAAAATCCTTACATATCGTATTCAGATATTATATATTCAAAAATTTCGAAGCTTTGAGCCTCGAAGCAAGGGGATGTTATGTTAAATTTTCATTGCTTTGGCCGCCATTTCTTTGGACTAGCGATCCTCTTTTTTGCCTTTTCGGCATCGCCGGCACTTTCCAGCGAGGTCACCCTGAGATTGAAAACGGGCGGGCTGACGATCACCGGCCGGCTCGTCGACCATAATGATCAATTCTACATGATCGAAAATGATGCACTCGGCATCATGTGGCTTAGCCCGGAAAAATTCAGCTGCGAGGGCGCCGGCTGCCCGCAATCGCCGAGCGCCGAAATTACCGGGGCCACGATCCAGAAAGGCGAGCCCGTCCACATCAGTGGATCCACGACGATCGGCGCAGAGCTGATGCCGGCTCTGATAGAGCGCTATGCGGAAAAAATGGGTGCGAAGGTTGAGACGATCAAACTTGATGATGCCGATCTGATCTTCGATCTCATCGACGGGAACGGCGCCAGCCTTGTGACCATTGGCCTGAAGCGCCATGGATCGGCAACGGCCTTTGCGGCGCTCGCGTCCGGCGAGGCCGACATCGGCATGTCCGATCGGCCGATCGCCGAGGAGGAAATCGCAACGCTTGCCGGGGCCGGATTGCCGGGAATGAATCGTCCCGGCCATGAACATGTCGTTGGCTTGGACGGCATTCTCGTCGTGACCTCACCTGAGAGTGAGGTGTCGGCCTTATCGATCGAAGAGCTGTCCCGCATCTTTTCCGGTGAGGTCAAGGACTGGTCGGAGCTGGGCTTGCCCCGTCAAAAGATCAACGTCTACGCGACGGACGGGAAATCGGGGACCTTCCGCATGTTCCGGTCGCTCGTGCTCGAACCATTCGGCAAAACGCTCACGGCCGACGCCACAAGGCTGCGATCAAACGCTGACCTCGCAAAGCAGGTCGCCGCCGACAGAGGCGGCATCGGGATCGCCAGCTTCGCCGAGATCGATCTGGCCAAACCGGTTGCGATCAAAGGGAGCTGCGGCCTCGCGCACCAGCCTTCGAGGTTCGGCGTCAAGAGCGGCGAATATCCGTTCAGCCGGAACCTGTATTTCTACACGTCTGATCTGACAAAGGCGCATGTGGCCGGTCTGGTCGAACTTGCCACATCCCAAGATGCCGCCGAGATCCTGGCGGAGGTCGGGTTCATCGACAAGAGCGTGATGGCACCCCCCTTCGACAGCTTT
>Ga0307442_1000789_pt1 | contig 15601 bp, 11 predicted proteins | sample SalMarWE160430MG_FD_202143 | JGI IMG/M metagenome (GOLD analysis project Ga0307442, IMG submission 202143) | Salt marsh sediment microbial communities from the Plum Island Ecosystem LTER, Massachusetts, United States - WE1604-30 | ecosystem: Environmental > Aquatic > Marine > Intertidal zone >...
GGATTTACAGAAACATAAGCAACTACATCAAGTCCTAATGCGGGATGTTCAATAATCTGATCATGAACCTCTTTGGACTTTTGATTAAATCCTGCTATAACTGCATTTCGTCTGCCGATACCTTTAACAAGGAGTCTGCGTTGAAAACCACGAATGGCTATTCTGCCGATGCCAACAAGAAATATTAATAAGCCCCAGTAAATAAAAATTAAAATTCTTGTATTGGATTGAACGTTATGAATGTAATCATCAATAAAGATGACGCCAAAAAGAATAAATACGCCAACAAATGTAGATTTAAATAATGTGGATATTTCATCGAAGCGGGAAGAGGCAAACCACGTGCGGTACATTCCCACGAATGTGAAAACAAAAACCCAATAAACATACACAACCAACATTGGGATAAATACTTCCGGCATAGTGATAAGCTGAAACCAGCCCGATTGAACCCTGATGTAAAAAAAGATAATCCAAGCAAGGTTGATAGTAATAAAATCTGTTAGAAGTACAAATATTTTTTCAGTAGTTTTAGTCAATTTAAGAATACTAAAAGTAATTTCTTTTTAGATAAAACAAATAATTTTGAGTTTTATTTCTCATAAATGATGGCAGAAAAGCAAACAAATATTGCATAAAATTTAAGATTAAAGCTTTACGATAATTTGGATATTCGTTCTTATAATGCTTTATAAGATTTAAAATTGTTCTGGCTGCAAGTTTTTGGTTCCCAACGGACAAATTTTGACCTGCATTCATATACAATGAAAAATGCTCTTGAAAATTATATAATTTTCCTAATTTGCCTAACCGTAGCCAAAGATCCCAATCTTCAACGAACCTGTAATTTCTATACATCCCAACTTTTATTACAATATCCTTGCGAAGGACTACCGTATTGTGCCAAAATGGATTTGCATATAATGCGTTTTTCTTAATTGCAGCATCAGTCTCTCTTTTCAAAAACCTATACATTTCTTTCCTGTCAGCATCTACCATTATGGCTCCTCCACCTACAATTATATATTCTTTATGGGAGTCTAAAAAATCCACCTGCTTGACAAGTTTATCTGTATCACACCATTCATCATCATCATCTAACCTTGCTATATATTTTCCAGTGGATTGTTTAATTCCATAATTTAAATAGTCTGATATTCCCGGATGTCGGCTTTTTTGTATATAAAAATATTTTATTCTGTGATCGGTTCTTGAAAATTTGTTTATTTCTAATTTCGTATTATCTGTTGACTCATTATCTATGATTAATAGTTCCCAATTCTTATAACTTTGTTTTAATATACTTTCAATTGCTAATCCTATTGTCTCGGCACGGTTGAATGTAGGCATAATAATACTTACTAATGCACTATTCAAATTTTTGTACCTCTCGTAAGCTTAGACTCAAAAGTTCTTATTACTTTCCACTGGTATAATTTCACGTATTGGGAAAAAATTAAAATCATTTAACAACCTTTTAAATTTATTTTCTGTTTTTTCAAGATTGGAATAATGCCTGAATTTATAATTCAGCTTTATTTTTTGAACTTTTGGCTGTTCGGGATCAAATTCCCAAGGATGGATATAAAACAAATATAAATCCCTTTTTTTTAATATCCTCTTAACACCGAACCTAAATATACTGTAAGGAATAAAACGAAAATAGAAGCCTCCCGACCAGGGTAATTTAATTCCGCCCAAATCAAAATATGATAGCATAACCTGATAAAATCCATCTTTAAGTTCAAATACGGTATTACCCTGAATATCAAAATCCTTTAGCTGGCCATACCTGTCATTAATAAAAGTTAAAAATAGACTTGAATCATAACGGAATCCTAAAGAAATTAAAATATCAAAAGCCCAGTCTGTAATAGAAAAGCTCGGAGCTCTATATCCAATAACTTTTTCTCCAATAGTATTTTCGATAATATTTTTTGCTTTTGTAACGTCTTGCTTGAACCTTTCAGGGGATAATGAATACACAAGCTCATGATTATATCCATGGCATGCAATCTCGTGACCTTCCTTATGAATTTGCTTAATGACATTTGGATGTCTTTGGGCGATCCATCCAAGGACAAAAAAAGTTGCTTTGGTAGTTTTACCATTTAATAATTCAAGTATTAGATCAATATTTCTTTCAATTCTTGAAGCTTTATTTTCCCAAGTCTTTTTATCAATAGCTTGTTTCAAATTTTCTACCTGAAACCAATCTTCAACATCTATACTTAATAAAGACTTCATCTTAACTTTAAGCCTTTTGCTTTAAATTTTTTAACATCTTCTTTAGTTGGAAATGTATGATATGATGCTTGTGTCGAGTCATTTTTTCTAAAATTCTGCACATTCCTATCTAAGATTTTCATAGCTTCAAGAAATAATTGTGCACTCATTTTTTTTGTTTTTCTTATTAAAGAATCTAATGATTCCTTAGGGTTCAAATTAAATTCACGTTGAAGTAATATTTCACCATCATCCAGTTTTTCATTCATTTTATGAATGGTTATTGCACTTACAGGTTCGTTATCATAATTATAAAGCGACCAGAAATTAGGCATCATTCCTCTATTTTTAGGTAACTTTGATGTATGAATATTAAAACATCCTTTTGAAGGTAGTCCTAGAATATCTTTTTTAAATATTTGACTCGCAGCTATAGAAAAAATCACATCAATATTAAACGTCTTCAAATATTGCAAAGAGTCTGGAGAATTTACATCCTTTAAATAAAGAATCTTTATATCATTTTTACGGATCACATGTTCAACAGAAAATGCACCAAAAAATTTTCCTTTAAATATTTTTACTGCTATATAATTCAAACTTTTTAGCAAAACAAATTTTACACCTATAACGAAAAAATTTATGAATCCGTAGAAATTAAGCATTTGAGAGAGTAATTTTCTTATGGATTTTTTCCCGAGTGGTAGCTGAATTACAACCCCCTTAAGTTCAAAGTTACCAGAAATATTATGTTTAAATAACTCTTTAAAAAATATAGGAATGTAAAAGGGATCGTCTTGGGTAATTATTATAATATTCAGCATCTTAAATTGTTACTTAATAAAAGATTATATAGAATTACTGTTGCGATGATTTATGATCATGAAAATGATTGAAAGATATTAACTATTTCTCTTGCTGTCTTTGTTATATTGAAATTACTTGCTTGTCTAATTCCTCTTTCTCTTAAATTATTGTAAAAATCGGCATCATTAAGCAATCTGAGAATATCATCAGCGAAAGATTTGTAATCATTTGCATCGTGTAGTATACCTCCATCATTTATTATTTCTTTTAAAGACGTATTATCAGCAGCTATAACAGGCAACCCGGACTGCATTGCCTCCAAAGGAGGATAACCAAATCCCTCATAAAAAGATGGGAATAAGAAGACAGAAGAAATATTATACAACTTTCTCAACAAGTCATCATCAACATTCAGTAAATGAACCACATTTTCTCTTTTATTTATTTCACTTATTATTTTTTTACCTCCGTAACCAATCTTTCCAATCAATAAAAATTTTATTTTAGTGTTCTTTTGAAAAATTAAATCAGCAATTTTTAGGATTCCATTGATATTTTTTCTATTCTCTATCATACCAAGGTACAAAATTATATGTTCAGGTAAATTTAATATTTTTTTTATTTTGACTTTTTCTTCCTCACTTATATCCATTGGAGAAAATAATTTTTCAGCCGCCTGATATACTACCTTAACTTTATTCTCATTCACTTTATAAAATTTCAATATATCTCTTTTAGAATATTCAGATACTGTTATTATTAGATCGCTTTTTTTAACAGAAAAAAAAATAAAAAATTGTAAGTATTTTCTATAAATAAAAGGATGAAACCTTTTATTAACTTTATATATTACATCGTGCAGTACTAAAATATATTTAATATTTCTTGGTTTAATTAATGGAACTAACTGGTTAACTGAAAAAAAAAGGTCAATTTTGTTTTTTTTAAGATAGCCCGGAAGAATAAAATTTATCCAAAATGGGGCATAAAGCTTTTGCGGAAGTGAGCTTTTAATAGTAGTAATGTTTGTATACTTGACACCACCTAGATCTAGTTTATCATATGAAAATAAGAAGTAGTTATTATTAGAATCCATTTTAGCCAGCTCTCCTAAAAATGTATTGAGGAATCTGCCAATTCCGGTCATTTTTCTTTCAAGTATTCTAGCATCAATTCCTATGTTCATATATCATACTATGTCTTAATAAATAAAAAAAAGCTTCCAACTTTTGTTTGGATTTCCGTTTATTAAAGAAATATAAAACTGACCAAATAATGATCTGTGAAATTAACTGGACTTGAAGGAGAAATCGCATTAAGCTTTTCAAAAATGGCTTATAATGTTTTGATAAATATATATTTCTACTTGAATATGTTCTAATTGTGTATAATCTATAATCTTTTTTACTGGAGGTGCTACCCAGATGATATACTTTAAATTTCGGATAGTAAATGATTTTTAGTCCATATTTCAAAATCCTTTTACAAAGATCGACCTCTTCACAAAACATAAAATAATCTTTATCAAATCCTTCAAATTTCTGAAATATATCTGATCTTAAAAAAAATGCCGCTCCCAAAATCCAATTTACTTCAAATTTTTTATTTCGCTTAAATTTAGTAAAGAGAGAAATGAGTAAAGCTTCAAAATAAACACCTAGCCCAAAAAGATTAACTATTTCAAAAAATAAATTGGGAGACCACCCCGCAGAAAAATCAAAAAAGGCGGTTCTCGTCTGTTGTTTGGGACCAATAACTCCTATACTGGGGTCATTTTCAAGTTCACCCAATAAAGGTGAGAACACATCTTCTTCAATTAAAATATCAGGATTTAAAAAACAAATAAATTTACCATAGGACTTTGAATATCCATAATTACATCCCCTGCCAAATCCCATATTTTCATTTAGATAATAAAACTTGATATTATTTTTTTTAAATAAGTTTTCAATTCTAAATAAATCTTTCTCTGGAGAATTATTGTCGACAATAATTATTTCATATTCAATTCGTACTGATGTTTCTATTATCCGAATAAGACTTTCAAGACAGGCTTCTAACTCTTTAGCAGAGTTATAATTAATTATTATTATAGAAAGGTCTATTTTATTGATAAGAGGATTACTGCCTGGCATAATTTTAAATTTTTGTTCACCTAATCGTCTATATGAAAATTAGGAGTTTAGTATTTTAATTCGTGATAATAAAAATACTCTTTCTTCTCGTTGCAAGATGTATTTCCAAGCAATGACCAAAAAAGAAAATATAATTATCGTTAACATGATTAGTTTAATAATTACGTTATATATTAATAACGGTGAAAAAGATATTGTAAAAAAGATTATAATATAAAGTTTATTTATTCTGAGATTAAAGCTGGAATAACCCGGAATTTGTCTATTAGCAAACACAAACAATAATACAGCATCTACAAACATTCTTATTAACCAAATTAATGCAGCCCCATTAATACCTGCTTTTTTAATAGCAAACCACATCGCAAATAAATAAAATGGAAGCTCTAATAAATTTAATTTTGCAGTTATATCAGGTTTACCTATTCCCTGCAAAAATGAAAAGGGAATATATGCCAAACTGTTAAAAAGCACTCCAATGGATAACATTTGTAAAATTAATGCACTATTTTCAACAAATTTTTCCCCCAACCATATATTCATTCCTTCCTTAGCAAATACAACAATAAATAACATTAATGGATATAAAATGATAAATATATATTTAACTGCCTTAATTGACAATGTTTTTGTATAGTCAGGATTACCCGAATAGCTTGCAGAGAATGCCGGAAATAAAACGGCAACCACTGCGCCTGGAATCAACAATAACTTAGTCACTACTTCATAAGGAGTAGCATAGTATGTAATTGCTGCTGCTGATATTAACGATCCTATTAAAAATCTATCCATATAAATAATTAAAGGCACTATAATATTTGAAACTGTTATCCATCCACTAAGTTTAAAAATTGGCTTAATCAGATCACTTTTTATATTTATCTCTTTTTTTATACTGACATTTAATCTGAAACATTGGAGTAAATAAAGAATCCAGATTATAATTCTTAAAACTATCAAAACAAGTGTTATCCAGAATAAGTTGGCCGTAAAGACTAAACAAATTAGTGGTCCTAGGAAAGAAAAGATCCCAAGAATAATTCTTATGACATTGATTATTCCAAATTTGTGATATGCTTCTAATAATCCTCTTAATCCTGTAGTAGTAGTTACTATTGGAATAGATATCGCCAACAAGTAAAAAGTATCAGTGCTTTCTGATAAGTACTTTGGTGAAATATTAAGAAAATTTTGGACTATGGTTGGTGTGAGAAAAATAAAAAATACTGCTCCCAATAGACTTGCAACAAACATCAAAAAAAGTGAAGTCCAGAATATTGATGGGATTTCTTTAGTCTTATTTTCACCCAGTTTTTCTGCAATAATTTTTGTTAATGCTCTACCTATTCCAAAATCGAATAGGCTGAAATAACCAATAACAATCCATGCTAAATTTAATATACCAAATCTTTCTTCTCCTAAACCCTTAATTAACTGAGGTAAAACAATCACTGCAACGATTAATGGGGCTCCATAACCTATGAGATTATAGATCACATTTTTCGCTACTTTAGCCCCACTTAAATTTTTACCTACATCTTCGGTTATTCCTTTCATTAGATTTAACCTTTGGTACTCGTTAATCTGAATTTCTAAGCATATCTAGCTTATTGTAAGAACCTGCCAGGGTCCAGAAAATGATTGAAAATTGCATTCCATCTAACGTAGGTTCGACTAATGTGTGTAATAATCCTCCTATAAATGCAGAAATGAAACACCATTTAAAAATTTTTAATGCTTCATCGTTTTCTCTCTTAAAATTCTTATAAATACTATACAATAAATATCCTAATAATGAAAAATAAAACGTGGCTCCTACAATACCTACTTCTCCCAAGGCTCCCAAAATAATGTTGTGTGCAGAGGGAGAAGCACCTTCGGGCACAATAAATACGGCATAATATCCTAAATTTCCTATGCCTACTCCTGCTATCGGATGCCCAAGAAATGTTTTCCAAACATCCCTATACAAATCGATACGTGAAAAATATGAAGCGCTCGTTTCAACAGAAGCAATTCTATCAATTAAAACATAAGTTAGAGGATTAATCAGTAACACTATAGTTACTAAGATTAATATTGTTAAAATGGGAATGAAAGTTTTAGGTTTGAGTACTCTTGAAAATAAAATAATCAGCGCAATAAAAAGAGCTAAAATACCCCCTCTTGATAATGTTAATATTATAGCGAAGGACATTAATACCACTGCTGCTGTCATAACTAGTTTTAGTTTCTTCGAATTTGAATATAAAAGATATCCTATAGTAAAAGGTATAATTACAACAAAAAATGCTGCTAAATAGTTTGATCTTCCCCAGCCAAGAGTAAGCAGATTCTTTTTTAAAAACAGTCCTACTATTCCTGTAGAAAATCCTCCTAATCCTATTAGTACTTTTATTTCTAATAATGCTAATAAAACGCCCCAAATAATTATGCTAAAAATAACTGATTTAAGATGGATTTTATTTTTAATAGCATAATACGTAAGACTTAAAACAAAAAATCCCGCGAAATAATTTTTCCAATAGGCAACCATTTTTATTTCATCTACTGCAACAGCTAACCCGGTAAATAGACTCCACACTAAAAATGGGATCCAAATTAATATGAGTAAAGAAACTTCTGATTTTCTATCTAAATTGAACAAGAACTTTAATGCACTGACACCTAACACAATAATAAAAAATAATTCCACTACTAATAGTGTCGGACCATTTGAATCTTTTATCGGTATGAAAGAATCTATGAGTATTGAAAAGACTAAAATATGAATGGCAATGAAAGGGAAATTAAATGCTAATAAAACTAGAATTGTCAAAGAAATTAATATTATTAAAGCTAAAAAAGGTATTAAACCTGCACCGGCAAATAAACCTAATAGTAATATTTCAAAAAACAGAAGGTAACGTAACTTATATAATTCGTTGGTTATCAACAATTTATTTCGCTATCACTTCTTTTTACCAAATTTCATCAATCCTTTAAGTGGATCAATAATACCATCTTTTATTTTTTTGTATCTGTCCTCATCATCCTGTAAACCCGCATATGATTCTTTAACAAGAGCATATCCAATAGAAAAAAATGACGACAATAAAAATGCCCCTATAACTATTAGAGCACGTTTGGGCGAAGATTTTTTTTCTGGAGGGATGGCCTTGTCTACAACTAATACAGCAGGAATATCCTTTTGTTCCTCAATCTTTGCCTGCTCATAAATGGGATATATAAATTCTAAAACTTTGGTTTGTATTTCATACTCTCTCATTAATCTTAAATACTTAACACCGGTTTCTGGTACGTTTTCAAATGGAATAAAAAGTTGTAAGGAGGATTTTAAATTCTTTTTATCACCATATTTCATATTGGTTAATCGCTTGTTCAATTCATTGACCTTTAGATCAGCTTGCAGTACTAATGGATTATCTTTCCCCAGATTATTTTTTAAAATATCTCTTTCAATTTTAGCAACTTCTACTCTAGCTTCTAACTCGGCAGCGACTGATATTGCGGCTTTCATTTGTTCTTTCATTTCCAGAACATTATATTTTGCACTAAACGTTTTAAGGCTATCTTCTATAGCTTCTATATCATTTTCAAGCTGTACAAATCTTTTTTCAATAAATTTTCTGTTATTACGAGCTTCTTTGACACCTAATTCTGTACTCATCTCATTCAAAACCTGGATATAATAATTAGCCATTTTAGCTGCTCTTACAGGACTTTTATCAGTAACAGAAATAGTTATGTTTCCTTCATCCTCAACCATAAAATCGACATGATCCTCTAATTCATTTATCACATCCTCATACGGTTTGTCCTTATCGATTTCATAAACCTCTCGTAGATTGAATTTATTAATTATCTCTTCAGATGCCGTTCGACTTTTTAAAATTACTAGATAATTGTATGCTTCTTCTGGAACGCCACCAAGCGCTCCTCCTAAACTTTTGGAAATATCTTTAATAGTACTTGAAAAACCTGTTATGTCGCCGAATAGCCCCCCTTTTTTCTTTGGCGATATAAACGAAGAAACCGAAGTATATTTCTTGGGTAATACAAGACTTACAATTATAGCCGCGATTGTAATTATTAAAACATTTATAATTATACTTTTTCTATACTTAACAAGAATAATTAGAAAATCCTCAAACTTTTTAGATTTTTCTTGTTCAGAGTTAGCGCTCATTGAGAACCTATAAATTTGAATTAATTTTGAATGGCACAAAGTTAATATTTTTAATGAAGATATGATAATCCCTTTTGAATTGGCATTGTTTGATTTTTTCTAGAATATAAATCTTTAATCAAACATAATAAGTGACGTAATAAATATGGCTAGATATCACGTGTAAAATCTAATCTACATAAAATAATTCCCCTGATCCTGGTAGAATAAAGGCATTGACAATATGACCTTTTTTAATAAATGTTTTTTGTCCATTTACTTTATTAATCTGAAAAATCTCTAGTTCATTATTTAATGAAATATTAATATTGGTTTTTTTTTCAACATTTTTATTTACTACAAAGAAATAAGTACCTCTATCATTCAATTCTCTTCCTTTTAAAACTCCAATAAGAATCTCCGGATCAGCGCCAGGTTTATCAGCGTTAACTATATTTGTTACCAAAGAGTTCGGATCTTCAACTTTTAAAAGTGATTTCGAAATATCATATTGATCATTTGGATAATCGGAAGAATGAATTACCTTTATACAATTTAAGTTGAGAAGTATTTTCCCGAGTACTTGTATTTCCTCATTTAATTTTTTGACCGGAACATAAAGAGGTCCATGCAATGAATCAGCAACATTTTTATTGTCGACATATTCTTCAAGTATCCATGATTTATAACTAAACTGTTCAAAACCTCTTGAATATAAAAAGTAACCGATACCTTTTGCCCCATAGGCTAAAGCAGAAAAAACCTGCATACTGATTTCTTCAATCGATGGGCTCTTATAATTCAAATGTTCGCTGGAGAGTACGAGTATCCAGAATGGAATATTGTATTGGATCGACTTTTTCCGCATAACGTCAAGATTTGAATAATAATCTTTTCTAAAACCTCCTAAATCTTTTTTTTGCCAGGGATAACTATCATAACAAAGAATCTGAGGCTTATACTCTTGAGAGGATACAAAAGCATCGATGTATTTTTCATACGCTTTAATATCCGGTGTGCTTTCCCAGTAAGAAGGGAAGAGATTTACATATGCAATTTTTTTATTGAATGTTGAATCAGAACGAATTTGTTTTGCCATTCTGTTAATATCTGCATTGTCATCATTCGGAACCATATCAAATAGTGTACAAGGTTTCCGATTTCTACCAGGCTCATCCCAGAGATACCAGCCGTACACATATTTATCATTAAATTCATTTAAATATTTTTTTATATCTGAATTGGTCTCGTCATTAGCATTATCAAATATGTAATCATCTTTACATTCATTCTCAAGTAGAACAATCCACTTAAGGTTAGTTTCACCCAGTTTATGAAATGCATCCTTAACTTTGTAAGCATCTGCCGGCCAACTCATTCCACAATTTATAACGATATTAATTCCACCTTCATCGATGATTTTTAAAGTTGATTCTATATCATTTGATTTACCCGGTACATTGTATGCAAAAATGGGAAACAAACCTCTTGGGTCTTCCCAGTATTCCTTGTTTTCAATTTTGTACTTGGATGGTGCAGATTCTTTAACAGAAAGCGGGTAGAACGGACTTACAATATTAGTAAAAACTAAATCATTAAAGCGTTCAGAAAAACCCAGACCTAAAAGAGGGATTACTATTACAGATAAGACAACAGATATTATTAAAATTCCTTTTTTCATCTAAGAAGAATTAGTTTTTTCGTTTGAACAAATTTTCCGGCTTCTAATCTATAAAAATAAATACCACTCGCTAAATTACTTCCATTAAATTTCACGTTGTAATTACCGACTGGTTTTTCTTCATTTACAAGCGTTGCAACTTCTCTCCCAAGTAAATCAAATACTTTAATAATAACATTTGAAGGTTCCGGAATTGAATATTCTATGGTTGTGCCTGGGTTAAATGGGTTGGGATAATTTTGAGAGACATAAAAATTTTCCGGTAAGTTCGTAATAAAATTATCAATACCTGTAAAAATACTGTCTAAGTTAGTTCTTGCATGTGTATATATCTGATGATTGCCTTCATATTGAGTATGATAACTTCTTTTATACAATCCTCTGCTATCAAACCAAAGCGAGTCTACAATTGACCATTGAGATCCAGCCGAATTCGACACAAAAAAAACTGGCAAATCACTAAATCTATAAATCGGGATTGGTCCATTAACCGGGAATTTCCAAATACCAATGTCACCCCATTCCCAAGCAATGGTTGAATCTACGGTAGACGGATTGGCAGTAAGTTCATGGTTTCCACTAAGGGATTCATTAAGAATAAAATTATTTACGATATGGACTTGTAATGTATCATTGTAACCAAAACCATAAAATTGTCTCGAAAGGTCTACTTTTTGTTCAACTAACCAGTCAATTTTATTTCCTTCCAGTGTTGAATCAATAATTGTATAAAATATTTTGCCTGAATCATTTTGCATAACATCTAGGTTTCCTACTTCGTAAGATGTTAAAGAATACCGATAATTATAAATGTATTTATTGCCTTTGGCTATAGGGAAAAGATCATATGGCTCTTCTGTATTTGCACTTGCTCGATCATTACTCAATATTTTCATCTCATTAATCTTTTGCTTACCCCAACCCGGTTGTGCGATTAGGTTGAATGATATGAAAAACAACAAAACCAGGCTATAAATTATCTTCATAATTTCCCTCTAAACTATTTAAGTAAAACAAACTTCTTCGTTTCAGAAAATTTCCCAGCTTCAATCCTGTAAAAATATACACCGCTTGCAAACCTGCTTCCATCAAACTTAACTTCATATAATCCTACTGGTTTTTCTTTATTAACAAGCGTTACAACTTCTCTTCCAAGTAAATCAAAAACTTTAATTGTAACATTTGATTTTTCTGGAATTGAGTATTCTATTGTTGTAGCAGGATTGAATGGGTTTGGATAATTTTGATAGAGCCGGTAAACAGTTGGCAAAAAATCAATTTCTTGTGTTTCCGAATAACTAAAAGTAGAATCGAGATTAACTATTTTAATTCTATATTTCAAACTTCTGGAAGGTGTGGTAAATATGGTATCTGTATATGATATTGATTGAGTTGTATCTGTTATTATTTCTATGGTGGTCCAGTCTTTTTCATCCGGCTTTCTTTCAATTTCAAATTGCATAAAATTCAGACCTATTTCGGCATCCCAAACCAATTTAACTGAACTATTCTTTAAAGTACAACTCAAATTGTAAACTGTAGTGTTTACAATAATATTTGTAAAATTTATTGATGATGTAGAATCCGTATAATACAGTTTCCCCATTGCATCATCGGAAGATACACCCCTGATTAAAGTTCCTCCATCCACAACAACATCTGAATAATTAACCACCGTTATGCCATTCCCACCTAATGTATTCAACGCAACATTGTAAGGAGGCAAGTTAATTAATGCCATTCCACCTTCAAGAATTGAATTAAAAAATACTGCATTTGTGCTATCACAATATGCCCCATCTCCAGCTTTCGCCTGTATCCCTCTGCCAGGAGTGGAAGGGGTAGTTTTACCACCAATTCCCCCCTTTAAATATGAATCTGTTACTTGAACCTTATAAGAATGATATAAACTTAATGAATGACCGCCTAATCCTGGTATTGAACCAAATCCGCCAAATCTTGCCCCATCTCCTCCCTTACCCCCATATAAATAACAATCAGATACGAAGAATGAATCACTATTATAAATTTTTAGCCCATCTCCCCCATTACCACCACAAGTATATTGTATATTTTCATCGCCATCAGCGCCAATTATTTTTGAATTGATTATATAAACATTTGCTGTATTCTGAACAAATAAACCGCTACCACCAGAAATATGACCAGTCCCACTTATATCTTTCCCTCCAATTACTTGCAAACTATCCAAAACGATATTAGATGAATTTAGAATTTCCATTCCATTTGTTGGTTTATAATTTGAACAATCTTGAAAAATTCCATCGCTTTTAGTTTTTGCTATCACTGAAAGATTTTTAATTTCAACATTATCTGATCTTATTACTATCACAGGCTTGAGTGTATCCCCTGTAATTTTGGTTTCGTTAATTCCTTTTCCTATTAAAGTTATGGGTTTATCAATTACCACACACTCAACATATTCTGATTCTGTTATATAAATAGTATCGCCGGGCTTAGCGTTTGCAATTAATCTTTTAATGCTAGGATTATTATTTATTCGAAAAATTGAACTTACCCCAATAAAGCTATCAGTTTCATAAACGGTTAACTTAAACCGGCAACTGTCAGAATATAAATCAGGAACTGACCATTCATACGATCGATTCCAACTACTACCCCAGTCGGAGGAATTCAAGGAATCAATAAATAACCAATATCTTCCATTATCAGTTGTCAATTCAAGTTTCATCGCCCCATCATAATCACCTGCAATTTGTAATAATTCAATATCACCTGTATTAAAGATGGAGTTTTCATCCGGATAAGTGATTGATAATGTGGGCAGGTGAATTATGAAATAAATATTTGTTAAAGCATAGATGGGCGGATTGTCTATACTCGTTATCTTTATTAGGCATTTATTGGAACTAACAAATGGTACACGCCACCTGTATTTTAGTGAATCCGCTGGATATGAGCTTACTATTGTTTGCCACGTTACACCTGAATCGGGAGAAAATTCTATTTTTATTTTATCTACATTGAAGGCAAGCCAGGAAATATTAAAGTAATGACCTGCAGATAAAGAATAGAAACCATTCCTTGCGGGATCTGTAATAATTAATGGTGGAGGAGGTGCAATTGTAAAATTTTCCGTCTCTTCCCATTCAGATATATTCTCATTATTTTCAATCAATATTTTACATTGATCAGATGGGGTATTAGGAACATTCCAATAGAAGTTATTTTCAGAATTAAAGTTGGTTGCAAGATTAATCCATGTTTGCCCATCATCTGAAGAAAATTTTATATTCAAATCCCGTCGGGATGAAAAGCCACTCCATTTTATTCTTATTTCCGTTAATGCATATAGAGTATCCCCGGTATTCGGATAATCAATATTAAAAGAATGGAATCTTTCTCCACCGCCATTTTCGGTTTTTAATAAATCCCAATTATGCGATATCCAACCATAGTTTTCATTTAATATGAATAAATTACTGTAATTCGAGCTTACACTCGGATCACTTTGTGCAAACCAGTCTTTACCTGAGTTAGTAGTCTTATAGATTGTTCCACCAATGACAAAACCAATGCTGTCATTTGCAAAAGCCATCATACCTTGATTTCTGCTAAAGGTAAAAGTATGTACCCATGTTTCACCACCGTTTGAAGAAGAGTATATCTCATTATTAATCATCGCAATTATACTTTCCTCATCAAAACATATTAAGGAATGTATAGATGGATTAGCAACCGGCAAATCAAGTTTCGTCCACGTATCTCCATTATCAGAAGTTTTAAAAATCAAAGATTGTGTGTAAGCAAAACCTACATTATTATGAAAAGTAAAAGAAGAAATAGATGCCCCTGCGTTGTAACTAAATACCTTTGTCCAGCTTACCCCCGCATCTGTAGTCTTTAAAATTTGTTCATTAGAACCACCAATGAATCCTAAGGAGTCAGTTTGGAAATAGACCGTTGTATATATTATGTTATCAAAAGGTATATTAAGTTTGTCCCAGCTTAAGCCGTTGTTTTCAGTTTTATAGATCTCAGTAAAATCAACAGCAAAATATTTTAAAGAATCATAAATAAAATAATTTATTGGATAAGTAACATAGGGCGGTGCATTAGAAATGCTATCCCATGTAGCCCCACTATTATAGGTCTGATAAATAATATGATTCCCAGTAACAAGATCACTTGTAACGATAATACCATTATTTTTATCAAAAAAATGGATTTTTGAAATAGATGCACCAAAGGGACTTTGAATTTCTTCCCATTGAGAATACAATGAAATAGGTAAGAAGAATAATAAAAAAACTGTAACTGTCTTTTGCATAATTGCCCCATCAAAATCACAAAAATAACGCTGTAACAAAGTAAAATTATCATTCAATTTCAAGATTACTTTTCATCTAGTGAATGACTACTTAAATGATAGCTTTTAAAAACTTTTCAAAGTTATTAATCAAATTAGCTATTTATAATCTCAGACCATTACTTCTTATTAGCAGTATTTTTTACACTGTGCGAAAATTTGAAAATTAAGTAAATTTGATAATTAAAATTCTAAATACAAATGTATCATTTGTTGTATATTCATTAATAAAA
>Ga0307442_1000794_pt1 | contig 15548 bp, 16 predicted proteins | sample SalMarWE160430MG_FD_202143 | JGI IMG/M metagenome (GOLD analysis project Ga0307442, IMG submission 202143) | Salt marsh sediment microbial communities from the Plum Island Ecosystem LTER, Massachusetts, United States - WE1604-30 | ecosystem: Environmental > Aquatic > Marine > Intertidal zone >...
GAACCGTGGAAGACTGGACACTTCTATGGTAGCTCATACATTGTAGACCCACGAGGGCAAATGATTGTCAAAGGTTCACGTGACCAAGAAGAACTCGTCATTGGCGATGTGGACTTAGATATGATTCGTGAAGTTCGCAACGTCTGGCAGTTCTATAGAGACCGTCGTCCTGATAGTTATGGCTGCCTAACTGATATCTAAGGATTATTTCTCAATCTTTGAGAAAGCCTCACCGAGAATGGAACAAGCTTCATCAATTTGCGCACTAGTAAGCTCAAGAGGCGGTTGAAGTCTTAGAACATTATTATCTAGACCGCCCTTTCCAATGAGCAGTCCTTTTTCTCGACAATACTCCATAACCTGCAAAATCTCTTGTGTAGCCGGTTCCTTTGAATTTCTATCCTTTACCAGTTCAATACCTAACATCATACCTTGGCCACGAACCTCTCCAACAATCTTGTGGTCTTCTTGAAGCGAAAGCAGTTTCTTCTTTAGATCATTTCCCAGTTTTGAGGCTCTTTCAAGGTAATTACTTTCTTGAATGATATCAATGACAGCAACAGCTGCTGCACAAGAAAGAGGATTTCCTCCAAAGGTCGCAAAAGCATCGGTAACGGTATAGTCTTCCGCTAATTCGGGTCGAGTGATGAAGCCACCAATTGGGATACCACTTCCGAATCCTTTTGCTAGAGTAATGATATCAGGTTCTACACCAGTATGTTGAATTCCCCACCATTTGTCACCGGTGCGACCAAATCCAGTCTGTACTTCATCTGAGACATACAGACCGCCGTATTCCTTCACGATTTCGTGCACTATCTTGAAGTATTCAGCAGGTGGTTGAACAATACCTCCAACTCCTTGAATTGGTTCAGCTATGAATGCTGCGATGGCGTTATTTGTCTGAGTCCGAATTACTTCTCGAATATATCTAGCACACTCCATATCGCAACCAGGATGCTCCTTACCAAATGGGCATCTATAGCAATACCCATACGGAGTAAATCTTACGCCAGATGGATGAGCTTCGGGAACAGTTCGCCAACCAGCACTAGAAAGCTCACGTGCAAGAGTAGTTCTTCCGTGATAGGCTCGTTGACACGCAATGATGTATGGATTCTTTTTGTACTTCCGTGCCATGAACAAAGCTGCTTCATTTGCTTCGGATCCACTATTTACAATGAAAGAACGACTCAAACCAGATGGTGCAATACCAGCAAGGCGCTTCACAAGCACAGCATATGGAATTGTAGCATAGAGGGAGCTTGTATAAACAAGTCGTTCAGCTTGCCACTTGATTGTAGAAACATACTTCGGATGATTGTAACCAGTTATTGTAGTGCAAATACCTGCGAACAAATCTATGTATTTCTTTCCTGAACTATCCTCAAGAACGGCACCTTCACCATTCACAAAGAGCACGGGGTCTTGATAGTAATGACCAACAGCAGGGGCAAGGAACTTCTTTTCTAGTTCAAGTATCTCTTCTCTCGAATATTCTCTTCTCAAATCTTCAGGAACCAAATCATCTGTCATATAGTATCACCTTATTCATGAAGCACTCACGACCATAGACCCATTCCCCTAAAGACTTAATGGACGAAGAGATAATACCGTGAAGATGGAGAATCGATAATTCATGTCATCAAATCGGCTTGCTATAGAATTCGTGGGAATTGATTTCAAGAATCCTTTCATTCTATCCTCTGCACCTCCAACAATGGATGCTCGTCATATTATACGAGCGGCAAAACTCGGATGGGGAGGAGCAGTAATGAAGACTGTTACAGAAGAGCCTACTGTAGATCCCAGAACGAGACTGGGAGGACTTCGTAGGAACGGAAAAACTATTGGTATGAATAATATCGAGTTGCTTTCTCGAAAACCACTTTCTACATGGACAGAGGACTGGATTCCACAGATAAAGCAAGAAGCTCCAGAGGACTTCATATTCATCGCGAGTATAATGAGTGGACCTGAACCTGAAGGTTGGACCACCCTAGCTGAAACGATGACCCAATCTGGCGTCGATGCGATTGAGATCAATGTTTCCTGTCCTCATGGATCACCAGAGGAACATATGGGAGCATTCATCGGACAGAATCCTACTTTGGTTGAACAAGTAACAAGAGCTGCCAAGAAAGGGACAGATCTACCATTGATTGTCAAACTGACGCCTAATGTGACAGATATTGTTCCCATCGCAAATGCTGCAGTCAAAGGAGGCGCTGATGCAATATCTGCCATCAATACTGTAGAATCATTGATTGGAATTGACATTGAAACTGCAACTCCATTACCCGTTGCGTACGGTATGGATAAGACAGAGCAGTTGAGCACGTATGGAGGATTTTGCGGACCTGCGGTGAAACCACTTGGACTCCGATTTGTTTCACAGATTGCAAAGGCACATCCCGACATTCCGATTTCCGGCATTGGAGGAATCGAAGATTGGTCTAGTGCAACTGAATACCTCATGGTAGGAGCAAGAACCTTACAGGTTTGTACTGCAGTCATGTGGTATGGATTCTCAATCATCAATGACATGACCAATGGTCTTGCGGATTTCATGGAGCGAAAAGGATACGAAACACTTGATTCAATCGTTGGTAAAGCATTACCAAAGATTACGAGTTGGACTGCACTAACCAAACTCCCACCTGTAGTAGCAAGAATTGACTCAGAAAAATGCACAGGTTGCAAAGAATGCGTTATTGCGTGTGCAGATGGCGGATTTGTTGCAATTCAGATGAGGGAGAAAGTAGCCCTTGTAAATAATGACAAGTGCGATGGCTGCGGTCTCTGTGCAGTAGTGTGTGATTTCGATGCGGTAGAATTTGTTCATACTAAGTGAGAAGTCAACCTAACAGAAGAATCAAATAGACGTCTAGTTGATTATTGATTTCCGAAGTGGAAGTGACCATCTTGACAGTTGAAGTTGTGAAGAACTATATCAATGGAAAATGGGTTGAATCAAAGGCAAAAGAAACGCGTGATGTGTTCAATCCAGCAACAGGGGAATTAATTGCTAAGACTCCAATGAGTACAAGGGAAGAAACCCTTGAAGCGATCAACGCTGCAAAGACCGCTTTCGATCGCTGGAGAGCAACTCCATCTCTGACAAGAGTCAGGCATCTCAATAGAATTAGAGATGCATTCGAAGAGAATTTTGAAGATCTCGTGAAGACCCTTACATTGGAACAGGGGAAAGCAATTGATGAATCACGAGGTGAATATAGACGAACAATAGAAAACCTAGAGTGCGCGACTAGCATTCCTTCACTTCAGATGGGTTACAACTCCGAAGATATCTCAGCTGGAATAGACGAGATGGTCATTAAACAACCATTAGGTGTCTTCTTCTGTGTAGCTCCGTTCAATTTTCCGGGAATGGTTCCCACTTGGTTCTGGCCATTTGCGATAGGTGTTGGAAATACCTACATCGTAAAACCTTCAGAACAGGTCCCATTAAGTCAAGTCAAGCAATTCGAAATTATTCATGAGATAGGACTACCCCGTGGCGTTCTGAATATGGTTCATGGTGGGTCGGAAGCTGTAAACACCTTGATTGAGAGCCCTGATACGGTAGGTATGTCCTTTGTTGGTTCTTCCCGAGTTGGAAAATTACTATACAAGAAAACTGGAGAATATAGGAAACGAGCTCAAGTTCAAGGCGGTGCAAAGAATTTCCTAACAGTCATGCCAGATGCGGATCTTGAAAAAACTGTTCCAGCTCTGATTACATCATTTTACGGATGCGCTGGGCAAAGATGTCTAGCTGGTGGTGTGCTATTAGCAATCGGAGATGTTTATGAGCCATTAAAGGAAATGATAGTAGAAGCAGCAAAGAAATACACCACTGGAAATGGACTTGAAGAAGGAGTGCAAATGGGACCGCTAGCCTCGAAGACTGGAATGGACAGGGTTCTGAATTTCATTAAAAGCGGTATTGATGAAGGTGCGGAATTACTACTGGATGGGAGAGGTATTGAAGTTCCTGGCTACCCTAATGGATACTTCATTGGACCAACCATTTTTGATAAAGTGACACGAGATATGACAATTGCAAAGGAAGAGATTTTCGGACCAGTAATTCCTATCATACAGGTGAAGGACCTTGATGAGGCGATTGAAATCATTCATGCAAATCCCTACGGAAATGCATCATCTGTCTTCACATCAAGTGGAAAGACTGCTAGGGATTACCAATATCGAGTGAAAGCTGGCAACATTGGCATCAACGTTGGAGTTGCAGCCCCAATCGCTACATTCCCATTCTCGGGTATGAAAGATTCATTCCTCGGAGACCTACACGGCCAAGGAAGAGATGCAGTCGAATTCTTCACTGAAAATAAGGTAGTAATTACGCGTTGGTTCTAGATGTTTGCTGGTGATATCATTGGATTTAGGCACATTCGGAGCAATTATCAAGTACGCAATGGAAATTGAAAGTAAAGTCAATGACTTCTACAAAGAAGTAAGTGAGGCTGCAAAAAATGATGCACTTGTGAGATTACTTGGAGATTTAGTAACTCGGGGACAGAAAAGAATCAACACCTTGGAACGAGTTCGCAGGGAAAATGTAACTGAAATGATACTTGAACCAATTGAAGGGTTTGATTCTGATTCATTTGGAATCGATGCAGATGCTTCACTAGCTCTTGACGATGCAACCATCAGAACAATGGCAAATAGCATCGAAAGCACGCTTCAGAAATTCTATAATACTGCTGCTAGAAAGATAGATTTCCTTCCTGAAGCGGAATATGCATTCGAGCTACTAGCTGAAAAGAATGAAGAAACCATTAAGCATCTAGAAGCGTGACGTTGGATAAACGATATGTCCATCCTTGAAAACAATAAGTTCACCTTCATCAAACTCAGTCCAATCTCCACTTGTCAGAATTCTAGTTGAGATGAGATACCCAGATTGATCGAGGGCTGATGGAATTTCACTTCGTAATTCCACATTTCCAAGTCTATCTTCGTGAGTCACTAGTTCAACTTTACCGAATGGAGCAAATTGCTTTGAATAGCGAAGGCCATTATTGTGATCATTCTCATCAGAATAACAGAAGAGAGAGGAACCATCTGAAAAGATGCAATTCAATGTATTCTTACCATCATTGATTTCGCGAAGAGTTTTTTCAATGACTTCAAAATCAGGTTCTTTCCATGTTATTGCTTTACGTTCTGATAGAATATCAAGAATATGGCAAAACGCTTGTTCTGAGTCAGTTTCTCCCAGTGGTCTGTATTTCTTGAATAGAAGTCTCTCAACCTGTGAAAGAGTGCCATTGTGAGCAAAGGCAAATTCACTATCTATAGAGTCAGTCTTCAGGCGTCGATAAAATGGATGAGTGTTGAGATAACTGGGAACTCCTCTTGTTGATCTTCTGACATGTGAGATTATTGTCTTGGAGTGTACGTATTGCTCCATGAAATCGTATAGAGCACTATTGAGTGCAGATTGTGGTTCTTTAACGATGCGCAGGCAGTTTTCCTTGTAAAATGCTAGTCCCCAACCATCAGGGTTTACTTGACCTCGTTGTTGGAATACATCTAGTGATATTTTGACTCTAATAGGTACATTGAAAGAAAGCCCCAGAAGATCGCACATTGAGTTATTCCTCTTTGAAATCAATACATGAATTGCTTGTAAATACTACCACAGTTCATCTTCATCTTCGGATTCCTTTTTTTGTGTTTGATCTTTTTCCCACCATGATTTTTGCTTCTCCAACTTATCCCAAGGAGTAGTTGGTTTTGGAATTGGATAGCGCCATAGTACAATTACGCAAAAGAGAAATTGAAAGGGGAGAGGTATAGTAAACATTACAATATGTAGCCCAAACGCATATGCTATTATCAACATAAAAGGAATATAGAAGATATAAACGCCATCACCAAATATGGATGCAATTAAAGCACGACGTCTGGTTGCTTTTCCTTCGTAATATCGGTAGATTTGCAAAACCGGTACTAATCGTAATAAAACAAGAGGGAATAATTGAATTATTACTTCTAGTGGAAGTATTTCGAATCTATAAGAAGGAGAAGAAGAAGGGAAAACAGAAGGTGATGATATAAAACTCCATATTAATGATAGAAGCATTATTTGAGAGTCGAATCCATAACTGCTTATCATCAGTAGGAAAGGAGCAAATAGGCCGAAGAGTAATACAATTGCTGAAATCTGTTTTGATTTCCGCTCTCTGCCATCAATCACTTCAGCGTTATGGCTGTCTACTGATTCAGATGCTCCCATCGTTTCTACCTATCAGATAGACATCGATGAACGATTATGAATTCTTCTGTCCAAGTTAAACCGTACTAGCTCCTCAGACTTCAGATATGTTCGAATTGAATTTGATATAACTATCAGTCGGATGTGATTCTCATTCTCTTGAAGTGTTTAACAGAGATTTCTTTGTTGGATCAGGAATCTGTGATGCAGTAATACTCTGTTCGCTAACCTCGCCCATCTATTCTACCCAAGGTAAATTCGTAAAGAAAGATAATGAATCATCTTATTGGCCTACAAATGCACTACCACAACTCATCCTCAGCTTCTTTCTTCTCTTGCTGAGAATCAGGTTCTTTCTCCCACCACGATTTAGGCTCTTCCTTACCTTTCCACGGAGCTGTCGGTTCAGGAAAACGAAATGTCAACAATATGAAGAAAGCGAATATTATCTGGAAAGGAAGCGGAATGTGATATGTGTCAGATCCAATCGTAAGAAACAATAGAAAAATTCCCGAGAAAGTAGTATATCCATCACCAAGTACGGCTGTAATGAATACACGATTCCTTGTTGTCTTTCCATTGTAATATCGATAAATCTGAAGGACTGGCACAATCCGTAATAATAAGAAAGGAAACATAGACATCATTATGTAAGGATCTATTATCGAGAACCCATTACTATACCATCCGGGCGATTGTTGATAGATCCAGAGCAGTCCTTGGATAATCACTGTCGGTTGCCATGAGTAATTGAACACTGAAATCAGAATAGGTGCAAATATTCCAAGCAATAGCATAATCGCTGTGAATATCAGTGATTTCTTGTGCATATCTGGAATCTGTGATTCAGTAATGCTTTCTTCTTCGACCTTTACCAATTAATACGCCCCATGTAAATTTGTAATCAAAGATATTGAATCGACTCATCGACTTACAAATGTACTACCACAACACATCATCGTTATCAGTAGGTTTCTTTTGTTCAGCTTTACGCTCATCAGGTTTCTCTTTTTGTGAATCAGAGGGCTTCTCCCACCACGATTTAGGCTCGTCCTCACTTTTCCACGGAGCTGTTGGTTCTGAGATGGGATACCTCCACAGTACTAGCAGACCAAATATCAATTGGAAAGGAAGAGGTAACATAAACATGCCCATCATAGCTAGTAATATGTAGGGAATTGTCATTATTAGAAAAATTCCATCTCCCACGAAACATGCAATCATTGCGCGTTTCCTAGTTGTCTTTTCATTATAGTATCGCCATATTTGATAAACAGGCGCTATTCGAAATAGGATGAGGGGAAACATAGACATCAAGGCATAAGGAGGAATTATTGTGAATCCACCGAAACTACCCATAGAGTTAGAATAATACATCCAAAACAATGATTGAATATAAGTTTGAGGTGGTCCCCAGCCATAGCCAAAGATTTGTATCGTAAGAGGGGCAAACAATCCAAGCAACAGCATAATCGCAGCTATCAGCTTTGAATTCCGTTTTTTCCCTTGAGTAGATGTCTCGTAGATATTCCCTTCGTCCAATTCTCCCATATTTTCCACGCAATATTCATAGGAGATTGAAAGATTATGAACCCTTCGTTCGTATCTATGCAGGAACAAGTTTTTCAGGTTTGAAATCTGTTCTAATAGAATTAAGGAGGGAAGTTAAGCGAACGTAATTTTCGTCTTCATGAAGTGAACGAGTCTTGTTTTGAAAATCGCCCTCATTTTCATATTTTACCATGTACACACTCTCATTCTGATGCTCAGCATTCTTCCAATGACCTAAAACTTCAATTCCATGTTTTGCATAAATCTCGCTAAATTGAGTTCTAATCTTATCTAGCTCTTCAACTGCTTCTGGTTTGACTGTTGTCCGATATAGCATAACTAAAGTCATGATTCCCACTATAAACTATAGTTAATTAATTTGTTTTAAGCTTACGGGTATGTAAACATCATGCTATACATTGAAATGCTAGAATGATTCTGAAAGCACTGTATTGTATCACCTTGAGGGTTGCACATGAAACAGGTCCGTTTGATTATCGTTGGCGCGGGAGACCGCGGAACAGTCTATGCTTCCTACGCAAAAGAACACCCTGATAGAGTCAAAATCGTTGGTGTTGCAGAACCCCGTGATTTCTATCGTGAGCGAATGATGAAGGAATATGATATTTCCGAAGTAAGAGCATTCACTGATTGGAAGGATCTTGCCAAGGAAGAGAAGTTTGCAGATGCGGTGGTAATAGCAACCCAAGATCACATGCACAGAGACCCTGCAATAAAACTAGCAAAGAGAGGGTATCACATACTTCTAGAGAAACCGATGGCTCCAGATGAGAAGGGATGCAGGGATATTGTCAAAGCAGTCAAGGGAAAGGATATCATCTTCGCTGTAGGTCATGTTCTTCGTTATACGAGATATACTAAGAAACTCAAAGAGATACTTGATTCTGGAAGAATTGGGGATGTGATTAGTCTCCAAAGACTAGAACCTGTTGGATATTGGCATCAAGCTCATTCCTTTGTTAGAGGGAATTGGAGGAAAGAGAGTGAGTCCTCATTCATGCTATTAACAAAGTCGTGTCATGATCTTGATTGGATTCGTTATATTATGGGAAAGAAATGCAAGACGATTTCATCCTTTGGTTCACTTACCCACTTTAAGAAGGAGAATAAACCTAACAATGCCGGGGAGAATTGCTTAGATTGTACCTATGAACCTCTGTGCCCCTATTCTGCAAGGAAAATCTACCTGGATTTTCTCACGCGTGGAAATACAGGATGGCCAGTGAGTGTAATAACGTCAGATACAACCAAGGGTGGAATTATTCGAGCAATAAGAGAAGGGCCCTATGGTCGTTGTGTATATGATTGTGATAATGATGTTGTTGATCATCAAGAAGTAATTATGGAGTTTGAAGGCGGAAAAACAGCTTCGTTTACAATGACCGCTTTTACCAAAGCAAGACAACGAGAAACTAGAATCTTCGGTACTAGAGGCGAGATTTATGGTAATGGAACAAAGATTCAGATTTACGAGTTCCTAACTGGAAAGTCTGTAATATTGGATACATCTGATGAAGACCCCTCATCACTAGCAGATCATGGAGGAGGGGACTATGGATTGATTCATGCTTTTATTGAAGCTGTGGCAGAAAACGACCCCAGCAAAATACTCTCAGGACCAGAAGAAACATTGGAGAGCCATCTCATGACCTTTGCAGCGGAGAAGGCAAGGGTGGATGGAAAAGTAGTAGACCTCAAAATCTGATCCATAACACAATACCAACGATTAGCAATACCAAAAATATTGACAATTCCACAATGGCTCTAGGATGAGTCAAGGTGATTTGCAGCGATTCCAAATTGAGTATCGTGTAGACTAAGAACAGAAGTGGAATTACACTAAGAATAATCATTATTGGTCCATAATTGACTGATTGCAATTAGAATGCCTATCATCGTCTTTGTGGCAAGATATTTTTAATAGTCTAGTAAAATCATTTACCTCTTTGGTAGTAGCCCAAGGGTTGGTAACAGCTACCTAAAACTTGGACGAAGTTGGACATCACTACAATAACTGTTTGAAGAACCAAAGGAAAATTGTAGGTCTTTTTATATCAAAATGACTGAACAGAACTCTGAGGTTGACCAGACACGTAGAATGACCTCACGGAGTCCAGTCCATTGCCGTTTATGGACGTACATCACTCCGGTGTCCAAGATTGTACAACTATCAATGAACGGTCCCGAGGTCAACAGTTAGCGCGATAATCGTAATTTTGGAGAACAACGATATTGAGTGCAGCTTCTATGCCCTCTTCGCGGCTTGGTTCTCACCGGCTGTATGCCTCAGGACGTGTATGAGTACGCGCGAACCGTTCTATATTGTTATAATAGTATATTGCTCAAAGCACATATTTCTTGTAAGGATCATCCACCTCCAACAGGAGGAAATATTACAACAAGGTCATTTTCAGTAAGCTTTTGGTTCATTTCGATTACCCTTTTTCCATTGACCATGACAATCTTTGCATCGTCTCTAGAAATTTCAAGCTGTTGAATGAGTTCACCTATGGTCGTTCCTTGGCTGTGCACTGTAAAGGCTTCGCCTATCTCAAGTCCTTCAGGCCCAAATCTGCGTAAAGTAGCGTATAGTTTGACATTGATCTGCATCATCAACATCCCTTAGTAGTAATCAACATCAACATCTTCTTTTGTGTATCCATGACCTTTGAGATGCTGTCCACCACAGAGAAGAACCATATTAAATGGGAAGAGCCCGATTCGATCATCATCTTTCATTTGATAATTCTTCTTTGCGAGGTTTCCATTGATGAAACAATCACCTAAATCTTTTTCATGAAGACCAAGACGTTCTACAAAACGCGCAAAGGTTTCGTTCTCGACAAAATCCACCATCATTACAGTATCTTCGCAAGCACTACTTCCAGGGACAAGTGAACGTAACTTGCCATACAAGTGAATCTCTATCATTACGTGATATTTGAAGTATACAGAGAAAGGTGTTTCCATATGGAAGTCCAATGAAAAAAGAGAGAAAGGAGAAGTTAGTATCTTCTCCTATTATCTGCGAAACTTAGACTCCCTTGAAGACCTCATCTAGCTCCTCATCTGTTACATCGAATGTAACATTGTGAGGCGGAAGTGGTTCAGTCTTAAAGAACTCTGGTAACCTATCATCAGCAGCTGTGAAGCCTGCTCTCTTGTTGAAGTCACGTTCATTCTTCAAAATGGCCATTCCATATTCACCAACATCAATTTCTTTTCCAAGAAACGCATTCACTGTGTCTACCATACCATTGAAGCCATCATCAAAGTCTAATATTGCAAATGCAATGAATATACAATAACCAACGGCATCAAGATATGCTGTTGTGGCTTGAAAAGTTCTTGATAGGTCTGCTTTCTTTACATCCCTTGGATCAGTCACAGTTCCTTTGATTCCAAGAACCTCAGCAGCAATCGTGTAACCTGCAGTGTGATCAGCACCCATTGGAGTTGTAGCATAGGTCACACCAATGCCACGAATAGGACGTGGGTCATAAGCAGGCAGTGCTTGACCTTTTACGACTGGTATTCTTGTTACACCGAAAGCCTCCCCTGCACTCTGTGTACCTGAAGCGACTATTTTTCCAATGACTGAATCTGCTTTGTAAGCTTCTTTCAATGTTTCAATTGCAGCAGCGCCATCACCATATTTGATAATTCCACCTTCCATAAACATTGCCAGAGTATTGCCAGCCTCAATTGTATCTAATCCAAGATCATTACAGAGTCTATTCATCTCTGCGACATCATAGAGTGAGTCAATGTTCAAATTCGCACCAAGAGCCCATGCTGTTTCGTACTCCAAGGGTGAAACATGAGCTTTCCCAGTTTTTTCATATGGTACTACATTGGAACAAGACATAACACATCCAGGATGACATGCATGAGCATATCGACCCTCAGCGGCATCGCCAAACTTTTCCTTTACTTTGTCCACGAGTTCATGAACTGCTTCACCAGAAATCTTCGCAGCGCCATTAAAGCGGCCAGAACTGAAACCTTTGGTAGGAAGGCCACCACCCTCACTTAGGATATTCTGAAGAATATTGGTTCCATAATTCTTGAGACCGCCGTAAGGATTGCCTTCATCATCATTTAGCTTTCCAGTCACTGCATGTTTCTGAAGCGCTTCACGAAGTGCAGTTCGTCCCTTATCAAAGCGTTCCTTATCTTTCGGGGTTGGTATAGTTCCACCAGTCGGATCGGAAATAACAGCTACAATGCGTTTTGATCCAAATACAGCACCGAGACCACCTCTTCCAGCGTACCGACCTGGATCTGTGTTCTCTGGATTATTTCCGAAGACCCCAGCACACTTCATGAGCCGCTGACCTGTTATTCCACATCCAATGATTCCTGGCTTAACTGGATAATCCTTCCAGATTTTTCCAATTAGTTCGTATAATCCGATGCCAGCATAATTGTTGGTTTTTACTATCTTGCAAGAGTCCTTTCTGACTACGATACTAAACCAATCCTTCGTGTCAGTGGGTGGTGCTCCTTCTATAATAATTCCTCTGACTCCCAGACGGCCCAATCGATTTCCCGTAAGTCCACCTGCATTGGCTTCTTTGATACCACCAGTTAAAGGTGATTTTGCACCGATGCTCAAACGACCTGAAGAAGGTGCAGGAGTTCCGGCGAGAAGCCCAGGCGAAATTACAATCTTGTTAAATTCTCTTAACGGATGACATGTTGGTTCAACTTCTTTGTTGACCACTGCCGAAGTGAATGCTCTACCAGCTAAGGTTTCGTATTCCTTCGGGACAGATTCCCATTTGTGACTTTGATCATTCATATTTATTCTGAGTATCTTACTCATCACTCAACCTCCAAAAGTAGTGAAAATAGGGATACTGTGACTAATATGTGATATGGTCTCTATGGTCATATCGATATGAATGAATATTCACATCGAGTAGTAATAGAAACTCTAGAAATCCATGTAATCATTAAAAACTGTTGAGCTCCATGAGATAAGGAACATAACCTGTTACATTCACGGGTTTTCCTAGCTGGCGCAGAAGCAATACAATTTGTCCACGATGATATGTTGCATGATTAATAATATTGAATACCATCTCTTCCCTTTTTAGATAGAGTTCTCCAGCCCGAGGAGGCATCTTTGCTGCATCAATCCCATTTCCTTGGATTAAATCCATAATCGAACCATTACAACGATGTAAAAACGAGAATAGGGTTTCCCGTTCTAAACTCTCAATCTGTACTTCTTCAGGTTCTTTGTTTATCCAACGATAGTACCACTGGGAATGACCTTGAGTCATGTGAAGATATCTATCTCGAATACATCCGGTATTTGGACCTACTTCTTGTAAGAATTCTTCATCTGTAAGTGTCTGTACAACGACCCAGATTTTTTCGTCTGCCCATAACATGTACTGTCCCATTCGCAGCAAAAGTGACATGAGTGTAGGCAAGTCTGTGTATACTTAAACTAAATTACTGGAGCAATGGTTTCACGTAGATTCTTCAAGAAGCCATTGACTTACTTTCAGCATAAGATTCCACTCTGAATCTGGGTCGGGTGTAGTATCCCAGAAATCAGTTCCATCTCTCATACTTCCTTCTTCATATTCAGGGTGAGGACTTGAAAGGAATACAGTACCATTACCATACTCGAATGCGATCATTCCTGCAAATCCAGTATCAGTGTAAGTACAGATTGGAATAATTCCAGTCATATTATCCGAGATAAAGTACCCAGAAGCCTCGTAGAACAGAGTATATGATTCGGGTTCATTAGAGAGATCTGGACCAGTTGACTCACGGTTCACATTCATCTCAAGAAGCCAATCGCCACTTCCGTTGCAGTCCGCAGAGAGAACTCCATCAAAGAGACCAAGCCTATAGCTTGTAGCATAGGATGCGCCTCCATCCACACCAAAGTACGAACCTCCATCAAGAACAAACTGGCGAACTATTTCATAGTCATTTAAAATCTCACAGCGTTCATCACACCAACATCCTCCAGGTGCGACAAGTATGTCGTAGGAATCTAAAGCTCCATTGGCTACATCATCTCCAGTAATCACGGAAACATCAGCGCCCATCCAACGAAACATTGCCTCTAGAGCAAATTGAGAGGCGGCAGTTGTTCCATGGTCATCATAGACTGCAACGCTCACGCCAGCTAGAGGTCTAGGTTGAAACACTGACAAGTAAAGAAGGGAGGACACAAGAATTACCACGACAACAGCAATAGCTGCTAGTGCTCTTTTACTAGACTTAGAAACGATCATCGCGTCACAATCCACTTAACTATCCTATGAAAATGTACAACTCTATGCTAAAAGGGAAATCTTTCAAGCAATCTAGTAGCAAGAACGTACTCTCAAGCGCAATGTGTGATGAGCAACTACTACGACCACGACTGGAACTAACACAACAACAACTCAAACAACTCCTATTGATGGATTGAGCTGGGTGATTCCTGTACTCGTTGTGGTAATAGTAGTTTTCGTACTTGTCATATTTGTACAGACTCGAAAGAAGTAGCATCTGCAAGAATTTGCAAGTAACAAGCAAAGGCTATGAGTTCAATCTCAGTGGAGGAAAGAATCGACCAGTCCGACCCATATAGGAGTTATATTCATCCCCAAATGCATCAATCAGCATCAACTCCTCACTCTTAGCAATAGATGGGAATGAGCAAGAGATGAGTAGTGAGAATATGATGCACAGCACATTAGCAGTGATTATTGCTATTGAAATGGTGAAGACAATGAAAACAGTATACATAGGATGTCTTACTTTTCTATAAGGGCCAATCTCTATCAGATTATGACCATCCTTTATCGATAAATCAGCGGAGTATTGCTTATCGAGGGTGGAATGAGTCCAATAGAGAAAAGGGGTACAGAGAAGAGCTGCTACAACACCCAGCCATCGTATAACTGACGGTAATGAGAATGAAAACCACAGAATCAGAGGAATATAGACTGCGTAGAGTATGAGTGTAACGATATAAGCTACAATTCCAAATGACAAGATTCCCATTACTATTCGATTGGGTTCATACTTGTCACCTGCTGCTCTTCGAGATGCAGGAAGTCGGTATCGTATGCGAATTGCCCCGAATATAGCCCATGCACCTACTATAAGCAGGCGTAAGAGAAGTTCTTCCTCCATTTGTACCAGCCTCTTCTACACTATCACTCTTGTTTGAACTAAAGGGAACATATACTCATTGAATCACATCATAAGAAGGTAATCATTAGTATTGTTTGAAGAGCGTATCAATCGATGCCAAGTAGACTTCAACAAATTTCGCCTGGCCAAGAAGAGCGTCTGATGCTCGAGTGATTTTATCCCAAGTCGATGTCATTTCATCAGAAGTTGGAAAATCAGAACTATCAGTTGCTTCTAATGTATCAATGCCGGTCGGGAGGTTCTTTATGTCTTCTGCAGATTCTCGTATATAATCTTCGTAGATATCAGCTAGTTTGGCTAGCATTGCATGATTACTCTCGATTAGCAGGAGGAATTTCTGTATTAGAGGGTGGTTTCTGAAATCCGGACGATTGTTCCAAGAACTGCCCACCAAAGGTACATTCTTTCTTCCAACAAAGGATCGTGGGTATGTGCTGAATTTTCCAATCAGATTTTTTTGTTTCTCAACCTCAATCTGAATTTGCGTTGATAGTTCACTAATGATGCTGAAGTACTCTTTCAACTTGCCTGAGATTTTCTCATCATTCAGAAG
>Ga0307442_1000796_pt1 | contig 15536 bp, 18 predicted proteins | sample SalMarWE160430MG_FD_202143 | JGI IMG/M metagenome (GOLD analysis project Ga0307442, IMG submission 202143) | Salt marsh sediment microbial communities from the Plum Island Ecosystem LTER, Massachusetts, United States - WE1604-30 | ecosystem: Environmental > Aquatic > Marine > Intertidal zone >...
TTATTCAGAGCATGGAGATCCAATTGTAAGTTTTAGGACATGTATGCATATGAACGATGGGGACAATTTGAATAATATGTTCACAAATAGAGTGCAGATTGACGCTGAGACAGGCGTAGGGGATTTAGCTGCTCCGTTACATCAAGTGGCGTTAATTTCTAATATAGCTTTGAGTAATCGCCCCGCAGGTATCATATATGCCAATGGTTATATTTGGGTTTCTAATTATATTTCTTCTGGAACTGTTTTAAAGATTGACCCAAGTACAAATACAGTTGTTGGTACGGTGACAGGATTAAAATGGCCTTATGGACTTGCGTATGATGGAACAAACATTTGGGTTACATCATCAGACACTGTAGCTAGGATAGACTTAACTACTGATACTGTAGATACAACTGTATCTGTTGGTGCTGGTTCTTATGGAATAACGTATGGTGCTGGATATATTTGGGTAGTAAATGGAACAGACGGAACCGTTACTAAATTTGATCCTAATGAATTAATAACAACATGGACAATCACGGTTGGGACCAATCCAAATTTGGTTACATATGGCGAAGGTTATGTTTGGGTTGGTAATTATTCTTCTGGAACTGTGTCAAAAATAGATGCGATTACTAATGCAGTTATTTCTACTATTACAGTAGGTACGGGACCCTATGGAGTTGTTTATCATAATGGGTATGTTTGGGTTTCAAACACAGGTTCAAATTCAATTTTTAAAATAAATGCTATTACAGATTCTATTGAAGCTGTGGTTTATATTGGAAATGGACCATATGGAGTTGCTTCAGATGGAAGTTACATTTGGGTAAATAATTGGAGTTCAGACACAGTGTCAAAAATAGACCCATCTACTAATTCGATTGTAGCGACTACTGCTGTTCAGGACACCCCTCATCAAATAGCATATGGTGCTGGATATATTTGGGTTACAAATTATATATCTAAAACTGTGTCCAAACTTCAACCGTTTGTAGAAGCTCCGTCTGTAGATCCAACAGCTTCTCTTTCCTGGTCTGTAGACAACGGCAAAATGTGGTCGCAGGAAAGGTATGCTTCTGTCGGCAAAGAAGGAAAATACAAAACAAGGCTCATTTGGCGTAGATTAGGAAAGTCAAGAGATAGAGTTTTTAGAGTAACAATGGCAGATTCAGTAAAAAAGGTTTTATTGGCTTCATATATTGATGCAGTAGGAGGAATGAGCTAATGGCTGTATTGACTCCTCCTCCTGTAAGAGACAGCTTTTTTGGCAATCAAGACAGTGTTATAAAGTCAACTGCTTGGATTACGTGGTTTACTGCGTTAAAAACGGCATTGGATGGAACGTCTTTGCATGTTCCAGCTACGGTAAGTGGTGCTCCGCTTACAATATCTACACAGGAGCTAACATTTAATTATAACACAACTACTTTAGGTGTAACTGGCAATAACTTATATGTAAAGAACGACGGACATACACACGCAACGCAGTATTTGGAATTGGATGGAGCGAACGCCAATACAACAATAAACATTGGAGCTGAAGATCTCACAACTACTGGCGCACTTACTGGCGGTTCTATTACGAGCAACGGATTTATAGATTGGGCTGCTGGCAATGTGATTTATGTACCACTGGCAGGCGATATTCAAACATATGTCAATGCTGCCACGGCAGGCGATACGCTGATCTTAGCGTCTGGCCAATACGTCATTACCAGCACCATCACGGTAGACAAACAACTGAACATTGTCGGCCAGGGGTTCACGGGGTTCTTGACTTCGCCCGTAACTGCCGGACATGGAACGCTTATATCAAGCACTACTGCTGCTGTGACAGCTCTTAATATCACTAGCGACAATGCGAGAATTGCCAACTTATCAATTAATTTAACGGGTGCAGGAAGTACGGCAATTGCAACTGCAAAGGATTTGCAAGGCGTTGTATTTACACTTATTGATGTTATCGTTGACTGCGCGGGTGCGGCGGTGGGGTTTACTACCTACAGTTCTGATGTTGTGATGCGTGATTTGACTTTTTATGTTAAGTCGTCTGACAGCACGGCATCAGGGGTGTTTATTTATAATACATCTGTATCAACCAGAGATTCAATTGTTGATTGCTTTAATGTTACTGGAACGTCTGAAGGGACTGCCGGATATTCTTACGCTTTTGCATGTTGGAATAATAATTCGGCCAATACATTGACGTTGAATTTATCAAATTCAGTATGCAAATCTCTCAACGGAACCACTACAGGGGTAGCGGTCGCCTCATATTCTACAACTACGAACAATTCCATAGTAAACGCATATCTGTGTACGTTTGACGGCAAGGACTACGATGCTTATCAGACCGGGACTAACGAGTTAAACCTTGGCGGGTCGGTTCTGGTAAACAACCTTGTTTTTGGAACGGTGACATACCGGGCGACGATGGCCGCTGCCAATGCGGTTCTCGGTGGGGCGCTGACGCTAGCAAGCGGCAGCATTACTGACACGTCTGGCGCAATTGATTTTGGCGATGAGGACTTGTCTACAACCGGCGATATAACGGGCGGTAATTTGTCCGGCACAAATACAGGCAATGAAACAACCACTACCGCTGGCGCGTTGATTAATGGAGCGACAAACAAAACCCCGCCCGTTGATGCCGACTATGTTGGATTGATGGATAGCGCTGCTTCAAATATCCTCAAAAAATTATCTTGGGCGAATATTAAGGCAACACTCAAAACTTACTTTGATACTTTGTATGCAACCCTCGTCTCGTATGTGGTTCCAGTGGGTGTAATAATAGCTTGGCATAAATCTTTCGCGAATACACCGGCGTTGCCCGATGGGTGGGTCGAGTGCAACGGGCAAACGTTGAGTGATGGCGACAGTCCGTATGATGGTCAGGTCATACCAAACCTGAATGGTGCTGCGGCTGGTGCCGATTTAAACAATGGCGATAATCTTGCAAAGGGTGGCGGTGTATTCCTTAAAGCAAAAGAAACTTCTGGTGAAACACAATTTGATTCACTACAGGGCCATTTTCATCACATAAGATACAATACTACAAATTGGGCCGGAGAAGCCAAAGACACTTGGAGCGCTACTTTTGGTGGGTTTGCATGCGGAACAGGAACAAAGGCCGTAGACATAAGTGTTGGAGATCCCAAAACAGATGGTGTAAATGGTACTCCACGCACGGCAACGATAACACGACCACGCAATATGACAGTGGTTATGATTATGAAAATAAAGTGAGGAGACAGATATATGGCTGACATAATCGTAAGTTTTGTTATTCCTGACGCATATGTGCAGCGTTTGGCTGATGCGCTGGATCATTTAGACCCTGGCGCAGGAACCTATAAGACGCGGTACATACAAAAGGTTAGGCAATGGAGCAAGGACTATATAAAGCAAAGCGAATTGATTTACAATTTTGTTGAAGTGGGCGATGAAATAATAACATGAAAGAGGATGCTATGGAAAACAGCATAGAGAAAGAACTTGGCGAATTGTACAGACAGAAGGGCGAAATTGTAACAAATTTGGAAATTTTGAACAATAGACTTACAGCAGTAGATTCTAAATTGTCAAAGCTTCTTGCTATGAAAGCAAAGACACAAAATGAGAAAAAGGAAGACGTTAATGAAAATAAGGGAAGCGAATGAAAATGATGTTTTAAAAGTTTCTCGATTGTGGTTGCAGATGGTGGAGGAATTGGCATCTGATCTCACGCCGAATTTAGATTGGTGGAGAAACCATGCCACTTCCTTTATGAAGTCTGGAAATTATTTTATGTTTGTAGCTGAATCAGGGGGAAAGATATTAGGATTTATAGACTTTTTTCTTTTTCCAGAACCGGCTACTTCAAAAATTCATGCAATAGGCCAACATTTTTATGTTTTAAAAGAATATAGACACACAGGTGTTTCGAGCAAATTGTGGAAAAGAGCAATAAAGAATGCAAAAAAGAACGGCGCTCAATTATTTGAACTGTTTTGTTTTGAGAAAGAAAAGAAGTTCTGGGAGCACCATGGTTTTTTGCCAAAACGAATCCTAGTACGTAAAGAAAGAGGGTGTTTTTAATGTTTGATCCTGCAACCGCAGCAATAGGCGGTTCTACTCTTCTTAACAGCATTTTGGGTCTTGTAGGTTCTGGACAACAAGGCACTGCTGCACGACAAGGAGCTGATATTCAATCGAAAGGGTATGATCAGGCTATTAATCAGTTAACATCTGCTTATGGACAAGCTCGGCAAGGCATGTCTCCTTATGCGGGTGTTGGTGGACAAGCAATGGGACGACTTGGTAGTTTGGCAGGTGTGAGTTCTGCTGCGCCTGTAAAACCACAAGCGCCGGATAAAGCAAAGTACACAGTGCGTGATTCATGGGGGAATGAGCACTTTAGTCAAGAGTTATACGATGCGGCGCAAGATGATTATACTAAGTCCATGGAAAACTATAATCAAGAACTAGGACAGTATCAGTTATCTGGCGGCGGTGCACAGGGCCAAATGCAAGCCCCTACAGTTGGCGGCATGACTCCAAGTCAAGCTTATGGACAATATTCACAACCAACTACTGTAGGCGGCATGTCTCCGGCACAAGCATATCAAAAGTATACTGGAGATGTGAATATTGATGTTACAAAAGATCCGGGGTATCAGTTTAGATTGCAGCAAGGAACCGATGCTTTAGAAAAAAGTGCTGCTGCAAAGGGCGGCTTCTTTTCTGGTCAAACAGGCAAGGATTTAACTAATTATGCTCAAAATTTGGCTGCTCAGGAATATCAAAACGCCTATAATCGTGAGATGGGTCAGAGACAAATGGGATTAGGTGCGTATGGACAAGCATACGGACAAGAAATGGGCCAAAAACAGTTTGGGTTGGGGGCCTACGGTCAGGCGTATGGACAAGAAGCTGGAGCACAGCAGGATAAATGGAATAGATTGTCTTCTTTGGCTGGTATGGGACAGCAAGCGGCCACTCAAACAGGTCAATGGGGCTTAAATACGGCAGGACAAACAGGCCAATGGGGAGTAAATTCAGCTCAGGCTCAAGCTCAGGGATTGATTGGGCAAGCTGGCGCTCAGAATAGTGGTATGCAGAATGTAGGAAACCAAATAACAAGTGGTTTAGGAAGTGTAATGCAATATAGTCAAAATAAAGATTTGATTAATCAAATGAAGAACAATCCATATGCTTATGGTCCAGGTTATTAGAAAGGAGGAAGAAAAATGGCAGATCGCGGTTGGTTGACGTTGGCAGATGTATGGAAGCCACAAGATCCATTGGATGTGGCTATGAAAGTTCAACAATTGGAAAGTGCGCGTAGACAAAACAGATTGAATGCCATTGCTGCTAGAGAGCAGGATAAGAGTTCTCAAGGTTTTGATCTTTGGCAAGCTGGAGGAATGAAACCGCCCTCTGGATTAGACGCATTGCTTCCTCTTGAAATGGCAGCCCAAGGCCCTACGCAATTAGGAGATGCCGCAATGTCGCAAGCTCCTATGGGCCCTCCACAAGGCGCTCCAGGAGGCGGTGGCGCACAGCCTATGCCTATATCGCCGGACATGCCACAAGGCGCTCCAGCTCTACCTATTTCCGAAGGAGCGCAACAGCCTGATTTAAAAGGCCATGACAAAGAATCTTTGATGAGAGGACAACAAAAAATAAATTCACTTATGCCAATAGTTAAGAAGGCGCTTAAAAATCCAGGCGAGGAAGCAGATATTGTTAATAAAGCCTTCGATATGTACAGCTCCGATGAAGATATGCAAAATGTTTCTGATGTTGCTGGAATTAAAATGTCTGGTTTTGCTGATAAGGAAAAGAAGAAAGCTAGATTTTTCATAGAAAAAAATTATACAAGATCTGAATTAGACGAATTAAGCAACTCATATAAGGGACGTGGTGGCGATTATTTTAATAGGCTTCCTGAAGGAAAATATGAAGTTGAGTTTAATCCTGTAACAGATGTAATTGCTGGATTTAAAACTGTGGAAGAAGAAGAAGAAATGGAAGGGAATATGCTTAAACTCATAAATCAGGCATTACACGCAGCAGATCCAAAAGTTAGAAAAAAGGCAGAAGAAAACTTAGCTAAACTGCGACAACACCAGACACAATTGTATTCTGAAAAGTATGGTGAGTTGACTCCTGAAGGTGTTGGCTTTATGGCTCAACAATACATAGATACCGGAAAAAATCCCGGTCGTGGTCAAAGAATGAAAATTGCCGTTTATAATGAAGTTGCAAGGTTGGCGGCTCTACAGGGATTGACTGTTGCTGAAATAATTGAAAAAAGAGCCACTATAAAGGGGTTTCAAACTTCTTTGAATCAACAATTGAAATCCAGAGGAGCTTTAGGAGTTTTTATTCGTACTATTGATATGCAAGAGGACAAAATATTGGGTTTGATTGAAAAGATAAAAAGAGCAGATGTTAGAGCTTTAAATATTCCTTGGCATGAGTTTCAAACGAAGATTGTCGGCAACCCCAATGAAGCTGTTTTATCTATGTATTTTGAAGATTTAAGTACAGAAGTGGCTAAAACGGTAGCAGGAACGACCGGATCTATTCAGCAGTTGCCAGAAGGTGCTAGACAGAAATGGGGGCAAATACATGATGTCAAACTTAGTACTAAAGCCCTCCCCAAACTTTTGAAGGAAACAATGGATGCTGCTAGAATGAGAGTAATAGGTTTGGATGATGAGATAGAATTCACTAGAGATAAGTTGAGGGGTGTGTCTCCAAAGGAAAAATTACCAACTTATGATTTAGGTGGAACTTATGGAAGTGGCAGACAAGGAGATGCTATAACATCGCCTAAGTCTTTTAAAATTGATGAATATGTAGTGGAGGTGGTTGAATAATGCCTACATATAAGATTACAGATCCAAAGTCAGGCAAACACTTGAAAATTACTGGCCCAACGCCACCTACTAAAACTGAGTTGGACAAAATATTTGCTAGGGTACGACAAACGTCTCCTGTTGAGCTAGAAAAGCCTTCTATGCTTGAACAAGCTCCTAAATTTGCAAAGAGGATTCCTCAAGCTATGGGAACTGTGGAAGACATTTTAAAAAGAGGTCCTGTTGAACCTATAAAAAGAGCTTCCCTAGCTGCTGCTTCTCCAGAAGGTCAAGGAGCTTTAAAGAGTTTAGCCGGAAAAGTTTCTCCATATGCAAATACAGCACTTCCAATAGGAGGGGCTTTGACTGGAGCGCTTTTAACTTCTCCTGGCAATATTCCAGCTCCTGGCATTGCATCTGCTGTAGGAGCTGGACTTGGCTATGCTGGAGGAAAGAAATTAGCTCATGCTTTGGGAGCTTATGCTGGTAAAGAGGATGTGCCAACATTAAAAGAATCTCTTATGGAGACAGCTAAGGACGTTCCTATAGGCGCGGCTATGGAGTTTGGTGGTCCAATTGCAGGAAGGGCTGTTGGAGCAGTAGGAAAGGGAATTGGAGCTGTTGCAAAACCTGTGTTAGGGCGTTTAACTGGAGCTGGAACAGGGGCAATTGAAGAAGCTATGCAAGCTGGTAAAGCTTTAAAAGGAAATGTTTTAAAAACTCAGACTCCATTTGACAAGGCTTTGCGTAAAGATACAGAGCCTGGAAAAATTGTTGAGAAGGCAAAGAACGCTTTAAGTACTATAAAACAAAAGAGAGCACAAGATTATGCACAAAGAATGGAACAAATTGCTAGTGGGGAAGGTAAAAAAAGCATAGAGATTTCTCCAATTAAAAATAAGATAGAAGAACTGGTTAAACAATTTGTTCCTCATGATGCAAAAGGGAAGCCTTTGTGGTCGAGAATGGCTATTGGAAAAGAAGGATCGACTGCTGTTAAAGACATTAAAGAAATCATTGGATTAATAAAGGGATGGGGATCAAAACAAGGAGATAGAACTGTAACTGGTTTGGATGCCTTAAAAAGACAATTGGATGATTTTTATTCTGATTCATCAAAGGCTAGAGCATTTGTTGCTGCTTTGAGAGGTACTGTAAAAGACACAATAACAAAAAACGTTCCAGCTTACGGAGAAATGACTTCAGAATATGCTATAGCGACAAATTTAGTTACAGATTTGGAAAAGGGACTTATGTTGAGAAAGCACGGCATGGAAGGAAAAATTGTTGCTGATCAAACGTTACGAAGATTGGTTTCTGCTATGCGAGACAACTTTCCTTTAAGAAAAGAATTAGTTGATATTTTAGGAAAGCAGGGAGGAGAAGACATTGCTGGAGAAGTAGCAGGACATGCATTAAGTCCAATTCTACCTAGAGGAATATCTGGAGCAGGTCCGGCGTTAGCGATAGAAGCGTTTTTAACACACTTAAATCCTGCATTTGCTGGTTTAATTACTTTAAGTTCTCCGCGCTTAGTGGGGGAATTTTTGCGTTTATTCGGACGAGGATTGATGGAGGCTGGAAAAATAGCTCCTGCTGCTACAAAAGCAATTGGATATGGCAGTGTGGAGTCGATTTTAAATAAGAAGAACAAGAATGTTGAGGGAGGATTGTCCAATGACAACAAATAATGATAATGCTGATAGAATAAAGCGCATGAGTGAAAATTTATTTCGTGCTGGAGACAACATAAGTTCTATTTATCAAGGTGGACATAGTCAAATGGATTCGCCCACACGACCACAACAACGACTTGCAGTATCAAATCCATCTGAACCAGTTCCTTTTTCTTTTGGAGAAAAAGATAAAGCAGACCTCATCACTCCAAATGTGTCTATGTCAACTCCTTCAGCGAAGTCTGGCGTAGAGGCTTACTTTAATAGAGATTATAATACAGCTATTAATCATTTTCGCAAAGCTATTATGGAGAATCCAGAGAAAGCCAAAGATTATAGAACAGCTATAAATCAAGCTTTAAAAGAACAAAAGGAGTTGGGTAAATATGGAATGATGGGAGCACAGGGATCAGAAAGTCAAAAACTTAATGCTGTTGTGCCTCAACCTCCTGTAACTCAAAACAATTCTTTACAGGGGTTGATTCCTAGTTTTGGATTCTCTAAATCCGCATATGCTGAGGAGTTAACACCAACTGAACCTGTTCCTTTTGGCGCGGCAGGGCCTTCAATAGAAGACAAACAGCAGCCATTAGAATATATGCCTATGGATCAACAGGTGACTTCAACAGCACGTCCAAAGACAACTCCAAATGAATTTATGTCTTTTACAGCGGAACAAAAAGGAGTACAAGCATACCATGCTGGAGATTATCAAGCAGCACTACTTGCATTTAAAAAAGCACAACAAGAAAATCCAGAGAAAGCAGAACTGTTTGAACAAGCTATAGATATGATTTTGGATGAAGAAGAAGAGCTTCGTATGAGAAACATGAATGAAATGTAAGTATATTGTTTGAAAAAATGGTTTAAGAAATAGAATTTAAAAGGAGGACAATTATGGCACAAACTAGTTTATTGCCTATTTTCACACAACAATTTTTTGATTCCAATGGAGATCCATTAGATGGTGGACTTCTTTATTTTTATGAGCCAGGAACTACTACAGCTAAAGCAGTTTATAGTGACAGTACTGGAACTGTGGTTTTAACAAACCCTGTAGTTTTAGACAGTGCTGGAAGGGCTACGATTTGGTTAGATGGATACTATAAAGTAGTGTTGAAGGATTCTCTTGGGAATCAAATATCTTCGGTAGACAACGTATCGAGTCAGTGCAATTATTCTTGGGAAGCTTCTCAATGGTCAGTACAAACGGGAACATTTACATATATTAATGCTACTCAATTTTCTGTTACTGGAGATTTAACAGCAACATATCATGCAGGAAGACGAATACAAGCTGTTGTAAGTGCAGGAACTATCACAGGAACGGTTACTGTTTCTGCATACACTACCATTACAACAATTACTGTTTTATGGGATTCAGGTTCTTTGGACAGCGGTCTTTCCGCTGTCAGTTTGGGGATTGTTACTGTAACAACAAGCTCTATGCCAATTTGGCCTGTGACTACAAAATCTGCAAATTATACATTGGCAGTTACAGACATCAATCAGACATTTCACGCAAATAGTGCCAATGCTTTTACTTTGACGTTGCCGGGAGCAAACACAGTTCCGACAAATTCTTTTTACAGAATAAAGAGTGTGAATGCTGGTTTGGTGACAATAAGTGGTTCTTTGGAAGGCGATGGATCAAACACTTTATCGAATGTTAGATTGTCAAGAAACGACACTTTGGACATTTGGACGGCAAATGAGACAGAAGGAACTCCTAAAGTATGGAGAGTTGGTTTTCAAAAAACAGCATTCACATATCGAAGTGGCGCTAATAGTACACTTCCTTTTGGAACTGCTGCTGCATATGCTGCAATTAGCGGCGTAGCAAATATGACATCTAATAGTGATGAAGCTGAAGTGGTTTTTCCATCTGGAGGGATTTTAAAATCTTTACACATAAAAGCTGCAAACAACACAATTAATGCAAATACTTCTGTTACTTTGCACATAAATGGAAATGCAACAGCATTAACAGCAGAAATAACTAGTTCTTCTACGTCTTTGCATACAAACATGGCAAATACCGTTAGAGTTGAAAGAGGAGATGTTTTATTGTATAAATTGATTTCAGGCGGTTCTTCTGGCGAAATGGAAAAACTTAAAATTGGAATGGAAGCTTTAATTTACTAAGGTGGTGATGTCTTATGTTGGAAAACTTGGCAGATAAAGGAATAAAGCAACAAGGCTCCCCAGATATTGAAACTATAAAGATATATCACGGAGATGTTTTAACTAGATATTCTTTATTGTGTGTGAAGATGGGCCAATCCGGTTCGTGGATTTTTACGGATGCTGTTCCTGATTCAATAGAAAGTGGATATAGAGACCATGATTATGATCCGAATGTAAAGAACACACCGCATAAATTTGGGATTGCGTTGGATATTCAGATTAGCAATTTAGATCCAAGAATCCCAAGCAATAGAAAATTAATTATTGTGGAACAGATAAAATGGATAACTGCTGCTGTTGAAAGCGGACTGTTTACGAGAGGCGGTTTTTATCCATACCAGAACACAATACATTTGGATATTGCCGATGAGGATTGGATGCGTACTTATAAAGGGACTCCATTTTGGGTTAAAGACATTTATGGTGTGCCAAAGAAGTATAAAGGCTTTTATATATTGCAAGAAGCTGTTGTTTTTGCTACAGCTTGTGCCAACAGAAAGGATTAAGTGCTATGCATGAATCAGAAATTAAAAATATAATCCATACGGAAGTACAAGACAATGAAACAAGACGGCAAAAAATGGGATGCCATTCTCCCCTTGGTTGTACAAAAGGCAAAGAACATGATGCGTTCATCAATGGCACATACAAATCTGACAAAAACGATATTAGAGAATTTGTCGAAAAACAGACAGATATGAATGACAAATTAACTATCAAACATAGTGAATCTATGAAAATGTTGGGAGATATTTTGACAAGAATGGCAGCGGCAGTAAAAGATTCAGAGGAAGCTAAACAAATAGCTAAAGGTGCGAGCGGCAATGTTTTAAAAATTGCACTTATTATGATTAGTATTTTTGGTGCTGCTGCGTTTACTTCAATGTGGAAGTTTAGTGAGGCTGTTAAGGTTGAAGTTAGCAAAGTGAACACGGGAGATAGAGAAAATCAGAGACGTACTGAAGCTATATTATTGGTGTTGGCCGCTAATATGAGCAACAAAACAAATGCACAAATATCTAAGGAAATAAAAGAAAAGCAGGAGTATTTAGAAAAAACAAAATAGGGAGGCGTTATGGCTGGATTTATTGTTGGTTTAGCTGGAGGATTGGGCATTATTCAAAACAATGTCACGTTTAAAAAGACCGAATTTTCCCGATTTGTAAGGGATCTTCCTCCTGGATCTGTCATAAACACAAGTGCTAAAAATCCAGGATTCTTTGCTGGAGGGATTAGAGCAGTTACTGGAATGCCCTGGGACCATTCTTTGATGTATGTGGGGAGAAGCGCTGGCAATATGATTCGTGAGAAGTTCCCAGAACTTTTGGGGAAAAGAACTGCTAGACACCAGGGAAAAGAATACCCACTAAATCAGATTCCTAAAGAAGCTGTTTTGCATGAAATTGTTGAGTCTGGTTTGCACATTGAAGCAAATGCTCTTGATAAGTATAACACGGACAAGACCTCATTAGAAGCATGGAGTAGGCCCTATACTCAGCAACAATTAGAGATGGTTCTTTTTAATTTATATTTGGTTGCAGGAATGCCATATGATATTAGTGAGATATTGTGGCACATAGGCATGTCTGGCAACCCCAATGAAAGCAACCACCCTGTCATTATAAAGACTGAAAAAGGAGACCATGTAGCTAGTTTTACCGTATGTTCTAGCACTATGGGGTATGCTTTAAAAAGAGTTGAACTTATTCCGAATTGGGACGGAAAGAGTCCTGGTGGACTGCATAAGTATTTTGTAAGGACTCCACAATGGTCGAGAAGACTGTTTAATTGTGTGGCTGGAGTTTAAAAATAGATACAAAGGAAGATAGATAGAGCCACAACTACTGCTATTATTTTTAAATAAGTTGTTGTTTTCATAAAATCTCCATAATTAAAAGGGGAGGTCAGGTCGCTCACCACAACACCAAACTGGCATTATTCCACCATGGGTGTTTCCTGTTTTGTACAGAAACGGGCGGTTCTTAGCCGCTAGTGCCCTCACTGCTCCCCTTTTATATTGTTATGTTGAGCAGTGGCCGGATTCTCACCGACAACCATTTCTATCAAGCACGGTAATTGTGGGTAATGCTTTATGCGGTCTGCCGAGTCAGATCGCAGGAGCTATTAAACTGTCACACCGCACTGCTCAAACTTTATTGACCTCCCAATAGCAGCCACGCATTAGGGAAACTCCGATTAGAAAGGAGTCCTCGTAAAGGCAATGAAATCGTGGATTTCGATAAACTTTGAACCTTTGACCGCTTACCTTGTCAGAAAAATACCTTTGATCTTATCAGCTTTGAACTTTTATCCGATTTTATATGGATTTATAGTCCATCGCTCATTTTCTGGTGAGCAGTCAATTAATTCTAATCTTCTCCCATCTCACTACCGAAGGTCGATTTTTTTAAACGTCGATCATAGTTGTTGCGTTTTTCAACGACAACTTGCCGTCAAGATCCCCGAGAATCTTTTCAATCATTTCTGTTTCTTCAGACAGCTCTTTCTCATTTATATTAACAACAACATTCGTTGGAGATCCGGTTTCCTTTTCTGAAACATTTACTCCTTTTCTTTGTGCATCTTGGCGAGTTCGATCTATGTTTCTGATCATATTGTCCAAAAAGCCTTTTTCATTTTGAACAACTTCTCTACGCCAAACCAACCAATCGTTGATTGTATGTGTGGTATTTTCGACTGTGATGGTTTCACGCATGTTTGCGTCCAAAATGGCGCGACGGATGTCAATCTTTCTTGTGTGTAGATCTTTAATTGCTTGTCTCTCTTGAGCAATGAGCTTTTTTGCTCCTCCCTCTTTTTCATGAGGATCTTTGAGCATCTCCTGACGCACCAAAGTTCCCGCGCCAAGACAAAACTCCATTTTCTTCTGAACTCGTTTGTCAATTGTTTTAAGTTCTGCTAAAGCTTCAGTAATTGTTGTTTTCATTTTTTCTCCTTAATCTTTTAGTTTTTATTTACTCAACTAGAGTTCCCCACCGTTCATTTGCATCATAAAATTCATATTCCCATCGCAGAGGAGCAGACCATCCTGACACCCACAATCCGTTTTTCATGTTCATATCTTCCATACGTTCTATCCGTTGGTTTAAAATAAAATTTTCTGATTTTAGTTCATCAATTTTGGTGTCTGTATAGGACCATCTACTTATAAGTGCAAATGTGAGAATTAAAAAAGTAATAAATATGACTATAGCTTCATATACTCTCATTTTTATCTCCTGCTTTTTGATTTATTGCTGTCAAAATTCAATTGAAGCATAAGTTCTCGTATTCCTCCTGACAGTCTCTCAACAAGCATTTCTTCCTTGTATATGTTTTGGTTGTTTTCATTAGCAGACAGATATAATAAAAAGTGATTAAATTCATGGAGAAAGATAAGTTCTAATTCTTGCTGAGATCTTCTTTCTCCCTTTTCGTCTTTTAAGGACACTACTATTGTGTCTTTATCGTACTCCACAAGTCCTCTTGCGTTCCTATCATGCAGTACTTCTTGGCTATATTCGACTTTTATTTCTCTGCCAAAGAGATTGAATTTTTTAGGAATTTTGAACATTGCGTTCCCTTTCAAACTTTGGATTATCTTTCATTTTTTTTATTAAATCGTTTAGATCTTGTCGTCTTACTTTCCATATTTTTGTGACGCTTCCTTTAGGTGGGGTAAAGTCGTAAAGTTTTCCTATTTTATATTTTCTAAACCATCTCATCATTGCGCTTCTGTGACGGAACACAAATCCCTTCTTTTTTAATGACTTCAAAACATCTTTTATTGTCAACAGATCGTTAGGATTGTAGGGATTCATTAAACTCCTCACTCGATCTTAAAGTATAAAAAGCATACTATAAGTATAAAATATTGTCAACCGTTATCTTCATATATTTTGATGTTTAATTCTCATCCTCCTGTTCCTTTTCAAAAACAGTGCTTACTCTTGTATTGTTGTCTTTTACAACTTCAAAATACTTTTGTGCTGTGCTTTTAATAGCATCCGTGTAGCTCACCATAATTATTTGTATTCCACGCGCTTTTGATATATCTGCAAACAGTTTGTCCGTTCTTTTCAAAATTTTAATGCTTCTTATGTTTTTAGCTGGTTCATCCAAAAGCAAGAGGGGCGCTCCCGGTTTTGTTGGCAACCTAAGAAAAGCTGTTCTTAAAGCGACGCTAGTAATGTCTCGAACGCCCCCACTAGTTGGAAGATATTTGAAGCCCTCTCTTTCCCATGATAAGTCTGCCTCTGTTTTATCTCTACGCAGAACAAACTCTAATTTAAAATCGTATGGATCGTCAAATACAGAGGACAGTCCTTTAGTTGCCATTTCATTTACATGAACTTCCAACTCACTTTGAGTCTCTCTCGCTTCTTCTTTTATAATTTTGTGAGCTTCCTCATCTTCTTCAAGGTCCTTTATAGTCGTGCTTAGTTCTTTCTTTGCATCCTCATGTTTTTTAACTAAACTGTCCCGTGCTCCTTTTCTTCTTTCTAAATTTGCTCTTGCTTCTATAAGATCAAGCATTGCTTTCTCCATAGTACTTTTCTTCATAATTTTTGGCCAACTCTTCTGCTCTGTTGGACAATTTCTCAATATTTTTTTGAGTTGTTTCCATTTTTTCCTGAAGCTCTTCAATGGTTGTTATATTGAATTCTGATTTTGCTGTTTTCATATTTCCTTCAAGCTGTCCTTCTAGTTTTGCTCTTTCTGTTTTGTCTGTTTCTATTTCCTTTTTCCAACGCAATAATTTATCTTCAATGCTTTCTGCCATTATTTTCCCTCCATAGCTTTATATATTTTATTGACAATTTTCTTATCTATTTTA
>Ga0307442_1000804_pt1 | contig 15467 bp, 14 predicted proteins | sample SalMarWE160430MG_FD_202143 | JGI IMG/M metagenome (GOLD analysis project Ga0307442, IMG submission 202143) | Salt marsh sediment microbial communities from the Plum Island Ecosystem LTER, Massachusetts, United States - WE1604-30 | ecosystem: Environmental > Aquatic > Marine > Intertidal zone >...
TTTCCGGCAGTGAGCTGATTAATATCGCCATCGGGATTGAGGGGCGGGGTATCGTCTTCTACGATGTCATGGCCAAATCGACCCAGAACGAAGCCGCCCGCGAGGTCTTTAACTATCTGGCCGATATGGAGCGGGACCACATCGAGGCCTTTAAGAATATGCTGGAAGGCGCCGATAAATTCCAGATTCCCGCCGACGAGAGCAAGCAGTATACCGCCTACCTCAGAGCGCTGGTCGACAGCGCTGTTTTCAGCGATGACATGGTCACCAGCGAGATGGCGGCCCAGGCCGAGAGCGATGCCGCCGCCCTGGAGCTGGCCATCCGGGCGGAAAAGGATTCCATACTGTTTTACTACGAGATGAAAGAGGTAATGCCCCGGAGGGCGCAGGCGACGGTAGATAATATAATCGCCGAAGAGAAATCACACCTGAGGCAGCTCTCCGAACTAAAGAAAAAACTGGCGGCTCTTTAATTTCGCCCCCCCCGTCCCTATCCGGCAGATAAACGTGCCTAAAGCTCGCCCTGCACCAGCGTTGATGTATCCTGGACACCCTGAACGCTGCGCACCTCGCCGACGACTATCCGGGACAGCTCAAAGAGGCTCTTGGTTTCAGCCGTAGCGATGGCATCCCATCCACCGAATACCAGGTTCAAATCGGTAACGCCGGGAATAGCACGAATCTGGGACAGAGCGCTGGATTCCAGACCGGGGACCAGTTTGATAAGAAGATAGCCCTTCACCATATAAGGTTATTATATTCCCTATCTTGCCGGCTGGCAAGCCGGAAATTTTTTGACAACCACCTGTCATAGTGGTAATCTATTTTCAACAAATGGCCAAGGGCAGAGCAAAATCAAAACCTTCCCCCAAAGACAGCCGCCGCGTGGCTACCAGCGGCGATATTGAAGTCTCAACCTACCTGGAAATTGCCAAGGAAATAGGCGGCGAGCAGCCGGAAGCGGCCAGAGAGGCTATACCCAGCGGTGAGCACGAGGCCATCATCGTTGTTGACTTCGGCTCGCAGTACAGCCTGCTCATCGCCCGCCGGGTGCGCGAATGCCAGGTGTACTGCGAACTGGTCTCAGCCGAAACCCCCTGGGAGAAGATAGCGCCCTTAAACCCCAAGGGGTTTATCCTTTCCGGTGGACCGGGCAGCGTTTACGAAGCTAACGCCCCCATGACGCCGGCCTACATCTACGAGAGCCGCCTGCCGGTGCTTGGCATATGCTACGGAATGCAGGTTATCACCCACCAGATGGGAGGACAGGTGGCACCGGGAACCAAGCGCGAGTACGGGCACGCCCTGCTTCATCTGGGCGGGGTTGATTCGCCCCTCTTCGCCAACGTGCCCCAGTCCACGCCGGTGTGGATGAGCCACGGCGACAAAATAGAAACGATGCCGCCCGAGTTCAACGTCTTAGCCAACACCGATAATTCACCCTTCGCCGCCATCGGCAACGACAAGAATATCTTCGGCCTCCAGTTTCACCCCGAGGTCGTCCACACCCCCGAAGGTAAGACTATTTTAAAGAATTTCATCTACCGCATCTGCGGCTGCCAGGGCAACTGGACGATGGGCAACTTTATCCAGGACAGCCTTACCAAAATCCAGAAAGAGGTGGGCAAGGGCAAGGTCATCAGCGCCCTCTCGGGCGGGGTTGACTCATCGGTGGTGTCCACCGTTATTCACCGGGCTATCGGCGACCAGATTACCTGCATCTTCGTCAACCACGGCATGCTGCGCCGCGAGGAGGTGGAAAGAACCTTCAATACCTTCCGCCTCAATATGGGCATGAATATCGTCTATGTGGATGCCAGCGAGCGTTTCCTCGAACGCCTCAAAGGGGTGACCGACCCCGAGACCAAGCGAAAGATTATCGGCGAGGAGTTTATAAACGTTTTCGAGGATGAAGCCAAGAAAATCGGCAAGGTAGATTTCCTGGCTCAGGGGACGCTCTATCCCGATGTTATCGAAAGTGCCTCTTCGGGAAGCACCGTCGCCGCCAAGATAAAGTCCCACCATAACGTGGGCGGGCTGCCGGCCCGGATGACGCTAAAGCTGCTGGAGCCGCTGCGCTACCTGTTCAAGGACGAGGTGCGCAAGGTGGGGCTGGAGCTGGGGTTACCTGAAGAGATGGTCTGGCGGCAACCTTTCCCCGGCCCCGGGTTGTCCATACGTATCATCGGCGAGGTGACCAAAGAGAAGCTGGAGATACTGCGGGCGGCCGACTGGGTGGTGATGAGCGAGATTAAGAAAGCGAATCTATACCGCCAACTCTGGCAGAGTTTTGCCATACTTACCGATGTCCGCAGCGTGGGGGTGATGGGCGATTACCGTACCTACGGCTACCTGGTAGCGGTGCGCGCCGTCACCAGCGACGATGCCATGACCGCCGACTGGTCCCGCCTCCCCTACGATGTCCTGGCCCGTATTTCCAACCGCATCGTTAACGAAGTGCCGGAAGTAAACCGCGTCGTCTACGATATAACCTCCAAGCCTCCGTCCACTATCGAGTGGGAATAATTAATGGAGACACCGCAGTGAAAAAACCCATGTTAATAATGCTCGTGGCGCTGGTAATGCTGGGCGGCATCAGCCTTACCGGCTGCCGGGGCGGGACAACGTCACCCGGTGGGGAGATTAACTGGGATGACATGCCCATCTACACCTACCTCGGCCAGTCGGAAAAGGGCGACTGGGCGCTGCCGCCGGAGTCCGGAGACTGGGCCAGGGTGGAGTGGCGCTACTACAAGCTGGACGACCCCTACACCAGCATAGCCATGGTAACCATGTTCTACAGGAACGAAATGCCCAAGAACGGCTGGCAGGAGAACGCCTGGCTGGATACGCCGGACAACAGCTGGGGCACCTTCAGCAAGAACAACGGGCAAGATATCGCTATGGTATGGATAGGCACCGATGAGGGATATACCGTCTTTGCCCTGATGAGGGCCAGCAATTAACAAGGGGGGATTAGACCGTCTTTTAGCAAAGGTATCTCTTCCCACCCTCCCTCCCTAAAGAGGTTAGACCTCTATCAACTCCTTAAAAAGTGGGGAGGAAGTTAAGAAGGGTAAAACCCTTTTGGGCGGGTGGGTATGGGACGAAAAACATAGTCTAAAAACGGGGGTGGGCAAAATAAAGATACTGGTTATCGGGGGTGGGGGCAGAGAGCACACCCTGGTCTGGAAACTCGCCCAGAGCCCTAAAGTCAAAGAAATCTACGCCGCTCCGGGTAACGCCGGCACGGCCAAGGTTGCCCAGAACCTGGATATCAAACCCGACGATATAGAGGCGCTGGCCAAAACCGCCTCGGCAGAGAACATTGACCTGACCGTGGTCGGGCCGGAAGGGCCCTTAGCCAGCGGCATCGCCGACCAGTTCCTCATCCGGGGCCTGCAGGTCTTCGGGCCCACCAGGCTGGCCACCGAGATAGAGTCGAGCAAGGTTTTCTCCAAGGAGCTGATGCAGAAATATAAAATCCCTTGCGCTAAAAGCGTCAGCTTCTCCGACTACAATAAAGCTAAAGATTATGTCAAGCAACAGCAGCCCCCTATCGTGGTCAAAGCCGACGGGCTGGCGGCGGGTAAGGGGGTGATTCTGGCCGATTCCATCCCTAAAGCTCTCGAGGCCCTCTCCCGGATAATGGAAGAAAAAACCTTCGGCGCCGCCGGTGACCGGGTAATCATCGAGGAGCACCTACCCGGCAGAGAGATGAGCACCTTCGCCTTCACCGACGGCTACACCGTAATCCCGATGACCTCCGCCTGCGATTACAAAGCGGCCTACGACGGCAACAAAGGGCCCAATACCGGCGGTATGGGCAGCTACAGCCCGCCGCCGTTCCTGACACCCGCCCTGGCTAAAGCGGTCAGAGAGAAAATCATGGAGCCGACGGTAAAGGCGATGCACGACGAAGGCCGGGCCTACCGGGGCGTCCTCTACGGCGGGCTGATGATTTCAAATAGTAATCCAAAGGTGCTCGAATTTAACGCCCGCTTCGGCGACCCTGAGGCCCAGGTAACCCTACCCCTGCTCCAGACCGACCTGGTTGATATTATGCTGGCGGTGAATGATAATAAGCTGGATAAGCTCAAAGTGGAGTGGAGCCGGGACGCCTGCGTGGGGGTGGTAATGGCCTCGGGCGGCTACCCCGGAAGCTACAAAACCGGCTTTCCCATCAGCGGGCTGGATGACATGGATAAGGACATTATGGTCTTTCACGCCGGAACCAGGCTGGAAGGGGGCAAGACAGTGACCAGCGGGGGCCGGGTGCTGGCCGTGGTGGCCAGGGGCAAGACCCTGTCTGAAGCCAGGGAGAAGGCCTATAATAATATCACCCGGATAAACTTTGAGGGCTGCCACTACCGCAGGGATATTGCTTTAATAAAAGAGGGGTGAGTGGGGCGAGAAGAAGTCTAGCCTGATTTTTAAAGCACGTTGTACTTCCCACCCTCCCACCCTATAGAAGTGATACTTCTATCAATTTTTTCTTGGGGGGATGGAGAAAGAAAGTGCTAGAGGCGAAGCCTTTGAGGGCGGGTGGGTATGGGAAGAAAAAGAACTGTTAAAATAGGAGTGGAGCGAAAAGGGCTTTAACCCTACCATAAGGGTAGCGGGCGGGGACAGATATAAAACAGGGGGAGGGGAAAAAATGCCGTTAGTTGCCGTAGTCATGGGTTCCAAATCGGACACCGAGGCGCTACAGCCGACACTGGAGATACTGACTAAGCTCGGCATCGAGCACGAGGTTAATGTAATATCAGCCCACCGCACCCCGGATAAGGCGCGGGAGTACGCCCTGGCGGCGCGTGGACGCGGAATCGAGGTCATTATTGCCGCCGCCGGTATGGCAGCGCACTTGCCGGGGGTTTTGGCAAGCTGGACTACCCTGCCGGTTATAGGTATCCCCATTGCCAGTGGAGAGTTAAAGGGTGTTGATGCACTTTACTCCATCGTTCAAATGCCCGCCGGAATTCCCGTTGCCACTGTGGCAATTGGATCTGCCGGCGCCAAAAACGCCGCCTACCTGGCCGCCGAGATTCTGGGTATAAAACACGATAAAATACGGCAAGCCTACGAAAAGTACCGCCAGGAGCTGCAGGGGAAGTAAAGGAGAAAAACAATGATTGAGCGCTACTCCCGACCCCGAATGAAAAGAGTCTGGGCCGATGAGAACAAATTCCACAAGTGGCTCCAGGTAGAGATTGCCGTCTGCGAAGCCTGGGCCGACCTGGGCGTTATTCCCCGCAAGGCGATACCCAAGATAAAGCTGGCCCGGATTAACCTCAAGCGCATGGAGGAAATCCTAAAAGAGACCCACCACGACGTCACCGCTTTTTTAGGCTCGGTTTCCGAGAGCCTGGGCGATGAATCGCGCTTTATACACCTTGGGATGACCTCATCCGACGTCATCGATACCGCACTCAGCCTGCAGCTAATCGAAGCCGCCCAACTGCTCAGCCAGGATATCAAAGAGCTTATCTCGGTACTGGCGCAAACCGCCATGAAGCACAAATACACCGTCATGATGGGGCGCAGCCACGGCATACATGCCGAGCCAATCTCCTTCGGCCTTAAATTAGCCATCTGGACGGAGGAAATGAGGCGCAACCTGGAGAGGCTGAGCGAGGCCGAAAAAACCATCGCCGTGGGTAAGATTTCCGGCGCCGTGGGCACCTACGCCACCCTGTCCCCGGAGGTCGAGGAAAAGGCCTGCGCCAGGCTGGGGCTGGAACCGGCCCCGGTTTCCAACCAGGTGCTGCAACGCGACCGCCACGCCCAATTCGTGACCACTCTGGCTATAATCGCCAGCTCGCTGGAGAAGTTCGCCACCGAAATCAGGGGTTTGCAGAAGACCGAGACGCGGGAGGTGGAAGAGCCATTTGCCGCCGGCCAGACCGGCTCTTCGGCCATGCCCCACAAGCGCAACCCGGAGCTCTGCGAGCGCATAAGCGGACTGGCCCGCCTGATGAGGGGCTACGCCCTGACCTCAATGGAGAACATCGCCCTCTGGCACGAACGTGACATCAGCCACTCCTCCACCGAGCGTATCATCCTGCCCGATGCCTGCCTGGTGCTGGACTATTCCTTAAGCATATTTACCTCGGTGATGAAGGGGCTGCAGGTCTATCCGCAAAAGATGAAGAAGAACCTGGACATCACCAGGGGCCTGATATTCTCCCAGCGGGTGATGATTGCCCTGATAAACAAGGGCCTGAGCCGGCAGCAGGCTTACGAGATAGTGCAGCGCAACGCCATGAAGACCTGGAAGAGTAAAAAGAATTTCATCACTCTGCTTAAAGCCGACGCCGAGGTCACCGCTGCCCTGCCTGAAGCCGAGCTTGAGCCGCTGTTTGACGAGAACTACTACCTGCGCTATATCGACGACATCTTCAAGCGCCTGGGGTTAACTGAAATCCAGTGGCGGGAGAAAAGCGTGGGCGGGCCCGGCGACCTGGCGCCGAGGTCAATATAATGAGTAATAAGGTTCTGCTAAATACCAACCTGCCTCTGCCCCCCTTCGTCAAAGGCAAGGTGCGTGATACCTACGACCTGGACAACCTCTTGCTAATCGTTGCCACCGATAGAATCTCCGCCTTCGATGTCGTCCTGCCCTGCGGCATCCCCAATAAAGGGCAGGTGCTTAACCAGCTTTCGGCTTTCTGGTTTGACCAGACCCGTGACCTGATGCCCAACCACCTGGTGGAGGTGTTAAACGATGTCAACCGCCTCGACGCCTATATCCCCACCGGGAAGCGCTTTGACTACCCGGCCTACCTGGCGGGGCGGTCTATGGTGGTGAAAAAGGTCAAGCGTCTGCCGGTGGAATGCGTGGTTCGCGGCTACCTTTCCGGCTCCGCCTGGGAGGAGTACGAACAATCCGGCACTATCTCCGGGCTGCCAGCAGCTAAAGGGCTTAAGCAGAGCCAGGAGCTGCCCCAGCCGCTGTTCACCCCTACCACCAAAGCCGAGGAGGGCCACGACCTGCCGATATCTATGGAGGAGATGGGAAAACTGGTGGGCAAAGTCCTGGCCGAGGAGATGAAGCAAAAAAGCATGGCTATATATAGCTACGCCCAGGGGTATGCACTGGCCAGGGGTATTATCATCGCCGACACCAAGTTCGAGTTCGGGCTGGATGATGAAAAGCTTATCATCATCGACGAGATGCTGACACCGGATTCGTCACGGATATGGGAGACCGAATTGTATAAAGTGGGAGAGTCCCAGCCCAGCTACGATAAGCAACCGGTTAGAGACTGGCTGACCAGTTCGGGGTGGAATAAAGAACCCCCCGCCCCCATGCTTCCCCCGGAGGTCATCGAGGCTACCAGCCGGAGATACCAGCGGGCCTACGAGAGGTTGACGGGAAAGAAGCTGTAGATAACCACCCTAACTATCAAGGGAGACGCCCTTCTCCAGGCCGAACTCTGAAAGCTTTACCTCCGAGAGATAGAGCTTACCTTCCTCGGTTGTCTGTATTACTCCCGCCTGCATCAGGGAGCTTAAGGCATGCGGTTTATAATCACGCCGCCGCATCATCCTCTCAAATATTCCGGGAGGCCTCAGTCCCAGATCGTCAACCGTCCGGGCGTTTTTGCTCTCGGTAGCGTTATGCTCCCGGAAAATCCGTACCACCTGGCGGAGAGCACGTCCCATCAGCCAGCGGGGTATGAAGACCATTGCCGCCAGCAACAAGATGATTAGCAGGATAATAATGCCTGTGCTGATTGTATCCAAGTCTATTCCTCCAGACGGCCCTTGGTGCTGGGAAGCTCGCCGGAAATACGCTTATCCAGGCTGGTGGCCATATCCAGCGCCCGGCCCAGCGCCTTGAACAGGGCTTCTGCCTTGTGATGATCGTTGGTGCCATTCAAAACCTTAGCATAAAGGTTAAGTCTGGCTTCAACGGCAAAAGTCTCTAAGAAATGACGGATGAGATCGGTGGGAAAGCCCGCCATATCGTTACCGCTAAAAGGAAGCTCTAAAACAGCATATCCCCGGCCGCTGATATCCACCGCCACCATAGCCAGTGCGTCATCCATTGGCACGGCGGCATCGCCCATGCGGATAATGCCCCGCTTGTCCCCCAACGCCTCCCCCAGGGCTTTGCCCAGGCAGATGGCGACATCCTCTATCAGGTGGTGCTCATCGTCACCACTGGCCAAGAGCTTGAGGTCGTATCTCCCATGTTTAACCGTCTGGGATAGTAGATGGTCAAACATCTTAATGCCGGTATTTATAGCATATTGGCCACTACCGTCGAGATTTAGCTCTAGGTCAATATCCGTTTCCTTGGTTTTTCGTGGAACACGACGAGATCTTCCTCCATTAGTATTCCCTTCGTCGTTTAGGGTAAACAACCCGTTGCCATTTTTCCCCAAAAACGTAAGTATTCCCCTGTAGAAAACGGCTCCAGCAAGTTTCCTTCCGTTTTTAATTTGGTTGTAAGTTGTTCTTGTACACCCGATTAAATCCGCCATTTCGGGGTCGGAATATCCGTTGATCTCTTGTATTCGCTTAGCCTTTGCTACTATTAATTCGTTAGCACTGCTCATTTTCTATCTCCAATAATGTACTTCATTACACATTGAGTCAAGTTTTATATATTCAAGGTGCTATTGTTATATTTTTTACCTTCTTGTTTTCTTTTCTAAACTATATGTTAATTATTTTACACCCTATTTCACAGTTTGTCAAGGGCATTTGATTAATAGTTAGAACGTTTTAAATTAACAGTGTTATATAATATATACCATATGTTATGTATTTTATACTGTTTGTTAATTTTATTACACATTTCTCTAATATCTGTCATGTGTATGTGGTATCAATTCCATTAAAACTAGATATAACTGTTAACTATTGTAAACAGAAAGGGGCATGGTAATAATAACGGCAGTGGTAGCGATGGCTACGTCGGTGTTACTTCACCTTCTTAAATCAGTATTGTGTTATACACCACCACCACCACCACCGCCGACAACAACAGGGTGGTACATAGTGGGGAGTGACCCTTCCACTTAAGGGCGGAGGGCGGGAATAGATATAATACGGGGGTGGGGTTAAAGAGATGAAAAGAGGTAAAACCTTTTTGGGCGGGTGGGTGGGACACAAGACAAACAAGGCAACTAACCGATGATTTGTTGCCCACGAAGGGCTATAATAAGGGTATGTATTTTCGCCAAAAGCCGCTGACCCGTATGGGAAATTTTTATGGCTGACTATGAGATAATACATATTGCAGTAGCTCCTCCGGCCAACTCTGATGAAAATCTGGTAAGAAGTGTAGCAACTGTTATCAACAAGAGCCCTTATAATACACGCCTTCTTCTGGCCAGTAAGGTGCCAAAATTCATTGCCCACTACGACAGCATGCAAACAGCCGAATCCGTAACTCAGAATCTGCGAGAGCTGGGCCTTGTAGCAATGGCTTGTAAGGATTCTGAACTTCGCCATTTCCCGCAAACCTTCAAGGCGCAAACCCTGGAATTCGGGGAGAAAGAAGTTCTATTCCGAGACAGTGCCGGCCGAGAGAAAAGGGTAGTAGAAAACAATGTCTCCCTGATTCTTGTGGGGAGGATGGAAACTTCCGTGGAGGTGGAGACTACAAAGACCAAGACTAAGTTTAGTTTGGGCAGGACATTGATTATGGGCGGTATCCCAATATGGCGAAAGGTTGATGAGAAAACCACATCACAATCTATTCAGGCTGAGTATTTCGCCAGGCTGTATGATCGAAAATCACCAGATCCCAGTGTAGAGATCCTTCAACACCACATGAATTATTCGTTCTTAGGAGCAAAGGTAGCTGCGTCCTCTTTCGCCAACTTTGGTACAGTTGTTTTGAAAATCCGAGAGGTATTCCCACAGGCGATTTTTGATGGCAGGCTAGCGAAACCTTCCGCGCTAACTACGTCCTCCAGCCGGGAAGATATTGAGATAAACTGCAGGTTGATTTGCTTGTTCCACGCATTGGCCATCTGAAGTAAGCCTACAATCAAAAGTCCGGGCGGCTTTTCAGGCTACGTACGGTGAGGAACTTAGTTTAAGCTCTCTCTGCCTCTATCTCCCTGATTGCCTTAATCAGGGTATCGGTATGCTCCGGTTTGCCCACGCCGATACGAATGGCATCCTTGAGCAGGTCGTTGCCGGAATAGCGGATTAATATCCCCCTGCCCATCAACCCTTTATATATCTGCCAGGCCGTGCCGTTAAGAACGTGGCAGAAGATGAAATTGGCCTTTGAGGGAAATGGTCTCAGCCACTCAATCTTCTTAAGCTCTTCATAGAGCCGCGCTCTCTCGGCGATTATCTTCTTTACTCTCTCCATAAGCAAGTCGGTGTCCTTCAGGGACTCCCTCACCGCAATCGTGGAAGCGGCGCTTACGCTGTAGGGCATCTTTGTGTTCATCAGATAGTCGGCAATCTCGGGAGGGAAGATACCATAGCCAATTCGGAAGCTGGCCAGTCCCGCCCACTTGCTGAACGTCCTCAGCACCATCAGGTTGTTATACTCTTTGACCAGCCGGGTAACCGTCTCACCGCTGAACTCAACGTAAGCCTCGTCGGCCAGCAGGGGCAGGCCGGTATCCAGTAACTCCAGTATATCCTCCTGGGGGGTGGGGGTGCCGGTGGGGTTATTGGGATTAACCAGTACTATCAGCTTTGTTTTTTTAGTTATCGCCTTCTTTATCGCCGCTACATCGACATTGTAGTTTTCATCCCTGGGCACATTGACCGCCCTGCCGTTGCACAACAATATCGCAAAACGGAATATATCAAAGGTGGGCGGAAGGTTTATCACCTCGTCGCCGGGGCCTACAAAAAGCTGCATAATAAGGCCTATCATCTGGTCGCTGCCGCCGGCGGCGACAATATGCTCAGAGCCGACGCCGGTATAGCCTTGAAGCAACTTTCTCATCTCCCTCTGACCGGCGTCAGGGTAAATATTGAAGTAATCATATTTTCCCAGCGCTTCCAAAACCTTCGGCGAGCAGCCGTACGGATTCTCGTTGGCATCCAGCTTGATGACCTTGCTCACCGGCAACTTGGCCACAGCGGCCACCTCCTCCAGCGACTCGCTGGCGGCATAACCAGAGATATTAACCAGGTCCGGCCTTACCAGTTTTACTATCCCCTCTTTAGACATCCCTTTATTTCCCTTTCTATGTCCTATATAAACAAAATTCCCTCCGCTTGGGAGGGTCTTTTTTGTTTTCCTTATTTGGTTTCTGCTTAGTTTCTAAATCTGCGCTACACTACCCCCCAAGCGTCTCGGTGCGCCTGGTAAACGCGTAATAGTAATAATAGTGGGCGGCAGTATAAATTAACATCTCCCTCTTACCAGTCTGGCTTACTTTAACATAAGGCAAATATTTTGTCAACAGTCTCAACTAATCGGGCTCCAGTCTCTTTTCCACAGCCCGGGCGTGAGCCTCCAGCCCTTCCGCTCTGGCAATAGTGGCGGCGGCTTTGCCCAGCTTTTTTAAAGCCGCCTTATCAACCTTGAGCAGGCTGGTAAATTTAACGAAATCAAGCACATTGAGCGGTGAGGCGAAGCGGGCGGTAGCCCCGGTGGGCAAAACGTGGCTGGGGCCGAAGACATAATCGCCCAGCACCACGGTGGCGCTTTCCCCTATTACGATACAGCCGGCATTGGTCAGCTTTTTAACCAGGGCATCGGCACCCTTTACTATCAGGCAGAGGTGCTCCGGAGCGTAGAGGTTAGCCAGCTCTATAGCTTCATCAACATCAGCCACCACCGCGATTACCCCCTGCTTGCGCAGGGACTCGGCGGCGATAGATTGGCGCTCCAGGACTTTTAGCTGCCGCTCTATCTCTTTATTCACTTCATCGGCCAATTGCTCCGAGGTAGTTATTAAGACGGCCGATGCCAACGGGTCGTGCTCCGCCTGGGCCAGTAGGTCGGCGGCGCAGTAGGCGGGGTTGGCGGTGTCATCGGCGATGATGATTACCTCGCTGGGGCCGGCCAGGCTGTCAATACCAACCACGCCGTAAACCAGCTTCTTGGCCAGGGCGACAAAGATATTGCCCGGGCCGCAAATCTTGTCCACAGCCGGTACGGAGTCGGTGCCGAAGGCGAGGGCAGCGATTGCCTGAGCCCCGCCTATGGAGAAGATGCGGTCAACACCGGCGATATCGGCGGCGACCAATGTCGGCGGAGGAACCGTTCCGTCTGGGCCGGGCGGGGTGGTTAGAATAATCTCCTTAACGCCGGCTACCCTGGCCGGTATGGCCGTCATCAGCACCGTCGAGGGATAAGAGGCGGTACCCCCGGGGGCATAGACGCCGACGCGCTCCAGCGGACGTATCAGCGAACTCAAGCCCGCTTTTGCCAAGCTGTCTTTCTGCTTCTGGTGGAAAGAGCCTACCCTCTCTGCCGCCAGCTTTAAGGCCGACACCAGTTCTTCATCCACCTGGCGGTAGGCGTCCTTTACCTGTTCCGGGCTTACCTCCAGCGAACTGAGCTTTACCCGGTCAAACTTCAGGGTAAAGCCGAAAAGGGCGGCGTCTCCCCCACCTCGCACCTCGTCAATTATCTGCTTGACCTCCGGCTCCAGGTTATTATCGTAAAACTCGGTAGAGGTTCGCCGGGATAATACCTCTTCTGCCAGCTTGAAACCGTTTATAATCTTCAATTTAGCTTTACCCCCGTCTGCAGAGCCTGGATAATGGAGTTTATCCTGTCCCGCTTTGCGGCGCTGGCCACCCGCCGGCTGCTGCCGATAAGGCAGGCGGTCGATTCAAAGAGTACGTCAATTATCTTAAGGTTGTGGCGGGCTATAGTGCGCCCGGTTTCGGTGTTTTCTATTAACAAATCGGCGTCCTCGGGGAGAAAGGCTTCGGTGGCTCCCCAGGTGGGCACCACCCGGTACAGGCCCAGGTGATTGTCCCGGGCATATTTATCGGCGATGTTGATATACTCCGAAGCCACCCTGAGCGGCGCCGTCCGCCCGGCGCTGAACTTTATCAGGTCAGCGGTATCAGCTACCGGCATATCATTACTCACCACCGCCACGATTTTGACCCGCCCCGATTTAAGGTCAACCAGCTCTTTCACCGGGCTGGTGGGGAACTGGTAGAGATGTTCCTTGAACCAGTCACGGCCGGTAACGGCCAGGTCAAAGTTGCCGCTGGCTACCTGAAGGGGCATATCCTGGGGCCGTATGACCTTGATAGCCACGCCGGGGAGGTCGGTGGCGGGGCGGCGGTTGCCCGTCGGGGAGGGGTAATCATCAAGGCCGATGCCCGCTTTGCTCAAAAGTTCAAAAGTGGGCGACTGCTGATGCCCGTCGGGCAAAGCCAGGCGGACCATATCGCCATCGCCGTTTGACGGGAACAGCTTTGATTTGCGGGGAGATTTACCGGCGTATGGCGCAAAAATTTCCGGCTCAGCTTCTTCCTGAGCGGCTGCCCTGTCATAGATAGAAGCCACTATATCATTCATATCTTTAGCTTTCCAGCTATTGCGGTTAGCAATAACACAGGCGCTGACAGCAAGCACCCTGCTTACCGGCGCCAGCCCGCAGTCAGCCAGCCCCTCTATAGTTCCGCAGACCAGGGCTAAGTCGGCGCTTTCCGGGGGATAGGCCTCCGCCGCTCCCCAGAGGGGGAAAACGCCAAACCGCCTCAAGCGCAGGTTGACGGCAAAGTGCTCGGCCAGGTTGGGGTACTCGCTGGCGATGCGGACAACGCCTGGTTTTTGCCTCACCGCCTCCACTGTAGGTATCACTTGAACGGGGCTGACAGCCACGTACAGGGCGCTTTCCCCGTATCCCAGGCTTCCTATCTTCATCAAGGCGCTCGAGGGGTATTTGACCATAAGCTCCTCCAGCCAGTCCGAGCCGCAGATGCCCAGGTCATAGTTGCCGATGGCCACCTGAACGGGTATGTCCCGCTCGTGGAACATCTTGGCCGACAGCCGGGGGTAATTTTTGGACTCAATCCGGTAAAGGCGCGCCGAGGCGTTATAGCCGTCAAGCCCCCAGCCCGCCTTTTTAAGACGAGCGGCGGTCTCAGCCAAGAGACGTCCTTTAGGTAGAGCTATTTTTATTTCGGTTTTATTCACTTTATTGCCTTAAAAATGGTGGGAAAGCCCTTCCCCCTTTTCTAACAGTTCTCTTTCTTCCCACACCACCCACCCTCATAGGCTTCGCCTCTAAAACTCTCCTGCCCCCCGTTCTAGCTTAACTATCCCCCTAAAGGGCTGTAGATTTAATTCCCCCTCTCATGGGGTTGGGCGGAACCCTACCATATAAGGGCGGTGGGCGGGAATAGATATTAAACGGGGAGGTGCCCTACCGCTTTAAGAACTTCAAAACTTCGTTTATAGTCCGGGCTTCAAACTTCTTCTTAGCCCGGCCGGTTAAGGTAAATTTAGGCGCTTTATCCCGAACATCAAGCGTCCAGTCGAAGCCGGATGCGGCCTGAGCGCCCAGATTAAATTCCGCCCTATAGCCGGACTCATGTAAGCGGGCAACCAGGCCAAAGCCCTCTTTGGCCGCCTCCGGCCTGACCCTGACCAGAATTCCCGTCGCTTTTACTTTACCCAGAGCCTCCGGCTTGACCAGCCCCATAAGGCGGTCAAGGTAAAGGGCAATACCCGAGGCGGGGGTATCCCTGCCTCCCATCAGCGAAATAAGGGCGTCATAGCGGCCACCGCCGCCTATCTTATCCCTGCCCTTAAAAATCTTGAAGATAGCGCCGGTATAGTACTCAAAGTCCCTCACCGAAGCCAGGTCAATCTGGTAATCGGCACCCAGAGACTCAAGAAGCTCGGCGACACCGACCAGGTCGTCAATGCCCGGCTGCAGCCCGGCTAAATCGGGGGCCAGCAGCGCCTTCAAGCCCTTTACGAAGGTAGACGATTTTCCTTTAAGCCCAAGCAGGGCGGACAGGGCTTCCAGCTCGGTGCGGTCTAGCCCCAGCTCGGACAGCTCCTTAATATTGCCGTCCAGAATGCGGTCGAAGACCTTGGCCTGCTCCTCGGAGCTCAGCCCCAGCCGTGCCAGCAGCGCCCTGATTAATCCGGCGTGGGACAGCTTAAGCTTAACGCCGTCAATCTTAAGTTTTCTTAGAACCTCCAGCGCCAGCATGACCAGCTCGACGTCAGCCGAGGGGGAGCTCACCCCTACCAGCTCCGCACCGCACTGCCACCTCTCCCGGGTTTTTTCGCCGGTAGCCTCGAAGATGAAGGTATTAGCCACATAAAAAAGCTTGGCCAGCTTTTCTTTTGCCAGGCCGTCGATATAAAGGCGGGCGACGGGGATGGTACCGTCCGGCCTCAAGACCACCCTCTCCCCGCTCCAGCCGTCCCAGTCCAGGAAGGAATATACCCGGTCCAGCATACCCGGAGTGAGCGTGCCCACCGAGGTGAACAGGTACAGGTACTCCAGGGTCGGCGTCCTGACCTCTTTATAGCCCCAGTTGAGGCAGGC
>Ga0307442_1000807_pt1 | contig 15451 bp, 16 predicted proteins | sample SalMarWE160430MG_FD_202143 | JGI IMG/M metagenome (GOLD analysis project Ga0307442, IMG submission 202143) | Salt marsh sediment microbial communities from the Plum Island Ecosystem LTER, Massachusetts, United States - WE1604-30 | ecosystem: Environmental > Aquatic > Marine > Intertidal zone >...
CGCCCTCGCGGCCCGGCGCGAGTCTCTGCTGAAGGAAATCGCCGCTTCCATCACCGCGGCCGGGGGCAGGGCCGTAGCCATTGCGGCGGACATGGGGGTCTGGGAGCAGGCCCGGGCCTTCGTCCAGCGGACGGTGGATGAATACGGGCGCCTGGACGTGTTGATCAACAATGCCGGCTGGGGGATTCGCTCCGCCGAGTTCGACGAGCTGACCCTCGAAGAGGTGGACCAGGGTCTGGCGGTCAATCTGACATCCGTACTCTACGGCTGCAAAGCGGCCCTGCCGGTGATGAAGCGGCAGAAGAGCGGGCACCTCATCAATGTCTCCTCGATTTTAGGGAAGCGATCCCGCTCCGGGCTGGCCGTGTACACGGCCTGCAAACACGGGGTAGAGGGTTTCTCCCGATCGCTTATGAACGAGGTCAACAAATACGGAATCAGGGTGAGCATCCTGGCTCCCGCCGCGATCCAAACCTCCTGGGCGGAAAAGGCGGGAATCACCCTTTCCAGGGATGTCCGCTTTCTCCAGGCGGAAGATGTCGCCCGGGCCGCGCAGAGCCTCATCGAGACGGCGGAGCAGGTCAACATATGGAACCTGGATCTGATCTCTCGTGAGCAGACCATCGATCCGATTTGAGGAGGAAGTTATGATCAAACCCACCGCCGGATTCATCGTTTTCGGGGTTCACAAGGACGGCCTGCAAGATCCCATGGGAACCCCCTTCATCGATCAGGCGATCATCGCCCGCTCCAAGGCGGCCCTCCAGCGGGGGGGGCTGCAGCTGGTAGTCCATGATACGATCATCGCCAGCAAGGCGGAGGCGACCACCGCAGTGAGGGCGATGAAGAGGGACGATCGGGTGGACTGCCTGATCCTGTTCTCCGGGACCTGGGTCTGGGCGGCTCACCTCATTGCCGCGGTCCGGGATTTTTCCCTGTCCGGCAAGGCGATCGTGCTCTGGACGCATCCGGGCTCCCAGGGCTGGCGGCCGGTGGGGGGACTGGTGATGCACGGGGCGCTGCTGGAGGTGGGGATCAACCACCAATTCGTGTACGCGGCCGCGGAGGATGCGAAAGGCATCGACCGGATCACCAGCTACTGCCGGGCCTCTCATCTCAAGAACCTGCTCAACATGGCCACGATCGGGACCTTCGGCGGACGCGGCATGGGGCAGACCTGCGGGGTGGCCGATCCGTCCCAGTGGATGCGGATGTTCGGCGTGGACATCGATTCCCGGGACACCACCCAGCTGATCCGCCGGGCAGAAAAGCTGCCCGAGGCCGAGTTGGAAGCCCTGGGTCCCCGGCTGGCAAAGCTGTTTGGCAAGAAACCACCTCGGAACATCGTCAATGAGCGTTCGATCCGTCTGTACCTTGCTTTGAAGGCCATCGTGGAGGAGGAGGGCTTCGATTTCTACACCATCCAGTCCTTTCCAGGGCCCGGTGACGACTACTCGGCCACCTGCTTCGCCCAGAGCATGATGCTGGAAGACGGGGTTCCCACCTCCACCCTCGGGGATTTCAACACCGCCCTCAGCGTGTTTCTTCTCATGAAGCTGAGCCGGGATCCGGTGTACTACGGGGACCTGCAGCACATCGACAAGAGCACCCGGGAGATCAAGATCATCGGCGACGGCGCGGTTCCCCCCTCCCTGGCCGGGAAACTCGGGCCGGCGGGATTCGCCGAGCACGGTATTCCCACCGAGGGCGAGGCCGGGGGATTGTCGGTGAAACTGATCTGCAAAGTCGGGGAGGGCGTGCTGGCCCGGCTGGGCAGGTTCAGCGGCGAGTTCCGGATGGTGATTACCCGCTGCTCGATCTTCGAGCCTCCGGCGGCGCAGCTCGAACAACGGCTGGCCGAGTGCGGGATCCCCTTCTGGCCCCACGGATTTGTCACCGCCCACTGCGATATCGAGCGGCTGCTGGAGAACTGGACCAACGAATACGCCTGCCTGGGCTACGGGGAGGATCTATATCCCGCTCTGGTGGATTTCTGCGAGCTCACCGGGATCGAAGCCGTAGCCCTGTAGAGTAGGCGGATCGAGGTTAAACGGATGAAGGATCTGCTGGTCAGAGAGTTCAGACCCAAACCCCTGCTGAACGCCGCGGACAACACACCGCAGCGGGCGCGCTTTCCGGTGATCGATGCCCACAACCATCTGTTCGGGGACATCCCGGCCTCGGAGCTTCTGCAGGTGATGGATGAGGCGGGGGTAAGGGTCTTTCTCAACGTCACAGGCAATGTCAGGCTGCCCTACGACGAGTCGGGCTACACGATCGAGCGGCGCGATCTGGGGGTGTATCTGGACGACTACTGCCGGGTCCATCCCGGACGCTTCGCCGCCTTCACCATGTCCGATTTCGCCCGCTGGGGCGAATTCACCCTGTTTCGAAGCACGGAAAACCCGGAGGGATCGCCGGAGAGATGGGCGGCGCTGTGCATCCGGCACCTGGAGGAGGATATCGAGCGGGGTGCCCTGGGACTGAAGGTCACCAAGGAGTTGGGCCTCCGGTTCAGGGACAACGACGGATCGATGCTGCCCGTGGATGACCGCCGCCTGTTCCCAATCTGGCGAAGGGCCGGGGAGTTGAACATCCCCGTTTTGATCCACACCTCGGATCCGCTGGGATTTTTCCTGCCCTTCGATGCGGACAACGAGCACTACCAGTCCCTGCAGGAGTTCGTGGATTGGAGCTTCCACGGCGCGGAGTTCTCAAAACAGCAGCTCCTCGAACAGCGGGACCGGTTGGTTGCCGAACATCCGGGTACGCGCTTTCTCTGCCCCCATGCGGCCAATTTTCCGGAGGACCTGGAGCAGGTGTCCCGCTTCCTCGACCGGCATGCCAACGCCTGGATCGATATCTCGGCGCGTATCGACGAGCTGGGACGCCAGCCCTATACGGCTCGGGAGTTCATCATCAAATACCAGGACCGCATCCTGTTCGGAGCCGACATGCCGCCCCGGCCGGACATCTACCGCTGCTATTTCCGTTTCCTGGAGACCCGGGATGAGTACTTCGAATACCCGGATTACATCGGACGCTGGGGCCACAGCCGCTGGCGGATCTACGGCCTGGGTCTGCCTGACGAGGTGTTGAAGAAGATCTATCATGAAAACGCCCTGAGGCTGATCCCGGGCCTCGCGTCGATCTACGGATGACCCGGGACTGCGCTGGCGAACGGGGACAGCTTCGGGGGGTTTGAACAATCAGTAGCCAATCAAGGAGAGCTTGGGCATGGCGGTTAGTACAAAAGAGCTGTATCGGTGGTGCAAAGTTCCCTATCGGGAGCTGGAAGGACACCCGGACTTGAAAGTGCCCTTCAGGCTGGTCGAGGACTCCGCCGGCATGGGCCGGCTGATGGCCTTGGAGCTTGTCCGGGAGATCAAAGCAGCCGCCGACCGGGGGCAGGAGTTCCGGGCGATCATCCCCTGTGGACCGAGCTGCTGGTACCGGCCCTTCACCGACCTGGTGAACCGGGAGAGGGTATCGCTGAAGAGCTTCATCGTGTTCCACATGGATGAGTGCCTGGACTGGCAGGGACGGGAGCTTCCCCGCGGCCATCCCTACAGCTTCCGCGGCGCTATGGAGAGGCAGTTCTACGAACCGGTGGATGCGCAGCTGCGCGTGCCGGAGGGCAACCGCCGCTGGCTGCGCCCCGACAACGTGGAGGAGATCCGGCGGGAGATCGCCTCGGCGGCGATCCAGCTCACCTACGGCGGCTGGGGGCAGGACGGGCATATCGCCTACAACCAGGCCCGGCGCCATCCCTACAGCCCGATCGCCCTCCGGCAGCTGCGGGCGAGCACGGTTCGTATCCAGGAGAACAATTGGGATACGATCCTGGCCCTGGCCCAGCGCAGCTTCGGGACCGCCTATCAGTTCGTTCCGCCCATGTCGGTCACCCTGGGCCTGAAAGAATGCCTGTCCGCGGCCAGGGTGCGGCTGTTTTCCGACACCGGGGCCTGGAAGCAGACCGCCCTGCGGGTGGCCCTGTTCAGCCGGCCCGACCGGGAGTATCCCCTGACCCTTCTCCAGGAACATCCGGATGCCCTGATCACCGCCACAGTGGAAACCGCCTCACACCCGATCAGCCTGCATCCGGAGTGGGATCTTGGAATAGATGGGTGAGATCTTGCGGGGATCAGTGCCGCCGCCGGGAAGCGGCACGGAGGCTCTGCTCAACAGCGAGGGGAGAGAACTGCGCTTCCAAACCCTCATCGGTACCGGTGGGATCGGCACGGGGAGCTTCTTCCAGCTTCGCGGCGACCATACCCTGGGGCGGGAGGAGAGCCGCAGCGGGCGGTTTCTGGACCGGCGGGATTACTGCAAGCTGCACATCCTCTGCCACTACGTAAAGGTGCTTCTCGGGGAACCGATGGCGGTCACGCCGATCGGCAGGGTCGGGGATGATGAGGCGGGGACCCGCCTGCTCGCAGATATGGAGGAGGTGAATCTGGATCTGCGCTTTGTGCATACGCTCCCGCACACACCCACCCTCTACTCCTTCTGCTTCCTCTATCCCGACGGGTCGGGCGGGAACATGACCACGGAGGATTCGGCCAGCGGGGAGGTGAGCGCCGATGCGGTGGCCGCGGCGGAGGGGGAGTTCCGCCGGGCGGGTAAAAACGGCATCGCCCTGGCCGTGCCGGAGGTCCCCCTGAAGGCGCGGGCGAAGCTGCTCGAGCTGGCCACGCAGCACGGTTCGTTTCGCGTGGCCTCCTTTGCGAGCGGGGAGATGGAGGCGATCCGCCGCAGCGGGCTCCTGGAGCGGGTGGATCTTCTGGCCTTGAACCAGGATGAAGCTCGCAGGCTGGCGGAGATCGGAGATGCACCTGCCGATCCGGGTGTCGTCGCGCAGTCCGCGATCGATCGGCTCAGCCGCAACCATCCCCGGCTGATGATGTCGGTGACCGCCGGGGCTGCGGGCAGTTGGAGTTGGGACGGCCGGGGTCTGTTCCGCCTGCCGGCGATCGCGGTTCCCGTGGGGAGCACCGGCGGTGCCGGAGACGCTCATCTGGCCGGCATCATCGCCGCTCTTGCCGTGGGACTGCCGCTGGCTGCAGCCCACGGGCTGGGGGTGCTCCTGGCCGCAGCCTCGGTGACCTCGCCCCACACGATACACAAGGGGATCAACCGCCGGAGCCTTGCCCGGCTGGCGGCCGGGGCGGGCATGCGGGATGAGGCTCTGCTGCGGCTCCTCGAATAACGAAGGCGGGTGGAAAGGACCGGGAGGATGAATCCGACGGCACGGATAGTCACCAATGCCTGGAAAGCCGGACTGCTGGTTCCGGCCTTCAACATTCCCTATCTTCCCATGGTGGAACCGGTTATCCGGGCCGTCGTGGACGAGGATGTGTTTGCCCTCCTGGAGGTGGCCCGGGTGGAGTGGCAGAAATTCGAAAGCCGCAGCATGGCTGCGGTGTACGGGGAATTCCACAGATATGCCGACCCCGCTTATGTGTGCCTGCATCTGGATCACATCCCCGTGATCGACGAGGATGGCCGCAGGGTCGATCACCTTGACATCATCCGAGAAGCGATCGAGCTGGGATTCGATTCGGTCATGGTCGACGGATCCCGGCTGGACCTGGAGGAGAATATCCGGGAAACCCGCCGGGTAGTGGAGCTGGCTCACGAAGCCGGCATCCCCTGCGAAGCTGAATTGGGGGCGGTGCTCGGTCATGAGGCGGGACCCCTTCCGGCCTACGAGGAGATCTTCAGCTCAGGCCGGGGCTTCACCGATCCCCAGGAAGCCGCGAGCTTCGTCGCCGAAAGCGGCTGCGATTGGCTATCGGTGGCTTTCGGCAACATCCACGGGCGGATCAGCCAGGCGGTGCGGGATGAGAAGAAGGTGGCGGCCCGACTGGACATCTCCCACCTGAAGGCGATCGGGGAAGCAGCTGGGGTCCCCCTTGTCCTCCACGGCGGGTCCGGGATCCGGCAGCGCTACGTGCTGGAAGCGATGAAGCGGGGAATCGCCAAGATGAATATCGGAGCCGATATCCGGCAGGCGTACGAACGGTCGCTGCGGGAGGGCGGGCGGACGGTGGAGGCCCAGAACGCGGTGTACCGGCGTGTTCGCTGGTTGCTGAAGGATTATCTTCGACTGAGCGGAAGCAGGAGCGGTTTGTTATGAGTCTCATGGGCATCGATGTGGGAACCAGCGGCTGCAAGGCGGTGATCTTTTCCCGAGAAGGAAAGATCCTCTCATCCGTCTACCGGGAATACGCCTTCGTGAGCCCGGAACCGGGCTGGGGCCAGCTGGAGAGCCTGGCGGTATGGGGGAAGATCAAGGAGGCGATCGCCGAAGCGGCGGCAGGCTGCAGCGAAGCGGTAACCGCTCTGGCCGTTACCTCCCTGGGGGAGTCTTTGGTCCCGGTTACCGGGAAACGGGAGGTCCTGGGAGACTCCCTCCTTCTGTTCGACCCCCGGGGGGACGAATTCCTGGAAGAGCTGGGCTGCCGCATGGACCGGGAGAGCCTGTACCGGATCAGCGGCAACACCCTCGGTAGTCCCTACAGCCTGAGCAAGCTGATGTGGATCAAGCGGAACTGGGCGGAGGTTTATGAGCGGGCGGAAGTGTTCCTGTTCTGGAGCGGATTCGTGGCCTTCATGCTCGGAGCCGAGCCGGCAGCCGACTACTCCCTGGCCAACCGCAGCCTGCTGTTCGACGTGGACCGGACCGATTGGTCGCCGCGGCTGCTGTCGTGGAGCGGACTGGATCGGGACAAGCTTCCCGAAACGGTGCCCTCCGGCACCGTGATAGGCCGGGTATCCGGGGAGGCCGCCGAAGAGCTCGGCCTGCCGGAGGGGGCGGCGATCTGCGCCGGAGCACATGATCAGTGCGCCAATGCCCTGGGGAGCGGAGTAACCGAAGAGGGTGACGCCATGTTCGGCATGGGAACCTACCTGTGCATCGTGCCCGTGTTCGCCGAGCGGCCGGCTCCCGCGGTCATGATCGAACGGGGGTTGAATACCGAGCACCACGCCCGGCCCGACCGATTCGTCAGCTTCATCTACAATCAATGCGGTTCGGTGGTGAAGTGGTATCGGGACAACTTTGCCGCAGAGGAACACCGCCGGGCCCAGGCCGAGGGGACCGACGTGTATGACCGCTTGTTCGCCGAGCTTCCCGCGGATCCCGGCGGCGTGGTGGTACTTCCCCACTTCGCCTTCATGGGACCGCCGGGGTTCATCTCCGACGCCTCCGGTGTGATCGCGGGACTGCGTCTGGACACCCGGCGGGCCGACATTCTGAAGGGTATCCTGGAGGGCTCGATTTTTTCTCTCAAGGAAAGCGTTTCCATGCTGCCGGGGGCGGGCATCCATCCCAGGCGCTACCGCGCCGTGGGGGGCGGGAGCCGATCCGGGGCCTGGGTCCAGCTGTGCGCGGATATCCTGGACTGCCCCTTCGAGAGGAGCGACGTAACCGAGGCCGGTGCTCTGGGAGCTGCGATTCTGGCCGGTACCGGCACGGGCATCTACTCTTCGCTGGAGGAGGGAACCGCGGCCACGGTACGCACCCGCGACAGCTTCGATCCTGACCGGGATAAAGTGTCACTCTACGAAGACCGCTATCAAAAATACCTGCGTCTCTGGTCCCTGCTGGAGGATTTCCTTCGCGGGAAGGAGTAGGGCTTCGAACTTCGGAACCACAGCTTACCGTTCAGGGATCGTGCTCTGTCAGGCTCACCTCTGTCAGGCTCCTCAATCCAAGATGGTTGTCAGCATTCCCGACTGTCTATTGATCGCCGTTTAAGCCGCTTCAGTCTGACCGGTGCGCCGCGGGGGTGAAAAATCCTGGGATCCATGATAGAGATTATCCGAGCAGGCGTTGGTGATGATAGAGTTGTACATTGTCGACATGGGGGGAGTGGTCAGCCTCAACACGGACGTGAGCGGGCAGATCGCCCAGCACGTCGGGATCGACCCGGGACAGCTGCGGAAGATGGTACATGGGGAGTTTATCGCCCTGATGGCCGGTTCGATCACTACTGAGGAGTTCTGGCGGCGATTCTCCAGCGAAACCGGACGGCCGGTCACTGAAGATCTCTGGGCGCTGTATTTTCATCCCAGACCTAATTTAGAGGTGATCCAGATAATCCGTGAGCTCAAGAAAGAAGCCCGGGTCGTCGTGGGTACCAACACCCTGGAACCTCACTTTCGGGTGCACGAACAAAACGGAGACTACCAGCTCTTCGACGCGGTGTACGCTTCCCAACGGATGGGGCTGGTCAAACCCGATCCGGCTTTCTACACTTATATCCTGGACAAAGAGGGCTGTCAGCCGGAGCAGACGGTGTTCGTCGACGATGCCGAGGACAATGTCGAGGCTGCGTGTAAACTCGGCATCCACGGCCTGGTGTTCACCGGAGCCGCTGCGCTGAGGAGGGACCTTGTCGCCTTGCTGGGGAATGACCTGCCCGGCTCCTGAACGTGCTGGAACTGCAGCCGGGACGGGGTTTTCAGCAAACCCAGCCTTTAGTCTGCCCCTTACCCCTTTGCTCCGGTGAGAATCCCCTCCCCGATGAAGTAGCGGGAGAAGGCCAGGAACAGCACAAACATGGGAATGGTGGCCAGCACGGCCACGGCCATCAGGGCGGCCTCGTTAGTGTACTTCTCGTCCAGGAAGCGGATGATATAGAGGGGCAGGGTTTTGTACTTCTCGCTCTGCACCACGATCAGCGGCCAGATCAAGTTGTCCCAGGCTTCCCTGAATACGAGGATGGCCAGGGTGACCGCGGTCGGCCTCACCGAGGGGAAGATGATGCTGAAAAAGATGCGCAGCTCCCCAGCCCCGTCGATGCGGGCCGAATCGATGTAGTCGTCCGGTACGGTCAGGATGCTCTGGCGCATGAGGAACACGGCGAAGGCTGTGAGCATGATCGGAAAGATCAGTCCCATGTAGCTGTCCTGGATCCGCAAACGGATGGTCAGCATCAGCAGAGGGATCATGATCGTCTCGAAGGGGATCATCATAGTGGCCAGGATCAGGACGAACACCACCTGCCGGCCCTTGAAGCGGAACTTGGTCAACCCGTAGCCGGCGGCGGAGGCCATCAGCACGTTCAGGCACATGACGGAACCGGCCATGAACAGTGAGTTGAAAGTATTTCTGATGAAGTAGTACTTCTGGTCGTTGCCCGCGATGGCCTGCAGGTAGTTGTAGAAGTGAAGGCGCCGCGGGATCCAGCGGAAGGGAAACTCGAAAACGTCGAGGGGGTGCTTGACCGAGGAGATGAGCATGAAGACGATGGGCACCAGGATGGCCACGGCGAAGAGGATCAGGACAATGATGGAAACGATCAGGCGGAGGTTCTTTTTCAACCTTCCTATTAATACCAGCATGTCGAAATCCTCTCACACATAGGAGACCCGCTCGGACCGGTAGATCCGCAGCTGCACTATCGTGAAAATCAGGATGAAGCAGAACAGGCTCACGCTCATGGCCGTAGATCTTCCCAGGGAGTGATACTGCATAGCCGTGGTGTAGATATTTAGAGACACTACATTGATCGGCTCCCTCGGGGAACCGGATTGAACGAACACGTACTGGATAGAGAAGGTCCTTATGCACTGGATGAAGGCCACGATGAGCACGAACTCGATGGTCGGCTTGAGCAGGGGGACGGTGATGCGCCAGAACTTTTTCCACGCCGACGCCCCGTCGATCTCCGCCACCTCGTAGAGGCTGGTCGGAATGCTCACCAGACCGGCGAAGTATATGATCACGAAGTAACCGACATATTTCCAGAAGTAGATGATGATCGTGGACAGTCTGGCCATAGCCGGCAAAGCCAGCCATTTGAAATCGACAGGTGTAGGGTTGTTGGCCAAAAAATTCAACCATTGGTTGGCCAGACCGCGTGGGTCGAAGATCAGAAGCCAGATGGTAGCCGAAACCACCCCGGACACGATCGCTGGGGAGTAGTAGATCATCTTGAACACGTTCTGGACTTTCGGGAATCGCCTCAGGCTTACCACGATCGTTGCCATAAATAGGGAAACGGATACCAGCGGGATGAAGCAGCCGACCGCGAAGTACAGGGTGGCTTTGATCGAGTTGAGGAAATCTTTGCTGGTGAAGATGTAGATATAGTTTTGAAAGCCGATGAACTTGGGGGCTTTCAGGGAGAGAATGTCTTTGGCATGAAAGCTGGCTATGAAGGAGTTGATTATCGGGAAGTAGCTGAACAATGCAAAGAAGAGGACGGCGGGGAGCACGAAGATCCAGCCCCAGTACTGTCGGCGTTGGAATGCCATTTGTCGTTATCTCAGCTCATGTTGCGGGGTAAAGCCATTGAAAAAATGCGGGTGCATCCCCTCATGGAGGATACACCCGAAATGGGTCTTTACTGGCGCAGGATGTCGTCGATCTTCTCCTGGCCTCTGCGGGCTGCTTCGGCGGGAGCCACATTGCTGAGCATGACTCCCTCCACCATCTCCTTGAGCACGTCCTGGATCTGGGGTCCTTTCTCGTGGGTCATTACGAACTTCGCCGTGGCCATATCTTCGATGAATACATCGGCGAACTTCTTGTTCTTGTAGACCGCGGTTTCCAGCAGTTTCTTGCTCGGGATTGTCAGCCCGATCTGGTCGAGCATCTCCTCTACGTGGCTGCTGAAGTACATGGTGAGCTTCCAGGCCCACAGTTGTGCCGCCGGCGAAGAGGAGGCATTGACCATGTAGTAGTGGCCGTACACCGCGGAGCCGTTTTTGTTTACAGCGTCTTTGAAGCGCGGATAGGGTACTATGGATACCTCCGGTAGGAAGGCCTCGTTTTCCGCCTTGATGCGGTCGTACTGGTACAGCCCGGAGATGCACATGGCCACGGAGCCGTCGTCTCGGTTGAAGGTCTTGCGGGCATTGGTGTACGTCGGGGAGCCGAGATTGCGCCCATTAGGGCCCCAGTCGGCCATGTACTGTAGCAGCTTGATCCAGGCCGACGAGTTCACCGCCGCACTTTTCCCGTCAGCGCTTAGGACCTTTCCGCCTAGCTGGTTGGCCATGGGAACCCAGAAGGACAGGTAGTAGGGATAGCGGAAATCGAAGCCCCGCCGCTTTATGACCTCCCCCTCTCGGAGGGTCAGTTTCTCGGCCACCGTGATCATCTGCTCCCAGGTCTTTGGGTAGTCTCTGGCCGGATCCAGGCCAACCTCCCTGTAGTACTTGTCGTTGAGGTAGATGCACCAGTTGGTGATCTCCAAGGGAAGCCCGTAGATCTTCCCTTCGTACAGGGCTCCGTCGAAGGTCACGGGCAGGTAGTCGTTCTGCAAGGCCTTGTAGCTGGAATAGCCGATAGCGTCCAGGTCTACAGGAGCGACTCTCTCACCCACGATGTACTGCCATTCATCCTCGGCTTCCATATTGAAGATGTCCGGACCTTTCATGGCTGCGAAAGCGGTGAGTACCTTCTCCTGTATCTTACCGGAAGGGCTGGTTTCCCGAGTCACGGTTACATTCGGATTCTGCTGTTGGAACTCGGCGATCCATTTCTCCTCCAGCGGGGTACGGTTGGGATCCTCATGGGTCCACTGGATCAATTCCACCGGCCCGGTAGGTTCCTGGCCGGGAGATGCCAGTAGCAGGGTGCCTCCGGCCAACAGCAGCGCGGCAACGAGCAACATCGATACAAGCTTCATAAAACACCTCCTTGAAAGTATTCCTTCACTTTATATTCTAGTGGATGGGATTTATCTGTTCAAGGAAAAATGTGAGAATTCTTTTTTCGGTTGAGGCTTGACGCCGGGTATTTGACATTTGCCGGACCGGGAATCACATTGAAGGGGTGCGCAATAACGCAGACAGGCATCCCTGTCCCGACCCCTTAATCCGGCGCATTGCCGAGCTGGAAGAATACGGAGACTCCTGGTCTCTGGATGCTACAGAGATCCGGAACCTGATCGGGGTCGGGGACGAGGAGTTTTACAGGCGCGTCTATGCGGCGGAAAGCCGGGACCACCCCCTCATCTCCCTGAACGCGGCCACCGGTAGCTACAGCCAGGAGAACATCTGGGAGTTCGTAGCTCTGGTCGAGCTGTTCTGCGGTGTGGAAACCGAAGCACGGCTGGAGAAGGCGGGGATCTTTTTCAGCCATCCCGAGCAGATGGAGATCCTGGGCGTCTTTCTCAGCGAAACCGCTGCCGCGCTTCGCCGCCACGAGGTGGATGCCGAACAGTTCTCCGCCATGCTGCGAAGCTTCGGGCGATTCGAACGGGCTCGGGATGTCTACCTCCAGGAGTATTTTCCCCTCGATGAGCTCATCGATCGGGCTGTGACGGCGTACTGCGGCAAGCGCACCTTTGCTATCCTGCAGCTGGCGCGAGCCAACGTGAAACGGCTGCTCGAGTTTTTCTTCCGGAAGCATGTTTTGGAGACAAGGAGCATCTTCGCCGCGCTGATAGACCTCTTGCTGAGGCAGGCGGTGGCGGAGGGATACGCCGCGGAGGCAGAGCGGATGAGGGGGGAGCAGGAACGGGCGGATGCGAACCCCTTCGATCCTTCCTCGCATTTGCACAGAGCCCGCACGGTGATGAATCTGGAAGACCGAGCTTTGAGCCTGCCGCTGCTCAAGGCCCAGTATAAGCGGCTGATGAAGATCTACCACCCGGACATCAATCCCCAGGGCCTGCGGCGCTGTCAGGAGATCACCGCCGCCTACTCCCTGCTGCTCTCCTCTCTGTAGATCGCCAGCTTGAACTCTCGGGATCGTGTCGCTATAGTGCAGCCAACAGGAATGAATCCGCGAACCTTCAAAGATGACTTTCTTCTCCTGTTGACCGCGGCTATTTGGGGCTTTGCTTTTGTGGCCCAGCGGGCCGGTATGGAGCACGTTCAACCGTTCACCTACAACGGCGTGCGCTTCGCCCTCGGCTCCCTGTCCCTGCTCCCGCTCATCTTCCTCTTCGGTCGGCGCTCCCGCCGCCAGGCCCGAGGGAAGAGTCCAACCGGCACCACGAGTACCAGCGGGAGGGAAACTGCGGGGGACGGCAGGAACGGCAAGGTGTGGCTGTACGGTCTGCTTTGCGGCTCGGTTCTGTTTACCGCCGCATCCCTGCAGCAGGTGGGGATCGTCTTCACCACGGCGGGGAAGGCCGGATTCATCACCGGCCTGTACGTGGTCCTGGTTCCGCTTTCCGGCCTGCTCTGGAGACAGAGAGCAGGCCGGAGCCGGTGGGCCGGCGCCGGTTTGGCCGTAGCGGGTTTGTACCTGCTGAGCGTAACGCGAGGTTTTACAGTCGCCAGGGGGGATTTTCTGGTCCTGCTCAGCGCCCTGTTCTGGACCGCCCACGTGCAGCTGATCGGCTGGTTCTCCCCCAAGACGGATTCCCTCCTCCTGGCGAGCATCCAGTTCGCCGTGTGCTCCTTTTTCAGCCTGGTCGTGGCGGCAGCTGCGGAAACCGTGGTTCTGGAGGGGATCCTCAGGGCTGCGGTCCCGATCCTGTACGGGGGCTTATGTTCCGTCGGGATCGCCTACACACTCCAGGTTGTGGTGCAGAAAACGGCGCATCCGGCCCACGCTGCCATCATCCTGAGCCTGGAAGGTGCCTTTGCCGTGCTGGGGGGATGGCTGATCCTGGGAGAGCTGCTTTCGCTGCGCGGGTTGATCGGATGTGCCTTGATGCTGGCAGGGATGATCGTTTCCCAGACCTCCCTGCTTCGCAACCCAGCGGCCGTGGGCAGCGGCGTACCCCAGCCATGAGCTACCGGGTCGTCGCCACCCTGGGTCCAGCCTCCGGCGGTAAAAAGATGTGGCGGGGTTTGCTGGAGGCGGGGGCTACGGCCTTTCGCCTGAATACCGCCCACTTCCAGCTCGAGGCGCTGCAGCGGGGATTTCGGGGCTTCGTGCTGTCCGATGAGACCGCCGTCGGCGCTTACCCGCTCGAAGCCTGCCGCAGCGCCGCTCTGTTCCGCTCACGTTAGGGCGGGGGGGAGGCTCCCGAAATCGTCACAGTCAGGCAAGTACGGCCAAAAACTCTCCGCATCCGCTAGAATCGTAGTATATTAGTAGATAGAGAGGGGAGAATATTCCCAGGAGTGATGCATGTGCCAGGCTACTGTTTTTTTAGACGGCGATAAGATTCTGGAAGATGTGATTCAGGTCAGACCCACGGAGGAGGGCGTGGAACTGTCGACCCTGTTCGAAGAACCCCGGACGGTAAAGGCCTCGATCCGGGATATCGATTTGCTCAAGCACACAGTGCACCTGAACAGCTTGGAGAAGGCGGAGGGAAAACCATGAAGGAAACGGATAAGCTGCGGGTACTTCTGCAGCACTGGATGGAACATAACGAGGAGCATGCCGCGGATTTCCTGCGCTGGAGTGAGAAAGCCGGTCCGGCTGCGGCCGCGGTGCGGGAGGCGGCCGAAAGGATGAACGCCGTCAACCAGAAACTCTCCGCCGCTCTCGACCTGTTGGGAGGGCCCGCGGAGCAACCCCACGGCCACGATCACTAATCCTCAGGCCACGTAAGCCTCCAGGAGCCGCCGGCAGGAGGGGGCTCTGAGCTTGGTTATGGCCTTCTTCTCGATCTGGCGGACCCGTTCCCGGGAAAGACGGTACTGTCTGCCGATCTCCCGCAGGGAGAGACGTTTTTCGCCGTTCAACCCGTAGCGCATGGCAAGAATTTCCGCTTCCTTGGGCGTGAGGGTTTCCAGCAGATCCCGGATGTGATCGCTCAGGGATTGGCTGACCGCTGCTTCCTCGGGACTCTCTCCTGCCGTGTCATAGATCAGATCCCCCAACAGGTAGAAATCCGCGTTCCCCTGCAGGCCCTGAACCGGAGAATCCAGGGACAGGGGCGCTTGGGACAGGTTGATGAGGTTGTGCACATGGTTCTCGGACATGCCCAGCTCCTCGGCGATCCTGCCCAGATCCGCCGTGCTGGTGCTCTCTGTGAGCATCTCTCGGCGTTTTCGTTCTATATGAACGAGCTCGTTGGCTCGATTCCACGGCAGCCGGATCATTCTTGATTTTTCGGACAGGGCCTTGAGGATCGACTGTCGCACCCACCAGGCTGCGTAGGAGATGAAGTGATATCCCTTGTTCACGTCGAAATGTTCGACGGCCTTGAGCAGTCCGATGTTGCCCTCGTTGATCAGATCGAGAAGCGGGATATCTTTGGTCCGGTATCTCTTTGCCACCGCAACCACGAAACGAAGGTTCGCTCGGATCAGTTTATCCTTGGCCTCCCGGTCCCCGGCCACCGCGCGGCGGGTCAGGATCTCCTCTTCATCCCGGGTGAGCAGGGGATATCGGTTGATCTCTCTGAGATACAGACAGAGCAGATTGTCATCATTTGTCATTCAAAACTCCCTACGTTTTGTTCGCGCCAGCACTGTCGAGTACTTACAGCCTTCGCGCAAAATGTAAGCGATCGGAAGTATGGGTGGGACCGGTCGAAAGTATGGTTTTGGTATGGGAAAGAGCCGGGAATTCCCTGGAATC
>Ga0307442_1000810_pt1 | contig 15428 bp, 9 predicted proteins | sample SalMarWE160430MG_FD_202143 | JGI IMG/M metagenome (GOLD analysis project Ga0307442, IMG submission 202143) | Salt marsh sediment microbial communities from the Plum Island Ecosystem LTER, Massachusetts, United States - WE1604-30 | ecosystem: Environmental > Aquatic > Marine > Intertidal zone >...
CCTGAAGCGCCTGGAAGTGCACCAGCCGATCCTGACCAACGACCAGATCGATCGCATTCGCGCTCTCGACGGCGCACTCGAAGTGCCCTTCCACACCAAGACGCTCGACATCACTTTCAGCGCCGATCTGGGCGCGTCGGGGATGGAGAAGGCGCTCAAGGCGTTGACCAGCGAGGCGGAGGAGACCGTCCGCGAGGGGTTCAACATCATTGTGCTGTCGGATCGCGCCGTCGGGCCGGCACGGATGCCCATACCGTCACTGCTGGCGACGTCGGCGGTCCATCATCATCTGATCCGCAAGGGGCTGCGCACCGCTGTCGGCCTGGTGGTCGAGACCGGCGAGGCGCATGAGGTCCACCAGTTCTGCACGCTCGCCGGCTATGGCGCGGAAGCCATCAATCCGTATCTCGCCTTCGAGACGGTCGGGGCGATGCTGCCCGAGATCGACGAGCCGATCGAATATGACGAGGCGGAAAAGCGATACATCAAAGCGGTCGATAAGGGCATTCTGAAAGTCATGTCCAAGATGGGCATCTCGACCTATCAGTCCTATTGCGGCGCCCAGATCTTCGATGCCGTCGGGCTGAACTCGGCCTTCGTCGACAAATATTTCACCGGCACCCACACCCAGATCGAGGGGGTGGGGCTCGAAGAGATCGCCAGGGAAACGGCGGAGCGGCACCGTCTCGCCTTTGGCGATGTTCCGGTCCTGAAGAACGCGCTCGACGTCGGCGGCGAATATGCCTTCCGTATTCGCGGCGAGTCGCATATGTGGCGGCCCGAGACGGTGGCCAAGCTCCAGCACGCGGTTCGCGGCAATATCCCGGAGAAATTCCGTGAATTCTCACGCGCCGTCAATGATCAGAGCGCGCAGTTCATGACGCTGCGCGGCCTGTTTCGGATCAGGAATGCCGATGAGATCGGGGCGACGCCGATCCCGCTGGAGGAGGTCGAAGACGCAGCCGAAATCGTGAAGCGCTTCTCGACCGGCGCGATGTCCTTCGGCTCGATCAGCCGCGAGGCGCATACGACGCTCGCCATTGCGATGAACCGGATCGGCGGCAAGTCGAACACCGGCGAGGGCGGTGAGGAGTCGGACCGCTTCGTGCCTCTGCCGAACGGCGATTCCATGCGCTCGGCGATCAAGCAGGTGGCATCGGGCCGTTTCGGCGTGACGACCGAATATCTCGCCAATTCGGATATGATGCAGATCAAGATCGTCCAGGGCGCCAAGCCGGGCGAGGGCGGTCAGCTTCCGGGCCATAAGGTGGATAGCGTCATCGCCAAGGTGCGGCATTCGACGCCGGGCGTCGGCCTGATTTCGCCGCCGCCGCATCACGACATCTATTCCATCGAGGATCTGGCGCAGCTCATCTTCGATCTGAAGAACGTCAATCCGGCTGCCGATGTCAGCGTCAAGCTCGGCTCGGAAGTCGGCGTCGGCACGGTCGCGGCGGGCGTCGCCAAGGCGCGCGCTGATCACGTCACCATCGCCGGTTTCGAGGGCGGCACCGGCGCCTCGCCGCTGACCTCGATCAAACATGCAGGCAGCCCCTGGGAGATCGGCCTTGCCGAGACCCATCAAACGCTGGTGCTGAACGAGCTGCGCGGGCGGATCGCCGTGCAGGTCGATGGCGGCGTGCGCACGGGCCGCGATGTCGTCATCGGTGCGTTGCTCGGGGCTGACGAGTTCGGCTTCGCCACCGCACCGCTGATCGCCGTCGGCTGCATTATGATGCGCAAATGCCATCTGAACACCTGTCCGGTCGGCGTCGCGACGCAGGACCCGGTGCTGCGCAAACGCTTCAAGGGCGCGCCGGAGCATGTGATCAACTTCTTTTTCATGATCGCCGAGGAGGTTCGCGAGCTTATGGCGGCGCTCGGCGTGCGAACCTTCAACGAGCTGATCGGCCGTTCCGACTGGCTCGACAAGGATCGCGCCATCGCGCATTACAAGGCGAAAGGGCTGGATTTCACCCATCTCTTCTTCAAGCCGGATGTGCCGCCGCATGTCGCGATCTACAATTCGGAGCGCCAGAAACATCCGATTAACGACATCCTCGACCGCAAGCTCATCGAGCTCACCAAGCCGGCCATCTTTGACCGTCAGCCGGTGAAGCTCGATCTGACGATCCGCAACTCCGACCGGACGACCGGCGCGATGCTCTCCGGGCTGATAGCGAAGCGCCACGGTCATGCCGGGCTGCCGGAAGACACGATCTGGATCACCTTGCGCGGCACGGCGGGACAGAGCTTCGGCGCCTGGGTCGCCCAGGGCGTGACGCTCGATCTGATCGGCGACGCCAATGATTATGTCGGCAAGGGCCTGTCGGGCGGCCGGCTGATCGTCCGTCCGCCGAAGGAAAGTCAGATCGTGCCGGAGGAGAGCATCATCATCGGCAACACCGTGCTTTATGGTGCGATCTCCGGCGAGTGCTATTTCCGCGGCATTGCGGGCGAGCGGTTCGCCGTGCGCAATTCGGGCGCGATCGCCGTCGTCGAAGGCACGGGCGACCATGGCTGCGAATATATGACCGGCGGCATCGTGGTGGTTCTCGGCAAGACCGGGCGCAATTTCGCGGCCGGCATGTCGGGCGGCGTCGCCTATGTGCTGGACGAGGCCGGCACGTTCGAGGATTACTGCAATCTGGCGATGGTCGATCTGGAACCGATCGCGGCCGAAGAAGAGCGGATGAGCCGCTTTGCGCATCAGGCTGGCGACCTGCATGGACACGGCCTCGTCGATGTGCAGCGGGATATGACCCGCTTTGATGCGGTCCGGCTGCGTCAGATGATCGAGAACCACCGGCATTACACCGGCTCGGAGCGCGCCAGGTTGATCCTTGAAAATTGGGACGCCTATCTGCCGAAATTCGTCAAGGTGATGCCGGTCGAATATCGCCGTGCGCTCGAAGCGATGAGCCGCGCGCAGGCGGCCGACGAAACCGGCTTCGACGTGCTGGAAATCGGTCTGCAGCACGCCCGGGGGAACTGACCGCAGTGAGGATCTATGGCGATCTGGCCGCGTGTCCGAATCTGGGCGCATGGATCGCGCGCGGCGAAAGTGAATTGCATCTGGCGCTCGCGGCATAGACGGCGAGCGGCATCGGTTGGGAGGCCGCAATGGGAAAGATTACGGGCTTTCTCGAAATCGAACGGCAGGATACGAGCTACGTGCCCGCGGCGGACCGTATCCGCCATTACCGGGAATTCGTCCTCCCGATGGAGGATCACGAGGTCGCAAAACAGGCCGCGCGCTGCATGGATTGCGGCATTCCCTATTGCCATACGGGCTGTCCGGTGAACAACCAGATCCCGGACTGGAACGACCTCGTCTATCACGGCGACTGGCGCGACGCGGCCCGCAACCTGCACTCCACCAATAATTTCCCTGAATTCACCGGCCGCGTCTGCCCGGCCCCCTGCGAGGCGGCCTGCACGCTGAATCTCGAAGATGTGCCGGTGACGATCAAGACGATCGAAAATACCATCGCGGACAAGGCTTGGGAGGAAGGCTGGGTCGCGGCCGAGCCTGCCGAGCGCCGGACCGGCAAGCGCGTTGCCGTCGTCGGGGCCGGCCCCGCCGGGCTTGCCGCCGCGCAGCAGCTCGGCCGCGCCGGTCACGACGTCCATGTCTACGAGAAAAACGCCTATCCCGGCGGACTTCTGCGCTACGGCATTCCCGACTTCAAGCTGGAGAAGTGGGTCGTGGAGCGCCGCATCCGCCAGATGGAAGCGGAAGGCGTGATCTTCCACTGCAAGGTGCATATCGGCAAGGAAAAATCGGCCGCCGAGCTGGAAGCGGAATTCGACGCCGTGCTTCTGTCGGGCGGGGCGGAGAAACCGCGCGATCTGCCGATCGAAGGCCGTGACCTGCATGGCATCGAATTCGCCATGAACTTCCTGCCGCAACAGAATCGCCGCGTGTCCGGCGAACCGCTCGGCGATGTCGAGCCGATCCTTGCCGGCGGCAAGCATGTGGTGGTGATCGGTGGCGGCGATACAGGCTCGGACTGCATCGGCACTTCCTTCCGCCAGGGGGCGCTCAGCGTCACGCAGATGGAAATCATGCCGATGCCGCCGGTCAAGGAGAACAAGCAGCTGACTTGGCCGGACTGGCCGCTCAAGCTGCGGACCTCGTCAAGCCAGGCCGAAGGGGCCGAGCGCGATTTCAGCGTCATGACGCAGCGCTTTTCCGGCTCGAACGGCAAGGTGGAGAAATTGCACTGCATTCGGGTGGATGAGGCGATGAAGCCGGTACCGGGCACCGAGTTCGAACTCAAGGCCGACCTCGTCCTCCTGGCCATGGGCTTCGTCAGCCCGGTCCATGAGGGCATGATCGGCGAGCTCGACGTCGAGCTTGACGGGCGCGGCAATGTCAAAGCCGATGATCGCGAATATACGACAAGCCGCGGCAGGATCTTCGCCGCCGGCGACATGCGCCGCGGACAGTCGCTGGTGGTCTGGGCGATTCGCGAGGGACGTCAGGCGGCCCATGCAATCGACAAATATCTGATGGGCCGGACCGATCTGCCGCGCTGACGGTTGCTTAGTCCTTTTCGGCTAGTCTTGGCGGCGGGCACAGGGCTGCGAGGCTTTTTGCCTTGCATTTCGCCTTGTGGAACGCGGCACGCTTTCATACCCGTTTAAGTGCAAAGCGTTCTAATGTGCGCCTTGCATTTCCGCCTCAGCCGAGAGGGATTTATTTGCGAATGGGCTTATCACGACGGCCGCGTGGCTCCTCCTTGCGGCCATCCAGGCTGACCGTCCTCGGCATTGTCGGCACGGTGGTCCTTGGCGTTCTTGCCGCCGCGGCAGCGCAAAAGGCCGATATTGCCAGTCTTCGGCCGCAAGCGATCGAGGTCGTTGCGCGCCCTTTTGATTTCGCACGCAGCGATCCGGCGCGCCGCGATTTCGGACGGCTGGAATGGCGCGGCGGGCTCATCCTCTCATCCGCGAATCCGGCCTTTGGCGGCTATTCCGGCTTGTCGCTCAGCGCCGATGGCCGTGAGATGCTCGCGATCTCCGATGCGGGAAGCTGGCTCAGCGCGAGGCTGGTCCGCAAGGGGGGACAGCTCGTGGGTCTCAGCGATGCGCGGATCGGCCCGATCCCGCAGAAGGACGGCAAGCCCATACAGAACCGGCGTCACCGGGATGCGGAGGCGCTGGCTGCGTTAGCGCAGGGCAACGGGCTCGAAGGGCGCTATTTTGTGGCGTTCGAGGGATTTCACCGTATCGACGAGTATGAGTGGAAAGACGGCGTGTTTCGCGGACCGGTGAGACGGGCCAACCTGCCGCGCCAGCTCAGACATATGCCCTCGAACCAGGGACTGGAAGGGGTGACCGTTCTTCGCGGCGGACCTTATGCCGGAGGCCTCGTCGCTTTTGCCGAGCGGAAGCTGAGCAAGCGCGGCGACCATACGGGGGCGCTCGTTAGAGGCGGCAAGGCCTATCCCCTCTTTCTGGTCCGCAGCAAGGAATTCGACATAACCGATCTGGAGAGCCTAAAGGACGGCAGTCTTCTGGTGCTGGAACGCAGCTTCGACCGCGCCTCGCTAAAGCTGGACATCCGGCTGCGGCTTGTCCCTGCAAAGGAGATCAGGCCTGGCGCGCGGCTCAGGGGCGAGGTTCTGCTGGTGGCGGATGCGCATTACGTCATCGACAATTTCGAGGCGATGGCGGTCACCGAATCCAAAGCCGGCGAAACGATCGTCACCTTGATGTCGGACGATAATTTCAACGTCTTCCAGAGGACGCTCTTGGCGCAATTCGCGCTGAAGGCGGATTGAATGGGCTCTTGGGCGGTGGCAATTGCTGCGCGCTCAAAAGTCATGCACGCGTCCGAATCGACCGGAACAGACCGATCAGCTCGCGGCGGCTTCAGCCTCGGCAGGCGCCGCCGGCTCGACCGGCGCCGTTTTGGTCGCCTTCTGGATTTCGCGCTTGAGACGCAGCATGCGGTCGGAAAGCTGTTCGTTCTTCGCCTTCAAAAGGAAGGCGTCGAGCCCGCCGCGATGTTCGACCGAGCGCAGCGCATGAGCGCTGATCCGCATGCGCACGCTTCTCTTCAGCGCATCGCTCATCAACGTCACGTCGCAGAGATTGGGCTGAAAACGCCGCTTGGTCTTGATCTGCGAGTGAGAGACAAGGTGGCCGACCTGGGCGTTCTTGCCCGTAAGTTCGCATCGGCGGGACATGGCGATCTCCAGCTTGTAAGGCGCTCATCGACAATGGAGGAAGCGGTTTCCCGTCCGGAGAGCGCGTCAAATGCCTATTGTCACGGAAATACGACCCCACCGCAGCGCGAGGGCCGACGTTGGCCGTATCTATAGAGACGGCCGGGCATTTCGTCAAGCCGAGCCCGGCTTTTCGCGGCTCCCGGATTGCCGCCTTGCGCGGTGGTCTGCGTCCAGCCGTGCCGATTTTCGGACTGCACCTATTGCGTGTAAGACACAGCGCGCATCGCCGGCCGCCGCCCACGCGAAACATACAATTGACGAATTTTCGAAATACAGGTTTTGATAGTCGCCCTCGGGGAAGCTGGCCGATAAGCCGAGCGACAGCGTCCCGGTTTCCGGCACCGCCACGTCCGGGCTGCGCGGGCCGGTCAGCTCTACGGTCGGTCGAGGATTGAAGATGAACGCTGTTCGCGTAGTTTCCCGCAAAGCCCTCCGATTCATTCCCGCTTGCCTTCTGACCGCTGCGCTGGTGTGCGGGACATTGGCGGCGCCCGCTGCGGCCAAAGACCGAAAGCGGATCGTTGCGGAATACAATATCGGCTTCAATGGCTTCGGCATCGGCGATTTCACGCTTTGGTCCGACCTTGATGGCGATGAATATAGTCTGAGGGCCAAGGCCAGGATCAGCGTTCTGGCGGGGCTGCTTTTCGAATGGCGCGGCGACACGGCCTCGTCGGGGCGGGTGCTGGCGAAGCGGCCGCGGCCCTATTCCTACAGTTTCGGCTACCGGACGAGCAATAAGCGCGAGTCGATCGATATCGAGTTCTCGAACAACAATGTCAAAGACATTGCCGTCAGCCCGCCGCAGAAGCGTTCATCGGCGCGGGTCCCGGTCACCCGAAAGCATATGCGCAACGTCATCGATCCGCTCAGCGCGATCGTGATGCTGACCAACGTCGGAAGCAACAAGAGCGGGGAAGAGGTCTGCACGCGGCGTCTGCCCATCTTCGACGGCAAGGCGCGATACGATCTCCAGCTCACCTACAAGAAGACCCGAACCGTCAGCACCAATGGCGGCTATCGTGGCCCGGCTTATGTCTGCAAGGTGAAGTTCAAGCCGATCGCCGGACATAAGCGCGGCGATGACGAGAGCAGGTTTGCGGCAAAGAATGAGCGTATGGAGATCTGGATGATTCCTCTGCGCGAAGCCGATCTTTACGTGCCCTACTATGTTTACATCCCGACGCCGGTGGGCACGGCCTCTTTGACCTCCAAAAGCTTTCGTGTGGACACCTCCGGCAGATCGCGAGGCGCATTGCTTCGCTGACGCGGCGGAGCAATGGCTTGAACAAACAGAGAATAGATTGCATCTGCCTGATTCGTACACCTCTTGTTCATGAATTTTTCTCGATGCGGCAAGCAATTAGCCAATATCGGAACGGCGCTTCGCAAATCGCGGGGACGCCGGGATGATGGATTTCGTGACTGGCCAAACGGGCGGTGCCTGTGCTCTATACGGAAGGAGCAACCGGCAGTTGCGCGTATTGCATCGATGAGCGCTCGACCTTGAGGACTTGCCGTAATGACTGAGATTGTTTCCGCCCCCGCTTCGCGCCGGACGGCTTCAGGCCATTCTGTCATCGCCGTTCTGGGGCCGACCAACACCGGCAAGACGCATCTCGCCATCGAACGGATGCTGGGCCATGAAAGCGGCCTGATCGGTCTGCCGCTACGCCTGCTTGCCCGGGAGGTGTACGACAAGGTTGCCGCCCGCGCCGGCGAGGCCAATGTCGCGCTGATCACGGGCGAAGAAAAGATCAAGCCGGAACATCCGCGCTACTGGGTGTGCACGGTCGAGGCGATGCCGCGCGACATCGATGTTGACTTTCTCGCCATCGACGAGATCCAGCTCGCCGCTGATCCCGAACGCGGCCACGTCTTCACCGAGCGCCTCATGACCGCGCGCGGTGAAAGCGAAACGCTGATGCTCGGCGCGGCCACGATGGAAGCCGCGATCCGCGACCTGTTGCCGGGCGCCAATTTCGTCACCCGCCATCGCCTGTCCAAGCTCTCCTATGCCGGACAGAAAAAGATCACGCGGCTGCCGCGACGGTCCGCCGTTGTCGCCTTCTCCGCGGCCGAGGTTTATGCTGTCGCCGAGCTGATCCGGCGCCAGCGGGGCGGCGCCGCAGTCGTTCTCGGTGTCCTGAGCCCGCGCACGCGCAATGCGCAGGTTGAGCTCTACCAGTCCGGCGATGTCGACTTTCTTGTCGCGACCGATGCGATCGGCATGGGCCTCAATCTTGCGCTCGACCACGTCGCCTTCGCCGCGACGCGCAAATTCGACGGCCGGGCACATCGGGATCTGACGCCGAACGAGCTCGGCCAGATTGCCGGGCGTGCGGGACGGCATGTGAATGACGGCACGTTCGGCGTGACCGGCGAGGTCGAGCCATTCCTGGCGGAGATGGTCAACCGGCTGGAAAATCATGAGTTCGAGCCGGTCAAGATCCTGCAGTGGCGCAATTCAAGGCTCGACTTCTCCTCGCTCGACGCGCTCAAGGCGAGCCTGCGGGAGACTCCAAGGGCGGCCCGCCTGACCCGCGCCCGTGCTGCCGACGATGTGATCGCGCTTGATAGCTTGAGCGCCGATCCTGCAATCCGGGACATTGCCCAGGCGCCGGCTGCGATCAAGACGCTGTGGGAGGTTTGCCAGGTTCCGGACTACCGCAAGATCTCCTCGGCCAGTCACGCCGAGCTGATCGGCACGATCTACAAGCACCTGATGGGCGACGGCGGGGCGATTTCGGAGGACTGGTTCGCCGGCCAGGTTGCGCTTGCCGACCGCACGGACGGCGATATCGATACGCTCTCGAACCGTATCGCCCATATCCGGACCTGGACCTTCGTTTCCAACCGCGCAGGCTGGCTTACCAATGCGGACCATTGGCGCGAGCGCACGCGCGCGATCGAGGACACCCTGTCCGATGCGCTGCACGAGCTCCTGACGCAGCGTTTCGTCGATCGCCGCACCAGCGTGCTGATGAAGAGCATGCGCGATAAGGACACGCTTTACGCCGATATCGAAAATAGCGGGCAGATCTTCGTCGAGAAACATTATGTCGGAAAGCTGGAAGGCTTCCGCTTCACGCCCGACACCGCCGCCGCCGGGGTGCATGGCAAGGCTGCGCGCCACGCCGCGGCGAAAGTGCTCGCCGTCGAGCTGAGCGACCGCGCCGGGCGGCTCTGCGACGCCAAGGACGCGGCGTTCAAATTGGAACGCAACGGCACGGTCAGCTGGGAAGGGCAGGAGATCGGCCGGCTTGAGGCCAGCGAAGATCATCTGCGCCCTGCCTTTGCCCTGACGGCGGATGAGCATCTCGCCGCCGCGGATCGGGATCGCATCGTTAGGCGGGTCGAGGCATGGCTCGCCGGCCTGATCGAGACACGGCTCAAGCCGCTGGTCGATCTGTCCCAGGCCCAGGATGTGACCGGGCTTGCCAGGGGCATTGCGTTCCGGCTGGTCGAAAATTTCGGCATTCTCAGGCGCGAAAGCGTGGCGGAGGAGATCCGCGCCCTCGATCAGCAGGCGCGGGCGGAGCTGCGTAAATTCGGCGTGCGGTTCGGGGCCTACAACATCTATTTCCCGCTTCTGTTGAAGCCTGCCGCCGCCGACCTGCTCCTGCTGCTATGGGCGCTGAGACATGGCTCGGCTGCAGGGATCGACGTCGCCAATCTGCCCGAGCCGCCGCGCCAGGGCCTGACATCGGTGCCCGTCGATAAGGACCTGCCGGAGGTCTTCTACGCCGCCGCCGGATTTCAGGTTTGTGGCCCGCGCGCCATCCGCATCGACATGCTGGAGCGGCTCTCCGATCTGATCCGTCCGCTGACGAGCTGGAAGCCGACCGCTGAGCGCCCCGATCCGCCGGCCGGCGCGGTCGGCCGCGGCGGTTTCAGGATCCAGCCCGAAATGCTGTCGATCATCGGTTGCTCGATGGACGAGATGGGCAGTGTCCTGACGGCGCTCGGTTTCCGCAAGGAACGCCGCCCCGTTCCGCCGAAAGCCGAAGCGCCCGCCCCCGAGGCCGGATCGGCGGAGGCCGCCGCTACTGTGGGCGATGAGAAAGCGGCCGAGATGGCGGTCGAAGGCGATGGGGAGCGGCGTGAGGTGGCCGAGCTGTCGGAACCGGCGGCATCCGTCGCCGAACCGACGCCTGGCGAGGATGATACAGAGCAGCCGGCAGAATCCCCTGCCGATGTGACGGCGACGGCCGAAGCTGCGGAAGGGACGGACGCCGCATCGGACGAGCCGGTGACGGAGCAACCCGAAGCCGCGAATGCAGAACCGGTCGCGGGTGAGGCCGAGGCTGCCGAAACGGCTCTAGCTCCCCCGTCAGAAGAGGTTGTTGCAGCGGGGACGACAGCGGCGGCAGAGCCCGAATTTGAGGAAATCTGGCGGCCACGCCGCCGGGTCCAGGGCGAGGAACGCCGTCAGTCGCGCCGCAGGCAGGATCAACGCCGGGGCCACCGCGATGGTAAGGCCCAGGCCGACGGTGCCCCCAAGACCGATAAGGCGGCGAGCGCCGACGATCGTACCGCCAGGCCGGATCGCGCGCAGGCGGGCGAGAGTCGTCCCCATCGCGATGGCCGCCGCAAGTCCGATCGCCGCCGCGGCGACAAGCCGCGCCACGACCGCGCCGCGGCGACCGCGTCGCCGCCCGGACGCAGCGCGAAGAATGCGGCGCCCGACAAGGACTCGCCCTTTGCCGCGCTTCTGGAGCTGAAGGAGCGCATGGCGCGTGAAACGCAGGATCAAGCCTGAGGCGCAATGACGGATTGCGGCGATCTCAGAGAAACGCAACGTCTTGACAAATGGCTCTGGCACGCGCGTGTCGTGAAGACGCGCTCGCTCGCTGCTCAACTCGTCGCGAAGGGCAAATTCCGCGTCAACCGCGAGAAGATCCGCAAGCCGGCCCATCTGGTCAAATGCGGTGATGTCATTACCGCCGCCGTCTTCGGCCGTGTGCGCGTCCTGCAGATTGCCGGCTTCAGCGAGCGCCGGGAACCGGTGGCCGAGGCGCGCACCCTTTACGTCGAGCTGACCCCTGTCGAGACGAGCGGCAGAGCTGATTAATGCGAGATCAGATTTGGTGGAAACGGACGTCGCCCCGGACGGAGCAAAGCGGAGATCCGGGGGCTATTGGCATATCCGCAACGTCAATGCGCAACGGATAGAGAATTGGGCGCCGGATCGGATCCGGCGCGACGAATAAAGATTTCGGACGGTTCCGTCCAAGTCGATCCTGCATTAGCCTATGCGCGCCTGCCGGGCGTCAAGACCCACGTGGTTGACGCAGCGACAAAGAGCTTTTCATGGTGAGGTTCACGCGGTATCACGGGGCTTGGGCCTAGGCTCAGCCTTTACCTTGCGGGCGTGGCGGAATTGGTAGACGCGCCGGACTCAAAATCCGGTTCTGGTGACAGAGTGTCGGTTCGACTCCGACCGCCCGCACCATTTTTGTTTGCGCGATGCCGCCCACCAACCCATGGCGCGGGTTACGGTTCGAGGATTCTCCTTTCACCTGCACCACCCTTTGACGTGTTGACCGGGCGATTACGATCGCCGACCGTCCGGTTCGTCCGGCGCTGAATTGCCCCCGCGCCGCGGAGCCGGGAAATTGCACGGCAAGGAACGGGATGCGCATCGCGACCGGCGGGCCGATGAATCGCCTGATCATGCATTTGCCTGAAGGAGCCGCGCATGCAGACCGATACTGCGATCAGACAGGCGATGGGTCCGCTCGAATGGGGGATGCTGCTCACGCTGTCCGTGCTTTGGGGCGGGTCGTTCTTCTTCGTCGGCGTTGCGGTCAAGGAGCTGCCGACCTTTACCGTCGTCGTTGCCCGCGTGGCGCTCGCCGCGATCATCCTCATCTGCGTCATTCGCCTTTTGGGTCTGCCGATGCCGAAAGGCCGCCGCGCCTGGCAGGCGCTTTTCAGCATGGCCTTCATCAACAATGTGATCCCGTTCAGTCTGATCGCCTGGGGCCAGGCCCATATCGCCTCCGGCGTGGCCTCGATCCTCAATGCGACCACGCCGCTCTTCACCGTCATCATTGCGCATTACTTTACCGGCGATGAGAAGATGAGCTGGGGACGCTTTATCGGCGTGCTCATCGGGCTGACCGGTGTAGCCGTTATGGTGGGCATCGACGCCCTGGACTCCCTGGGCGTCAATGTCACCGCTCAACTCGCAGTCGTCGGCGCATCCGTCTGCTATGCTATCTCGGGCGTCTATGCCCGGCGCTTCCGAAGGATGGGGCTGCAGCCGCTCGCGATATCGGCCGGGCAGATGACCGCCTCGACGACCATGCTCGCGCCGGTCATGCTGATCATCGATCAGCCCTGGACCCTTCCCATGCCGAGCGCCGAGACGGTCGCGGCCCTGATCGGCCTTGCCTCGCTCTCGACGGCCCTCGCCTATCTCCTTTATTTCCGCATCCTCGCCACGGCCGGCGCGACGAATGTGCTTCTCGTCACCTTTCTCCTGCCCGTGACGGCCATCCTGCTCGGGATCCTCGTGCTTGGTGAGGTCCTTTATCTTCAGCACATTGCGGGTATGGCCTTGATCGGCCTGGGGCTGGCGTCCATTGACGGGCGCGTTTTCCGCCTGCTCGCCCGATCCCGGCCCGCCCAGGAGGTCAAGCCGTCGCCGGCGGCTGATGGCTCTTGAGATGTAGCCGCCTGAATGGTACCACCCGTTCGAGCGGTATAGGGGCATTCGGGGTGCGGGATCGCCCCGCTTCCCGCACGTCAAACCGATGAGTGCGATTTCAAAAGATGAGCGTGAAAAGCATCTGGTGTTCGGCCATTGCGGCCTTTCTCGCAAGCGGCTTAAATCTCTCCGCCAAGGCCGGTCCGGCTCTGGTCATCGAGCCGAAATCGGGGCTCGTCATCTATGCCGAAGACGCCGACCGGGTCTGGCATCCGGCCTCGCTCACCAAGCTGATGACCGCCTATATCACCTTTGAAGCCCTTCGCGATGGCAAGCTGTCGCTCGCCGACAAGGTGACGTGCTCCAAACATGCGCACAGCCAGCCGCCGAGCAAGATCGGGCTGCCAGTTGGCGCGGAGATCAGCGTCGAGCTGGCGCTCAAAGCCCTGATCGTGAAATCGGCGAACGATGTGGCGGTCATGCTCGCCGAGCGTGTCGGGGGGAGCGAGCCGGCGTTCGTTGAACGTATGAATGCCACGGCCAAGCGTCTCGGAATGACGAGGACGCATTACTTCAACGCCAATGGCCTTCCCGACGATCAGCAGGTCACGACCGCGCGGGATATGGCCATTCTCGGACGTACCATTATGAAGGAATTTCCCGAGCATGCCGATCTCTTCTCCATGCGGTCCTTCAAGATCGGCAACCGCACCTTGCGCACGCATAATAAGCTGCTGAAGACCTTTGAAGGCGCCGATGGGATGAAAACGGGTTTCATCTGCGCATCCGGCTTCAATATCGTTGCGAGCGCGAAGCGCGGCGATCTGAGCATCCTCGCGGTCGTGCTTGGCGAAAGATCGAGCCGGGCGCGGACAGCGCGGGCGTCGCATCTCATCCAGCACGGCTTCGACTTCTATGTCTGGAAGACCATGTTCTCGACCAGGCTCGATCAGATGGCGATTGATCAGGCAGCGCTGAATAACACGCCGGGCGATATGAGACCGGTCGTCTGCAAGCCGCGCCGGGTCAAGCGGCACCGGAAAAAGAAATAGGTCAGCCCCGGTCCGATGCGTTAGGCGTGGCCGGCGTCGGAAACCAGAAAAGACGGATGGATGCCAAGCTTGGCCATGGCGCGATCATATTTGCTTTCGATGGTCGTATCGAAAACCAGATCCGGATCGGCCGGACAGATCAGCCAGCCATTCGACTGGATCTCCTGTTCGAGCTGGCCGGGCGCCCAGCCGGCATAGCCGAGCGCAAGCAGCGAACGGTCCGGCCCCGTCCCCGTCGCGATCGCACGTAAGATGTCTATCGTTGCCGTCAAGGAGATGCTGTCGTCGATCGGCAAAGTGCTGTCGCTTGAGAAATAGTCCTTGGTGTGCAGCACGAAGCCGCGCCCGGTTTCCACCGGGCCGCCCGTGTGGACCGGCATCTTTTCGATAGGAACCCGAATGCTGGAATCGTCTGCGCCCGGCACGATGCCGAGCTGCTGCAGGAGCTTGGTAAATGTGATATGCGGTGCGCGCTGGTTCACGACGATTCCCATGGCGCCGTCGGCGGAATGGGCGCACAGGAAAATCACGGCCTTATGAAAGCGAGGGTCGCTCATGGACGGCATGGCCAGGAGCAGCTGCCCGTCCAGATAGCTGTCGGCTGTCGTCATCCCAAGGGTCCTTCACCTGAAGACATAAATTTTAGAATAGCGGGAATGAGCCGGATCTGTGAAGGGGTTTCATGCGTCCCTCAAGGCTTGCCGGGCCCGCGAATTATCTCAATTGCGAGGGATCTCTAAAGGGCCAACTTGTCATGGTAGGCAACCGAACCTTAAGCTGGTTCTGAAAGTCTTTCCCATCTTACGGATTGTCCTGATGATTGCGGTAACGGCAATGCTGCGCCTGTTTCTCCCGGTTTTGTGCGCCGTTTTTGCGCTCGGCGGGGCCGTCTGCGCTGCGGCGGAAGCTGGCCCGGCCTCGCCCTGGCGGGAGGGCGACCACGCGCGGATCCGTCTCATTGCCGCAAGCGGCGTGCCCTATCGCGGCCGGCTGGTCGCTGCGGCCGGGCTCGAATTTTCCTTGGATAAGGGGTGGAAGACCTATTGGCGCTCGCCGGGCGACGGCTTGCCGACCACAATCGAATGGGCGGCTTCCGAAAATCTGAAACGTGCAGAGGTTTTGTGGCCGGCGCCGAAGCGTTTTGCCGGCCCTGATGGCGCCGTTTCCTATGTCTACGCGGATCGCGTGATCCTGCCGATCCTGATCACGCCGAAAAATCCCGCCAAATCCGTCCAGCTCCGGCTGCAAATCAGCTATGGCGTATGCGCCGATATCTGCGTTCCCGTCGAAGCCGCCCTTAAGCTTCCGGTTCCGCCGACGACGGATGCAACCTATCGCAGCGTCATCCATGCGGCGCTGGAGCACGTTCCCAAGCCGCAGGAGCGCGGCGTCTATTGCCCGCACCAGGTGATTGCCGCAAAACGCCGGATTGTGGGCGATAAGCCTGCGCTCATTGTGAAGACGGCCTTCGGAGACCGCGCT
>Ga0307442_1000816_pt1 | contig 15420 bp, 11 predicted proteins | sample SalMarWE160430MG_FD_202143 | JGI IMG/M metagenome (GOLD analysis project Ga0307442, IMG submission 202143) | Salt marsh sediment microbial communities from the Plum Island Ecosystem LTER, Massachusetts, United States - WE1604-30 | ecosystem: Environmental > Aquatic > Marine > Intertidal zone >...
CACAACAACATCAACATCACACAACCGAAATGCGGTGTCGGTCCTTCCATATGTGCGACGGCCCGCGGCAGTGCGTCGGCGAACTGAATTGCATCAAGCGCGACCTCCGCGTGCTTGGAGCCGTAGCGCGCAACCACGGGCGCACGAAAGCGCGACTCGTCAAGCTCCGGGTCCGCCAAACGAATACCGTAACTATCGAGGTTCCGACCGGCCCGTTCGGTCGCCAGCGCCAAGACGAGGCTCGAATCAACGCCGCCCGATAGCTGAATCGCATAACCGACATCGCTTTGCAGATGGGTCTCGATCGACGCGGAAATCGCCTCCTCCACGACCTGCGTCACGGACTCCCGTGTTGCGCCTTCGTCCGCCCGGAAAGTGTCGCAAACATCCGCAAAACGATGCTCTTTGTATGTCCCTTCTGAAAGCGCAAACTCAAGATATGCACCACCGGGAAAAAGCTCGATGCCTTTGAGGTTGCTCAACCGGCCCGCGGCGAAACGGAACATGAGCAACTCGGCCAGTGCTTCGTTATCGACTTCGGTGCGACGCATGAAGCGCCGCAGCGGCCGCATTTCGCTCGCCAAGGCCAAGCCGGCGCCTTGGCGCGTCACGTAAAGCGGCTTAATTCCCAATGGATCGCGTGCAGCCCATACCCGCTGGGTGTTGGTGTCGTAGATGACAAACGCAAACATCCCCTCGAGTCGCTTAAAAAATTCCGGACCCCACCGCACAAAACCCTCAAGAATGCACTCGCTATCGCCTTCGGTGCGCAGCGACACACCCGCTTGCTGGAGCTTGGTCCGCAACAATCGATAGTTGTAGATTTCTCCATTGAACGCCAGGACGTAACGGCCGGATTGGTCCCACATCGGCTGATCGGAGCGCGCTCCTGGATCGATAATAGCCAGCCTGCGAAATACGATCGCGGCGCCGGGCGCTAAGTATCGGCCACCATTATCGGGCCCTCGGTGCAGCAGGTCGCCTTCGACGTCGGCGAGTAATTGCGGGCAAAATGGCCGCCCCTGCTCAAAAAACGCTGCGAATCCACACATGAGATTGTTCAGGGTCTAATGCGCGGTTCGATCGAGCACCCGATCAACGGTCAGCAACAAATTGAGCATGACCGCATGGTCGGCTCTACCCGCGACATGATCGTCAACGACGGTCCGCACGCCGTCCATATCGACGAACGAGATGGCGGCCAGGCGCTCGGAACGCGGGAGCGCGCCAACGCGCTGCATGATCGAGGGGCACGATTCAAGACTTTGCTTCGCGCTCGGCCACGATCGATCGGTCGCACCGGGCGCAACGGGATAATCCGTTCCGAACGTCTTATGGAGCGCAAAAAGTGCCAATTTGGTCAATGTCTGTTGCGGCAGCGATATGCTGGCGGGCAGGTTGGTATTCGCATTGCGGATGCGCCCGAGCGCCGGCGACAATGTTGCAATCGCCTTCTGATAGGCGGTGCCGTTGACTTTCTGTCGTGCAGTCATGCGAATCGACAGGTCAAGTAAATCATTATCGAGGGCCGGCGCGCGACAATCGGCGTAGCTGCGTACAGACATGATCATCGGAAAGGAATAGTGGCGAGACAGGGTATCGATGTGCATGTACTCCCAAAGATCATACGCCCGAGCCCCGCAATCTCGACCTCTGGCTGCGACCGTATCGATTGAATGAAGCACTCCGTCCCGCACAACCGAACGTTGATTCGCTCGAATGAGCATATTTGGGTCGCTTTGCTTCAAGCGATAACTAACGTTACTCAAAAACACATCGCAAAAATCGCCGGCGATCGGATTTAGCTTGTAATGCAGAGCTTGCCGGCCGAACAGTCTGGCAGGCCGCTTCGGCAGATAGAGCCCGCCAAAAAAGATATCCAGACCAAGACCAATCAGAAACGTGTCGGGAGATTCCGGCCAACGGTCCGCATAGGTCAGAAACTGGGCTTCCACGTAAGTCTGCTCGCCGCCGGTGAGAAACACGGCATCGTCCAGGACGCCGTCATAAAGATTGGCCGGTCGCGGCACAAAGTAAAACGTTGCGTGAGCGCCTTCGGCGACCGCGCGCGCAACCGCCGATTCATTATTTTCCCGGAGGCACGTGGTGTAGCAAACTGTCGGCTTGCACGCGGCAGCTAAGATAGCGCGCGAATCGAGCCCTCCGCTGAGCAGCAGGCCAAATTTTCGTTCGTCAGACTGATGCGCGTCGACCGCCGCTCGCAACCTGTCAGCAAGCAGCCCCGGAAGCTCCGACTCTTTCGGCGCCGCCTTCGAATAGTCCGGCCGCCAATACCGTTGCTCGCTGGCGCTACCATCCGACGCAATATGCAAAAGTGACGCAGCCGGAAAATAGCGCACGCCTTTTGCTACGGTTCTGTCTCCGAAAAGACGCCGCAGAAACAGGAATTCCGCCGCACCGGCTTCATCGACGCCCTGCTTAAACGCGACGTGATCCCAAAGCCACTTCAGCGAGGATGCAGCCCACCAAGTATTGCCGACGCGATGTAGGTGCAAGCTAAACGCAGCAAATCGGTCGTTGGCGATCGTAAGCTCTTTGCTGCCTGCATCGTAGACAAGCACAAGAAACGACCCGTTGAGGAGCGTGACGCTTTCAGACAGAGAGGCACGCCGTTCCAGTACGTCAAGGACTGCAAAATCATCGCGCCTGCCGTTGGCAATTGGATTGCCGAACAGAAAAAGCTCTTTTTTTCCCAACCGAAGGTGACGCGGCGGCAGATGGACATTGTCGGCTTCGATTCTAAGACTGCCATCGGAATAAAAAGCCGTGCCGTCAGGGGCACCGGGATCCGACGGATTAAAGCTGATTGCAAAGTGCCACCGGTTTCGACTCATGCGGCCAGCATTTCGCACTTCGCAAGAATGGATTCGAAATGATCGGCAAACAGCTCCCCCGCCTGCGGACCCGATAGATGTTTTCGGTACCGCGCCTGTCCTGCCGCCGCGATCTCGCGACGTAATGTTTCGTGTGAGAGTAAATAGTCAATTTTTTCGTCCAGATCGGTCAAATCCCAGCGACAGGAAACCATCGTCTCGCCGTCTTGATAAAGGTCCGGCCATGTTTCTATTCCGGACATGTCAGGCTTGACCATGGCGGCGCCGGAAAGAAATATCTCGAAGTCTCTGAGCGTAATTTCGCCGAGTCCGAATGGCGAGATTGCGACCTTACTTCGCTGCAATTCTTCGATGTAGCGGCGCCGCGTCAACTTTCCAGTGTCGGCTCGACGCGTGAGCCGCTGCACGATAATCGAGCGCTGATAACCGACCGTACGTCTCGCGTATTCCGTTCCAATCCGGCAGGTTATGGCTACGGACCGCGGCGAGGCCGGCGATTGAAAAGTGTCCGGAAATCGAAGCAGCGCGTTGATCGGTATCCGACGATAGGCCGCCATGCGATACGGCCCCAGCCAACTGTAGTCAGCCAACGCAGAATTCCAGCCGATGGTCATTTTATCGATGTCAGTCAATGACTTAAGCGGTTCGGAGCAGACCGGTTCGTCGTCCTCGATGCCATTGTGGTGGTGGTAATAGTCGGCATAGGCACGATAACCGTAGAGTGGACTGAGATAGGTGCTGCGGTCGCGAAGCAGCTGCGCCTTGCAATGAAGCGTGACAAATTGCTGCTGCCGCACTTGGTCAAACCCCGTGCTGTCCAAAATGTCGGCAAGAATGACCTTTCCGACCTGGTTTTTAAACCGTTCATATTCGGCGAGGATCTCCTCGCTGCGCGCAACCCACCCTCGGCTGTGAAATTTGTTGTCGATGATCAGAATGTCGCAATCGGCGACCGCGGCATCGTTTCGCTCGAAAAAACGAATTGACACGCCGAGATCGCCGATAGCGCATCGATGCATAATCAACGGCATCAAGAATGCGCAGCCGTTCGGTGACGAAAAACCGGCTGTCAAGACATGGACAAGGCGCCGCTTGCTCATGGTGTCGTATTGAGAAGCCGCTCATATGCCGCCAGATAGCGCCGAACGATGGCATCCCAGTCATACTGCTCAGCACGCGCGACGGACAGTTTTGCCAGCCGGTCGCGCTCGTTGGAATTGGTGAGCAATCGTTCCATCGCGCCGGCCAGCGCGATCCTGTTGCTTGGATCGAATAGCAGACCGTATTTTCCCTGTTCCACGATATCGCGGCATCCAGGCGCATCGGTCGTGACAATCGGCAAACCCGCGGCCATCGCCTCGACGATCGCAATGCCGAAAGTCTCGATGAAGGACGGAAACACAAAAGCATCGGCGCAGCGATAAAGATCAACGATAGTGTTGCTCGGCAGCTCACCATCCTCGCCTTGGCCGATTTCGTCGATTAAGTGGACACGCTCCGCAATGCCGTTGGCCTGCGCCAGGGGCCGGAGCTTGGGGGCATCCTTGCCGACGATCAGAACAGCCCAGTCCGGCAGGTTATTGTGGGACGCCAGTTGAGCAGCGGCCTCGACGATGGCGTTGAGATTTTTCTTGGGATGATTGCGTGCAACCGACAGGAACAAGAACGCGCGCTCGGGCAGGCCGTGCCGGCGGCGCACGACATCGGGCTCTGCGCCGCGACGATAGCGTGCGACATTGACGCCGTTCGGTATGGCGACGATCCGCTCATCCGGCACACCAAGCGCGCGGTATTCCTCGGCAACAGAGTCGGTGATAGCGACCAGGAGCGGTATCTCGCAAAGCCAGCGTCGGACCAGCCGATCGATAATCGGATTGAGCCGCATTCCGTAGCCGATCGTTCGGTCCACCTGGATATCTTGACCGGCGCAACGAACCAGCGCCGGCAGGCGTTGTCCTCGCCCGAAATGGGCGAGCGCAACCCCTATCGGATACCCCATAGTCCCATGCCACACATCGATCCTGTAGCGGCGCCGCGCCCAGGCAAAATAGAAATCAAACACATAGAGCGCCAGGTTTGGCGCGTGCTCGACGAATGAGAGCATCTTGGGCGGAAAAGCGGCGACCTCATAAGGCAGTGCGCTGCGGGATGTTCGCAATGCACGCACATTGCCGGCGGGCGCAAATACGACCGGTCGGTGCCCGAGCGCCGCCAAGCGGCAAGCGATATTGTGCAGACCGACCTCCATCCCGCCGACCGCCGGCAAGAACGATGAGATCGGCATTCCGACCCGTAGCGGGCGGTCACTCATGCGGAAGCGGATTTACCGCGCCTGCCGTCTGCCGAGTCCAGGACCGCCCTCACGTCAATCGCCGTGTCCGGCCCGGCCTTCACCAGGTGCTCGAGCAGGCGCCGGTAATTATCGCGCGTCGCCGTGAATGAATGCCGTAGAGCGATATCTTTTGCGCGGGCATCCAGTCTGGCACGGTCGGCTGTTGCGGCAGCCATTGCGGCTTCCGCCCACGCACCGGCGGCGAGCGGCCGCAAAAAACCGATGTCGTAATCCTCGATGCTGTCGTGGAAAGCGGCGACATCACGATTGGCAATGACCGGCAGGCCGCAAGCCTGCGCCTCAAGCAGGGGCGTTCCAAGCCCCTCTTCCACGCTCGGCGCAACGAATATATCGGCCGCCTTTATGTAACGGTCTGCCGCCACGAAATCGGGAACCAAGTGCACGCGTTCGCCAAGCCCAAGTTCAGAAATCCGGCTTTTAAGCGCCCGAAAATAAGCCTGATCGCGCGCGGCCAGCGACCCGGACGACACCAGAGGCCCAGCAATCAGTAGCTTGAACCGCGGCTCCAGCCTTGCCAAGACATCAAGCAAAAAGATCTGATTTTTTTGTTCCATGAGCTTGGCAATGGTCGCAATGACAACGTCGTTCTCACCGAATGGTGAAACTTCCTGACGTGCTGCCGTCCGCTTGGACCGCTCGGGAAAGAAGCGGTCAGTATCAACGGGGTTGGGTCTGAGCCAAACATTCGTTTCGTAACCGCGATGCCTGCATCTTTCAGCCAATGCTTGCGATATGGCGACAATGACCGCCCCTTTGTGCAAGTCGGGACGATGCAGTCGATCGACCAACGGCAGTCCCTGATCGGGGACAGCACCAGAGGTTACCAGTTCGATCAGTAGCGGAATACGGCGTGACCGTGCCCAGACAATCGCCGTCGCGACCACGGCGCTTGTACCCACCGTGTGCACTACGTCGCAGATTCGGTCAGACATTGCTTGCCAAGTCTCGAGTGCATCACGCCATCCATTGATGGTACGCGTTATTCGGCCCGTGGCCGATGAAGCACGGCTGCGTACACGATGGACGGAGATATCGCCGATTGCATAATCGGCCCGCTCCGCTTCCTCGATTCCGCCGCACATCACCTGAACAGACCAGTCAGGCGTTTGGCGGCAAACACTTTCGTACAAACGGTTAAGGCGATAGGCGGCGCCCGCGTATTCGGGCAGATACTTGCTTGCCGCTAACAGAATGTGCATCGTGAGCCGACTGCGCACTAGGCGGCAATATTCTCCAAGAGCTTGAACTCCTCGACGACGCGGGCGATTTGCGCCTTCTCCTCCTCCGTGACTTCGCGGTAATAGCCCGACATGTGGGGCTCGCAGATGCCGCGCAAGGTGAGAATGTACTTGCCTTCCGCCCCCTTCAAAAAGTTGTCCTGCGAGGGCCCCTTGGGCAGCGCCGCAATGATCCGGTTAAAGAGGATTTGCGCTTGTTTGGCGCGGGGCAGATCGCCGGTGGCGAAGGCGCGATAAATCGAGATCAAATGATCGGGCATGGGACAGGCCAGTTCACTGGTCGTTGCTTTCGCGCCCATGGCAAGGCTGACATAGAATTGCGACGCTACCGCCGTCACGACCTGGAAGCCCGGCATCTGTTCATTGATAACCTTGAAGGCATCGGTCGCGTTTGAGGTGGAGAACTTGATGCCGGCTATATTGGGGTGGTCCTTGAGGGCTAGCACGGCATCAGGCGTAATTTTTCGGCACCAGTTCGCACTGGTGTACATCCACAGCGGCTTGCTGGCAGCGTCAGCGACAGTGCGGTAGTGCCATTGCATCCGCTCCAGGCCGTAGAGCGGATGATAGGGCATGAGGTGATAGCCGTCGTAGTCGAGCTCGCCTGTCGCTTCCATGAAATTCAAGCTGTCTTCCATGGCAAAGAAGCTGACTCCGAGCACGGCGGGAACGCGGCCTTTGTTGACGCGGGCGACGCAGCGGGCGACCTGAAGGCGCTTTTCGAAGGTCAGATCCATGTCCTCGCTGCCAGTGCCGAGCACCCAGAAGCCGCCAATCTCCTTGCTCAGCAGATAGCGGACGAGGCGTTCCAAGCCCGCTTCGTCGATCGCACGCGCCTTGGTAAATGGCGTTAGGAGAACGGGCACCACCCCTTTAATTTCTCGTGTCTTGATCATACCGAATGCCCTTCCTTCGCCTGCTGCATGTAGGCCATACAAGCCTCGGCAATCACGATATCGGCCACCGTATCGACATCGACGCTGTGAAAGCTGTCCATCATGAGCGGAACCTGCCGGGCTGAAATCAACCTTTCATGCTTGAGAAAGTAATCGCGCTTGGCGGCATAGATAGAGGCATTGTAGATGAAGAACGCCTCCCAATCGTGCTCAAGCTCAGTGCCGCAATAGGCCTCCAGCACGCCGCCCCGGATTGCCTTGAGCACCGGATCGCGCTTCTTGAACGGGCCCTTGACGCTCGCCAACGTGTCAAGATCGGAGCTTGCCAAAAGCTCGATCGCCGCGTCGATATGCGCCGGATCGCGGATCGGACAGGTGGGCTGAAGCAGAATGACAATGTCGTATTGTTTGCCCGTCTGTTTCTCCATGAAAGAGAGCGCGTGGCGGACGACTTCGATATTGCGAACCTCGTCACCCGCCAGCTCGGCCGGCCGGGTAAAGGGCACTGGAGCCTTATAGCGATGAGCGACGTCAAGAATTTCTGTATCCTCGGAGCTGACTAGCCAATCCGTCAGGTACTTTGCTCGCTGCGCCGCCATGATGGTATGTGCAATTAGCGGATGTCCGCCGACCGGCAAGACATTCTTGCGTGGCAGCCGCTTCGAACCGCCGCGGCCCGGGATCACACCCAGTGCTCGTACTTCAACGCTCATGCAGTCGCTACCGTGTCTTTGGTCGAGCCGCCCACGACGCGCTCAAGGAGGTCAAGACATTCGGAGTAACCCTCGGCGTTCCCCGACGCGGTGCACATGGCCTCAGCATCGAGAAGCCTTGCCAAGAGCTGATCATGGGCGGCGGTCTCCTTCCAGCCGTCCTTTTGCACACTGACAAGTTCGAGAATGGCTGTGCCCAGCTCGCTCGGATCGCGGACGCGATGCGTCAGTCCGATCGGCGAGTAGAAGCTCTCGGCAAGCTGTAGCACTTTCTTGCCGTACAATAACCCCTCCCATCCCGACGACCCATTGTCGGTCACAATCACCGCGGCATGTTGGAGGTATTTGAACTGATCATCTAAGGCGTCGATCAGAACTACGTTCGGATAGCTGGTGATATCGCGATAATAGCGCGTCGGACGGCGACCTAGGTTGAATCGATGTTCACGCACGAGGAGCTGATAGCCAAATGGCAGCGCGGTGCTGAGCAGCGCGATCAAATTCTTCTGGTTTCGCCATCCCGGCGCCTGCAGGTTTATGGCAATCTCAGGTTCCTTGTGCAGCGGCAGGTAGACATATTTTCGCTGCGCCAAGTCACTCTCGGGCAAGCGCTGGAAGTAACGCTTCTGGATCACGTTGAGATAGCGCCGGCGGTAGAGCTCAATGATCAGCGACAGCACGGGCGGGGGCAGCGGCTGACGGAAAGTCCAGCGTTTGAGCCAGCGCGCCGCGCTTACGGCGAGAAAGAATTGCTCGTCGAGCAGCCGCTTTCTGTAACCGGTGTTCCAGCGCTTCTGGATGTAGTCAATGACGTTCGGCTTTTTGCGAAACGAAGCGATCTTCTCTATCGACGAGTTGGAAGGCGCAACGCCCGCCCGGGCAAGACGCGTATATTCGGAGTTTGCCATTTCATTAAGTAGATCCCATCGCCGGGTCCAATAGACCTGACCGTGCAGCAGTTTCGACATACGATGGACGGCAAAGGGAATGCCTCTTTCGGCTGCACACATGAAGACAGCTAAATGCTCAAGTTGGGTGTTCTGGCCGCCGACGACAATGTCCGGCTGGAAACGGTCCAGCACGTCCTCGGCAAAGGCGAACACGCGCCGCAAGATCGGCGCAGTGGCAAAAGGTCCCGCGATGGCTTTCGTCCGATTGGTATCCCGTTGATAGTAGTGCTCGCGACCTAGACCTCGGCCAAGGTCGCGCTCACCCGCCAGCACGATGCGACCGGCAGTAAGCCCCGTTGCCTGTTCGCATGCACTGATGAGTGTCTCGATCCGTGCGCGATAAGCCGAATCCGTGTCGACACGACCAAATTTCGTAAGGTCTGGGACCGCGAAGAAGTCCTCATCATTCGCGATACCTTCATAGAGGTAGCGCGCAGCTTCGCTATCGACGACGCCGATTCGCCAGCCTCTGGCTTCTTTCGCATGCTGCAAAAGACCGGTGAAATAGTCGGTGCGCTGACGTTGCGGCTGAAACAAGACCTTCAAAGACTTAACCCTTCATTCGTCCGGCGACCTGGAGTTTTGAGCATTGTTAGCATGCTCGTGGCGAGTGATGCGGCGTCCAGACTGTGGTGCCGCAAGATCTCGTCATTACGTCCGCAGGCCGGAATATTGTTCAAGCCGAGATTGATGATCTGGCGATTGTTTGCCATACCGCTCGTTGCGAGAGCCGCGGCGATCATCTGACCCTGACCACCCGCGAGGTAGTGATTGTCCAGCGTCATGATAGTCGCACAATCTCCCAAAACTTCGGTCAACCAGGCTAAATCCAGCTGATTGAGCCAAGGTAGATTCACAATCTTCGCACTGACGCCTTGCGCAACAAGACGTTCCGCAGCGGCCAACGCTTGGTCCAGCATCACCGGTCCATAAGCGAAGACGGTGATGTCGCGGCCCTCGCGAAGTACCGCGCCGCGACCGGGCGTGAACGCATAATCCTCGGGCAATTTGAAATTCGTTTCGCAGGGAAGAGAGACAACGCGCAGATAGGTGCTTTTCCGATTCTGATTGACTGCCCAAGCAAGCGCCATGTTCACCTCCGTAACGCAGGACGGCTCAATCAGTGTCAGATTCGGCACATTGGCCAGGATTCCGATATCGCGCATCGACTGATGACTATGCCCAGGACCAGCGGGCAAGATGCCGGCGAGAAATCCCACATAGATCACCTTCGTAAGCTCAGTGGCGTTGTTATAAATCTGCTCGTTTGCCCGTGGGATCAAAAAACAGGCGAAAGAATGCACCACTGGGACGAGGCCCTTGAGAGCCATCGCACCCGCCTGACTCACCATGTCCTGCTCGGCAATACCGCACTCGATGAAACGGTCTGGAAACGCTTTCTTGAAGGGGATAAGCCCACAATCGAGCATCAGGTCGCCGTCAAGAACGACCAAGTTCGCGTTGCGACGGCCCTGCTCCAGAAGCGCGTCGGCATAGGCTTTGGTTAGACTTTGAGGCTGAACGGCCAACGCGGCCGCTTTATCTGCCGGAGGGGCCTGTTCTAGGACAACCGCCGCAGCACCGAGCCGCTCCAGATCCGCATTAGCGGCATCCTTCAATTCCGCGTGCGCACGCTCATAGTCGCCGTCGGACGGCGCGCCGGAATGAAAGCGGTAGAGCTCATCTCCTTTGGCCGCGTCGGCCTCCATGAATGAAACGCCCTTTCCCTTCACGGTATCGGCAATAATGACGGAAGGCTGTTTCGCGTTAGCCTTGGCCGCATCGATGCAAGCGGCCAGCGCCTCGAAATGGTGACCGTCGCAACGCTGCACATGCCAGCCAAAGCTTGCAAATTTAGCTTCCAGATCGCCGAGCGCACTGACCCGTTCGACCCGGGTGTCAGATTGAAGTTTGTTATGATCGACGATGGCGACAATCTCGCCGTAACCTCGGTTCGCCGCTTGTCCGAGCGATTCCCAAATCTGGCCTTCCTGCAGCTCACCGTCACCGGTGAGAACGAACACTAACTGATGACGCCCCTCACTCCGGTTGGCATACACAAAACCCTTAGCCTTCGAGATGCCCATTCCCAATGAGCCCGTGTTGGCGACCATTCCCCGAGTGCCGATATCCGGATGTCCCGGCAGCCCGCCTAACCGCCGCAGGCGATGCACCATCTCCATCGGCAGATGCCCAAGACCGGTCAGCACGGCATAGAGACCAGGGGCGTCATGACCCTTGGAAGAAAAGTAAAGACCGCGCTCATTGTCCAGTTCATGCAAATGCAACCAACTTACGATGTCGAGGCTCGAGAAACTCGATCCAATATGACCCGAGCCCGCACGCTTTATCATATAGAGCGTATTGATGCGGGCGAGATTGGCGACGAGTCCAGCACGTTCAGCCGGAGATGCATTGAGGCGGCATACTCGTTCAAACTCATTCTTCGGAACAAAGTGCGTGGCCACGGTCACCACGGCACCCTTCCATGTCCGCTCGAAAAGATGAGAAGCCTCACCACGCCGTCCAACCACCATCGATGATCACGTTTGATCCAGTCATATAGGCCGAAGCATCGGAGAGAAGATAAACGATAGTGCCATTATATTCGTCAGCACGCGCCATACGCCCTAGCGGCACGCGCGCTTGGTACTCCTTCAGAAAAGCCGAATCCTGATTGTCGAACACGCCACCAAAGGTCACGGTGTTCACCCGCACGCCTTTATCGGCCCAATAGGTGGCGAGATAGCGCGTAAGATTAAAAAGTGCGGATTTCGATATAGAATATCCAACCGGCTTGAAGAACACTTCTCCTTTTTCACGACGATGTTGATAGAGCCGCTGGTCGGGCGCGACGAGACCGTAGATTGAGGACACGTTCACAATCGAGCCTCGACCGAGCTCCGCCATGCGGCCGCCAAATACCTGGCAGGCTTGAAGCACGCCGGTTACATTCACATCGAGGACACGGTCGAGCGACGCGCGCGGATAGGTTTCGAAAGGACCGTTCTCGTCTGCCGGCGCATCGGGTGGCGCATCGATAGCGGCGTTGTTGATGAGCCCGTGCGGCGCTTCCCACATATCTTCGATTTCTACCAACGCACGCTCAAGCGACGCGCGGTCAGTAACATCGCAGCTAATGACAACACACTTACCCTTCGTCTCTGCTTCGACGAACGGCTCCGGTAGTGCTTGCTTTCTGTTTGCTATATCCAGTATGGCAAGTTTTGCGCCGCGTTCGAGCAAACAGCCGGCAAACGCTTGACCGAGCCGGCCCAGGCCACCGGTCATCGCGACAACGCGATTTGTAAGATCAAAAAGGGGGTCCAAGCTACTTATCTCAACGTAAGTGCGCTGACTTCTCGGTTTATTCGCACAACAGAGCCGCATGCGGCTGCCATGCAATAACTATCTACGAAAGAGTCTATTGTGACGATAGCGCAGACTCTCATTCACAATTTTGAAGCCTGCTTCATTAAGCTGCCAAATTGCCGCGTCGTGTCTTTCCTGCTTCGCACCTGAAAGCTCGATCATCACCGACCGAAGACGCTCATCATTCAAAGTCTTCTTTGCCCCCTTCAGCACGAGATGATCATTTCCATCAATATCAATTTTGATATGGTTCGGAAACGTCGGTTTAAAAATGTCAATAAAGTCATCCATTGCAAAAGATGTGAGTGTGAATTTCGCTGTCACATCCACAGCAGTCGTCGTTTTCGAGTCCACCAGAAACTGCGAACCCGCCCATCCTGCAGTCGGATGCTCCATGGCCAGCGTCCCCAACGTCGTTATATCGTTTAGCGCAAAACTGAAAACTAATATCCGATCTTCAAATTTGTTTAGGGCGACCGACCTACAAATCGCTCCATAACTAAAAGGGTTCGGTTCGAAACTAAGAACCTTCAGCGTCGGCCGAGCCGATGCATAAAGCGTGTAAGGTCCAGAACTTGCGCCCACGTCATAGAAACAATCACCATTCTGAAAAGTGTCAATCCATGCAATGGTTTCTGGCTCCTTTGTTCGCAGAGAGTGCGCTCGGTAATATGTAAGATAGTTCGGACAAAATTTTAGAACCGTCCCGTTAGGAGTACGAATTTTCGCAATGGACCCACCAAGCCTACGTTTTGTTTCGAAGCTAACAATACGAAATCTTTTTTTTAAAAAATCACGACACGACACAACAAGATTTGTCCCGCCATGGCCTAAAACACGTTTAGTGGCCTCCTTGAGAAACAATTTCGCAGATATCTGTCGGATATTTTTTTGCGGCATCACTTTGCAGGGCTCAACTTTTTCTCGATCATTTCGAAGCTGAGCGTCGTATCCGTATTGACAGAAACGTGCAACTTCCGACCGATGAAATTGTCGATTTCAAAGGGCGGCAGGCCATCGCCGGGGGATTTCATCGCGATGTCCTCGGCCGTGAGCACATGCCCAGCAGCAATATCCCGCGCCGCAACCAGCTTTTTGCGCATCTTGAGCATGGGCTGCTCCTCAATCGCAAGGCTGCGCTTGTCGCAGCTACCGAGAGCAACGCGCGCGCGCTTCAGGTCGCGTACCATCTTGCGCAAACCTTCCGGCGTTAGCGAAAAGACCTGATCGGTGCCTTTCCCGGTGCGATTGAGGGTAAAATGCTTCTCCACTACACGCGCGCCGAGCACGTAGGCAACGAGCGGCATGGCAATCCCGTTGTCGTGACCCGAATAGCCCGCCACGACATCCGGAAAAGCGCGACAGAAGGTATCGATTACACGCAAATTGAGTTGGTCGAATTCGGCTGGATAGCCGGAAGTGCATTGCATGATGCAGATCTGGCTGTTGACCCGCGCCACAATATCGTAGGCACGTTGGACATCTGCCATCGATCCGCCGCCAGTCGAGAAAATAATGGGTCGGCCGAAGCCCGCCACATGCTTCAGCAACTTGAGGTTGGTGAGGTCGCCGGAGGCGATCTTGTAGGCAGGCATGTCGAGGTCGGCGAGAAACTCAGCGCTCGGCAGGTCGAAAGCGGTGGCGAAGAAAGTAATGCCGATCTCCTTGCAGAAATGCTTCAGTTCGAGATATTCCTCGCGCCCAAACTCTAGAAACTCTCTGTGTTCCCCATAAGTCGCCCCGTAGCTGTTGCGATTTACGTAGGGGCTGTCGTACATGGTCTTGGTATACAGGCTGCGATTGTCCCGCTTCTGCAATTTGACAGCGTTGGCGCCTGATTCTTTGGCGGCCCGCATGATCGCCTTGCACGTCTCCAATTCGCCCATGTGATTGGAACCGATTTCGGCGATGACGTAGCAGTCGCTATCGCCATCAATAGTCACGCCGTCCAGCTTAATTTTCGATCCCATATTATCTCGCTCCTCGCCGCGCGATGCCTTTTTGTGTTTTGTGAATACCAAAGTGAATGACTTGGTCCGAAATTGTCGTGATGGCCGGCTGGTGGGAAATCGCCAGCATAGTCACCTTTGTCTTCAGCGCGCTTAGCGTTTCGCAAATTGCCGCCTCGGCCTCAGGGTCGAGCGCCGAAGTGGCCTCATCCAGAATGAGCAGCCGCGGCCGCCGGTAAAGTGCGCGCGCGATGGCAATCCTTTGCCTTTGGCCGCCAGACAGAGCCTGCCCGCGTTCACCTGCAAGGCTATTCATCCCCTGCGGCATGGCGGCTACGAATTCCCAAGCGCCGGCGAGACGCAGCGCATCCTCGATACCCGCGCCACCCAAGTCTGCCTCGCCAAGACTGACATTCTGCGCAATCGTCGCATTAAACAGGATCGGCTCTTGCGGAACGTATCCGAGTTGATGGCGCCAATGTGTCAGGTCGATATCATGGAGCGGAACATCGTCGACTGTGATGATGCCCGCTTGAGGTTCATAGAGGCAGCAAATCAGGTCAACGCAGGTGGTTTTGCCAGAACCAGAGGGCCCGAAGAGCGTGGTCAATTCGCCGGCTCGGAGCGTCAGCGAAAGTCTCGTCAGCACCAACTTTTGCTCGTAGGAGAAACTGACATTGTCGAGCCGTATCTCTCGCGTCAGCTTGACCTTCTTCGTGCCGGACCAATGCTCATGACGTTGATCGGCCTCCATCAAGGCACCAGCAACGATGGCAAAGCTTGGCTGACATTTCGCTACCATCTGTTGATAATTTGTTTGCAGACTTCCAATATTGAGCATAATCCTCTGGAACAGCGCCGCGGAGAAGATCAACTCGGCCAGCGATATCGTCGACCAGTTCAAGGCCGCATAAAGGCCGACGCTGAGCAGCACCGCCAGAAGCGGCTCATAGATAGATTGGGTCGCGGCGTTCGAAATAACTTCACGGCGGCGGTATCTGGCGATCTCAACCGCGTCGTCCTCAAGACCGGGCAATGCAGAGGCATGCGTCGCCATGGCCTTGAGCGGTTTAAAATTCGTGATCAGTTCGGTG